>Ga0081540_1002241_pt1 | contig 15920 bp, 15 predicted proteins | sample TabmetS2T1R1_FD_71024 | JGI IMG/M metagenome (GOLD analysis project Ga0081540, IMG submission 71024) | Tabebuia heterophylla rhizosphere microbial communities from the University of Puerto Rico - S2T1R1 | ecosystem: Host-associated > Plants > Roots > Rhizosphere ... | reverse complement strand
CAAAACCTACCATTTGAACTACGCCGGAAAATGGGTTCGCCTCCGACAATAGCGTGTGGGGCCGGCGAGTGATTTTCATTCTCATGGGCGAGAGTCGACTGGCCCAAAGAGCTCGACAATACGTTACGGATTGCGGTAGCCCCGTTCCTGCAACACCCAACGATTGCCATCCGGGTCCGAAAAGTCGGCGAAGCTCGCGTAGTCCCTGTGCGCGGGGTCGAGCCCGGCCGCGAAGCCTCCGTCCCAGGCATCGATGGGGACCTTGTGCCGGATCGCACTGACCTCGACCCCGCGTTCGCGCAGGCGACTCCGCGCCGCCTCGAGGTCGGTCACGACGAGATAGATGTTGCGAAGCGATCCGGCGAGCGCATCGGCCAGTCCCTTGCCGATCTGGATCGAGCAGCCGGAGCCTGGCGGTGTGAGCTGCACGACGCGGAATGCGTCGTTCGGCGCATAGTCGACATCGAGCGTGAAGCCAACCCGGTCGACATAGAACCGCAGCGCGCGATCGACATCACTCACCGGCAATGTGATGACCTCGACCGAAAACGTTATGATCGCGCCGGCTGTATTCATCGCGCGTTCCCTCGTCTTTTGGTCCAATCCGTTGCCCGCCTTGATGAGAGACCGGCCACCTAGCCGCTCGCAGCGCGGTCCACCTCGGCGAGGTCGAGGTTGCGATCGGGGCCATGCGGAACCACCGACTGACCAGGCTCAAGACGGAGTTGGGTGCCGTCGAGATGCACAGTGACGATATCAGGTTCGAACGACACGAAGTTGGAGATGCGGCGAACCTCGGGATAGGCGTCGGGATACGACCATGCTGCCTGACGCGCGTCGCCGATCGAGTAATAGCTGCACAGTCCCTTGTAGGGGCAGAATGTCTGGAGTTTCACGGGCGTGAGGGCGGATGCATCGATGTCGAAACTGAGCAATGACCGCGCGTCCGGAAGCTTACGTCATGAAGCCGCAACGGCGCTTGTCATCTCTTGGTCAGGCGTCCGTGCCTGCACGTTTGCGAGGAGCGGCCCCAGCCCTTCCGCAACGGTGAGGTGAGCAATCACGGCATCGCGCAGCTTCGTATAGGGCATCCCGGCCAGCATCGCCGTCTGCACCGCAGCCATCACCTCGCCCGCCTCCGAGCCGATCATCGCGAAACCGACAATCCGATCGTCATTCGCCCCGACCAACACCTTCAGGAAGCCGTCGGTTTCATCGGTCGCTTGCGTGCGCAGGACGTTCCCCATTGGCAGCTTTGCCGTACGCACCGGGATGCCCTGCTGCCGCGCCTCGTTCTCCGACAAGCCGACACGCGCCAGCTGCGGATCGGTGAACATCACGTGCGGAATGAGCCGGTCCTTCGTCGAGCGGTTTCCTCCGGCCATGTTGTCGCGGACGATTCTGAAATCATCGACCGACACGTGAGTGAACTGGGGGCTGCCGGCGCATTCGCCGATCGCCCAGACGCCGGGGGCCGCCGTCTCGAGCCGCTCGTTCACGCGAACGAAGCCGCGCCCGTCCAGTGCGATTTCAGCCTTGTCCATGCCGATCCCGGCGGTGTTCGGGATCCGTCCAACCGCAACTAGCAGATGGCTGCCTTCGATCCTCCGTTCCCCTGCTTCGGTGCGCGCCGTCACCGTCACGACCTCGCCCGACAGCCCTTCGACGCGCGAAGGAGTAGCATTCACAACAATGTCGATGCCTTCACGGCCGAGAATCCGGCTCATCTCTTCCGCCACGTCCGTATCCTCGCGCCCCATCAGCCTGGGGCCGGGCTCGATGATCGTCACGCGGCTGCCGAAGCGGCGATAAGCCTGCGCCATCTCGACGCCGGTGTAACCGCCGCCGAGCACGATCAGGTGCGGTGGCGCCTCGTCGAGTTCCAACGCTTCGATGTGAGTGAGCGCGCGCGATTGTTGCAGGCCCGGAATATCCGGAAGCGCGGCACGCGAGCCAACATTGACGACGATCTCCTTGCCCTCGAGCAAGCGCGTGCCGCCGTCGTTCAGTGCAGCCTCGATGGCCCTGGGGCCGACGAAACGGCCACTGCCCATGATGAGTTCGGCACCGCTGTCCTTGTAGGCCTTCAGATGAAGCGCGATCTCCCGATCGATCATATCCTGCTTGCGCTTTCGGACCTGCGGCATATCGGTTAGGACCCCGTCCGCAAGCGTACCGAAACGACCGGCATCACGAACGAGGTGAGCGACCCTGGCGCTCCACAGTTCGTTCTTTGACGGAAGGCAAGCGACCGCCGGACATGAACCGCCGACCCAACGGCGCTCGATCACGGCAACTTTCTTGCCCGAGCGGCCGAGATGCCAGGCGAGCAGCTTTCCGCCCTGGCCGCTTCCGAGAATGACGACGTCGAAATATTCCGGCATGGTGGCCTCCTTTCCCGGCGACAGGCGCGCGGCGCGGTTGCCGCGCGGAGCGCTCGCTTTCCAACTTGATTCAGATCGATTTCACCTCGCCGCCGTCCAGGCGCAGCGTGGAGCCGGTCATCCAGCGTGCGCCGGGCGACACCAGGAACGCCATCAACTCGGCGATCTCATCAGGCTCGCCATAGCGAGCGATGCCGGCTTCCTTTGGAAAGTTCGCTGTTGCTTGCTCGACCGTCATATTGTGCAACGGCGCCCAATGCTGAAGATAGGAACGGCGGCGTCCCGTCATGACCGGGCCCGGGAGCACGCTGTTGACCTGCACGCCATCGGCGATGCCGCGGTCGGAGAACGCCTTTGCCAGTGCGACGATGGCGGCGTTGATCGTGCCGACCGCTGCGTAAGGAGCTTTCGGAAACAGCGCCGAATTGCCGGACATCAGCACCACGGCGCCCTTGGCAGCCTTCAGCGCCGACCAGGCGGCAATGGTAAGGCGTCGTGCGCCGTGAAGCTTCAAAGCCAACCCGCCCTCCCATTGTGCGTCAGTCATGTCGAACAGATCGACCTGTGGTACTGCGCCCGCGATATTGAGCACGGCATCGATCCGGCCGAAGGCCGCGAGCGCCTGATCGACGACCGTCTGCGCAACCGCGGGCTCCGCCAGATCGGCATCGATGACCCGCACTTCCGCGCCGGCGTCCTTCACCGACTGCGCGGTGCCTTCCAGATTGGCACGGTTGCGGGCCACCAGCACCAGCGCTGAGAAATCGCGGGCAAGACGTATCGCGGTCGCCCGGCCGATGCCCTGACTCGCGCCGGTGACAATGGCGACTGACTTCGACATGAGGGTTGTCCTTGATAAGAGACCGATCTTGAAGCGAATTGTGCCCGCGCTTTCTCACCTGGACGGGAGAAACTCGCGGATGGCTGAGGCGATCTCGCTGCAATGGGTCTCAAGCGCGAAATGGCCGGTGTCAAAGAAGCGAACGTGCGCATTCGGAATGTCGCGCCTGAACGCTTCGGCGCCAGCCGGCAGGAAGAACGGATCGTTCTTGCCCCACACCGCCAAAAACCGCGGCTTGTGCGTCCGGAAGTATTTCTGGAATGAGGGGTAGAGCGCGACGTTGCTTTTGTAATCGCCAAAGAGGTCGAGCTGAATTTCATCCGCACCCGGACGCGCCAGATAGTAATTATCGAGGTTCTGACCATCCGACGACACAGTCGAGGGGTCCGTTACACCGTGCGTGTACTGCCAACGAGTCGTTTCGGGCGTGAGGAACGCGCGAAGCGCCTTCCGGTTCGCTTGTGACGCATCTTCCCAGTATGCCCGGATCGGGGTCCACCCATCACTGAGCCCCTCCTCGTAGGCGTTGCCGTTCTGCGAGATGATCGCGGTGATGCGTTCGGGATGACGAACGGCCAATCGAAGGCCCGTCGGCGCGCCGTAGTCGAAAACGTAAACCGCGAAGCGATCGAATTCGACGATCTCGGTAAACCGCTCGATCACGCGAGCGATGTTATCAAATGTGTACTTAAATTTTTCTCGTGCCGGCATGTCTGATAAGCCGAAGCCGGGAAGATCCGGCGCGATGAGGTGGAATTTGTCGGCCAGCAGCAGGATCAGGTCGCGGAACATATGGCCCGAAGTTGGAAAGCCGTGCAGGAGAAGCAGCTTCGGCGCACCGGCATTCTGCGCCTCGCGATAGAACACCTTGATGCCATCGACCTCGGCTGTACGGTATCTGATTGGAATCATCATACGCTCCCACGCTCACATTCGATCCGTCATACAGGCTTGGGCCGCGACGGATTTGCCGGCCTCGAGCAGCAGCTCGACGACGCGGTCAGGCGCCGTGGCTATCGGCGTATGATCCACATCCAGCTGCCGAACCTTGGCTTTCATCCGCTGCGCCATGAAGTCCTGCGTCTCGGGGTTGATCATTCGATCCTGCTCCGCCAGCAGGTACCAGGCCGGTAAAGTCTTCCAGAGCGGCTTCCAGCACTTCTCCTGCAGGCATGCTCCATTGATCGGCCGCTGCACGGCGGCGAACAGAGCGCTTTCCTCCGGACTGGCGTTCTGCGCAAAGGCCGCAGCGAACGCGCTTTCCGGCATCCAGATGAAGCCGTCACCGTCGGGCGCCAGTTGCGGCGCCTCTGGATGCGGCTTCCCTCGGCCGAACACTTCGCCGACGGTCTCACCTTCGTCAGGCGCCAGCGCCGCGACGAAGACCAGGCCCTTGACGCGCTTGTTCTTCGAGCCCGAGATGACGGCACCGGCATAGGCGTGCGCGGCCAGCACGACCGGTCCCTCGATCCTTGTCAGGCAACGATCCAGGGCTCGAACGTCGTCCGAAACGCTCGTGAGAGGGATCGGAGCAGCGACCGCCCTCGCCCCGGCGGCTTCAAGGGCGTCGATCACCTTGCGCCAGCTTGTCCCATCCGCCCAGGCTCCGTGAACGAGTACGAATGTCGGAGCCGTTTTCAACTCTACCATGGAAACCAATCCTCTTTAGCTTACTCAAGTGACTTTCGTTGACGTGTAGTGCCCGGTGCCCCCGGGCTCAGGTAAACGATCAGGCAGAGGCAGATCATCGCCATGCCTCCGATTGGATAGCGAAGGGCGACGACTCCCGCGGCGGCAAACACCGCCAGCGTCACCAACGATCTCATACGCATCATCGACCGGGCCCGCGGCTCGACTTTATGGGCCGCAGACCTGTCCACGGCCTCCAGGCACAGCAGCAGATACGTCACATTGACCAGGAAGAAGTCGCCCGCGTAGAAGGCGACCGGAACGGCACCCAACCGGGTGCTCGCGATCCATGCGGTGGCGAACGGCATCAGCGAGACGGCGAACAGATGCGCGAAGTTTCCCCATATCAAGCTATGCGTTGCAACGTCGGGAAACCGCAATAGGTGATGATGATTCACCCAGACGATCGCAATGAAGAGATAGCTGATCGCGTAGCTGATCGCGGACGGCCATAGCTCCAGCAGCGCTCCGAAGCTCGCCTCCTTCGGAGGTCGGAGCTCCAGCACCAGAATCGTGATGATCACGGCGAACACGCCATCGCTGAAGGCGTTCATCCTGTCCGGCGTCACGGTTTCTTTGCTGGTCATCGCCGCTTACCGTCGAACCTGCAATGCCAAAAAAGGCGGTCGTCGATCTGCCCGTCAGCCCAGCGTCTTCATCCAGGCTGCGATGGCACCGCCGATCTCGTCCGGCGAATCTTCCTGGACGAAATGGACGCCCTTGACCGTCACCTCGGTCTGCGCGGGAAAGCTGCGGGCTTGTTCGAGAACCTTGCCCTCCGCGAGGATGCCACCGGGCTCGGCCTTGAGGAATAACTTCGGCACACTGCTGCTCTTCAGCCAGCCTGCGTAGGCGTCCACGGCAGCCGTTACGTCAACGGGATCGCCTTCGATCGGGATTTCCCGAGGGAACGTCAGCGTCGGCCGCCGGCCCTCGCCGGGCTCGGTGAACGGCCGGCGGTACTCCGCCATCTCCGCGTCCGAAAGCTTGCGCAGGATCGCCCCCGGCAAGACCTTCTCGATGAAGAAGTTGTCTTGCAGGACCATCTGCTCGCCGGCTTCGGAGCGCAGCGCCTCCAGGACCGGCCGCATTCCGAATTTGTCCCAATGGTCCCAATACTGCCGGCCCACCATCGCCTCCATGTAAGCGATGCCCCGCACGGCATCCCGGTGGTGGTTGGCCCAGTCGAAACCGAGGGTCGAACCCCAGTCGTGGATGACCAAGGTGACGCGCTCGCGCACATTCAGCACCTCGAGCAGGGCGCCGAGGTAACGGCGGTGCTCGACGAACCGATAGGAACCGGGCCCACCGTCAGGCAGCTTGTCGGAGTCGCCCATCCCGATCAGATCGGGGGCGATGCAGCGGCCCAGCGGCTCCAGATGCGGCAAGACGTTGCGCCACAAGTAAGACGAGGTTGGATTGCCGTGCAGGAACACGATGGGGTCGCCTTTCCCTACCTCCACGTAGGCCATATCAAGGCCAAGGACGTTGCACCGCTGCTTTTTGTAGGGGAATGCCGCAGATATCATGATTGCTTCTCGTGGCGCAAAATTAGGCACGCCAGAACCTCTCGTTAAGTTGTTGGGTGCCCTGAGTGTTTTCTTCCGTATGAAACTCAACCTATGCTAACGCCAAAGGCTTCACACGGTGTCCAAGGCCTCCCGCTGTAGGCGGCTATCGTTGGTGCGAGCGTTGGAGCGATCGTGGAAATGGTGAGTCTGTCAGACGATCGTCTGCTTTTGTTGGGACCATTGCAGGTTTTCCAAAATGGAAGCCCGCGACCGCAGCCGCCTTCGCGGAAAGTTCTTGCTCTGCTTGCCTATCTCGCAATGGCTGCGCGGCCCGTTTCCCGCGAAAAGCTGTGCGAGCTCCTGTGGGATGTCGCCGATGACCCGCGAGGCGAGTTGCGCTGGTGCCTCTCCAAAGTGCGGCCGCTGGTCAACGGGGCGAAAACAATACGGCTGATCGCCGACCGCAAGCAGATCCACATCGATACGAATTCGTTCGGCGTTGATGCCCTTCTGGTTGCGCGACATACCCAAACGACGCTGAACAGCGGATCGCCGAGCAACCTTCGGTCGCTCCTGGCCTTGTTCCGTGGTGATTTTCTCGAGGGCTTATCGGTCGAAAGAGCGCCCGTGTTCGAAAACTGGCTCGCGGGCCAGCGGCACCGCTTTGCTCAGCTCCGGCAACAACTTCTCGAACGGCTCAGCTCCGTCTTGCCGCCGGAGAGCGATGATCGCATCGACGTCCTGCGCGAATGCATCGACGTTGCGCCGTTCGATGAAGCGGTTCATATCGAGCTTGTTCGCGCGCTCCTGAGCCGCGGGCTTTATGCGGACGCCGAACGCCAGATCGATGCGTCGGTCAGACACTTTCAGACCGAAGGCATCGACCCGTCGTCGCTGAAAGCTGCCTTCGCCAAGGCACAGCATTCGCCTTCCAAACCAGCGCGGGTGAGTTTGGTAAGTGTCGCGCATTTCGACGATCCGCCCGATCGAGGGAGGTCGAATGCGCGCGGGCCAACGCTCCTGTTGCTGCCCTTTACAGCGGCGCCGGAAAGCGCCGCAGATGCCGATAGCGTCACAAGCGACATTATTTTCGGCATTGCCAAATTGCGAAGCGTCAGCGTCATCGCTCGCGGAACGGCCTTTTCGTTGCGGAATCAGACGCCAGCGGCAGCTGCTGCCTTGGTGAACGCGCAATATGTCGCGTCAGGCCACCTGCGACGCGACGGCAAAAAATATGTTGTCACGGTGGAATTGATCGACCCCAGGAGCGATCGAATATTCTGGGTCGATGAATTCAATTGCAACGCCGTCGATTCCTTTTCCGTGCCCCCCGTGTTGGCCGGTCGCATCATAACCGGTCTGGACGAGGAAATTCACGTCATCGAGCGCAACCGTGCGCTCCTCATGCCGCCAGACTCGCTCGATGCCTGGCAGGCGTATCATCGCGGCCTCACCTGCATGCACCACTTCACGACTGATAGCAATCACGAGGCCCAGCATTTCTTCAATACGGCTATCGCTCTCGATCCAACTTTCTCTCGAAGCTATGCCGGGTTATCCTTCACGCATTTCCAGAATGCCTTCCATTTTCACGGACGTGAATCCGAACGAGAAATTGCGTTAGCCTTTGAGACAGCTGAACAAGCATTGATGTCAGACCCCAACGATCCGGCAGCGCACTGCGCCATCGGTCGTGCGCTATGGCTTAAGCACGCACATGACGGCGCTCTCGGCGAACTCAATCAGTCCGTTCGCTTGAGTCCCAATTATGCCTTCGCTCACTATACGATTGCATTTGTGCAAGCTCAGACTGGGGACCCGGCACGTGCGATAGACGCAGCCGATGTCGCATTTCGTCTTAGTCCGCTTGATCCCATGATGTTCGGTACGCATCGGGTGCGGACGTTCGCGTTGCTCCGGCTGGGTAAAATCAAGGAAGCCGCCGATTTCGCCAAACTTGTTGGCGAACACGCCGGCGATCATGTTCACGCGCATGCAGTGTCGGCGCTGACGCTCGCCGCTGCTGGGCGAATCGAGGAGGCCAAAGCGGCACGTCGACGTATATGCGCATTACGGCCGGACTATAATCTGAAGCTATTCAAAGACACGGTTCATATGCTGGAAGATCTGACGGATATCTATCAGAAAGCCGCGAAGTTGCTGCAAATCCCGGAATACTGAGACATCGATGTCGACTTTTTGGTTTCGAATCGAACATGCTTCGCGGGCAAAGTCCTAGACGGGCTCCATCGGGACGCTGACCTTTACTCGGGCAAGCCCTGTGTATGCTGCAATGGGCAGGAGCACACCTTGAAGGCTGGTGAGCGGCATGTCCGCTGCTGCCTGATCGCGGACATCCGACCTTGCCGCGGCTGTGTCGGTTACCGGCCAGAAGCGGTCATCGGCCGCGTGCTCACTTAGGTCCGCTGAAAAAGCGGCGCTCGTCCAAAATCTATGGTACTGTAAGGGCCCTAAACGACGGCATGTTCGTCTTAGCTTGGGAGGCACGATCATGAGATTGTCTTCGAGCTTTGTCGCGCCCGCAGCTATCATCATTTTATCAGCTGCATTGCTATCCAGTCTAGGCGGCAGGGCAGTGTCGCAAACCGCAAGAGGCGTCGCCACCCAGCTTCCCAGCGTCACTGTCGTAGCGCCCAAGGAAGTGGCGAGGCCACGGCATATGGCAACGCCGAGGCCGATGCGGGTTGCAAACGCAGTTCCATCTCGTCCGACATCGCCAGCCACTCAAGCGCCACCACCTGCGAAAGGTTCGATGATGGCGAAGTTCGCCGCGCTTGAGAAAACCTCCAGCAATTGCACCGACGGTTGCCAAACGAGCTTCAAGTCGGGCAACGCCCCCTGGATTGGATGTAACGCCTCTGGTGGAGTTTTTTCACCGACATGTAGAAACGTACGCAACTTCAAGACCTATGCGCAGTGCGTCGAAAACGGACTACTGCTGGGCTATAGACCCGGTGAGCAATGGGCGTATTGCACCAGCCTGTCCGCCGGACAGAAGTTTCAAGCTGCCGAACTCAGGCCAACAGAACGTGCGCGCTAGTCGCTGGGGTGCCCGCTGGTCGCGGCGGACGGCGACAATCAATCAGATCCGTGCCTTCCTGATCGAGCAAGGCATCGCGGTGAGGACTGGAGCGAGAGCTCTGCGCAACTCCCTGTCGGCGATGAACGCGCGAGCTGACTAAGCTTAGAGGTCGAATCTGATAATATTATTTCTTCGCTGCGTTTCGCTTTTTGAGTTTCTACACAGACAGGCTCACAAACCGACGTCTTTCCCTGCCCCGCTCCGCGCCCGCACTGCAATCAGATTGGGATGGCGGCCCGCCTACCCCCACCACCCGGCGAAGCGTGTGCAGAATTTGCGACAAGCCTGATAGTATCGCGGCTTCTGGCGGTCTGGACAATTCGATCAGGAAGCGAGCAATCGCGTATATGATTGTCAGGTTATCAAGCGTCTTAGCAATGAAAATAAATACTGGGTCTTCTTGATCAAGATCACAAGAGTGTTGAGCCAGTTATTAGATTCGCCTTGAAACTGTCAGTTCAACAATAGAAATCGCGATGCTACTAATGTCGCGACGGCAAAATGATGCGCTAACTCAAACCCATCGTAAGAATTCGTAATCGTGTCGCGGTTCAAATGGCTCCGACATCATAGGTCTTGCGGCCTCTTCTTTCCTGCGCCGGCGAATATTTTCTCAAAGAACCGCAAGAGACAACCCTCAACCTCCTCCTTCGTCCCCACGTGAATTAAATCTCGGTGGAGGACGTTATCTAAAATCATCCTCCCTTGCCTTTCGCCATCCTCGTCGGCGGAAATATCGAAATCTTTAATCCCCGCAACTCCAAATACCACACGAACCGGTAATTGAACTCCAAGTTCTTGGACTACCTCCAGAAAACCGGGGATGAGATTGCGGTATAGCTGTTCGATCAGCTTAATCCGAAGGAGTCGACGCTTCCGTAGCTCGCCCGTTCTGACAACTGATGCGTTTATGCCCCAGATTTCACCAGTGTGCGTATACAGAACAATGCTGTCTAACCGGTGCTTATCGCCTCTTGGTTCGAACGTGACGGTGCCGTACTTGTTGTAACCTTGCTCAGTCTGATCCGAAAAGCCGAAGGCACCTCGATTAGCCATGGCCTTACGCAAAACGTCGTGTGCTACCAATCCATGTTCATCGCTCGTAGGTATGATTCGAAAGAAGAGTACTCGCTCAGAGGTAACAGTGTAGAAGACGTTGCCGCGCCTCGCGAGAGTCTCGCCCCGAGTGAAGAAGAAGGCTGGCTCCCAGCGTACCGGCATCTCCTTGAATGGAAATTGCTGCGCTATAATAGCGCGCAGATATGGCCTCAATCGACTCACAAACTCCTTGCGCAACTTCTCTTTCTCATCGGCGATCTGCTGCTTTGTCGCTCCTGGCTTCAACTCATAGATTATTGGCCAACGCTTCTGCTGGATATCGAATGGAAGCGCCTCGACCGAACCGTAGTGAGCATTGAACACCGCTAGGCAATTAGCCCATCCCAGCGCCTTCAGTGCGTATCCTAGTTCAATTGCTACATTGGGGTTCATCAGAGGGCGAAGGCCCGTCTCCTCACCGTCCGCGTCCGTGCGTGATGGTGACGTTCCGACCGGAGTGACATCGCCCAGGAAGATGGCTGACCTGTTAATCTTCTCAAATATCGAAGCCGCGATGTCCGGCATACCAGTAAGTCCTGCCGTACTGTGGTCTACGTGGATGTCTACGCGTCTATCCGCGTCAGACGGCTCTTCAATATCCCTCGATTGCTTGAGCTCCGTTACAGCTCCTTGCAGCGCACTACGGATAAAATGTCGGGATATCTTCCCGTCATGATCGGATTGCCACGACCAGAAAATCTTCATCGCACGCTCACGAACCGCCTTCGCACTGCAGCCTAGGAGTACAAGGAACAGACTATTTAAGTAGGATACTTTCATCAAGGTCGGGGTCTCACGCTAAAAGTACGCGGCCTCGGTGGCGGTCCGACGACGCGTCTGCGGAAGGACTGGAGGACAATCCCGGCCTGACATCCCAATAGTAGTTGGGTGTCGCAGACGAGAACAAGGCCGGGGAATACAGCCTTGGCGCTCGTCTTGGCATCTACAAGAGCGACGATGAGCGACGTGATGCCGACATGGAGAGCAGGTTCGGCGGCCTCGTAGCCACGCTGATGCGCGCGCCTCCTCCTCTTTGCCCGCCACGGCCAGCAGTGCAGACCGTACAAATCCCATGTACAGAATATCTGGAGCAGCAGCTTCAGCCCGCTCAATCCATACGAGCGCCTGCTCCTGGTCGTTCGACATGCTGAAGGCGATGGCCTTGGCGGAATACAAAGCTGGCCACATGGCCGCGGGAGCGTGCGGATTGACGCGCATCGCGTTGTCGACATAGGCGATAGCCTGTTCCGGCTCACCGATAAGATTGTAGGCCATGGGCAATCCAACCAGAATGTTGCTTGGGGCTAACATCTGGGCGCGCCTATAAGAATCAATCGCCTCCCGATGGCGCCCCGCTGCCTGTAGAGCATCGCCTTTGGCCGCGTGCGCCATGTGGTAATCCGGATCGATCTTTATTGCTAAGGAGGCAAGTTCGTCCGCACGGCGAACATCGGCTTGAGGATCGATACCCGCAAGATAAAATCGTAGGGTGAACTTGAGTGACAGGAAGGACAGCGCACGAACATTCTGAGAGTCGATCTCCAACGCTCGCTCGCACAGGCGGAAGGCGGAATCACGTTCTGACGTCCAAAGCGTTCGCATAAGCGCCGCAGAGCAGCGAAAAGCCAGGTCTTCTGCGTTGGGATTGGCAGCGCGAGTTTGTGCCTCTCGCGCTCTTACGTCAGTTAGTTTCATACCGATCGCAGACGCGATGCGGTGAACAATGGCATCTTGCATCTGCAAGAGGTCGGAGCGGTTTTCATCAAACCGGTCAGCCCAGACATGCGCATTGCTCTCGGTATCGATGAGCTGGGCATTCACACGTAGCCGGTCGCCACTCGGCTGCACACTGCCTTCCAGGGCATAGCGCACACCGAGATCCTGGCCGATCTGCCGCACATTGATTGGCTTGCCCTTGTAAGTGAAAGCGGTTGACCGGGAGATGACAAAGCTGTTCCGAAAACGCGAGAACCCGGTGGTCAGTTCGTCGCTGATGACGTCTGCTAGATAGTCCTGGCTCGCATCGCCAGATAGGTTGGCGAAGGGCAGCACCACGATGGAGAAGCCCTCATGAGGCTTTGGCAGCTGGTCCGGCAGCTGCACGGGCGTGCGGCCGAGGTGGAAGTACAATGCGACACCCACGACGCCGACGATCAGCAGGACTGCAGCTCTCATCGGCCGGGCGAATGTGCTCCAGCGACGCACAGCCGACGGCACATTGTGCTGCGAGATTGGTTTGGCGGGTCGCGCATCATCAAGAGCGACTTGGAAGACCCGCACTGGCCGCGCGATGTTCTTCAGTTGCCGTTCGCCTGCATCCTCGAAGGTGACATCGAATTTGCCCCGAACCTGCCGGTGCGCGTCATCCGTGATGCAGATGCCGCCGGGCTTTGCCAATCCCTCCAGACGCGCCGCCACGTTCACGCCATCCCCGAAAATGTCACCCCGATCGATGATGATGTCACCGACGTTGATGCCAATGCGAAACTCGATGCGCTTCTCATCTGGCACCTTGGCATTGCGCTCGGCCATCCCGCGCTGGACATCAAGAGCGCAGCGCACTGCGTCCACTACGCTGCTAAACTCAGCCAGCAGCCCATCGCCGGTGTTCTTGACAACACGGCCGCGGTGTTCGGCAATCTTGGGATCGACGAGGATGCGTAGATGGTCCTGGAGCTGGACGTGCGTGCCCTCTTCGTCCACACCGGTCAACCGGCTGTAGCCGGCCACATCGGCGGCCAGTATGGCAGCAAGTCGGCGTTCGATGCGGTCCTGACCCGAGGCAGCCATGGCCCTGGTTTCCAGCCCCCTTCCTTATACATCTAACTGCAGGCCTTGGATGCACAGTCCGCCAGAAGGCCTCTCCGGTGAGCTAGCTATGCCAAACGTCTGGTCGCGGGGATGTCCGGCCATGGCCCTTGTCGGACTTTATGCCGATGCACTGTCGATGTCCGCTTTTGGCTGAAGGCGGGCGGCGCCATCCCGCAGGCCGTATTGGATTATGAGTACACGCCCTAGTTACCAATGCCCGAGAAGTCAGGACCGCCTCCCGGTTCTCCCCGACAACGACACATTGGTGTGCTCATACCGTTGCGATGAATCGTTGTCCGGAACTCCTGGTCCATCCTCATCGTTAATCATTCATGAAAGCCTTGGGCGCCGCTTTTGTTGCCGTGTTCGTTTTGTGGGTCGTTGATGTCAACTTCAACGGCAGCCAGTACACCGACGCTGCGGTTCGGATGATCCGGCCGATCGCGTCATCGTTCAGCCGGTTCTAATACGCCCCGCGAAACGCATATCCGGGTGATGTCATCAGCTACGAATGCGGCGCGCGCTCCTGATAGGGCTCGCCGGCCCACCAGCGACGGTGTCGCCTCTCAGCCAAATCACGCCAGCGGTTGGTCCAGTATCAGGCCTGAAATTATTCCCCTTTTGTTCTTACCCAAATCAGTTCATTCCTGCGCCCGTCCCACCCGGCAAGAGGGGCGGCTCGCGATCGTCACGAAACGCGCGGTGGGATGCGGTGGCCGCGATGGCACGATTGACGAGTGTGACCTGTCGCGGACGGCGAAGTCGTGTGGTTCGGGCGCCGCGGTGCTGGCGCTAAGTCGGTGGGATGTCCCGTCGGCGACGGTGGCAAGAAAGCCGTTCACCGGGAAGAGCACGAAGTAAGCCGTAAAGCCATTGCGCAGGGAAAATAAAAAGTCCCATGAAGTTCTATGGAACCGTATGGACTCCGCAAGCCATTGATCGGCGGCGCAATCTCCCCGTAACGTGTCACAGGCTCTTCCCGAGGGCTCTACAGACACGATCGCGACACTTCGCGGGAACGACGGGGACACGATTTCACATGGCACGCCGGGTGAGTTTTGCCGCGCTGGAAAGCCGCAGTGCACGGCTTCGATTGAAAATCCGCCGCAGGCCCTACAGCGGCCCGTCGCTCGCGCGCGGCATCTCGCTGATGTACCGCCGCAATGGAACCAACGGCAGTTGGGTACTGAAGGCCAGCGACGGCCACGGCGCGTACTGGACCAAAGCATTCGCCCTGGCCGACGACTTCGAGGATGCCGACGCCAAGGGCGTGCTGCGTTCTATCAGGCGCAGGATCAAGCCAAGAAGCTGGCGCGCGGTGGTGACGGCGACCCCGATGGCGCGCCGATCACCGTGGACGGCGCGCTCAAGGCCTACAGGCGCGATCTGGAGGCCCGGGAGGCCAATCCCTATAATGCCGACTGGCCGCGGCTGCACCTCACCAGCGTGCTGCTGAGCAAACCCGTGGCGCTGCTGACGAACGCCGAACTGAAGAACTGGCGCGACGGCCTGCTCGGCACGATGGCACCGTCCACGATCAATCGCCTCTGTGGCTGTCTGTGCGCCGCACTGGAACAGGCGGCGCAGCACGACAAGCGCATTCAGAACCGGGATGCTTGGGAGACCGGACTTGCCGGCCTGCCCAACGCGCAAGAAGCGCGAAATGTTGTTCTCTCTGATGACAAGGTGCTCGCGTTTGTCGCCGCCGCTTACGCGCTGGACCATCAACTGGGGCTGCTGACCGATACGCTGGCGATCACTGGCGCCCGTCCGAGCCAAGCCGTCCGCCTCCGGGTCGAGGATCTGCATGATCACCCGCTGCGGCCGAAGCTGATGATGCCGAAGTCGGCCAAGGGTGGCGGCAGAAACCGCAGCGCGAAGAAGATCGAGCGTTACAGCGTCCCCATTACGCCGGTGTTGGCGATGAGGCTGAAGGTGGCGGCGAGGGGCCGCGTCGGCGAGGCGCCGTTGCTGCTGCAAAGCGACGGCAGGACCTGGGATAAGAATCCGGGCCAGAATTATCATCGCCACGTCGACAATGTCGTCACCGCGATCGGGCTCGATCCCGCCGAGGTGACGATGTACTGCCTGCGGCACTCCAGCATCGTTCGCATGCTACTGCGAAATGTCCCGATCAGACTGGTGGCGTCGTTGCACAACACCAGCGTCGCGATGATTGAGAAACACTACTCGAAATATATCACTGAGCATTCCATCGACGACATCACGCGCGCCGGGCTGTTGTCGGAGCCTGCTCTACCGGCCGACAATGTGGTCGCAATGGTGCGGTGAGAGGCGACAGGCGCAAGCACAAGATAGGCAGACAAAAATCTTTGTAGGGATCGCGACCAGCACGTAAGCTGGCCATAGGCGCGGATAGGGTAGGTCCCGAAAAGCCGGCACCGCACCGTCGGTTTGGCGCGGCTCGCCGTTACCGCCTAAGATCCGCGCTCGGCGTGGCTAGGCTGATCCCCGAAAACCCG
>Ga0081540_1002240_pt1 | contig 15921 bp, 18 predicted proteins | sample TabmetS2T1R1_FD_71024 | JGI IMG/M metagenome (GOLD analysis project Ga0081540, IMG submission 71024) | Tabebuia heterophylla rhizosphere microbial communities from the University of Puerto Rico - S2T1R1 | ecosystem: Host-associated > Plants > Roots > Rhizosphere ... | reverse complement strand
GTCGATAAATACCACGGTGAGCTGCCGGCGTTCGGCATGCAGAGCTTCATTCTCGACATTCGGCGGCGCCTGCGTCCGCTGAAGTCCGCCCGAACGATCGGGCTTCGGCTGGCTGCTCATCACCCACCATGTTCAGTTTCCGCCGTACCCGCCGCGAGGCAAGATAGGCGACGAGCCGCATCCGGTTGACACTGCCGAGCGGCCCGTGCTCAGGCAGACAGTTCCAAGGATTGAACACCATGCGCTCGCGGTCGTACAGCGCATTCTGGGTCAAACTCTGCCGTGGAATGGCAATGCTTCCGAGCCGCACTTTTCTCCCTTGACGACGGGTCCACCACCGCGAAGCGTCCTCGACGTCATCTGCACCCTTATGGAGAAATCGAACACGAGGTCATCGCCGCCTTGATATGTACGCGGGGCCCGATCCCTCACAAGCGCTTTCTGGAGAAAGCCTTTCGATGGGCCCAAAACGCGTGTTCACCATCCGGTGTCCTCGTTTTGACCATCGGGAGGACCGACCAAATAGCGCACGACTTTGTGCTCGCCGATCTTCGGCTTTGGGTCAAGCCTCACCGGCGCGCTGTCGCGGCGGAGACGCGGGGGACCACATCGAGTCATGTTATTGCCGCGAGCGCCCTTTGTATTGGTTTGGGGACAGGGTTGACCGCCCAAGATGCCTCGTACGACGCGAACGCGGGATTTTTGGCCTCGCTCGATTTTCGAGTTTTTCAGCACAATCGTCCCTTTTCAGACATGACGAGCACGATGGGTGATGTCCGTTCTCGGGGGCAGAACGGAAGTGGCGCAGACCGGCTGAAATATTAGACCCCAGCGCAAACTGAGTTTTTCAACACAATCGGCCATAACCGGACCTGGCGGGCTGTTCGGACAGCGGACGCTTCTCGGATGCTCGGCGATGGAACTGTGTTAATCTGCGTCAATGCCGAGCCGGAAGTAGTCGAGCATGATCAGGCGACGAGACTTCTTGACGCTTGTCGGTAGCACAGCTGCCGGGTGGACATTTGCGGTGCGCGCCTGATCGGTTATTTGAGCAGCACGTCATCCGGCCCGTACGCGCCCTTCGTGGCCGCGTTCCAGCAGGGCCTGAAAGAAACCGGCTTTGCAGCAGGCCAGAACGTAATGATCGAGTACCGCGGAGGGTCAATTTGATCGGTTGCCAGCGCTAGCGGCTGATCTTGTTCGCCGTCAAGTCGCCATTATCGCCGTTGGCGGCGGTGGGATCACTGCACTCGCCGCAAAGGACGCGACCTCAACTATTCCGATCGTGTTCGCGTTCGGAAGCGATCCGGTAAAGCTTGGCCTCGTGGCTAGCCTAAGTCGTCCGGGCGGTAACATCACCGGCGTGAGCACCATTGCAGTGGAGCTCGGACGGAAGCGCCTGGAATTGCTGCGCGACCTATTACCCAAGGCGGTCGCGATCGGCTTTCTCGTGAACCCCGGCAGTCCGAATGCGGCCTTCGATTTGACTGACATGCAGCTAGCAGCGAGTAAGCTTGGACAGCAGCTAATCATCGTTCCCGCTCACGATGAAAACGAAATAGACGCTGCTTTTTTAGACCTCGTGCAGCAGCACGCCGCTGCTCTCGTTGTTCAACCCGAACCATTTTTGTTCAGCCGACGCAATCAACTGATCGCGCTAGCGGCACGTTATGCCATTCCCGCGCTTTACTTCGAGCGTTCATTCCCGACAGCCGGTGGGCTAATGAGCTATGGGCCCGACTTCAGTGAAGTGAATCGCCAGGCAGGCATCTACACGGGTCGTATTCTCAAAGGTGCCAAGCCTGCCGACCTGCCGGTGATCCAGCCAACCAAAATCGAGCTGGTTATCAATCTCAAGTCCGCCAGGGCGCTAGGCCTCGAGATGCCGTCCACACTCCTCACGTTAGCAACCGAGGTGATTGAATGACCGGCCGCTCCACGAGCACTTCGGGTCACAAGCGGCGGTCGAGGGGCCGTTGATGCGAAGTCCGAACTGCTCTCAATACCAGACCAGCCGCAGGCCACGAAATTGGTCGCCTTGGGGCCATTTCCAGACTCATGCATCGCAGCAAAGCAAACCCTATACGATCACTTCGTCCGCGCGGGCGAGCACCGATGCCGGCAGATCGAGGCCGAGCGCCTTGGCGTTTTTCAGATTGACCACCAGCTCGTACTTGGTCGGCGTCTGCACCGGCAGATCAGCCGGCTTCGCTCCGGCCCTTATCAGCGCAATTATGGGCCATGCAGGAGCGTCCCCAACGTCAGCGTCCTCTTCGTCCAAAGCTCGGACGAACTTGCCGGGCGGTCCTCGCCGGCGCCTCGGCCTCAGTCAAATCGGACGCCAAATGCCCGCGCTGCTTAGCTTTACATTTCTGGATCTGAAATGCGGGTCAGCATCTTCACGTGCGGTCCCGCCCGTTTGAAGATCGGCTCCCAAAAGGCATAGGCGTTCTCGGCGAAACTCGCGCTTACGGTGAACTTCGTGAGCGCCCCCCGATATGCGGCCTTTCGCGGGCAGCCCTGCCCCTCGACAAGGTGCCAGATGAATTGAGCGACCTGGCGCGCGTACGTGCTCGGACGACCTCGGTGGTTGGGTACGATCTCAAGCCGCATGGTCCCGGTGTCGCGCGTCTCCGGTTCGGTGATATTGGCAAGCCAGATGAAGATCGATGGATCAATGCTCGCGGCATAGCCGTCGCGCTTGAGCTGCTGATTGATCATAGAGAACGCGCTGGCGGCTTCTCTGAAGGATTCGCTCAGGATGAAGTTCGCTTGATTCTCGAGCTTGCCGCTCCGAAGATCGTCCAACAATCTGACCGCCTCGTCAGTGAGCCGCCGCATGTATCGCGGTTGTGGCTGCTCTGCGCTGTCGGCTGGTTCCTTCTGCACCATCAATTCGACCGCATCCGCGCGGAACTCCGTTGCGGCTTCTTTGAGAACGGTCAAAAAATTGCTTTCAAGACTGGAACCGCCGATGTCTTTCGACGCCGCTTCGCCTCCCAACCGTGTCTCGACGACGTCCTTTGCATGGTCCAACGCAGCAGTCAGGCTGGCTTTGATGTTTTCAAAAGCTCTGTTTTGATAGTCCTTGGCAATCTTCGCCATCATCTCGGTGGTAGTGTCGGAATCCAGGAGTTCGTCCTTGCGCGGCGCCGCCGCATTCCGAGATTCAAGCACCGCAACGGGACTCGGAGCCGTCGCTTGCCTTGCAAGGATTGTTTGATCAGACGTCTTCTCGCCTGTGTGCTCCGATCGCGGATTGGAAGCAGCAATCCCGCTGGACAACACAAACAGGCCATCGTCAACGGCTCGGCTCGCCGCCGCGGTAAGCTCCACGAGTGAGCGTCGCGCACAGCGACTACGGCTAGCACGCTGCCTTTTTTGCGTGCGGCTCATGATCTAACGACCCCTCGACAAGCTTTTTCAAGATCCAGCGCCACAGCTCACGAACTTCCTCCGAGGCTCTTCCCTCTTGTGCAAACTCGGTCACGCCTAATCCTGCCCCAAGCGCGTCCTGGTGGTCATTGCGCTGTCCGACATAGGGAAGCGCAAGCACCCCGAGCGAATTGAGCGACGTTGCAGCTTCACTCAAGCGGCAGCCCCGCGGTGGCGTCTGATTGAGGACGAAAGCAAATCGGCGGTTGAGCCTACGAATAGCAATCAGCGTCGGTATCGCAGCTTCGATGTCGGCCGGACTCGGACGCACCGGGATCAGGCAAAGGTTGGCCCTCGCGATGGCGCGCATGGCCAGTGCATTGTTCGTGGCGGCGGTATCGATGACCGCAAGCCAGATCCCCTCAGCTTCAAGGCTGACGAGCGCCCCTTCTATTTCGGCGGGATCGGAAACCCGAACGACCCGCGGATAGGGATGGCCGCGCCGCTCTATCCATTTTGAAATCGTGCCTTGTGGATCCGCCTCGACAATTGCGACGCGCTCCCCGTTCCCCATCGCTGCGACTGCAATTCCGACCGCCAGCGTGCTCTTGCCGCTTCCGCCTTTTTGGGTGACCAGAGCAAGGACATACATCTCCTGCGCATCCCGGATGACAACGACATGAAACGCACGAGTCGTCGAAAAAATTGGGCCTACCAATTGGTGACCTACCACTCCCCATCGTGAATCGCATCAAGGACGAGCGTGGAACTCACAACCAAATCAAGGGCGAGCCTCCTCGATAAAATCGATCGGCGTCGGATAACAAGGGATGCGGATCTCACCGCGGCTCGTGCCTCGTCCGGGTGATGTCTCTTCTGGGTCAATCGCGTCATTTTGGTCGCCGGCCGACGACTTCCGGTCTTCCCCTGGAAACGGACATGGTCAGGGCTCAACCTTGGTCGATTGCTGAACCGGCAGTCGGCAGGCTTTTACCCTTGAGTACTTTGCCGGCGCGACTATCGCGACATGATCGAGACCGTGAAAGCCTGGGGCTTGGTGCGGGCCTGGGTGAGCGTGCAATGAGGGGCGGCTGATTGCGACCGCTGCTATTCGGGACCAGCCTGCGGCGATGGAAAACGGCGCGAGGTGTGATCAGAACTCATGTGCAGTGAGGGCGCGTCAGTCTTGTGCGAGCAGCCTGTCGAGTTACGGCGAGCTCGCTCTCGGCGCGGCCGCCGCCAAGCTGGATCGGCCCCTTGCGCTGCTGCTGGCGTTCGTACCGCCGCTTTAATCGTTCGCCGAGCTCCTCGGCCGATTGGCATTTCACTGCCAGCTTGACGAGGTAGCGCATCGACGGCGCGCGCGGTGCCCGCTGACGGCGGCGCTCGGTATCGCCATCCGGTGGTTTGACGTCACCCGGCAGCATGTATTTCACCCCGTCGATCAGTGGGGCCGCATATGGCAGCGATACCGCGATATGCCTGATGGAGGCGTAGCCGGTGAGCTCGGGCACGATGACGACCATGTGGCGCATGGGGGGCAACGTGGCCCTGGTCGAATCGCCGCGCAAGGGGCTCAAATGGCGGTGGGGAAGAGAGAGCCCGCAGCGCCATCCAAGTCATTGAATGTTTTGCATTTCGCCAGAACTTCGCGCGCTGTGCGGGAACCGTTTAGGTTCGCGCCAAGTCAGCATCGGCGCGGGGGCGCCAGGGTGCAATTCCTCAAGGGCAAGCAACGGCCGAAAAATAAGCTGCGTTCGCCCGCAGGCTTTAATGTTTCGTTGGTGTCGAAAACACTAGCGACATGTCCTCATACTCATCGACCGGAAGTCTGGTGATGCCGGCAGGCGATTTTTTTGCCGACGCCATGCCGGTGGTCATTGCGGCAAGACGGTCGTCTGAAGGTGTATGCGAACGCAGTGTGGTTACGACAGCGAGCAAAGCGAGCGCGACTACTACGAATCCCAAATTCAACAGACGCTTCATGGAAACCTCCGTTTGGCCTGAAATGCGGAGTGGGCTTTCACGATCTGATTTGCAGCCAACGGCTGGAGGTCGATGTGAGCTGCCTCACACCTATCAAGATCCTATTTTTAGCCGTGTCAGCAGGGTCGCCGCCTTTGCGTTTGTACCTGGACGAGCGCATCAAGGTGGCGGGATCGCATGCAGTACGCGTCGTGACTATCCCCACGTGCCCCGCGACGCTGACGATGTCCGTTCATGAGGAGCAAAGCGGTGCCGAGACCGCGCGACCGCACCTATTGAGGATATCTGCTGCGAGAAAATCCGTGGTTGCAGTTACAGGGCAGGACCTCTGCTTTAGGCACACGCGGGTTTCCAAATCGGCAAACGCCGCGCGTCACGGCGTGAGCGCGCAACGTGCGCGACATGGCCAAGGCGAAAGGCATAATCACTCTTGCCTCGCGCGGCAGGGTCGATGGACCCATGCGCAGGAGCAGTCCGCCGCCGCGGCCTGAGCTTCCGGGCGGCCTCCCTGCCGCGCACCTTGGGCGCAACTCATCGTCCGACAAAGACGGCGGCTCGGCGTTCAACGAATGACTTGATCCCTTCCTTCGCATCGTCACTGTTCATCACCCGTTCCCGGATTTCCGGCACGACAGCGACCGCAGCTTGTTCACCCGCTTCGATGAATTTGCGACCCGCCTCTTTAGTCACTTGGATCCCCAGTGGTGCGTTCCGGGAGATTATCCGTGCCAATTCCATGGCGCGTTCGTTTTGTTGACCTGCCGGCACAACCTCTTGAACAAGTCCAATCCGGTAGGCTTCGGCGGACGTGAATTCATCGCACAGCATTAGGTGATACATTGCATCGCCCCAACCGGCTCGCGTGATAAAGCGGAAGTGGGCGCCACCGAGAGGTGCGATCCCACGTTTGGCCTCCATTTGACAGAACCGCGAGTTGTCGGCAGCAACAACGATGTCTCCCGCAAGCATCATTTCGATGCCAACGGTAAAGACAATTCCTGTAACTGCGGTGACGATTGGCTTTCGGCATTGGTTCGCCAGACCGAAGGGATCGATATTGCCTTCGGGTCGTGGCTTGTTTGTTGCTGTCGGTCCGAAAAACTTAGGCATGTCCAAGCCTGCCGTGAAGTTGTCACCGTTGGCGCAGAGGACGCCAACCCAAAGGTCATTGTCCTTGTCTAGCAAGGTGTAGGCATCCGACAGCTGCGCCATCATCTCCGGACTAAAGGCATTTTTTTTGGACGGATTGTCGATGACGACCTTCAGAATATGGTCGTGGCGCTCGAAATAGACGCGACCTTCGGTGCTGTTGCCTGACATTGATCTCTCCCTTTGGGCAATTGCTGCTTTCGCGGAGCGGAGCTTGGAGGGTAATCTGCATCATAGTCGTCATCCAGAAGGATTTGGCAGACTTTATCCAAACCGTTCGGAGAGTTCGACTGAGCAGAAGCGCCTATGCCGCCGAAGGCGGAAGTGCAATTGGGGCTTCGGTAGAGACTGCCTTTACGCTGACCCTGCCACCGGGTATCCTACCGCGACGCAACAGGAGCGAAACACGATGACTGAGACCACAGCCACCATTGATCGCCCCCCCCGTCGCCAAGCCCGCCTCTCGACCGCGATCCGCCAAGCCCGCGACCGTCAGCGCGTCGGCACTGGCGCTGCACCTCGATTGCAGCCGCACGTACATAGGCAAGCTGGAAGCCGAAGGCGTGATCCAACGCCAAGGTGACGGCTTCCCCCTCGACCAGAGCCGCGTCGCATACCTGAGATATCTGCGGCGCGAGCGGCGGCAATCGCCGCGCAGTGAGGCGGACGCTGAGCATGCAAAAGCAAAGGCGGCGTTGCTTCGCCTCCGCATCTCGGAGAAGCAGCGCGAGTTGGTCCCCCGGGCGGATTTCGATGCGGTCATCGACGGCATTGCTGGGGTCGTTCTCACGCACCTGAGCGGCATGGCGGCGCGGTGTTCCAACGATCTGACGGTGCGGCACAAGATCGATGCGGTGGTGTATGAGGTCCGCAAAGAGATGGCGAAAGTCGCCCTTGAGATGGCCGGTCAGCAGGGCGAGCCGCTGCTGGATGAGCATGCTACCGCCGCAGCAGACCCGGCGGGACCGCCCGCGATAACGCACAGCTTGGTATAATACTCCGTAGATTTCCCAGGTGTCCTGTGCTGGCGAATCAAGTAGTCGGCAATTGCCATGTCACCAAACGACGATGCCCAGCGACCTCCCGCATGCGAGAAATGCGAGCGTGAAATGATACCGCTTGGAAAATTGCCACGGATCGGCAAGCGCAACGCTGTGCGTGTCTATAGGTGCCTACCTTGCCAACGCATTCTCTCAACGCCTTTTCATGACTGAGGCGGCTATTCGCCCATCCATCAAGGCCATGCCGGTGATCCTGACCACCGATGAGGAGCGGGACCTTTGGATGCGCGCACCGTGGGATGAGGCTAAGGGGCTGCAGCGGCCGTTGTCGGACGATGCGATTAATTGTCGCGCGAGGAGTCGATAAGGAAGACCAGGCGGCGGCGGCATCGTAAAAGTACGGGGCAAGACTGGGTATTGCCCCACATCGGTAAGGTTGAGCGGTTAGCTTAATGCCCGATACTGGTTGCCGTGCCGAAACGTCGAGCTATCGATAGAGCGCCGGACAATGCCCGGCAAAGCCGTCAGCGGACATATTTCGTTGGCGACGATGTTCTCAACGGAGCGCTCAACGGATGGCAAGGTCTTGGTCGTTTGCAGATGATCGTCGCGTTATTGAACTCGCCAAAGCGCAGGTGACGCTAGAGGAAGCGGCTCTGATCATGAAGCGTACCCCTGAGCGCATTCGCAAAGTGTCAATTCGGTTGGGCGTTTCATTCAGAGCCACCAAGAAAAAGCGCATTCAGAAATAGGTCGGCGCGCGCGCATCGCCCTTTCGGCGCTCGCCCGCCCGATACGCACAGCGCTACTACCTTGGCAACCGATATCGTACAGCCATTCCGTGGCCGCTTCTGTCCTGAACCACGACGCCGCCGTTGCGAACTTCTTTCTCCATCGCTTCGCAGCAGGTGTTTAGCCAACCCGTTCCCGATCGGACGGATCGACAAAGGTCATGGTGAGTTCTAGAAGTTCATTGGCTCCGTTCGCTGCGGCTTCACGTAGCTGGTGGCGCAACTCGTATCCAAAATGATCGACAGATACCATGGTGCGCCTCGCAAAAAAAACTGCCGCTAGCCCCTTAGGGCTCTAAGCCAAGAGCGTCCGGGCGGAAAAAGATAGTGGTTTACGACTTTGAGACCGGCGGCAGTAAGATCAGCTAGGGAGACCTGGCCCTTAGGGCCGCCATTGTGATTTCGTCGGCGATATATTTTCGTATCGCCGGATTGTCTCTATCCGGGGGCAATTTTCGACAAACATACTCAAGCGCCGCCGTCATGTTGGCGAGAGTGGATTGGTCGAATTGTAACATCGAGATCATGTTGCCGCCGTTGGCAATGGACCGATACGTTTAAGCGCAATTGCAGGTGCGCCAATGCCGAAAAGCGGCCTCCATGGAGGCCTGTCGCAACGGAGGCTGCTCTGGTCGATCCCCGCTGATGACCCGAGGATAAGAGGATCGTAATCCAAAACCTGTGAAGTGCCCCCTAAAAGGGCTATCGTCGGCAGTCGGATACATGAGCCGCACCGCGGCGTGCAGTTTTGCGCACGTGGATAAATCTAGAGAGCCGGGCGACTTGTGTTGCGCAGTAGCAGACAATTGTTAACCGCTGCGGTCTATCTTTCATCAATCGCGGCCCACCCCAAAAGGCATACCGCGAGAGTATTGCGTAAGGAACCCCATCGCGACCCGGTGGGCTTCTTATTCACTTTTCAGTTCTTCGATTGATTTCGATGGAAAATCGCAAGGCACATCGTGTCGTGTTTGAGCGGGGACATCCCGCTAACATGATGGCAATCGACGGTACTTTGCGGCGTCCATGCACGATGGAGGATGTATCGGAGACCGGCGCTAGGCTAACCGTCGAAGGCTCGATTGACGGCCTTCCTTTGAAGGAGTTTTTCTTGCTGCTTTCGACCATGGGCAACGCATACCGGCGCTGCCAATTAGCTTGGGTCAATGGCGATCAGGTTGGCGTCTATTTCCTTAAACCGGGCGGTAAGAAGAAAAAGTCCTAGCGGTTCGAGGCAATTGGTCTGACCGTCGGGACGGACCGCAGCGCACCTAAGGCTCGCAATGGCGGACGTTGGGGCAGAAAAGCACTCGGTTGGCAGAATTTGAGCGCCATGAAGCGCCGTGCCAAATATTGCGGCTGGTTCAACGCCGTGGGTGCGGGCGCGCCTTGCCTAAGCCATTCCTCGTGCAGGCATACATCGGCGAGCATGCGCTCAGCATTAGCGCCGAAACAGCTAAGGACGCTTTTGCAAAAGCGATTGAATGGCATGTTGTCGGGAGGCTAATAGACATCTCGATCAGCGATGGCACTAGAAGCTATTCAATCGCCGAGTTTGCATTGGTCATGGCACTGGCAGAAATAGAAAGCACCAAGGGGACGGGTCGCGATGGCCCTATTTGATGAGCCACCAATAGATCGCAAAGGTCATGGTGGTGATGCCTAATGAAATGAGAAACGCAGTAGCGATCAGCTTCGCCCATTCTCGGTACGACACAAATCTATTCCCAGTCGGCCCCCTGCCGTACTGGATCATCCACTGGTTCTGCATGTGACACCACTGGCTGACCTGCATGTCAGGCAACGCAGACTGGGTCGGTAGTTTTACGGATCGGACTTGCGAAAAAGCCTTGCAGCCGCCGCGTTGAGTTTGTCGCGGTCGCGGCCCAGCTTCCGCATCAGTTCGCGGGCCTGCTCTGTGGAGATGTCGTGCTTCCGTGCGAAGTAATCGACGCTATAGGGGGCGTCCGATAAGCGCCGTTTGATGGTGTTGCTCTGCCGTTTTCGCTTCTCCATGACGGGATATCCGCAATTTTCCGGGCCGGTGTGTCATTGAAACTTAATGCTGCCGCCGACCTTGCGCCGATCTTTATTCTGCGGTTGTTGCAAGGTTACGTGAATGCTTATTCAGTAGTAGGATACGGACCACGGTCGGGGACCCGACAATCAAGGAGCTGCTAACTGATGCGACCCTAATGTAGGCGTGGCGGAGCTTCCTGATGATCTCCAACGATCACCCGCGTACTCTTTGATGATCTGCCGAGCCTCTTCCAATCGTGCTGGTTTTGACTTCGGCAGTTCTCTTGGAAGGGTGACGTCATTGGGCTCATTCATGGCCGGATCGTTCGGTCAGGCCCCATAGAGGCCATTGATCTAAATCAATGGACAATCGGCGCAAGGATACGCCACGAGCGCGGACTAATGGAGGTGTGACGGGCTTCGAGGACGTGGCTGATGTCAGGCTCCTCAAGCCCGTCAGCACTGACGCACTTGCAGGGCATGCCCGCCCCACACTGACAACCCAGTTCGTTGCTCCAAGCCCGCTTAGGGTGATTTTCCGAAGCAGGTGCGACAGTCAGGATTTATCCTTCCGAGAAAGTCCTTTGAACGAACTCGCCCGCAGCAAGCCTTCAGACGTGATGTCCCGATATTCAACGTCCGCGAAGAATTTCGGTTCAACCCATGTTGCCTTCGGCCTCTTGATGGCCTTGGTCAGTTTTGACTTCGGGCTAACCACCGTATCGAGCTGCTTCCTGATCTGACTGGCGACGGTGCGCGACCAGCCCGTCCCGACCTTGCCCATGTAAACCAGCTCTTTGCCTTCCTGCTTGCCGAGATACAGAGCGGCGACACCGCTGGCGTCTTTAACGAACCCAACGACCGGAAACTTTTCCCGCTGCACGGTCTTGATCTTCACCCACGCTTCGCCCCGCTCGGACCTGTACGGAGCATCGGCGCGCTTGGAGATGATGCCCTCCCAGTTTAGCTTCGCAGCGTGCTCGAACATCTTCTGCCCCTTTCCGGTGAGGTGTTCGGAGTAGAGCACAGGCAGCTCGACATCGTTCTCGCCAAGAAGGTCGAGCAACAATCGTTTGCGCTCGATTTGCGGCAGCTTGCGGAGATCGCCATTCCTCCAGAGGAGGTCGAATGCATAATAGATCAGCCGACCTTGCCTGCCCGCGGCAAGCTCCGCCTGAAGTTCGGAGAAGTTGGTGCGCCCTTCATGGACCACCACCACCTCGCCGTCGATGATGGCTTCGCCTTGGATGGCAAGCGCACCGGCAATCTCGTTGAAGTGCTTGGTCCAATCTAGCCCGTTGCGGGTGAAGACTTTCTTGCGTCCGTGGTTGAGATGCACCTGAATACGGTAGCCGTCGTACTTGATTTCATGAAGCCAAAGATCGCCCTTGGGCGCTTTGGTCTTCAAGGTGGCGAGTTGGGGTTTAATGAAACCGGGCATCTCGATATGTTTTGGCACTCAGGAAACTCACAAATGCCCGCCACAATTTGGGGGCAACCGCGAGCATTCTACCGACTTCCTGAAAATCTCGAACAATCAGGGGACGAGATCGCGCCTGTTACCACCGATGATGCTGTAAGGCGCCTGTGCTGAGGCGGACACCGCATGTCTGTTTACGTCAGAACCTGACATCGGCCGCAGCCTCATCCGTCGTCCGCTTCGGGGCCAAATCCAGACATGTAACGTTCGTGGCTGAGGCCCGAAAAATCAACATCCTCGGTCCAAAGCTCTCGCGCAGGAAGATCAATCAAGCGACTTACTCGTCACCCTTAGTCGCTGTGCGAGGATCCTCATTACCTTGAGGGCGAAATACGGGGTTTGGGTTATAAGAAAAAGAAATTGCTTTTCCGAGATTGGAACCAGCTCAACATCGGTGATCGCCACGGCAGTCGCGCTCCGCGGCTCGCTGCCAATCAGAGCCATTTCACCAAAAATATTGTCAGCCGTAAGATCGGCCATTGTTCTGTTGCCGACTTGAATGCGAACGTAACCGCTCTTGATAACGAAAAGCTCATCCGCCTTCTCGCCTTCGCGGAAAATGACACCCCCGGCTCTTATTCTGCGGGTCTCGATATCATTGCCAGTTAAGAGGCTGAAGCTCGTATCGGCCGCCATTGCCAACTCCAACACCATGAATGGGCAAATGGTCGCAGCATTACGAACATCCCGATACAAGGCCAAAATGTCCGTTACGGGGTCAACAGCAGGCTTTTGGACTTAACCAATTCCGAGTCTGCTCGAACCCGAAATCGGACATAGAAGGCCCTCGGCCTTTCCACATCCACGGCCAACAGTGGCCGCATACCGTTCCGATCCACAAGCGATTGATAATTTGCCAGCCTATTTGGACGCCGCTTTCATGGTGCGATGCGCCAGCTCCGATACTCGAAATGGGCAGGTCACTATCCGACAAGAAGCCCCGCCGACCGGATCGCGGACGGACACGTTAGCTGCAATGTCCAGTGCCACGAGTGTAGTCGTATGGTGGACGTCCGCCTCGATGCGCTGCCGCACGATCGGCCATGGTTGCGCGATCGGCTGGAGCCTCGTCTACAACGAATGCGGCGCGGCGCGCGCAGTGCAACTCGTTCCGAATTGGTTAGACGCGAAGCCCCACTCGGCGCGCCCGGTCTTGCCAAGTGGCATCCCTGACGGAACCGCGGCAGCTTGTACTTAGGTGAGCCGTCTTACGGCGTGAAGGCGGAAATCAGTGCCGCGCCAGGATAGCGAATGCGCCGAGATTTGCGCTATCTTTGCATGGGCTAATCGGCCGGAACCCGAAATTCTAGCTCTGCTTCTTGGAGATATTCTTGAGATGTCGACGCTCACTCCGCACGGCGCGTGCCTTCTGTGGAAACCGGAATTGATCTGGTTGAATGCCGTTTCCGATGCCATGCTCGCCGGCGCCTTCTTGGTTACCGCGTTCGTCCTCGGGTTCTTCGTGTGGCGGCGCCGCGATGTTATGTTCCGCGGCGTATTCTGGGCATTCGCCCTCTTCGCCACGTTCTGCGCAGTTACCCGCCTGCTGTCGATCCTCACTTTGTGGGTGCCGGCCTACGACATCGAGGGCCTTACCAAAGGCTTCCTGGCGCTGATCTCGGTCGGGATCACGGCGGCACTGCTATTGCTACTGCCGCGGATCCTGGTGCTGCCGACACGTATCCAACTTCAGCAAGCCTATGCGGCACTTCAGGAGGAAATCAGACAGCGGCGCAACGCCGAGGCCATGGTCAAGCGTTTTCAGGAGATAGAGGCCAACGAGGCCCAGGTCCGGCAAGCGCAGAAGATGGAAGCCATCGGTCAACTCACCGGTGGCGTCGCGCACGACTTCAACAACATTCTGACCGTCATCACCGGAACCATCGAGATCCTTGAAGAAGCGGTCAAGGACCGTCCGCAGCTTACCCAAATCACCAATATGATTAGCGCCGCCGCATCAAGGGGGGCCGACCTGACCAAGCATCTGCTGGCCTTTGCCCGTCAACAGCCGCTGCAGCCGCGCAGCACTGACGTCAACGCCCTGGTCATCGATAACGCGCGGTTGCTACGATCGACACTCAGCGAACAGATCGAAATCGATTCGATGCTGGCGCACGATGCCGCGCCGGCCTTGATCGATCCCAGTCAGCTCTCGACCGCGATCCTGAACCTCGCACTGAATGCGCGCGACGCCATGGCGAACGGCGGCAAGCTGACGCTCGAAACCAAGAATGTCTTGCTCGACGAGGACTACGCCAGCATGAACAGCGAAGTTAAGCCGGGCAACTACGTCATGATCGCGGTGAGCGACACAGGGGAGGGAATCCCCGGCAGCCTGCTCGACAAGGTGTTTGAACCGTTCTTCACCACCAAGGACGTCAGCAAGGGATCGGGGCTTGGTCTCAGCATGGTCTACGGCTTCGTCAAACAGTCGAACGGACATATCAAGATCTACAGCGAAGAGGGCCACGGTACCACCGTGAAGCTTTACTTGCCGCAGGCCGCCGGTGTCGCGGACGCCCCGGCCACCGAAACTGGCCTCTCCGGGTGTGTACACGGCGACGAATCCATCCTGATTGTCGAGGACGACGCGCTGGTCCGCGAATATGTCGTGACGCAGATCAGCCGTTTCGGGTACCACACGCTGGCCGCCAGCAATGCCGCCGAAGGGATGGCGATCATCGATGGTGCTGAGCGCATCGATCTGCTGTTCACCGACGTAATCATTCCCGGGGGCATGAACGGTCGTCAGTTCGCGACCGAGGCGCTGAAGCGACGCCCAGGGCTCAAGGTGCTTTATACGTCTGGTTATACTGACAACGCCATCGTGCATCATGGCCGGCTCGACGCTGGCGTGCTGCTGCTGCCGAAGCCCTACCTCAGTTCCGATCTCGCGCGGATGATTCGGACCGCGCTGGGATCGTGAATTCGTCCGGATCGGCAGGCGCTCTCTTGACCTGAGGGGTGGCGTAGGGCGAGTCCCAACACGGGACCGGCATCAGCCGATGAGGTTGGTCGGCTTTGGGGCAAAAAGCGCCGTTCTTACCGTCCGCCCGTGCCGGTCTAGCCCGATAAACGGCCAATCTCAGTGTCCGTCGGCATGTCTCAAAGGTGCCAACAGGCGACAGCGCGCGTGCACTCCTCTGCACAATTTTCTGAGTGAAGACTAGCGTTCACGCGCAAGGTCAAAGTGAACACAACTTTCTTGTTCGCGAGCGCTACGGCCGCCTCTCGACGCCGTGCTTGCGTACGTAGCGGATGAGTAGCCCTTACGAACAATCACGCATTAGATTCTATATTCACCAAAACTTCCCCGGCGATGATTTCGGGGTCTCCAAGATTAAGGTCAAGCAGGCTTGCTTGAACAAACTCCAGTACCTTATCGTTCGCCGCGTTGGCGCTTTCGCGGTCCTCGAATATCATCACAGCGACACCGACGCCTTCGCCTCCATCCAATACATAATAAGATCTGAATCCGTGCGATTCCCTTAGGATCTGACCGATGCCGCTTTTGGCGCGGCGAGCAGCATCAGCAACCGAACGAACCTTGGTGTACTTTCGAACGAACATGTACATCAGGCCACCTATGCGTCTCAGTTCCTGCCCCACGCATCAAAGCATATGGGACCGCTGCTGGACTAGGGCCTAATTCCGAGGTGGGTCATTCGCGTCGGTTTGGCCGCGTACCGACGACTTCCGCTCTGCCCCTATGAGCAGACGTCGTTACCGTGCGTCGGCATGTCTCGAATGTGCCAGAACCGGACATCGATAAAGCAATCAGGACAAACGCCCTGCGGCGCGCCGTTGCTCGAAAGCCTTGACGTTGGTGTAGGCGAGCAACAGCGTGTTGCACGGTATCTTCGCCTTCTCCGCCTTGCCCAGCATGAAGCCGAGGATGTGCTCCACCTCCGTCTGCCCGCCCCGTTCGATGTCGCGCAGCATCGACGTCGAATACTGCGAGTCCTGCTGGGAGAACGTTTCCTCCCACGATTTCATGAAGGCCGCGCTGGGCGCGTGGCCGTTGGCCGCAGCGATCGCAGCGCCACAGCGAAGCTGATCGATAAACAGCGCACGGCCATGAGGGGTGCGGACAATCTCGCCGACATTTGCCCGCATCAGG
>Ga0081540_1002239_pt1 | contig 15937 bp, 13 predicted proteins | sample TabmetS2T1R1_FD_71024 | JGI IMG/M metagenome (GOLD analysis project Ga0081540, IMG submission 71024) | Tabebuia heterophylla rhizosphere microbial communities from the University of Puerto Rico - S2T1R1 | ecosystem: Host-associated > Plants > Roots > Rhizosphere ... | reverse complement strand
CTGCTCTACAAGCGATCGAGACATTTCAGAAAAAGTAGGAAGCGGGGCAGGGCGGTGGAAGACTTTATTGGCGAGCTACTCGATCGGATCGACGCCTCGGGTCAGAATTTTTCGGAACAGGCCTTCGAGGCGCTCAGCCAGGATATCGAACCCCTGTTGCGGCTGCTCTTCGTCCTTGCAGTGCTGTTCTACGGCGCGCAGTTGTTCCTGGGCACGTCTCGGACCAGCGTCTCCGAGATCATCGGGCGCCTTGCCCGAATTCTCGTCATATTCGTCCTGGTCGGAACCTGGGCGAACTTCAACTCGCTCGTCTACGAATGGCTGACCAAGGTTCCCGAGGCGGCGGGCCGTGCAATCCTTGCGGCGTCCGGGACAGGGGTGACCGAGCCGACGAACGGGCTTTCGCAGATCTGGAAGACCGCCAATGTCGCCGCCGCTGCCTTCTCCGAACAGGCTGGTTATCTCTCTGTTCTTCCTGCCCTGATCGGCATGATCATCATGCTCTTTGCAGGCATCTTCGTCGCGATCGCGTTGGGCATTCTAGTGCTCGCGAAGGTAATCCTTTGGGTACTGCTGGGCACCGCGCCGATCTTCATTGCCTGCATGTTCTTCAACGTGACACGCAATTACGCGATGGGCTGGATCAACCAATGCCTGCTTTACGCAATGATCCCCCTGTTCGTTTACGTCGTCGCGGCGTTTCTCATCGCCGCAATGGAGCCGGAGCTCACCAAGATCGATCAGATCTCCGGCAACCGCGAGCTGAAGCTCAGCGACTTTGCCGCCTTCATCATGCTGTGCATCGCAGGTGCTTTCGTCCTTTTCCAGGTTCAAACACTCGCGCAGGGAATTGTCGGCGCCTTTGCAACGGCAATTGGCCACGAGTCGCGCCGGCGCGCCTACCAGGGCATCTATTGGAGTCGTGAAGCGATTAGTCAGTCTGCCCGGCAGACGCAGGCTGCCGTGCACCGCGTTCAGGCGAGGCTGAGGCCGTCGCAGCCCACTGCTGCCGGGACTGCAATGCAGCGCGTGATCACAGCGAACGGAACTCCGAGATAGCCCGCAAGGGCCATGCCCATGAACGCAATTCAATCCGAATGCGAAACAACGAATGTCCGAGAGCACCGACAATCACCTGCACTCCTACTTCCAGCAGGGCGACATATGGGAACAGGAAATCATCAAGCGGGCCAAACGCTCGGCACGCGTCGCATGGTTCTTCGCGTTGCTCTTCGCGGGTCTCACTGCGCTGAGCCTCATTGCCGTTGTCCTGATGCTGCCGCTCAAGAGTTTCGAGCCCTATGTCGTTACGGTCGACCGAACGACAGGATACATCGAGGTCCAATCCGGTCTGACGCGGCCTGCCAAGCTGACCGAGCAGCAGGCTGTAACCCAGGCCAATGTCGTGCGCTACATCCGCAATCGCGAGGGCTACGATCCCTACGCGATCGAAGACTATTTCGGGATCGCAGCACTCCTTTCGACTGGCGACGCGGCACGAGAGCTCCAGGCGCTGTTCAGCGCGGCGAACCATCAAAATCCTGCCAAGGTCTATGGCAGGCTCAAGCGCGTGCTGGTCGACATCAAGTCGGTGACATTCCCGAACTCGAGCACCGCGATCGTGCGCTTCTCGACCACGGAGAAGAGCGACACGGAATCGATTGTCCGTCATTGGATCTCGGTCGTGCGATTTCGCTACACCGACACGCCGATCCGGAACGAGTGGCGTTTCGAAAACCCGTTGGGCTTCCAGGTCTATTCATATCGCCGCGACCAGGAGACGGTGTCGCCAGGGGAGGGGGGATGAACGTTCGTTCCCTTCTGACGGCCTCACTTGTAGCGTCGGTCCTATCGTCGGCGCACGCCGCACAAACCCCCAAAGGCGGATCGCTCGACTCCAGGGTCACCAGCGTCACCTATGAGGAGAACAATGTCGTTCAGGTGTTCGCGACCTACGGCATCTCGACCATGATCATCTTCGACGAGGACGAAAAGTTCGAGACGATATCGTTGGGCGACACCGATAGCTGGCAGGTCGTTCCAGCGGAGAAGGGCAACATCCTGTTCGTCAAGCCGATCGCGAAGGACGTGGCGACCAACATGAACGTCGTCACGGATAAGCGCATCTACTACCTCGAGCTGCACGATTTTGGGCCGGAGGCGGGCCGCAAGGTCTTCGGCATCCGCTTTCAGTATCCGGAGAAGAACCTCAACGCGGCCTTGCGCAAGGAGGCTCAGCAGCGCGCTGCCTGGCCGAACATCTCCGGCATCGACAAAGCCAACGTCAACATCGACTACTCCTTCTCGGGCGATGCGCGAATGAAGCCGCTCATGGTCTTCGACGACGGCAATAAGACCTTCTTCAAGTTCGACGGCCAAGTGCCGGCGATCTTTGCCGTCAACGCGGACTTCTCAGAGACCCTCAGGAACTTCCGCCGGGAAGGGGAATACATTGTGGTCGACGGAACGGCGACGCAGTTCACCCTGCGCGACGGCGACCAGTGGACTTGCATCTTCAACCTGCGGAAGCCTGATTTCGGCGCGCCTGATCCAGGCATCCTCGGTCCCGTCGAGGACACCATGGCGACGAAGCGGCGCAGGAGCGGCAACTGATGCAGCGCGTGCCTGAGCTCGAAGCGTTGGGAAAAGCGGACGACCCGATCGTCGCCGATCGCTCCGTCCGGCGCAATCAGCTGATCGGCGGCGGCATTCTTGTCCTCGTCGGGCTCGTCGCCGGCTATTTCGTCGTGGCCGCTCAGCAGCAGCCGGCGCGTGACATGTTGGAGGGTGATGAGGAGTTCACGACCACGACATTCCGCCCGCCGTCATTCGTTCGCGAGGGCGAGCCGAAGTCTGAACCGGCCAAGCCGGAAGTGCTTGAATTGCCACCGCCACCTCCGCCCCCAGCGCCTGCGAAAGAAACCGTGGACACCACCGAGTTCGATGTGCCGCCCCCACCGGGGCCGGCTGCAACGCCTCCCCCTTCAGCGGCCACAGAGCCGCCCAAGGAGGAATTCCCGGAGCGTCTTCGCTCGAAGATGATCGTTTACGACAAGAAGACCGACGAGAGCGATGCCGGTGGTCTTGGGAGCGGAGACGGAGATCAGCCATCCGTGGCGGGTGAAGATCGCGCCAGCAAGTTCCTCGCCGCGGCCGCAAGCCTTGGCGATCGATCCGCAAAGGCGCGCAAGATCGAACGTACCGATGCGCTCGTGCCGGAAGGCACGCTGATCCCTGGCATTCTTGAGACGGCGATTGTCAGCGACCTGCCCGGACAGATCAGAGCCATTGTTTCCGACGACGTCTATTCATTCGACGGCCGCCGCGTGCTGATCCCCACGGGCACGCGGCTGATCGGCGAATACCAGTCGGATGTCGTGCGTGGGCAAAAGCGCATCTTCGTCGTCTGGACCCGCATGTTGCGCGATGATGGTGTCAGCGTCCGGCTCGATTCCATCGGTGCCGACAGCCTCGGCCGCTCTGGCCTTACCGGACAGGTCGACAACAAGTTTCGCGAGCGCTTCGGCGCTGCGATCCTGCTCTCGATCGTAGGCGGTGGGGCGAGTTACTTGACCGGCTACGGGAGCCAGGCGGCGAGCGGGAACAGCGACGACGCCAAAAACGCCGAGGAGATCGCCCGCAACACGATCGCGCAGACCTTTTCCGACATGGCGAACCAGGCGCTCGGCGACAGTTTGCGGATTCCGCCGACCATCAGTGTCAGCCAGGGCGAGCGCATCTTCGTCTTCGTTCGCCAGGACCTCGATTTCTCCGCGATGTACGAAGATCCGGTCACGGAGGCCCTGAGGGAGATCCGTCATGAACGTGGTCTCAACTGACTTCGTCAGGAACGATCGGCACTATTTCCTCTACCGGGCTTTGGCGCCATTGAAGCCGTTCCTGGGGGATCGGGACGTCGTCGAGGTTTCGGTCAACTGCCCGGGACAGGTCTATGTCGAGCGTCTCGGGGCTGCTCGCATGGAGTTTCACAATATTCCAGAACTCACCACGGCAGAGATCGTCAACATTGGGGAGCGTGCTGCTGCCACAACGAATCAATTCATCAGTTCCGCCAGCCCCATTCTGAGCGCCGCTCTCCCAACCGGTGAACGCATCCAGGTCGTGCTGCCTCCGGCGGCATCCGACGGCGGCGCCATCTCGATCAGGAAACAGGTCGTCAGCGACTTCAGCCTGGAGGACTACCGAGACAAAGGCGCACTCGATGGAGTGTCGGTATCGTTAGGCGGATTGAGCGAAACCGATCGCCTGCTCATCCGGCGCCTCCGCGATGGCGACATCTACGGCTTCATCCGCGCAGCCATCGTCAATCGTGTGTCGATCCTGATCAGTGGCGGGACGTCGACCGGCAAGACGACGTTCCTCAATGCTTGCCTCAAGTCGGTGGACAGCCAGGAACGGATCATAACGCTCGAGGACACGCGTGAGCTGTTTCCGCCGCAGGCGAACGCGGTGCACCTGTTGGCTTCACGGGGTGACCAGGGCACGGCCAATGTGACGATCCAGTCTCTGCTCGAGGCCTCCTTGCGCATGCGCCCGGACCGGCTCTTCGTGGGGGAGGTGAGGGGATCGGAAGCCTTCGCCTTCCTCCGTGCGATCAACACCGGACATCCGGGCTCCATGTCGACGGTTCATGCGGACACGCCGCTTGGAGCCTACGAGCAGCTCGCCATGATGGTGATGCAGTCGGGCCTCTCTGCCGCTTATCCGAAGGCCGATCTGATCTCCTACATTCAGAGCGTCATTCCTGTGGTGATCCAACTCCGTCGCGAAGGCGGCCGGCGCGGCGTGTCGGAGATCTTCTTTGCGCGCGACAGGGCGGGGGACCCGTGACAGGCCCATTGCGGGCTTTCTATCTGACCTTCAGCCTCGTGATCGGCTGTGTGGTGTGGATGTTGGCCTACGGGATGGCATTGCAGTTTTTGTATCGCGATGGCCGTGTGCTGCAGGCGACGATCACGACCAATCCTTTTGCGCCGTTTCAGCAATTGATGGCCTACGCCGACAGTCCGGTGCTTCAGGGCATCGCGCTGGGCGCAATCGTGCCGGCGCTCGCGGTTGCGGCGATCGTTGCCTATGCAGGTCTTCGCCGAGATTCGAATCCCCTTGGCGACGCAAGCTTTCAGACGATGATGTCTCTGCGCCGCGGCAAATGGTTCCACCGCAAGGGCCATGTTCTCGGGCGCTTCGGCCGTCAGATCCTGCGCGTCGACGATGAGCGACATCATCTGGTGATCGGGCCGACCCGTTCGGGGAAGGGCGCCGGTTATGTCGTGCCAAACGCGTTGACTCATGAAGGGTCGATGATCGTCACTGACCTGAAGGGCGAAATCTTTCGGAGCACCGCCGGATACAGGAAGTCGAAAGGCAGCCAGGTTTTTCTGTTCGCCCCCGGCTCGGCCCGGACACACCGCTACAATCCGCTCGACTACATCCGGCCCGATCGAGGTGACCGTACGACCGACATCCAAAACATTGCGGCAATCCTCGTTCCGGAAAACACGGAGTCCGAGAACTCGATCTGGCAGGCAACAGCGCAGCAGGTGATGGCCGGCGTGATCAGCTACATCAACGAGAGCGTCTTCTATGAAGGGCGGCGGAACCTCGCGGAAGTCACCTCCTTTTTCAACAGTGGCGCCAACCTTCAGGCGCTGATGGCGCTCATCAAGGAACGGGAGCCCTATCTGTCGCGCTTCACGCTGGAGAGCTTCAATGCTTACATCGCTCTCTCTGAACGCGCGGCCGCGTCGGCGTTGCTCGATATCCAGAAGGCGCTACGTCCGTTCCGCAATGAGCGGATCGCTGCGGCGACCAGCGTTACCGACATGGATCTGCGGGCCCTTAAACACCGGCCGGTCTCGATCTATCTGGCGCCGAACATCACCGACATCACGCTCCTGAAGCCGCTGCTCGCGCTGTTCGTCCAGCAAACCCTCGACACACTGATGCTGGAGCATACGGCCCGTGCGATCCCAGTCTACTTCCTGCTCGACGAGTTCCGGCAGCTCAAGAAGATGAGCGAGATCACGACCAAACTGCCTTACGTCGCCGGCTACAACATCAAGATGGCGTTCGTCATCCAAGATCTGAAGAACCTCGACGAGATCTATGGCGAGACGTCGCGCCATTCCCTGATGGGCAATTGCGGTTATCAGCTCGTTTTCGGAGCCAACGACCAGGTCACCGCAGAGACCGTCTCCAAGGGACTTGGCAAGCGCACCGTGCGCTACAAAACCGAATCCCGCACGATCGAGCTAATGGGCCTGCACCGCAGGACGAAGGTCGAGCAACTGCGAGAGCGTGACCTGATGATGCCGCAGGAAGTCAGGCAGATGGCTTCCAGCAATATGGTCATCCTGGCGGAAGGACAGGGGCCGATTCTCGCCAGCAAGTTGCGTTTCTTCGCGACGGCGCCGTTCGATCGGATGGAGGCGTTTTCCAGGGCGAACATACCCGAGGTGCCCGCAGTTGAGTTCTTGCCGCCTATGATCGTGCCGGTGACGATTGAGGCATACGAAAGGGGGAGAGCTGACCACGGCGGGAAGGTTGTCGCAATGGTTGACCCCAAGTGCGAGGAAGATGCGCCTCGCCCCGGTGAACCGATTTCAAGTTCGGTCGCTACAGCGAATGGGCGCGCCAAGGTCGAGATGTCACAAAGGTCAGCGACGCTTCCGGCTTCGAAACACCCTGATGTCATGATTCGAGCCACTCCATTGTTCGAGAGACCGAAACGGGCGGTGCTGCCCGTGGAACCGCGCGGTCCGGGCCATCGATCCATTAGGACCGTTGAACTAAATTTTGCGAGAGCTGCGCGAAAGCTGAGGACACTTGTAAGACAGAAATCGAAATCAACTACAACGACCATCGCACGGGACTGGTCAGCGGTGTTTGAAGAGATCGTTCCCGATGGTGACGGAGAGTTAGAAATTGAAATGGAACATTGAGAAAATCTACTCAGGAGGAATTCAGCCTGAATGCGCACGCGTGCCCTCCGGCAATAGGTTCATAGTTCGATCGGCAGGTGGTGAAATCGAAGCAAAGCAGGTGAAAGGATTGTGCGCGATAACTATCGATAAGAGGTACTTATCGATAGTGACAATCGCGCTGGAGAAAATCCCCTCGAAGTCAACTTAAATGCCAGTTAGCTTGACTAACGCGAATCAGCTACCGTGAAATCAATGGCTTACGCGCTGGCAAACCTTCCTCTGGAGACGCTGATCGGGCCGGTCGCTCGCGCCACCGAGGTTTTGGCGCGCCTCGATGAGCGGCTGGCCCGCTCTCCCGTCCGCGACGGTTTTGTCGAGCGCCAAAATTTTGGCGATGCGGCCGCCGCGCTCTGGCTCGAGGGCGAGCTCGTCCACCTCGAGGACCTGGTCCTGCACGACGCTCATATGGACGTACGTGCGCCGACGCACGAGCTCACCCGCGCGCATGCCGTGCTGCGCGCCCGCCGCCAGATTTTTGCCCGCGACCCGGACTGGGCGCTGGGTCGCGATGGCCTGCGGCAGCTAACTGGCCGCGATGGCATAGCAGTGCCGTCGGAAAGCGGCCGGGAATGGGAGGGGGCTTTTGGCCCTGAGGTGGAGGCCGGTGAACCGGGCGAGGCGGACGAGCCGGATTCGCTCGCGGAAGAGTTCGCGGCGATCGACGCCGTACTCGCGCGTTCGACCAAAGTGTTGGAAGGCGGAGCGATGCCGACAGCCGCAAAGCGGGTGTCGGTGACCGGCCGCCAGCCGCAAGGCGGCCTCGTCTACGATCTCGACTGGAACGAGGACGCGCGCTTGGAGGAATGGCAGGACGTGATCGCCGAAACGCGGGAGCTGCCGGCGGTCCTGCGCGCCGCGATCCTGCTGGAAGCATGGTTTGAGATTGATGTGCTGCAGCACGCCGCTTGGCTCGGGCCGCTGCTCGTGGCCGCGCTGCTGCGGCAGGAAGGGCTCGCCGCGGGCCATCTCGCCTCACTGCATCTCGGCGCCAAGAACATTCCGCGGGAGCGCCGGCGAGCACGGACCCGGAGCGACCGCCTGTTGGCGTTTGTCGACGCCGTTCAGGAGGCAGCACTGACCGGCCTGAAGGAGCAGGATCGGTTGATGCTGGCGAAGAACCAGATGGAGCGACGGCTGCGGAAGCGACGCACCAGCTCAAAGCTTTCCGACCTGGTAGAGCTGGTGCTCTCCCGCCCAATTGTCTCTACGGGCATGATCCAGGACAGGCTAAAGGTGACAAAACAGGGGGCGCTCAACCTCGTCGGCGAGCTCAGCCTGCGCGAGATGACGGGGAGGGGAAGGTTTCGCGCGTGGGGGATCGTCTAATCCCTGACAAAGGGAGGTCGGTCCACGCACGAGAGGTCGCTATGCAGGGGGCGTGGTCGGGCCGCACAAAGATGCGTTCCGAGCCGCGCTCCTTCCAGATTGTGGCGCTAAGACTCCCAATCGACAGGCCATTGACTCCCAATTGTCATGGCTGATAGTTCCAATCATCAGGGATAGGGAGGGCGGCGTGTACGAGCGCTTCGTGGAGCGTCGGGCAGAGGAAGCCCTTTCAGATACGCCTGTGGTCCTGATCGTGGGGCCGCGCCGCGCAGGCAAGACCACCCTTGTCCGGAAGATGGGGGAAACGGGTAGGACCTACATCACGCTCGACGATCAGACCGTTCTCGATGCCGCACAGTCCGACCCGGCCGGGTTCATTCGTGGGTTGGATCGGGCCATCATCGACGAGATCCAGCGCGCGCCTGACCTACTGCTGGCGATCAAGAAGACGGTGGACGAGGACTATCGCCCTGGCCGCTTCCTCCTAACCGGTTCCGCCAATGTGCTCACATTACCTCGGGTCGCCGACAGCCTTGCAGGGCGGATGGAAACCATCCAGATGCTGCCACTGGCCCGCGCCGAAATAGCGGGCAAGACACCGACCTTCCTCGAGCGACTGTTCGCGGGAAAGCTGCAGGGCGACCGTGAGGCGGTCATCGGCGATGAGCTCGTGCAGCTAGCGTTGCTCGGCGGTTTCCCGGAGGCAATCAGCCGCGAGAATGAGCGCAGGCGGCAGGATTGGGCGCGGTCCTATCTGACTTCGGTTCTGACCCGCGACCTGAGAGACATTGCCGAGATCGAGAAGCTGACTGAGCTGCCGAAGTTCGTCCGGCTGCTCGCGGAGCATTCCGGGCAGTTGGTAAACTACTCCCAGTTCGGCTCCAGCATCAATGTCAGCCACAAGACGGGACAGCGCTACGTCACGTTGTTGGAGCAGGTATTCCTCGTCTCGACATTGCAGCCCTGGTACACGAATGCGCTCAAGCGGATTGCCAAGACGCCGAAGCTGCATTTCCTCGATTCCGGCCTGCTCGCCGCGGCGCGCGGATTGAGCTTCGACCGGGTGAAGGCGGACCGCGACGTGTTTGGCGCGCTTCTGGAAAGCTTCGTTTTCGCCGAAGTCCTGAAGCTCATGACGGCGTCGGACCTGCGACTGACGCCTTTCCATTTCCGCGACCAGCAGATGCATGAGGTCGACATCGTATTGGAGCGCGACGACGGCATGATCGTGGGGATCGAGGTCAAGGCGTCAGCGACGGTGACGTCCAGCGACTTCGCAGGGCTGCGGACCCTGGCGGAGGCGTCGAAAGAGCGGTTTGCCTACGGTGTCGTGCTCTATGATAGCACCGATCTGGTGCCCTTTGGAGACAAGCTGGCCGCGGCGTCACTATCGAGCCTATGGAATTGAGAGGCGACAATGTATTTCGTGAGACCGAAGAAAACCGAGAATAAAAAGCTTAAGACTGAAGTTGTTTCGAACGATGGTCGTCTGTAGCTCACGTGTCTGATGCAAAAACAGTGCGAGAGCCACGAATCGAACGTGAATCTTATATACCTAAACCAATATATAAACACTACGCGTACGGTCATCGGCCTGCCCATCTATCGGCTCGAACCCGATGACTCGGGCGGCATATATATGAACGAAGAGTTCGGTCGCACATTGCTGAGACCGAGCTCTTGACCTTAGCCTTCGCGAGGTACCGGCCACCAACTCGATCGTCGGAACCCAGCGTATCCTATTACAACACTCGCCGTTGGTCCTCCAAAGAGCGTTTTGCCGAGCAATATTCAGCGACCGCTCCGCCGGGTGATCGCTTCGATTCAGATGTCCGGCCCTACCGACCGTCGGGCATCGCCGGCAGGCCTCGAATGGCGGCAGTGTTAGGGATAGCTCGAGGTGGGATTGAGGTGGGTGATAGCAGTTGTAGAACGTGCGCAATCTGCTGGCTCCAGCGCCCAGATGTCGCGTTAAGCTTTGATGTCTCGAGAAGAACCTGATGAAGGAGGAGCCCTCAGCGAACTGCCGTTCCCGCGCGGTCGGACGATGACCATCAGATCGCCGATCCGCGCCTCCGCGACTAGAACCTCGGCCCGTAGCGTGAGGTTGGCTAGATCGATCCAGTTGCCAGCCCATACAGCAAACCGAGGACCGAACTCCCGGCGAGGACGGGGATCATCCCGACCTTGAACCGGAAGACCGCGAGCATGGCGCCAAGGGTCAGGATAAGTGATGGCACGTTGATCGAGCTGAGCACGGGCACGTCGACAGTCATCCCGAACCCGTCGACCTCCCGCAACGTGCCAAACAGCACATGCAGGGCGAACCAAATCGCCAGGTTCAAGATAACGCCCACCACAGCTGCGGTGATCGCACTCAATGCGGCTGACAGGGCCTTGTTGCTGCGCAAGGTCTCAACGAATGGCGCGCCTACGAAGATCCAGAGGAAGCACGGAGTGAAGGTGACCCACGTGGTGAGGAGACCCCCGAGCGTGCCGGCGAGCAGCGCGTTCAACACCCCCGGCGCGCGATATGCACCCATGAACCCGACGAACTGGGTGACCATGATCAGAGGGCCGGGCGTCGTCTCGGCCATGCCCAACCCGTCCAGCATCTCGCCGGGCTTGAGCCAGCCATACGTATCGACGGCCTGTTGCGCCACATAGGCGAGAACCGCGTAGGCGCCGCCGAAGGTCACGACGGCCATCTTGGAGAAGAACACGGCGATGTTGGTGAACACGTTTTCAGACCCGGCGAAGACCAGAAGGGCGACGACGGGAATCAGCCAGAGCGCCAGAAAGATGCCGCCGATCTTCAGCGACCAGCTGAGGGGCGGACGCGCATGCGCCGGGATTTCCTCGCCGAGCGCGGTATCGACATCCGCGACCTGCTTGCCGCCGACCTTGCCGTGACCGCCGCCCGCCAGGAATGCCGCATGTCCGGCTCGCCCGCCGACAAAGCCGATCGTTGCAGCGGCGAGGATGATCAGGGGGAAAGGGGCGTGAAAGAAGAAGAGTGCAACGAATGCGGCGGCCGCGAGCGCGATCATCACGTTGTTCTTGAGCGCGCGTTTGCCGACACGGACGACAGCCTCGAGTACGATCGCCAGCACGGCTGCCTTCAAGCCGAAAAACAGCGCCTGAACCGCACCGACATGGCCGAAGATCGCGTAGATCCAGCTCAGCGCCATGATCGCCACGACGCCGGGCAGCACGAACAGGATGCCAGCGACCAGACCGCCCTTGGTCTTATGCAGCAGCCAGCCGATGTAGACGGCGAGCTGTTGAGCCTCCGGACCGGGCAGCAGCATGCAATAGTTGAGGGCGTGCAGGAACCGCGTCTCTCCGATCCAGCGCTTCTCCTCGACGAGGATGCGATGCATGACCGCGATCTGCCCGGCAGGTCCGCCGAAGCTGAGGGCGGCGACCCGCGCCCAAACGCGCACGCCTTCGCCGAAGGAAATGCCGTGCTGGGGAATATCGGCCGGCGTCGCCGATACGGCGGTCGTGCTGGTGAGGTTGGTCATGACCCGGTTCCTTCAGTCACCCACGCTTCTGACGGAAATACTGGTAGAGGCTTTCGAAAACGGGGGCGCCCTGTGCGATTCGTTGCTCGTCCTGCTTATTGGCAGCAGCAATGCCTGCGATCAGGCTGGCGATGCCGGTCGTCTCCTCGCGTCCGAACTTTCCATCCTTGAGATCGATGTCGTGGACGATCTCGGAAATGGCCTGGAGAGCCGGATCGGTAAGCTTGGCCCGCCCGAGCAGCACCTCGAAGCTGCAGCGGTCCCCCTCATGCGTTATCTCGCCTTCAAACATGTCGAAGCGCAGCTCACCGGGATTCGGCACATAGCCTTTGCCTGCAACAAAGCGGATGACGGCGTCGGGATCGATGAAGCGGCGGATCAGCCAGCTGCACGCGATGCGGTCGACATGCACGTCCCGGCGCGTGACCCAGGTCCGTCCCCTAAGGTCGGCTATTGGCTCTATTGCCTTTGACGGGTCTTCAGTCATCGGTTGCTCCTCTGCGATGCGCTCGAGGTTGCCGAGGAGTCCCTCGACGGCAAGGCGACCACTCGCCCCGAAAAAGTCGATTGCGACGAGGTCCGCCACCCGCTTGTGAATGCGGCGGAGTTGCGATCGCGCCTCGGCCAGCTTTTCGGCCCTGGAGTTCGCCTCGATCGTAGCGATGAGGTCGCGCGCCTCCTGAGCGATCTCTGCGTAGTCATCATCACGCGCCGTATTGAAAAGCGCCTCGACCTGTGCGTCCGACAGCCCGTCGACCAGGCGAGCCTCGCAGACCATCGCCTCGCCGCCGCCTTCGACGATTTCCTTCAGCAGCCATTCGAAGTCCTCCTGCGTCTCGGCATTGGCCGGCAGCGCATAAACGGTGCTCTTCACCGCGACGGCGCCGATGGCCTGCAGCCGCCGCCAGATCTTCACACGGAAGTAAGCCGGTTTGGTCGGCAGCTGATGGATGAGCAGCAGCCAACGCTGCTCGGCCGTTCGTTCCCCCAAGTTCATGCAAGACAGCGTATCATGGGACCACGAAAATGCAACACTTGTATCACGCAAGCTTCGGAGCTAGCATCAGCTCAAACTCCGCGATCGTCAGTGAGGGAACATGCATCAGATCATACCGCTTCCGTTCAAGCCGCCGCATCTCAACGGGCTTTCAGAGCGATTGCTGGCGAGCCATTACGAGAACAACTACGGCGGCGCTGTCCGCCGGCTGAACGCCATCGAGAGCCGGCTCGACGGGCTCGATTGGGGGGCGGCAACCGTCTTCGACATCAATGGTCTGAAGCGCGAGGAGCTGATCGCTGCCAATTCGGCGATCCTGCACGAGATCTATTTCGATGGGCTGGGCGGTTCCGGTGATGCCGGCGGAGAGCTCGCCGCCGCGCTCGAACGAGATTTCGGCAGCGTGGCGGCCTGGCGAACACAGTTTGCCGCATGCGCCAAGGCGCAGGCCGGCGGCTCGGGGTGGACCCTGCTGACGTGGTCACCACGGCACCGGCGCCTCATGATCCAGTGGGCTATGGATCACACGAACTTCCTTGCGGGTGGTGTCCCGGTTCTCGCACTCGACATGTACGAACATGCTTACCACCTCGATTTCGGAGCCAAGGCGGGTGTCTATGTCGACGCCTTCATGAAGAACATCCATTGGCAGCGTGTCGGCGCGCGTTTCGGCCGCGCCGGGAACCAAGAAGGTGAGACAATCGAGCCTGCTTCCGGCTTGGCCGAAAACGCGCTTGCTCCGGAGGAGCTGCGCAGCCGCCTCGAGCGCGGTGAGGACCTTGTGCTTCTGGATGTCTGCCTCGCGGAAGATATGGCCAGGCGCACCGATATGCTGCCGGGTGCGCTGATCCGGGCACCGGAGAAGATCGGCGAATGGGCCGGTGAACTGCCCAGCGACAGGCCGATAATTATTTACTGCGTGTACGGCTTTCAGGTTAGCGGCGACGCGGCCGTCGAACTTCGTCGACGGGGCCTCAATGTGCAAACGCTCGCCGGTGGCATAGCCGCCTGGCATGCGATCGGCGCGCCGACCGTCCCACTCACGCTCAACAAGGAAGGGAGGACCGCATCATGAAATGGGTCACTCGCGAACGTCCGGTCATCGACCGCATTGCTTGTCCCTGGCTGATCGCGCGCTTCATCGATAAGGAACCGGAATTCATATTCGTACCCCCGGATCAGGTGGCTCGAGTGGCGCAGGAGACCGGGGCCAAACCTTACGACGTGCCTGGGGTCGAGTTCACGCATGTCGGCGACGGCTGCAGCTTCGACACGTTCGTCTCGAAATATGGGCTGGATCGCGACCCGGCGATCGTGACCATCGCGGCGATCGTGCGCGGTGCTGACACCGACCGCCACGACCTTACCCCGCAGTCGGCCGGGCTGCTGGCAATCTCGATGGGACTGCGCGACGTAACGCCCGACGACCACGAGGTCCTCAGGCACGGCTTTGTCATTTACGACGCCCTCTATGCTTGGGCATCGCGGCGAAAGGCCGAGAAGCACAGCTGGCCGCCCACCACGAAGCCGGCGGCCTGATCGGCCGCTTCGGTTCAAACTTCCGAGAGCATGCTGCCGTCGTCTCGGTGAGCGATATTTCCAAGGTGGGCACCTGGGGCTGAGCACAGGAGCAAAACCATGCGTGCGGTATTGGTAGCGGGCCTCGCAACGGCAACCCTCGGATTGGCCCAGCCTGCTTTGGCGACGCCTGATTGGAATGCGGTTGCGCAGGCGCTCGGGAAATCCGGAGCCGAACAGCCGGACGGCGTGTACCGCGTCGGTTTGGCTCGGTCGGACCTGAAGGTCACGCTCGATGGGATACCGATCAAGCCGACCTTTGGCCTCGGCTCCTGGCTCGCTTTCCAGCCAGTTGGTGACAAGGATGCCATGGTGATGGGCGACCTCGTTCTAACCGAGGACGAGATCAATCCCGTCATGAAGAGTCTTGCCGCATCCGGAGTCGACGTAACCGGCCTTCACAATCATCTGCTGCGAGCCGAGCCGCCAACGATGTACATGCATATCGAAGGGCACGGCGACGCCATCAAGCTGGCCGAAAGTCTGCATGCCGCGCTCGAGCTCAGCAAGACGCCGCTCGGCTCTTCGACGGGCGCGACGCAAGCGGCCGTGGATCTAGACACGGCTGCTATCGACGGCATCATCGGGCGCAAAGGCAAGGCCAATGGCAGCATCTACCAGTTCACTATCCCACGCGCCGAGAAGGTGACTGAGGGCGGCATGACGGTCCCTGCCTCCATGGGCACCGGCACCGCAATCAATTTCGAGCCGATCGGTGACGGCAAGGCAGCGGTCACCGGCGACTTCGTACTGACTGCCGAGGAGGTGAATCCGGTGTTGCGTGCCCTTCGCGAGAACGACATCGAGGTGACCGCGCTTCATAACCATATGCTCGCCGATCAGCCCCGCCTGTTCTTCATGCACTTCTGGGCGCACGACGATGCCGCGAAGCTCGCCAAGGGTCTCCGTGCCGCCCTCGACCAGGCAGGGGTCGCAAAAGGCTAGAGACCTTCCAATGCAAGGGCGTTCCGTGCCGGCGGTGACCCTCGTGCTAGTGGGTGCGTTCGTGACCGGTTTAGCACCAGGTTTCACAAAGGCAGACGATATGGCTCCCCTCCAGCTCGTGACGAAGATACCGCTCGGTGAAGTGACGGGCAGGATTGACCACATGGCGGTTGACCTTGCCCGGCGGCGCCTCTTCGTCGCCGAACTCGGCAGCGACAGTGTAGGGATCGTCGACCTGAAAACGTCGCAAGTGTCGGCCCGAATCCCTGCACTGAACGAGCCTCAGGGCCTCGCCTATCTTGCTTCGAATGACATGCTTTACGTGGCCAGTGGGGGCGATGGATCGGTGCGACTGTTCCGCGGGGAGGATCTCAATAGTGCGGGCTCCATTCAGCTTGGCGAAGATGCGGACAACATACGGATCGATAGCGCGGGCAAGCGCGTGTTCGTCGGCTATGGCAACGGAGCGTTGGCAATTATCGACGCCGGTGAAGGCCAGAAGGTCTCTGACATTGCCCTGGATGGGCCCCCCGAGAGCTTCCAGCTCGAGGGTGGTGGAA
>Ga0081540_1002238_pt1 | contig 15939 bp, 14 predicted proteins | sample TabmetS2T1R1_FD_71024 | JGI IMG/M metagenome (GOLD analysis project Ga0081540, IMG submission 71024) | Tabebuia heterophylla rhizosphere microbial communities from the University of Puerto Rico - S2T1R1 | ecosystem: Host-associated > Plants > Roots > Rhizosphere ... | reverse complement strand
CCTGCGAATTGAACCCGACGGCGAATGCGACCTCGACCAACGGCACCCGGCTCGCCATCATCATGGCCTTGGCCCGCTCGATACGTTTGAACAGCAGGTATTCGCGCGGCCTGAAGCCCGTCGCCACGCGAAACTGTGCGGCAAAATGCATCTTGGAAAGGTCGACTGTTGCGGCCATGTCAGCCAGGCCGATCCGCTTGTGGATGTTGGCGGCAAGGAATTCCTCCAGCCGCCTGATCCGCCACTTCGGCAGCGGGCCGCAGCGGCGCTGGGCCTGCTCATCACCTAATGTGTGCGTGACGATCGTCTGAGTGACGTCCCAAGCATATTCCGCTTCGATGAACATGCATTCCTCCTGTCGATACGACTGCGTCGGCGCCGTCATGCATTGCCGAACTTCGATAGGCCCCATGCTATTCAGGGGGCCGCAGGAGGCGAGTTAAGTTGCGTGAATCCGGGTGATTTCACGCCGGTTCACGCAACGCATCAATTATCTGATTCAACTGGATAATTTCTATTTTCGCGGGGGTGGGGACGATGCAACCCGCGTTCACGGTGCGGGCTGGACGGCGCCGACCAGCAATTGCTGAGCCTTGGCAAGACGCTCGACAAGTTCGGCCTGGATGACGTAGCGCCCCAGCATCTGCCGCGCCGGATGGAACGCGATCATCGTCTCGCCATGTTCCGTCTCGCGGATCAGCACGCGAAGCGGCAGATCGAGCGCGGCCGCCGGTGCAGCCTGCATCACCGGCGTGCCGCCACGGGCATGTCCGTAAATCAGGACGACGGATGGCAGCAGGTGCATGCCGACATCCCTGGCGCCGGCGGCATGGTCAATCCGCGCAAAGACGTTCATGCCGACCTTCTCGATCGTATCGACGAGGATGTCGACAGTTTCGGCAAAGCTCAGGCCGCTCTTGTGTTCGACATAATCGCTTTCGAGCATTTTCACGCTATCTCGGCTCAACCTGCACCCATCCGCCAGCACGGCGCGATCAGAAGGGATTGGCAGCCTGCGCGGCGGAGGGAGCAGTGTCTTTCACAATCGCATGCTGCCCATTCGGGCCGTGTTTCTGCGGGTGTTGGAGGAGCGGGCGCTGCGCACCTTGACTGGCCGCGCGCAAGGTCTCGAACAGCAACCAGCAGCCATTCCCCGGTCAGGCTTGTGATGGCGATGGTCCGTCGTCACCACGCTCGCTGCCGCGAAGCTGCGCGATCATCGCCTTCGCGTTGCGCAGGTCGGCCGTCTCAAACCCCTCGGTGAATTTTCCGTAGGCAGAGGTCAGCGCCAGGTGCGCATCATCGCGGCGATTCTGGCTTACGCGCAGCCGCGCAAGGCTCATTGCGGTGCGCAACTCCCAGAATTGCGCGCCCTGCTTCCGCGCCACGTCCATAGCCTTGTCAAAGTGCTGCTCGGCGGCGGCAACCGACCGTAGATCTCCGCTGTGCAGCAGCAGTTCGCCCTTGATCCGCAGCAACTCGGCCTCGTACCACCGCTCGTCCCTTGCCTGGCAGCGCGCCAGCGCCTCATCCACCGCCGCAAGCCCCTGCCCGACTTCGCCGGCCTCGCCGAGACAGGCCGCCAGTTCTCCCAAGGGAAGCAGGAAACGCGGCAGGAATCGCGCCTCGCCCGCCAATTCGAGCGCCTTGCGCAACACCGGCATTCCTTCCGCAACGCCGCCGCGTCGCGCCATCACCAGCGCCCTGAAAGCGCGCCCCCACAAATTCCACAGCCGGATCGGGTGACGTTCGGTATGCTCGATCAGCATGGCGGCGTAGCGCTCGGCCGCATCGAAATCGCCCGCGAGGAAGGCGATCGGACAGGCGGCCTGCCCCAGCACGCTGCAGAATGTCAGGGCATGCCCGCTGGCGCGGCCCTCATCGATGTTTTGCTCCACTACGCGCAAAGCCTGATCGGCGAACCCGAGCAGCCACAGGATACGCGCCTGGAAATAATGCGCGGACACCCGCAGGTCGAAGCGGAAGCGGATGAGCTGCGGCTTCGGCGACAGATCGGAAAGACGCGACAATGTCCGAGTGATGTAGTCGTGCGCGAGATTCTGGTCGCCGAGGTAGTGCAGCGTCGTGGCGAGCAGGCGGTCGGCCATCATCAGGTCGACGGCGTTGCTGGAATTGGCGACCGCGGCGGCGAAGCGATTGGCAAAATCGAGCGCTTTGCGAAACTCCCCGTTGTTGAACTGATCGATGCACAGTCCCCACAGCGCGCGCAGAAGGTAATCGTTGTCGCCGAGTTGCTCGGCCAGCCGTAAAGTCTCGGTCCAGGCAGGCCCCGCCTCGCGCGCCCTGCCGACGCCATACATCAGCGACCAGCCGCGCGCCGCCGACAGCTGCATGCGTATGCGCGGCGCGTGGGGCGCGGTTTCACCGAGCCTTGCCAGCGCAAGCTCGGTGCGCTCGCGGCATTCCGCCAGCAGCGACATCTGCACCCAGAGGGAGACAGCGGCGGCGGTCAACGCCGCTCCGGTCTGCTCATCTCCGTCGGGAGAAAATGCCCAGTCGAGGCTGGCGCGGACATTGTCGATGTGCCGGCCATAGGCGGCCAGCCACTCGGCCTGTGGCCTCAACTCGCTCTCGGCTTCCGCATCGGCGAAGAAGACGCGGTAATATTCGGCATGCCTTCGGGCGACTTGCGGATACTCGCCGCTGTCATTCAGCTTCTCGATGGCATAGACGCGCGTGGTATCCAGCAGGCGGTAATGCGGGCGGTCGCCGCGCATGTCGGCGACGACAAGGGATTTGGCCATCAGGTTGGCAAGATGGTCGGTTACGTCGCCGCTCGCGGGATCGCCGGCGACTGCGATCGCAGCCTCCAGCAGGAAATCCCCGGCGAATATGCCGAGCTGCCGCAGCAAACGCGCCTCTTCTTCCGGGAGCAGATCGTAGCTCCAGTCGAGCGTCGCGCGCAGCGTTCGTTGCCGCGGCAGCGCCGTGCGGCGGCCGGTAGTGAGAAACCTGAATCTGTCGTCGAGAAGGGTCGCAATTTTCGGAGGGTCGAGCATCACGGCCCGCGCCGCGGCAAACTCGATCGCAAGCGGAATGCCATCGAGCCGCCGGCAGATGGCGGCCACCGCACCGAGGTTCTCCTCGTCGTGCCGGAAATTCGAACCGAGCGCCTTTGCCCTGGTCATGAACAGCTCAACCGCGGTGTGCTCGAGCGCGGTTTCTGCCGCAGGTCGGCGTTCAGGCGGCACGTCGAGCGGCGGAACGCGATAGACATGCTCTCCGTCGATGCGCAGCCCCTCGCGGCTGGTTGCGAGGATGGTGACGCCGGGACAGCGGGTGACAATTGTCTCAACGAGCCTTGCCACCGCATCGACGACATGCTCGCAATTGTCGAAAATCAGCAGCAATTGCCTCGCTCCGATCGAGCGCGCAATGGACTCGGGCGAAATCTCCTCGCCTTCCTGCTTGAACGCGAGCACGCTCGCGACTGCCGAAGGCACCAGCCGCGGATCGGAGAGGGGCGCGAGTTCGACGAGCAGCCGGTCGACATCGAGACCCGGCGGATGCGATCTTGCCGTCTGCAACGCAAGCGCCGTCTTGCCGATCCCGCCGGGCCCGACAAGGCTAACGATCCGATAGGCCGACAGGAGATCCCACAGGTGGGCGATCGCGCCTGCGCGTCCAATCAGATCGAATGTCGCGGCCGGAATATTGGTCGATGGCGACTGCACGTGCGTGGCAGGTTCGGCCGGGACCTCGACCTGGCGGATTTTCCAGCTACCCAGCAGGCGGTATCCTCGCCCCACGGTCGTATTGAGCATGTCGCGATCGGGGCCGAAAGCCTTGCGGATCGCCGCGATGTGGACACGCAGCGCGCTTTCCTCGACGTAAACCCCGCGCCAGACCCGCTCGGTCAGGTCGGCCCTGGAAACAAGTTCGCCATCGGCTTGCACCAATTCCGCAATGATATCAAAGGCCCGTCCGCCCAGAGGGACCGGCACTCCCATCGAGCGCAATTCGCGCTTGGCAAGGTCGATTTCCCATCCCGCAGAAGCATAGACGGGTCGCTGGCCTGACCCAGCAGTCATAGGGTTTGCCCCACGCAGTTCTTGGCTTTTCAGCAGCTTAGCATCAACACCTGCGCAACGCACAAGCAAGGAGTGGCAGCAGCAACGACGGATCGCGGGAAGCCAAATCCGGCCGACGAATAAAGGCCGATGGCGAGCCGCCATCGGCTGGAGGAGGTCGACCTGGTGGAGCCGCGCCAATGTGGGGCGATGGCCCTGAGCGTCCGGGGAGGACAGCGCTCGCAAGCCGGTCGCATGTCGTGCTCGCGCGGTATGTTCTCTGTGTGAACTGGGACACTTATCGGCCTGCGCTTGCACCGCTATTCTACAGAGCGCAGTCCAACGGCAACAGTGATAAGATTCGTGGCGTCGAAATGCACCGCGACTCAGGTCGGGAAGCTTGAATGGATACGTCGCCAGCGATCTCGTGCAATGTCCTTATCGTGGAAGACGAAACCTTGCTTCGGATGATGGTGACCGAAATGCTGCAGGAACTGGGTCATCGGGTTGCGGCCGAAGCGGCGCGGATCGAGCAGGCACTCCCACTGGCGCAGTCTGCGGATTTTGATCTCGCGCTGCTCGATGTGAACGTTGCCGGCAAACTGATCACACCTGTCGCCGAGATCATCGCGTCACGACCGCGGCCCATCATCTTCACGACCGGCTATGGCACCTCGGGTTTACCCGAGGGCTTCCGCAACCGCCCTGCCCTACGCAAGCCCTTCATGGTCGATCGGTTGAAGAAGGCCATCGAACAGGCCGTGCGACCTTCGATGGAACTAAGAGCCCAGACGCCGCTTCCGGTGCCGTCCTGATTAGGACAGCCGCCCTCCCCGATCAGGACACATGGCGTCCATGCAATATATCGCACGTGGCACGTGTGTTTTTTCAGGTAGAGTAGTTCTGCGCTCGATTGCGAGCGCGTGAGTGATGCAGGCGACCCCGGTGTCCTCTTCCAGCCCCGGCACCGGGGCCCGTCTCTTCTTTAGGCAGAGCCTCGATAACGAAAAGCCCGGCAAACGCTATTTGGTATCGACCCACACGGGCTGCCCGATATCCCGGACCCACGCCAGAACCGGTCCACGCGAGGCAAGAAGGCCAACCAAAAGGACCAGCGCTACCAGAATGGCTTTGAGTGGCCTTACCGGAACAAGTTCGGGTTGACGACGCTCAGGCAAAGACGTGGGCATCGGACAGCCTTTCTGGTCTTCCTCGCCTACCTTAAACGAAGGAAGAGGCGATTATGCAGCGTTTCGTCCCGATGTCGACCTATCCAACAGGCCCGCTTCCACCAGCGCGTTCCTGATACGAGCGATCTCAGGCGCCGTGATCTTGACCAGAGGCGGACGCACGACGGCGCGCGGCAGCTTTCCGAGCAGCACCAGCGCCTCTTTCATGCGATTGTGCATGTCGACGAACGGGTCGGCGTAGAACACCTGCATCAATGGATGAACCAGGTCATTGACCCGGCGCGCTTCCGCCAGATCGTTGGCCTGTACGGCGCGAAACATCCGCGCCTGCAGGTCGGCGATGACGCTTCCGCTCCCGGAAAGCAAGCCGCGGCAGCCGAGCACGAGCGAACTCAGCAGCCAGGCGCTGTTGGTTGAGAGCACGTTGATCGGGCGCTTGCGGCCCTGCAACTGCCGGATCTGGTTTTCATGCTGCGGCACCAGCGGCGTCCAGTCCTTGATGGCGCGGATCGTGGGCACCTCGTCAAACAGGCGCTCCAGTGTCGCTGCCGGATAGCCCTGCCCCGTGGCCAGCGGATATTGAAACACAATGATGGGCAAATCACTGGCATCGCTGATGGTCTTGAAATGGGCCAATGCCATTTCCGGCGACTGACCTAGCGCGAATGGGGCCGGCGGGAACACCAGCAGCGCAGAGGCTCCGCCCCGCTGCGCCTGACGCGCGATACGCGCCGCCTCCAGGCTGCCGTCCGCCCACACGCCGTGGACGATCGGTAACGTGCTGCCGATCTCCTCGCCGGCAATCTCCATGACGCGGCGCTGCTCGTCGCTGGTGCACGAAGCAACCTCGGTGGAGTGCGCGTTGACGGTGATCGCCGAAAGACCGCGAACCGCTGCGACGTCGCGCAAGTGCGCGCGAAAGCTTGCCTCGTCGATCGACAAATCGTCGTGGAACGGCAGCAATACGGCGGGAATGACCCCGTGAGGCACGAAATCCGGATGGCGGCCCATATGTCGTCTCCTTCAATGTCTCATCAAGAAAGCTAGCACTTCGGTGCCGGCGAGCGAACCGCCTCTTTGCGGCCCCAGTCACGTATCGCGAGCGGGGGTCGCGCGCCGAGACGTTAGCGCGTGCCGAGGATAGCGCAAAAACAGAACCTCGGCTCCATCAACGCCCGCAACCAACTCGGGCGAGGTTTCATCCTGCCGCGCGTAAAGGCATGACCAGACGCCATAGTGCTTGCCGTCGAACACGACCTCTCCAGCAGCAACGAGCATGGACACGCCTGATCCCGGCGAAAATTCCGGCAGCTGCAAGCTGCTTTTCGGTGCGATACGCAGCAGTTGCACACTTAGACCGTCCTCCGCTTCCAGCCCAACATCGATCTCGTTCTGCTTTCGCGACAACAGGCTGGCGGCAGAGCTCACCGGCAAGTGCTTCGCGACGAGATTTCGACGCTGGCCTTTGCGCATCCGTGCACTCGCTGCAGGCAAATACTGCGCTCCCGTCTCGTCGGCAGATGCTCGAAACGTGAAATAAGACAGCCCGTTGCTGCCCGGAATTATCGGTCCATATCCCGTATGCGCGCCCGCAAAATGAACGGTGAGCGGGCTGACCGGATGCCTGCCAAGGATGCCGTCGCCGGAGACGATGACCTGAAACTGGTCCACATAATGGAAGTGTGGCGCGACCGTTGCGCCGGCTTCCTGCTCGACCAGGAAAGCCTGCGGTTCTCGTACCTCGAAGGGCTGCGGCTCGGTGTATTCCGGAGGCTTTGCATCGACAAGCTGTTCGGTACGTCGGGACGGCGGCGGACCGATAAACTCGGTACGCCAGACAATTTTACCGTCAGCGGTTATTCGTGAAAAGCGCGAGTTTGAAACCTCGTCTTGTGTTACGGCAAGCATCTCAATTCCTCTTCCTGAATACCCTATCCGATCTCAACACCACGACTTCGCTCAGGCCGGCTTCACTCAAGCTTTGCGCCGGACTCACGCACCATGACCTTGCCGTTTGCCACTTCCTTCTGAAGGAACTTTGTGAAGTCCGCGGACGGCACCCATTCGACGCTGGCCCCTACTTGAGCGAGACGTTCTTTCTGATCGGGTGAGGTAACAACCCTCTGCAGTTCCCGGCTCCACTGCTGCACCAGATCATCCGCCATCCCGTGTGGCGCCACCACCGCCAACCACGCGCTCATATCGACCGGCGTTCCCACTTCCGCCAGCGTTGGAACGTTCGGCAGTGCAGGCAGCCTTTGCTTTGAAGCAACGGCCAGCGCTCTTAGCTGGCCGCCCTGGACGAGAGGGCTGGTTGCGACCGACGTATCGAACGTATAGTCGATGCTGCCTTCCATAAGGCCAGTCATCGATTCCGCGCTTCCCTTGTACGGAATGTGCGTCACCGTCACGCCGGTGCTCTTGGAAAACATCGCGCCGATCAAGTGCGAGGTCGTACCAATGCCGGAACTCGAAAAGTTCAGCTTGCCCGGATCCCTTTTCGCTGCCGCAACCACGTCCTGAACGGAATTGTATGGTTTGGAAGCATTCACAACCATGACGTATGGCAGTGTCGCGATTTGACCGATTGGCGTGAAGTCCCTGAGCGCGTCGTACTCGACATTGCGGTAAAGATTTGGATTGGTGATCAGCGGCCCATTCGCAGTCACGAGCAAGGTGTAGCCGTCAGGCGCCGAGCGTACGAGTTCTCTTGCTCCAATGCTGCCTCCCTGGCCCGGCTTGTTGTCCACATAGATCACCCATCCCGCGTTCTTCTTGATGCCCTCGGCAATTTGCCGCGCAACGAGATCGGTCGCAGTGCCGGGAGGAAAGCCGACCACCAACCTGATGGGCTTTGCCGGATAGGCCTCCTGGCCGGGCGATGGACCGCTCCCTGCCATCACCAGAGCGCAACATGCGATCATGGTCGTAAGCTTCATGCGAACTCTCCCTTTTTTCAGTTCCCTAAGGCAGCTCTTGCCCTGGGACTCTTGTCATTGAAGTCGCCTTGCTTGCTGGAACGCCGTGGTTCCCTGATTATCCTTTGACTCGTCGCATCGTCATTGAGTGCCGAAAGCGGGATGCGGGATGGGTGTTGATCGCGACCTGCGCGACCTTGCCGGTCGCGAGTTTGTAGGTACGCTGAACTTCGAGCGCCATGGTGCCGGCCTTGACCTTGAGACCACTGGCAAGCGCCGGCGAGATCAGTGCCGCTGCAATCTCCTGGTGCACCTCGACGAGGCTCTGGCCGAACAAATCCTCGATCAGATGAAAGATCGGGCCGCGGTGACGTTGCAGGAGCCGGCCCACCGCAGCGAACTCGCGGGTGATGTAGACCTCCGTCCAACATACCGGCAGCTCGCTACCTTCGGTGTGGCGGAAGCCGCGCACCGAAAGCCACTGTTCGCCACTCGTGATTCCCGTGCGAGCCGCAAGCTTGTCGTCTATCTCGATCATCTCGATGGTGTCGATGGCGAAGCGCACGCCGGTCGCGAAAGCGACGAGGTCGTTGATCGACATCACTTCGTGGACAAAATCGTCGGCCGGCCTCGGCGGAACGACCGTGGTGCCCTGCCCTTGCCGCGAAGACACCAGGCTGTCCTCGCGCAGCCGCCGCAGCGCCTCGCGCACGGTGTAGCGGCTGACCGAGAAACGCTCGCACAACTCCTCCTCGGTCGGAAGCTGCGAACCCACGGGAAAGACGCCGCTGACGATCTCGTCCTTCAGCGCGCGCACGACTTGCAGGTAAAGCGGATCGTCGGATGCGACATTGGCGCGCGCGGCCGTTCTCGCCTTCGGCGAGCCCGCGCGGCGCGGCCTGGTGTCAGTCTTCGATGCCATGGCCTCTCTTGGCGATCAGCGCAGTCCGCTCGAAGCTCATGAACTGCGTGCCGTCCCCCTTCTTGCCGATCGTGCGCACGGTGACGAGACCCTGCCCCGGACGCGAGGTCGACTCGCGCTTCGCCAGCACTTCCGATTCGGCGTAGATGGTATCACCGACGAACACCGGCGCGGTGAGCTTGATGTCGTTCCAGCCGAGATTGCCGATCGCCTTCTGGCTGATGTCGCTGACGCTCATGCCGACCACCATCGACAAGGTGAGGCAGCTGTTGACCAGCGGACGCTTGAACTCCGACTTCGCGGCATATTCCTTGTCGAAATGCAGGGGATGCTGATTCATCGTGATCAGCGTGAACCAGGTGTTGTCGCTCTCGGTGATAGTGCGGCCGGGGCGGTGCTCATAGACGTCCCCGACGGTGAAATCATCGTAATAGCGCCCGAAACTTTCGCGGTAGCGTTGGGGACCGATCTGGTCGTGGCCTTGCATCGCCCTACCCTCTCTTGAGAACGGAAGAAGTGTGTTCGCCAAGCGCGGGTTCGCGCAGCACCGGCTGCGCCGGCTCGTGGCGGAAGCGGATCGGCGGCCCGATATGCCGCCGGCCGCCCTCGTCGCGCCGGATCATGCCGCGCTCGATCAGCACCGGGTGTGCAAAGGCTTCCGGCAGCGTGTTGACGCGGCCGTAGCAGACGTCGAGCTTTGCGAGATGGTCCTGCCATTCGGCCAGCGTCTTCTTGCGAAACTCCGCGTCGAGAAACGCGATCACCGGCTGCTGATGCGGTCCGGGCCCGCGCAGGCAGAGTTCGGCAAGCTCGGGGCGGCCAAAGGCGCCGAGCAGATTGTGAATGAATTTCGGTTCCTGTCCGGCGAGCACGAGGTGACGTCCGTCCTTCGTTTCATAGGGCCGATAGAACGCAGCGCCGCCCGTGGTACGCTCATGCGCCGGGATCGGCTGGCGGTCCTCGGCGAAGGTCGGACCGAGGATATTGAGCATGCCGCCGATCGTGACCTCGTGCATGCTGATGTCGATATAGTCGCCGACACCGGTGGTCTGGCGACGGAGCAGCGCCATCAGCACGCCTGACAGGCCCTGCAATCCCGCAAGCACGTCCGCAGCGGGAATGCCCGATATCGCCGGCTTGCCGTCGCCGCCGAGCGTCATGCTGACGAGGCCGGCCTCGGCTTCCAGTGCCAGATCATGCGCCGGGCGGCCGCGCCAGGCGCTGTCCTGCCCGAACGCGCTGATCGAGCAATAGACGATGCGCGGATTGCGGGCGCGCACGGCGTCATAGCCGACGCCGAGGCGATCGACCGCGCCGGGGCGAAACGACTCGACGAAGACATCCGCGGTCTCGCACAGCGACAACAGCGCCTCGCGCTGCGCCGGATCCTTGAGGTCGACCACCACGCTCTTCTTGCCGCGATTGAGATTGCGGAAGAAGACCGTGCTCGGCCCGTCGGAGAGACCGATGTGACGTCCGGGATCACCCTCGCCGGGCGGCTCCACCTTGATTACCTCGGCGCCGTGATCGGCCATCGCCAGCGTCAGATACGGCCCCGGCAGGAACACGCTGAGATCGATGACGCGGATGCCCTCCAGTTTCATGATCAGCCGGCGCGCTCGGCGGCGCGCACCTCCCCGACATAGTGGGCGGTGTCGGCGCCATAGGCCGAGCACGGCGTCTGCGAGAGCCGCTCTCCATTGATCTTGATCGGATTGGAGAGCACGCGCATCGCGGGCTTCGCCGGGTGCGCGACGGTCTGGATCATCTCCGTGGTCTGCAGGAAGGGACTGTCCAGCGCCTCCGCCAGATCGAGCACGGGCGCGACCGGCAGCACACCGTTCAGCTTCTTGAGCCAATACGCATTCGACTCGCGCTTCAATTCATCATCGATAAGCGCCGTCAGCGCCTCCCGATTAACCTGACGCAGCGACTGGGTCGCAAAACGTGGATCGGAGGCGAAATCGGTCCGGCCGATTGCCGCGAGCAACTCGCCCCAGAACTTGTCCGTCATGCACATGATGAACAGCCAGCCGTCCGAGGTCGGGAAGGTCTGCACCGGCGCCACCGAATAATGCGCGCTGCGCGGCTGGCGGATTGAGGTGTGCCCTTCGTTGAGATACCAGGTCGCGACATAGCCGAGCTGATGCAGCGCGACGTCGAGCAGGCAGGTGTCGACATCGCAGCCCTTGCCGGTCGACCGCGCCTGGATGATGGCGGAGAGCAGCCCTACCGCAGCCGTCAATCCCGTCGTCTGGTCGATGATCGAGGGCGCACCGAGGCGCGCCGGCGGGCGGTCCGGCTCGCCGGTCAGATGCATCAGGCCTGATTCGGCCTGCATCAGATAATCGTAGCCTGGCCACGAGGCCCGCTCATTGTCGCGGCCATAGGCCGAGACATGCACGCAGACGAGCTTCGGGTTGGCGCTTGCGAGCGTCTTGTAGTCGAGACCCATCTTGGCCGGCAGGTCGCCGCGCAGATTGTTGACCAGCGCATCCGCGGTCTTGATCAGCCTGTTGAGCGCGGCCTTGCCCTCGTCGGAACGCAAATCGATCGCGACGCTCTTCTTGTTGGTGTTGAAGGCCTGGTAATATTCGCTGTCGTTGGGTCCGAGGAAATAAGGTCCGGTCTTGCGCGCGGGATCGCCGTTGATCGCCGCATTCTCGATCTTGATGACCTCAGCGCCGAGGTCCGCAAGCAGCATGGTGCCGTAAGGCGCCGCCCCAAACTGCTCGACGGATACGATGCGAACACCCTGAAGCGGCTTCATATCGCGGGATTCCTCTTCACATATTGCTTGGAGATGATGATGCGCTGCATCTCGTTGGTGCCCTCGCCGATGCAGGTCAGCGGTGCGTCGCGGTAGAGCCGCTCGATGTCGAATTCCCTGGAATAGCCGTAGGCGCCATGGATGCGCATGCCCTCGATGGAATTTTCCAGCGCTGCCTCGGTCGCGAAGTATTTGGCCATGCCGGCTTCCATGTCGCAGCGGTCGCCGCGATCGAAAGCCTGCGCCGCATCGAGCGTGAGCAGCCGCGCCGCCCGGGCGCGCGTCGCCATCTCGCCAAGCTTCAACTGAATCGCCTGGTGCTCGCAAATCGGCTTGCCAAAAGTCTTGCGTATCTGGGCATACTCGCCGGCGAGTTTCAGCGCACCTTCCGCAATGCCGACACCGCGCGAGGCAACGTTGATGCGACCGAGTTCAAGTCCACCCGCGACCTGGAAGAAGCCACGGCCTTCGACGCCGCCGATCAGGTTCTCCGCCGGCAGACGGTAATCCTCGAACACGAGCTCGGCTGTATCGATCGCCTTGTAGCCGAGCTTCGGCAGCTTGCGCGCGACCGAAAAGCCCTCCTGCTTCGGCGCGATGAACAGGCTCATGCCGTTGTAGCGCGGCTGCGCGTCGGGATTGGTCTTGACCAGCAGCGCGAGGCACGAGCCCTCGGCGCCGTTGGTGATCCACATCTTGGTGCCGTTGATGACGTAACGATCGCCGTCACGCTTTGCCGTCATGCGGATGCCTTGCAGGTCGGTGCCGGCATCGGGTTCGGTCAGCGCGAGGCCACCCCGGACTTCGCCAGTCGCAAGCTTCGGCAGCCATCTGGTCTTCTGCTGCGGCGTGCCGAATTTCTCGATCGCCAGCGCCAGCATCAGATGCGAATTGATGATGCCCGTGATCGACATCCATACCGAGGAAATGCTCATCACGATCCTGGCGTAGGTCGACGCCGGAAGCCCGAGGCCGCCATAGTCCGGCGAGATCGTCGCGCCGAACAGACCGAGCTCCTTCATCTGCTCGACGACCGCATGCGGATAGCGATCCTCGTGATCGTACTCCTTGACAATGGGTTTCAGCTCACGCGCAACCCAGCGGTCGATCGTGTCCAGGATCTGGCCGTCATCCTCCGCATCCACGGGCTTTTCCCGCAGCACCTGCGTCATCGGGACATTCCTCCACATTTGTACGGACAACTTTACGTTTCTGGCTTGTTGATCTGTATATCGCTGGCCTTGACCTCAAGTAAAGTCCCCAGTACTTGTCTGGACAAAACAGACCATCGTTCCAGGGAGGAACCATGCCCCGCGCTTGCGCCAGGCATATCGAGCAGGCCAGCGCGACGTCGCAACAGACGGCAGGCGCTTCATGCCGGTAGCGGATCTTCTCGTCGGCGGCATCCTCCTCGGCGGCGTCTATGCGCTGATGGCCTGCGGCCTCAACCTGATCTTCGGCGTGATGCGCGTGATCAATTTCGCGCATGGCGACATCCTCGCCATTGCCGCGCTGTCGACGGTGTCGATCGTCGTCGGCCTCAAGCTGCCATTCTGGGTCGCGGTGCTCGTGGTGCCGATCTGCAGCGCCGCCGTCGGCGCGCTGATCCATCTTCTCATCCTGCGGCGGATCGAGGGCGCGCCCCTCATCATGTCGCTGCTTGCGACCTATGCGCTCTCGACCATCCTGGTGAACGTCGCGATCCTGATCTGGGGCGGCGGTTATAGCGGCCTGCCCGGCGTGCTCAGCGGCTCGATCCGTATTTTCGATATCAACGTCTCGGTCTCGCGGCTGGTGTCGTTTGCCTGCGCGATCGGCGTCAGCCTCGCGGTCTGGTGGGTACTCGAATACACAAGATTCGGCCGCGCCGTACGCTCGGTGTCGGCGGCACCGGAGCTTGCCAGCATTTCCGGCATCGCCATCGAGCGGGTGCGGCTCGCGACGTTCGCGCTCGGCACTGCGATGGCGGGTTTCGCCGGCGTGTTGGTGGCCCCGGCCTTTGCCATCGACCCGCAGCTCGGCTCGCGCTTCATCATCAAGGCGTTCGCCGTCATCATCGTCGGCGGCATGGGCAGCTATCCCGGCGCGATCCTCGCCGCGCTGCTGCTCGGCGTCATCGAGGTCGTCGGCAGCTATTTTGCCGGCGCCGTGATCGGCTCGGCCTTCCTGTTCCTTCTGATGCTCGCGGTGCTGCTGGTGCGGCCGCGCGGTCTGCTCGGCGCGGGTGTGCGGGTATGAAGGGCATCAATCCGCTCGTCGTCGCCGGCCTCGCCGCCATTGTCGCGGTGGTGTTGCCCTTTATCGGCTCCGACTACGCCATCTCCTTCTCGATCCAGCTCCTGATCTTCCTGGTACTGGCCTTTTCCTGGAACTGGATCGGCGGCTATGCCGGCTACACCCATTTCGGCCAGGTCGGCTTTTTCGGCATCGGCGCCTATGTCGGCTCGCTTCTGAGCTTCCACTACGGCATGCCGTGGTATCTGGCCGCTCTCGTCGCGGCGTTTGCCGGCGCCGTCGTGGCCCTGCCCCTCGGCGGCGCCATGCTACGGCTGAAGGGACCTTTCTTCGCCATCGGCATGTTCGGGCTCGCACGCGTGCTGGAAGCTTTCGCGCTCGGCTTCGATTCCATCACCGGCGGCGGCACCGGCATCTATCTGACACCGGTCAGCGATCTCCGGCCGATCTACGGCGCCGTTGCAGCAGTCGCCTTCGTCATGCTGCTCCTGACCTGGAAGCTCGACAACTCCCGCCTCGGCCTGAAGCTGCTGGCCATCCGGGAAGATGAGAGCGCGGCGGAATCGCTGGGCATTCCGACTACCCGGCTGAAGATCGGCACTTTCGTCGCCTCCGCCATCGCGCCGGCCGCGATGGGTTCGATCTACGCCGTGTATCTCGGCTTCATCGATCCGCCAACCGCCTTTGCGTCGAACATGGAGCTCACCACCATCGCCATGGTGCGCATCGGCAAGACCTACGGCAACCTGATGGTCGACGTGCAGGCCACGTCCGAAAAGCTCAAGGATCGCGGCCGCCGCATCGTCGGCATCGTCACCGGGCTGGATTACGACGCCTCCGACGAACTGCTGAAGCGCGCACGCTGGAACGTGAAGACGGCGATCGTGATGCAGAAGACCGGGCTGTCGTACGCCAAGGCGGTGGCGCGGTTGAAGGCGAACGAGAACTCCGCGCGCGAGGCGATCGGCGAGGACATCGAGCCGCGCCTGCGGCATCTGCTCAAGCTGGATAAGACCGAAAAGACCGAACGGTCGGACAGCCCGATCGATCCCGGCAAGCTCGATTAGCGCGCCAGCGCGTCAGCGCTCGTGGACGCGGCCGCCGCGGCCCGTGACCAATCCCTCTCGCCGCAGCTTCGACGCTGCCTCTTCGTCCAGCCAGATCTCGACCTCGTGATGCAGTTGCAGCAGCGACGCCGGCACCCGCGTCGTCACCGGACCGGTCACGGTCTTGGCAATCACGTCCGCCTTCTCGCTGCCGGTGGCCGCCAGCACGATCGATCGCGCGTGCATGATGGTGGCGACGCCCATGGAGAGCGCTTCGTGCGGCACGTCGCGCAGCTTGCCGTCGAAGAATCCGGCGTTGGCCTTGCGCGACGCGAGCGTCAGCCGGACGCGATGCGACCACGGCGAGAGCGCCGGCGCCGGCTCGTTGAAGCCGATGTGCCCGTTGGCGCCGATGCCGAGAATCTGTAGATCGATGCCGCCCGCCTTCAGGATCGAGTTCTCGAAGCGCGCGCACTCGGCGTCGGGATCCGGCGCCAGGCCGTCGAGGAAATGGATCCGTCGCGGCGACAGGTTGATGTGACGAAACAGATGCTCGCGCATGTAGGCGCGGTAGCTGCCGGGATGAGCGGGATCGAGCCCGACGAACTCATCGAGGTTGAAGGTGGTCGCCTGGGCGTAGTCCGAGAGGCCGCGCGCGTGCAGCGTCGCCAGCGCGCGATACAGCGGCAACGGCGTGCGGCCCGTGGCGAGACCCAGCACCAGCCGCGGCTGCTGGCGCAGCTTGTCGACCATGCCGCGCGCGAGCGCGGCGGCCAACTGGTCTTCGGTGCGGAAAATGCGAATCTTCACGTCTGCTTGTAGGTTGG
>Ga0081540_1002237_pt1 | contig 15942 bp, 14 predicted proteins | sample TabmetS2T1R1_FD_71024 | JGI IMG/M metagenome (GOLD analysis project Ga0081540, IMG submission 71024) | Tabebuia heterophylla rhizosphere microbial communities from the University of Puerto Rico - S2T1R1 | ecosystem: Host-associated > Plants > Roots > Rhizosphere ... | reverse complement strand
GGCAGCGAGACCAAGCCCCATGCGCAGCATGATCCGCGACTCGGCGTGATATATCTTCCGCAGCATGTACCAAGCACCGGTCGCGGCCACGCAGAAGGCGCCGGTAAGATAAGCGGCGAGCAGCATGTGCGGAAATCGCGACCACACAACCGAATTGAAGAGGATCCTGGTCCAGTCGTTTGGAGCAAAGACGCCATTTTCCAGGACATAGCCTGTTGGCACCTGCATCCAGCTGTTGTTGACCATGATAAAGAACGCGGAAAACGTAGTCCCCAGCGCCACCATTGCGGTTGAAAATAGATAGAACCATGGCGGCACGCGGCTACGGCCAAAGATGAGTACCCCGAAGAAACTGGCCTCGAGCATGAACGCCCAAAAGGTCTCATACATCAGGAGCGGACCCTGAATCGGCCCGGACATTTTGGACAGCACGCTCCAGTTGGTGCCGAACTGGAAAGCCATCACGATCCCGGATACGACGCCCATCCCGAACGCCACCCCGAATATCTTCAGCCAGAATTCGAAGATTCCGCGATAGGCCGGACGGCCCGTCGCAAACGACAAGGCTTCAAGGACGGTGAGCCAGGCCGCCAGTCCGATCGTGAAGGACGGAAAGATAATATGGAACGTGATGGTGAAGGCGAATTGAATCCTGGAGAGAAGAAGCGCTGTGATATCCATCGTCATTTCCTGCCCAAAACCGGATCGACGAATCTGAACGTAGTCATGGCAGGCCCGAGAGACATTAAATTCGCGGTTAATGCGGCATCAGAAAGCGATGCGGTTCATTGCGCTCGGCGATGTATCGACAGTCGCCGAGAAGCCATCTTTCTTCCGGTACCAGATCCAGGCTGCGCAAGCCGCGTCACACTGCAACACCGCCCGACGGGGGAGCCATGAATTCCGGGCCGATCGGATCGGTGATGGTTTCGCGAAGGATCTCATCGATTTTGGCCATGTCAGAGGCATCGAGCGACCATCCGGTCACCTCGTCGACCGGCTGCAGCTGATCGGGATGGCGAGCCCCCCACAAGGCGGTGGTGATGCCCTGATCAAGCATCCAACGAACTGCGAGGTGAATGACGCGCTTGCCGAAACGCTGCTGAGCGAGCCGATCGAGCCGATGGACGGCTGCCAGATATTGTGCGAACCGAGGCTCGAGGAATTTCGGATCGGTGCGCCTTAGGTCGTCGCCACCGAAAACCGTACCTGCCCGCATTCGTCCCGACAACAGGCCTCGGCACAGTGCGCCATATCCCAGCATCGCGATCTTGTTCCTGCGGCAATAGGGCAGAAGGTCGGTCTCGATTCCGCGTTCGAACAGATTGTAGGGCGGCTGCAGCACGTGCAGCGGCGCGATGTGGCGAAACCGCTCCATCTGGAGAACCGAGAAGTTGCTCACGCCGATGGCGCGAATCTTCCCTTGCACGAACAGGGTGTGCATTGTGTCCGCGGTCTCTTCGATCGTAACCAGCGGATCGGGCCAGTGAACCTGGTAGATGTCAATGTAGTCGGTCCGAAGCCTGCGCAAGGATTCGTCGAAATCCCACATGATGCGGGCGCGGCTGGCATTGCGTGATACCTTTCCAGCTTCCCATTGAAGTCCGGCCTTGGTGGCAATCAGCACGTTAGAGCGCAGTCCGCTTTCGGCGATCGCCCTGCCAACGATTTCTTCGGAGCGGCCAAATCCATAGACCGGGGCCGTATCGACAAGGTTAATGCCGTGCTCAAAGGCGGTCCGGATGGTGGCGATGGATTCGGCTTCGTCGGTTCCGCCCCACATCCACCCGCCGATCGCCCAAGTACCGATCGCCACCGGCGGTACCTTGAGCGACGTATCGGGAATGCTCGTCAACTCCATTCTCGTTTCGAGAGCTTCTGCTTGGTCGGTCATGATGCTGTTCCTTCTTCGAATGCCTGCCTTTGGGAGCGTGAGCGGCGGACAAGTCCAAACTCAGCCGGGATTCAACGAGGGTATGGTGCAAAACCCCGCCTCCTCCTCGGCGATGAGCGCGAGCGCAGTCCAGTCGAGGTCGCCGTAACCGCGCGAGATTCCCGTGATCAACCGGTCCCTGACAACGCCCACTGACGGCATCGGAACGCCCGCCTTCTCTGCTTCCGCCAGCGCCAGACGTACGTCCTTGAGCACGAGGGGCAAAACAAATCCCGGCGCGTAGGTCTGCCTGGCGATCTTGTCACCGTAAATCTTGTGCGCGCGCCCGCCGAACATCGTGGCCGTCATGATGTCGACGAAAGGCTGTGGATCCAGTCCGCTCTTTCGGACTACGGCCACGACTTCTCCGAGCATCTCCAGTGCCGTGGCGCTCATCATATTGCCGAGCAATTTGACGAGGTTGGCGTCCTGCGGGTCGGCTCCGACAACGAATGTCCTTTGTCCAAGGTTGTCCAGGATTGGCTGGCAGCGTACGACATCGGCTGAACGGCCAGCGGCGATGATGAACAGCTGGCGCGCCTTGGCAGCATCCGGATTTCCGAACACCGGCGCGGCTACATAGCCCTGCCCGTTGCGTGCGTGCTCGCTCGCAAGCAGCGACGCAGCCGCCGTGCTAATAGTGCTCATCGACAGGTGGATCGCGCCAGGCATTAGACCCGCGGCTAGACCGGCGCGGCCGGTGTCTCTGCGACCCAGAACGATCTCGCGTACGGCATCATCGTCCGGCAACATGCTGATGACGATCTTGCAGTCGATCAGATCGCCGATATCGGTCGTCGGTCTGAGACCGAGTGCCTCAAGCCTGCCGATCTGGTCCGAGCGGCGGACGCAGGCGATTACCCGCCGTCCGCTGGCTGCAAGGTTCGCGGCCATCGCCGATCCCATGTGACCAAGGCCGACAAAGCCGATTTCGCCCAGGCCCGGCTGGACGCCAGCCAAACCAGCATCGCCTCGCTCGCCCGGTAAATTACCCGACGAACTTGCGACGGCAAGAGGAGAGCTCGGCTGGTGTTTGGACATGGCGACTCCTGGCCGGGCTCAACACACCTTTTTGATGCGCACCTTCCCGCTGACGTATCCGCCATTTGGTGAAGAGCGCTGCTTGCCCTTGCCTCGACTTGCCGCGCTCTTGGGTTTTCTTGCTTAGATTCCCTGAAAGGCTCGCACGATTTTGACAAGGTCCCCGCTCAGCGTTTTGAGCACCGTGCACGCCTGCCAAGAATAAAATCGAATTTAGTTTCTGAACGACAATTTAATGGTTTCATGAATTGACATGCTTACTCTTTGGATGAGCTGTCGCTACGACCCTCCGCCAAAGATGGAGAACACTCTTTCAATCGCGAGCGGCAACGACGACGACGTGATCCCATCATCATTAGCCGTGGACGGAAGAATGCTGCCGAGTCAATGCCCGCATGAGGAACGCACTATGAGTGGAATCGGCATTCTCGCTGGTCCTTCGTCCCCCCTGCGGATTGTTGACATTTCCCCACCCGATATCGCACATCGCCAACTGGCGAGTTGGGGCCGGATACATGCTGATAACGTAAGTGTTATCCGGCGCGAGACTTTCGAGGATGGCTTTCAAGCGCAACGACATTTGCTGATCGCTTACGAACGCGCAGAACGGCATGACGGCGAGACGCTAATCGAGGGTCTGCCAAAATCGACCTTGCGCGAATTCAATTGCAGACTCAGCTTCGTGCCCGCCGGCCGTCGGTTCTACGGATGGCAGACGCCTCGGGTGCTGACCCGCGTCACTTATATCTATATTGATTTGCCGGATCGGTTGTTTGATCAAGGATCCGGCATCGCTTGCCCTGCGATCAGCCCGCGCCTGTTCTTCTTCAATCAAGCCGTCTGGGACACCGCGCTCAAGCTCAAGACCGAAGTCGGGAATTCCGGCCCGTGGAGCCGCGAATATGCCGAGGCCTTGAGCCTCGTGCTGATGCACGAGCTCCTTCGACTGGAACGAACGGCGCCCGCCGCGGCGAGACCGGTTCGCGGCGGCCTGCCAGCACGGCAGCAGAAACGGGTGGTCGAATTCATCGAGGAGCATCTCGCGGAGGAAATTTCGCTTGCGGCTCTCGCAGAGCTCGTCGATCTGAGCCTCTATCATTTTGCGCGCGCCTTCACGCAATCGTTCGGCGCGCCTCCGCATCGCTTCCATATGGCCCGCCGAATAGATCGTGCCAAGGGCTTGCTGCATCGGCCGGCGCTCTCAGTGACGCAAATCGGTGCCCGGATTGGCTTTCGCGAAACGAGTTCGTTTTCGAAGGCGTTTCGCAAATTCACCGGGCTTACGCCGACCGAATATCGCCGTCAACGAAAGGATTAGAGTCTTCGCAGGCACAAACCGATCTTCGGTCGGTGACGCGCCGCCCGACCGGAGGCATGGCGGCGCGAACCCCTGTTGAGAACATAACGCGTCAATCGTTCGACTTCGGCCCTCCATGATAATGGTACGCGTCGGCGTGGGTTGTCTCCGTTGCGGCCGTCCCATTGAGAGCGTTGCCGGCGTAGGCCGTTTGCCAGGCCGAGGGGCTAGTCGCTGCGGGCCCGTACCACGCGTTCGGCGCGGCCGTTGCCGCCAGTGCCTGTCCTGAAATCGTCATCAGCATCGCTATCGATGCGGCAAAAGCGATATTTTTCGTCATTGCTCTGTTTCCTTGTTGTTTAGGATTCCCGATCGCCGGGAACGCGCATCGCGGCATCTCGAACGCCCAAGCGCGTAGAGTTGATGTGGGTTTCGCAATCGACCGATGCAATTAAATTCCGCTTTTGCAAAGCGCGCGTTGCGAAGGTCAATCTTCGGCTGCCAGTTTCGCCAGCCAAGGTGGCTTTCATAAAAAAGGATTTATTGGCCTCGAAGCGTCTGATCCCTATGTCCCAAAAGCCAACAAACGCGAGAGACCGGACATGACGATTATCACAGGCAGACGGAGTGTCTTGAGGACGGTCGCTTTGACTGTGACCGCGGGCGCGATTGGTCTTGCCTCGCCGGCCAAGCCGGCTGCAGCGGGCGCCAAGTCAGCGTTGACGCCCGGCGGTGCCACGCATCTCAACGCGTTGATGAAGCGTCTCGCACAGGCACCCCGCCGTCGCGATTTCAAGACCGTGCCAATGATCCTCGACCATCCAGAGCAATGGGATCACGAAGCATTGACCGAAGTGCTTTCGTACCAGCCTGCGGCCAAGCAGGCATGGGACAACACCGACATTGCAGGACCCTGGCTGAACATGATGCGCAATGCGCTCAACACGCAGATATGGTCGTTCAAGCATCCGGACTTTCTCGCCGTTTCGGTTACACATGGTACAGCGGATCTTGCGCTCTACGATCCGACGATCTGGGACAAGTATCAGCTCACCAATTTGGCCGGCGACGAATTCAGGACCAATACGCTGATCATCGAGCGGAACGAAGCGGCGGCTGATATCGGGAACTATGAGGATCCGGCGGGGCCTTTCTCTGGCGATGACACTTCCATACCTGCGCTGATGCGGCGCGGCGTTGTTTTCATGTCCTGTCATAATGCGATTTGGGAACAGGCAGCTGCCCTCATCAAAACCGGCATCAACCCCGACAAGCTCTCTCACGCCGCGCTTGCGGCGGAACTGACCAATCATCTCGTGGATGGCGTCGTTCTAATCCCCGGCGCGGGCGGCACACTGCTCGAGCTACAACAGGTCGGTTTTCACTACGCATAATAACGCTAAAATCCCACACGAAGATCCATCCTTCATGTATCGGGTTCAAATCAACCGGCGAGCATCAATGTCCGCGCTTACGTTTGACGGCACAGCGTCAGCCTCCAATGAAGCCGCTCAGCGCGGCAAGGCAGACAGCGTGCGCGTGGCCGCACTCGCTTTGCTCTCCATCCGCTTCATTCAGGGATTCGTCTATTGGGGCGGCGGTTCGCGCCGCTTCATCTACGCGCCCGCCAAACTGGATCCGAATGCTGCGAACTGGATGGCGAACAAATTCCAATCGGCGATGCCGGGCGCATTGCTTGGAACCGACCATATCATCGCCTTTCTGCTGCATCATTTCTATCTGCTCTATGTCTCGTTGATCCTGTTCAGCGCGGTTGAGCTGATCACGGGACTGTGCCTGATGGCCGGCCTCCTCACCCGGGCCGCGGCGCTGGTCTCGATCGGGCTCTCAGTCGTTCTTATGTTAATGTTCGGATGGCAGGGCGCCACCTGCATCGATGAATGGACCATGGCGGCTTGCAATCTGGCGATCGGCGCCACGCTGATGCTTGGCAGCAGCGGCGCTTTCTCACTTGACAGCGCGCTGCTGGCGCGTAAGCCGGCGCTCGCCGAACGGGGGTGGTTTCACTGGATCTCCGGAGCCTTGCCGCTTCCAATGCGGAGCGGCAACTATCAGAAATTTGCGTTGGCGATATTCGTGGCAACCGTGATCTTCAACGTCGCTACCTACAATTATTATCGCGGCTCGGTGGTAACGCCGTTTCACGGCGGCCCGGTCAGCCCCGGCGTGCATCATCTCAGTCTAACCGAGGGGGTCGTGCTGCCGAGCGGCGCCGTGCGATTCCATGCGTATCTCGATGGCGGTACACCGGCAGCGCCTTTGAACGTAATGACGGCGGCGCTGAAATCCGCTGATGGCAGCGTGCTCGAGCTGTGGGACGGTACAGCGCTCAGTCACTTGCCAGCTTCCGCGATCAGTAACGAGTTCGCCTACAACCGCTTTGCGCCGGGCCCGTTCGGCCTGCGGGCGGAGATGGGGGCGAAGGCGACGATCACATTGCCCGCGACCGGCGCGGTGGCGATCATCGGGATCCGTGGGGCGGCCAAATTGGAGCTTCGCACCGTCAATGGCAATGCATTCAGCGTCGCTGTCAGCGCGGAATGGTGAAAAGGAGAGCACGTCACCCTCCTTTCCGAGGGCCCCTCATTCCAAACGCGAAGATGGCTGCGGCGCCTGGCGTCGCGCCATTTTTACGCTGGCGCCGGTACAGGTGGACAACCGATCTCGACTACGCATCCGGACCCCGCACGAATCGTGAACCGGAAGTCGTGCAACTTTACAATCGCGGCCACGAGGTTCAGGCCGAGACCCAAGCCTGACGTATGTCGTACCTTATCCGACCGGTAGAAACGACGTAGCACAGCGTGACGCTCATGTTCGCTTATGCCGGACCCGGTATCTCTTACACGCACGATAGTTTCACAGTTGCTGTGAATTAGTCCGATTTCCACCTGCCCTCCAGCGGGAGTATATTTGATGGCGTTGTCTACGAGATTGGCCACAGCCTCGATCAGCAAGTCCCGGTCTCCATGCACGTTGAGTTCGTGTGGCGAGTGAACCAGAAGAGCAATTCGCTTGTCCTCTGCTATCGGCTCGTACATGTCGGCCACTTCGCGGATGAGCTCCGCCAGAGCGACTTTGCCAAAACCGACCGATCGCTGACTTTTCTCGATTTCTGTTAGTCGCAGAATTGCGGCAATAATGGATAACGACTGATCGAGTGCCTCTGTCGTTTTGTCTGCAACCTCCTGGAGCTGCTCAAGCGTCCTGGCATTGGAACGACCACGCTCAAGTATCAGGCGCGCGCGGGTAAGCGGCGTGCGCAGATCATGGGCGATGTCACTGCCGACACCCGCAAGGGATTGGATCAGAGTTTCCATCTCATCGAGCATGCCGTTGACGATCATCGCAAGTCTGGAGAAGGGGTCGTCGGTGTTTCGATGCGGGAGTCGTTCGCGCAGATTGCCGGCAACGATGCGCTGAACGCGCTCGTTGACCTCGACAATACGCAGGCGGGCACGAGCGCTCAGTACCAAACCGACCGCAAGGCAAAGAAGCACGGCGGGAACCACACCGAGCGCAAACGCCCCGCCAACGACGCGTGCGATCTCGGCGACTTCGTCGATATTTCGTCCGATCGCCAGCACGTCGCCACTCGGCAACCTTCGCGCAATCAGGCGGACTGCCTGTCTTTCCGATCCACTTTCGTCCATCCTGTCGACCAAAGCGCTTTGCACGGCGTTATCGGTCTTGAGATCGGGCGGCAGATTTTCCAGGTTACCCGAGATCCTGCGGCCGTTCGGATCAAATAATGCCGCAAGCCGAACGCGCCACGGATCCTGTTTCAGATGCTCATCGATCGCGTCCAGCCTGCGCTCGGGGGGCAAATCCCCAAAGACACCCATCTGCGAGGCGATCATACGGTCGGATCGAATCGTCAGGTCATGCTTCGCTTTCAAGTAGACAAGGCCGAGCATCGCTACGACAAAGCCCGCGAATAGCGCTGCCACCAGCAAACTCCACCGCAGCGTCGTCGAGCGCGCGAACGTGAGCACTTGCATCAGGTTGTCCCGCCAAAAGTATTAAGAGGCGTTAGGTTCCTTCCTGGGTTTCAGGGATACTTGCGAAGCTTGAGGCAGAGTTCATCAACCTTTGCCTTGACCCGTTTCGCCTGCGCCCGTCCGGCGCCTCCCCGGCCCAGTCACGGATCACCCTAACCTGATTGAGGAAATGGCTCGATACTACAGAGGGTTGCCTGGGAACGTCGTCTGGTTTGCGAGGCTCATACTTTGGTTTGCCCGCGGCAGCACTCGCTCCAGCCAAAAACATACCGATGTCAGAGACAATGCGCCGGCGTTCATCGCCTCACTTGCCGGCACTGCCGCGATGTCGGCTCAGCGCGGTTTCGATGCAGCCAATCAGAACGGAACCTGTGAAGGGTTTGGCCAGGAAGCCAATAGCTCCGACCTTCAGCGCCCGGGCACGGACACTCTCATCGGGGAACGCCGTAATAAAAATAAACGGCACGTCGTTACCCCGAGCACGCACCTGCTTCAGCAGGTCCAAACCGCTCATGCCGGGCATCTGCACATCCGCAACGACACACGCGGAGTCGCCCGGGTGGACAGATTGCAAGAAGTCCTCGGCCGACGCAAATGTATGTACCATGTATCCATGCGAGCTGAGGAGATTGTCGGTTCCTGCCCGGACGGATGCATCGTCGTCAATGACGGAAATCACCGAAAGCGTTGACAAGACGGACCTTCCTGACGGGGGGAGCAACGCGTTCTTTAGCACACCCCAACCTAAATGAGCTACCTATCTGATTTCTAAAATCATACTCAGGTTTGTTTACCCAATAGCTTAGTGCACTGAGCCGAGAAGAATCGGCGGCATGCATACCACCATCGCCAAACGGAAATGGATCCCGGGTCAGGGATACAAAATCAAACTTGCTGCTAGGCCTTGTTGCGACTAATTCCGAGGAGTTCCGCCTGTTTCAACAGATCGGCCAGCGACCTTGCGCCCATTTTCTTCATGACATGTCCCCGATGGATCTTCACGGTAATCTCGGCAAGTCCAAGTTCGGCAGCTACTTGCTTGTTCATCAGGCCGGACGACACCAACGCCATAACCTCCCGCTCGCGAGTACTCAGGGTCTCAAAAAGGGTCCGCACATCCGTGACGATCCTGTCGGCCTCACGCCGCTCCCGATCGTGTTCGATCGCCTTCACGACAGCGTCGAGCATGTCCTGATCGCGAAACGGTTTGGTCAGGAAATCCATTGCTCCTCCCTTCATGGCCCTGACACTCATCGGGATGTCGCCATGGCCGGTCATGAAGATAATTGGAATGTGAATGTTCGCTTTGGCCAGTTCGGTTTGAAAATCCAGGCCACTCAGTCCGGGCAATCTGACGTCAAGCACCAGACAGCTGGCAACATCCGGAAGCTTGCCTTGCAGCATTTCGGACGCCGAACCGAACACCTCGACCTGTAGTCCCACCGACTCAAAAAGGTTGCTGAGCGCTCTGCACATCGAGGCATCGTCTTCAACAACGAAGACCATCTTGGCGCTCGAGGGTCCATGCGATGGTTTTGGTCGCTCGTTCATAATGTGTCCTCCTGATGGAAGGGCAGGACGAACTGAAATGTAGCACCGTACCCCTCGTTGCGGGAAGCTGACAGGCGTCCTCCGTGGGCCTCCACGATCGAACGGCAGATTGAAAGCCCCATACCCATGCCGCCGGACTTAGTGGTGAAGAAGGCCTTGAACAACCGATCCGCATCATCGCGGGAAAGACCGACGCCGCAATCCGTCACGCTTACGATCATACTCTGTGCTTCGTCACAACGTGATCGGATCACCAGCTCGCGTGGCCGATCTGTGACCGGTTCCATTGCCTCAATGCCATTCATCACCAGGTTGATAACGACCTGCTGCAGCTGGACGCGATCACCGAGAATCAAGGACGTAGGCGTAGCCAACTCCGTTCGCAACGATACGCCATGGCGGATCAACTCGTGCTGCATCAGTGCGATGACTTCCCTGACGATAGTGTTGATGTCGAGCGGCACCTTTTCAATGTCGGCCTTGTTCGCAAGCGCTCTGACCCGCTGGATCACGTCGCTGGCCCGGCAATTGTCGTTGATGACCCATTCCACCGAGCGGCGCGCCTTGGCTATGTCGGGAGTTTCGCGGCCGAGCCAGCGCAGGCAGGCCTCAGCGTTGGCTATCGCAGCCGCGAGCGGCTGATTTACTTCGTGGGCAATGGAGGCGGTCAGTTCGCCGAGCATCGTCACGCGTGTTACATGTGCCAGTTCGGCTTGCGTCTTGCGCAGCTCATCCTCGGCCCGTTTGGTCGCGGTGATATCCATGACGGCCCCGATGAATTCCAACTGGTCCTCTGGATCTCTGACCGCATGAGCAACAACATGGACATGCTTGATTGAGCCATCCGGCATCAACAATCGGTGCTCGTATTCGGCGTCTGTTCCGTCACGGGACGCGCGGCCGATGGTCTGCTCCACGAAAGCCCGGTCCTCTGGATGCGCTCGCTGAAGCACCATCTCCATAGTGACCGAAGGCGGATCGTCGTATCCGAGAATTCGGAAAAATTCCTTGGATCCATAGCGTTCACCGGTTGAGACATTCCAGCCAAAGCTGCCCGTCAGGCTCAATCGTTGTGCTTCGACTAACTTGGCTTCGCTCTGCCGCCACTTTCTTTCTGCTCGCTTCCGGTCCTCGATGTCGGTGGACGACCCGTACCACGTGACAATGTTGCCCGACTCATCGCGCAGGGGTTCGGCTCGGAATAAAAACCAGCGATACTCACCATCGAAGCGCCGGAGCCGAGCTTCAAGCTCGCCTCGCACGCCAGATTCCCGTATTGCACTCCACTTCTGCAGCATGCCCTTCTTGTCGTCGGGATGAAAAGCGCGAGGCCAGCCGGTTTCGATCTGATCTTCGGAGAGGCCGGTATAGTCAAGGGCTGGTTGATTGAGAAAGTCGGGAACCCCGTCGGGTCCAGCGCGCCAGACCAGCGTCGGGATTGTGTCGACGACAAGTCGAAGGCGGTCTTCGGACTTCTTGATTTCGTCGAATGCCTTTTGCAGCGTTTCCTTTGCGTGGTGCTGCTCGGTGACGTCGATGTGCGTTCCGACCAGCTCGATCACTTCACCGTCGTCGCCGACGAGCGGATGTCCCACGGAATGCACGTATCTTATCGAACCGTCCGGAAGAGCTATTCGAAAATCGATCTCGTAGTCCGCTTTCTCTCGCACAGCGGACCGCGCCATTTCGCTAACCCGACCCCTGTCCTCGGGGTGAATACGATCCCGGAAGGGCTGCGGTGATGGAGCGTCCTTCCCTGGATCGAGCCCAAACAGGTGGTACTGTTCTGTCGAACGGTACGCGAACTCACGTCGTCGTACATCCCAAGCCCAGCTGCTCGTATGACTAAAGCGCTGGGCTTCGGCCAAATAGGCTTCGCTGCGTCGCAGTTTTCGTTCTGTCTCCCTTGCAATCGTGACATCCGTTACCGCGCCGACAAACTCGACGCTGCCCGAAGCATCTCTCGCAGCTCGAGCCAAGGCATGAATATACTTCACCGATCCATCCGGCATCAGTAATCGATATTCATGGTCGAAATCTTTTCCGTCGCGGGACGCGCGATCGACGGTCGCCTGCACGGCAGCGCGATCTTGTGGATGGGTACGCTGAACTATGAATTCCACGGTCGGTATAACCGTCGGGTCGCATCCAAAAACTCGGAAAGTCTGATCGGACCAGATGATCTCTCCGCTGGCGACGTTCCATCCAAAGCTGCCGGTGCCGCTCAATCTCTGCGCCTCGGTCAGATACATTTCGCTGCGCTGGAGTGCGGCTTCAATCCGCTTTTGATCCTCCATCGCCGCTCTCAGATCATCGCGGGAGAGCCGAAAGGTTTCTGTTGCTCTTCTCTGTGCCGACATCAGAAATGCGATAGCCAGCGATACAATGGAAAACAGGATTAGACGGGGCACCTCTGAAGCGGCCAATGTGAACAGACCACCCTTCCAGGTAAATGAACTGATTGGAGGCACCAGGTAATAATGGAAGGCCAGAAGGGCGAGTGCGATCGCAAATAGTGCCGGACCGAAACCACCGAACCACGCAGCGAAGATAACAGCGCAAAGCATCGACGATGTGATCGCCTCTGCATGGAATAAGCGCGTGCAAAACTCTACACTAGCGGTCGCAACGGCCACCGATAGCGCCGCCACCGCGTAGTGAGAAATTGTGGACGGCTTTGGCCGTCGTTGTGAGAGATCAAGCTTATTCATTCTCCTCGCGCGTCCCGCTAAGGTGATGAACTGACGCCGTGATAGAGCCGGATCACAACACGACTGATTTCCAAAAATTCACGGTCTGGCTACGCGTCGATCCCAGCGTCCAAGGTCTCCGAATGAGATTAGATCATTTTGAAGAAGTTCGGCAATTCGATAGCCCACATACGGCAGCCCGCGCGGGGGTTCCCGGGGCCGAAAGCACTCAAAACTCTGAGCTAATCCGCGCAAGATCGCCAGTGGTCAGGCCGGCTGGGTGCGGTGATTGCCGGTCGGCACTCAAATCAACGGCAGTCGCACTATCCTTCAATTTGGCTGAGCCAAACCTTCGTTTAGTTGTGCCGCACCTTGGGGTGCACCTAGTTTAGCGAGAAGCAGATCGGCGCGTTCCTCCCTTCCCCGCATGGCTGTTGAGCGGATGGCTTCGCGCTGACCTCACCCCCTCCCTCATCCAGGCAGGCGTGAGCCGTCCGCTTCTTTTCCATCGTGCAAGCCCCGTTCAACTCGCGATTCGTTTGCAAGCAGATCGTGTGATTCTGCCAACAAACCTCCGTATGCTCCCGCGATCCCTTTCTATACCACCCGCTTACCTACGTAGGATTGAGGCAACGGTCCCCATTCTCCTAGTCTCGCTGCAGATCGCAAGGGCCGATTGCAGGTGACAGGACGGAGGCAAGAATGCGCAGCAATTCCAAGTATACCCCCGCCGGCGCAGCCAAGCGTTGCCCGATCTGCGAAGGCAAATTCGGCCTCGTCAGGCACTATTCCTGGCGGACCGCGCTCTGTTCAAGGAAGTGCGCTGACCGCTTCAGAGCCCGTCAGGAATGTGACCGCAGATGGTTACGTTGGTTTCAACCTGCTTGGGCATCGCGCGACGAATTCGAGAAGTTCGGAATTCCTGGCCGGTAAGGAGGTTGCGCAGTGAACTCATTCTACAAATTCTTCCAGGGCATCTGTCTCTGCTGCGCGTTGATGATGCCGGTCCAGGCTTAGGATGCTGGGCTTCACCGCCACCCGCCGCAAGACCAGCTCCTGCACGAGAAGTTCTATTCAACATGGCACATGCCCGACAATCCAGCGGCCAGCTGTTGCAATAATGCGGACTGCTACCCGACCGAAATCAAATACGTCGACGGCACGATCAACGCAAAACGGCGAGAGGACGGAAACTTCATTCTCATTCCACCGGAAAAGGTAGAGCGAAACAGAGACAATCCGGATGGCAGAAATCACCTCTGCGCTCCCGCGCCCCACGCCTTCACGCGGCCGATACTGTGTTCTGTTTCGCATTGGGAGGGTCCACATGAGATTTGTATTGGTGAAGGAGAGGTCGCCGCGCCGACAAGCGTTCTGTGTGTCGTGCGATGAGCCGATCCGAGCAGGCTACCTGCGTGAAATCGGGACACACCTCACCTACTGCAATCACGATTGCTATGAAGATCACTGCCAGAGCGCGTTCCAGGTCCTCGAAAGCCAGGCAAGAGCATCATGAGCCGCCCTCCCTCTCGGTCCGACGCGCCCATGAGCACGAGGGACTGATCGACGGGTCCCACTGAATGATCAATCAATCCGGCTATCGGAGACGAGTCTTCGCGGTCGGCGAAACGGGACATTGCGATGATAGCTTATAACACCAACCGCCATACCTCCGATCGGAGGGCGACGACGGATCCAAGGGCTGCGGAGCAGAGTGCGATACAGTTGGTGAATTCTTCAACCAGACCCGGCCAGCATCGGGATCCTGTTCGGCGTACGCGAGGATCGCCACAACTGCGGAACGGAATGGCCGAGCTGCTGGCCGACATCGAAGGCTTGCCCGTTCTGGTGCGTTTGCTCGTTCAGGATGTACCGGCAGAAATGCGGCCTGATCTTGTCACGGATTCCGATGTTCAATTGCTGCTGTCCACCACACTCGAAAAGGCGATTGAGCGGATGCGCGGATCGCCTCTGCGACGCGATACCTCCTCAAAGCAGCCGCTTGCCATCGTTGAACTGATCTCGGGCGGAGTACCTTCAGCCCAGCTGCCGGCTTCGCTGACGGACACGGTGCTGCGCGTGGGTCCGCTGGAACTTGACCTCATCGATCGAACTGTGAGGCGTGACGACCGTGAGATCGATCTGCGGCCACGCGAGTTTCGGTTGCTCAAATACATGATGCAGCGGAGCGGCAAGTTGCTAACGCGGGCAACCCTCCTCAAGGATGTTTGGAACTATAAGTTCGTCCCGGAAACGAACCTTGTCGATGTTCATATGGGCAAATTGCGTCGCAAGGTCGACGCATCAGATGAGCCCCCCATGATTCGTAACGTCCGAGGGGTTGGTTTCGTTCTCAGTCCGGCTTCCTTCCAGCAGAGTTCGTCGACGACCACCCAATCATGAACAAGCTTGCTGTCCATCGCTGCCGTCGATCTAGTCTGCCGATACGGAGTTCCGCGAATGTTCGATTATAACGGAAGTTTTCAATCTGCCGTTGCTGCGCTGAAGCGGGAGCACCGCTACCGCGTCTTCGCTGACCTGGAGCGTAAGGCGGGACAGTTCCCCCATGCGCTCTGGAATAGCCCGACCGGCAAGCGGGAGGTCGTGGTCTGGTGCTCAAACGACTATCTCGGCATGGGTCAGCATCCCAAGCTGATCGATGCGATGTGTGCCGCCGCGCAGATGATGGGCACGGGTGCCGGCGGAACCCGCAACATCTCGGGAACAAATCGGGCGCTGGTGGAGCTGGAGGCCGAACTTGCCGACCTGCATGGCAAGGAAGCGGCGCTCGTTTTCACGTCGGGCTACGTCTCCAACCATACGGGCATCGCGACAATTGCCAGGCTCCTTCCGGATTGCCTGATCCTGTCCGACGCGCTCAATCACAATTCGATGATCGAAGGGGTGCGTGCAGCCGGCTGTCCCAAGCAGATCTGGCGCCACAACGATCTCAAGCACCTTGAGGAGATACTGTGTCGCGCGGCAGCTGGCCGACCGAAGCTGATCGTGTTCGAAAGCGTGTACTCGATGGACGGCGATGTCGCTCCCCTCGAGGCAATCTGCGATCTGGCGGAACGCTATGGCGCGATGACTTATCTCGACGAGGTGCACGCCGTTGGCATGTACGGGCGACGCGGCGCCGGGATCGCCGAGCGAGACGGAGTGATGGCGCGCATCGACGTCATCGAGGGAACGCTCGCAAAAGCCTTCGGCACGCTCGGAGGCTACATCGCCGGCAGCAGTGCCGTGGTGGACGCCGTCCGATCCCATGCACCCGGATTTATCTTCACGACGGCCTTGCCGCCCGCGGTAGCCGCTGCTGCCAGTGCATCGATCGCCCACCTCAAGACATCCAGTACCGAGCGTGCGGCCCAGCGCCCCGCCGTGGCCGCGACCAGGGCCGCCCTC
>Ga0081540_1002236_pt1 | contig 15947 bp, 14 predicted proteins | sample TabmetS2T1R1_FD_71024 | JGI IMG/M metagenome (GOLD analysis project Ga0081540, IMG submission 71024) | Tabebuia heterophylla rhizosphere microbial communities from the University of Puerto Rico - S2T1R1 | ecosystem: Host-associated > Plants > Roots > Rhizosphere ... | reverse complement strand
GACCGAACGCGGCCTGCCCGCCGACATCATCCGCCGCACCAATTCCATCAATCACCACGAAAACGCCTGGGCGAAGTTCGAGCGCGCCGAGGTCGATATCGAGGCCTTCGATGCGTTGTTCGCCGCCGAGTCGCTGGCGCTGGGCGCGGAAGTGCGCGGCAAGGATGTGCTGCCGCTGCTCTCCGGCGATCTGCGGCCAGAGATGGTTGAGGCGCTGAAGCGCATCAAGGCGAAATTCAAGACCGGCTGCATCACCAACAATTTGCCGAACAATGCGATTGGTAGCGCCAGCGGCCGCAAGCTCTACGTCGCCGAAGTGATGGCGCTGTTCGACCATGTGATCGAGTCCGCCAAGATCGGCTTGCGCAAGCCCGACCCGCGCATCTATCAGATGATGGTGGAGACGTTGCAGGTCGATCCGAAGCAATGCGTCTATCTCGACGACCTCGGCGTCAACCTCAAGCCCGCGCGCGAGATGGGCATGACGACGATCAAGGTGCTGAACGCGGCGCAGGCGATCGGGGAGCTGGAAGCGGCGACGGGACTGGCGTTGCGCTGATCGTCGCCCCGGCGCAGGCCGGGGCCCATAACCACAGCTCATTCTTGTTGAGGGAAAGCCGACCACCATCGCGCAAACCAATTTCCGCCGCGGCGTATGGGTCCCGGCCTGCGCCGGGACGACATTGGGGCGAGCGTTCTCGTTCTCACGGCTTGAATTCGCCTGAGCTTTGCAAATTCGTTGTCCCTCTCTCTGACAGAGGGCGCAGGGAAAGCCGGGCGCTGGCTGCGCCCGCAGCACCGTGTGCAATGGGTAGACAAGAACGCACACGGCTTTGACAGGTACAGCCGAGACATCCCGGCTTTCCCCGCGCAATGGTGTTACGGCTTATACGTGCTCTCCCCGGGGAAGCGGCCTTTCTTGCCCCCGTCGCCGCATGGGACTTACCAAGCGGCTTAGCGCCAGGGTCGCGGCGCCAGGACCACACGACTTCGCCGTCCGCTGCTGCGCTTTCGTCCGGCGCACGAAGCGCCTGACGCAGCAAGCGTCCATGGCAACCCGCACCACGCTGCGTGACGATCGCGCGAACGTCCCTCATGGTGGCGCGGGCTGGGCCGGAAACTAATTCCGATTTGCGTAATTGTCAAGAGTTATTTCCGAAAATCGGCATCAATGCACCTCCTCCGGCGCGGCAGGAGCGGCAAATCCGTCATAACAGATTCATGTGCAGGTGATCAGGATGTCGCGATAAGCATTACCGCAGGGCCAAGCCGGCATGACCACTGCGGACCATACTTGGGTAGTAGTCAAAGCCATAATGCAGGTTTTATTGCAGGGGGAAATCAATGCGGGTTGCCACGGCGGCGGTGTGCCTTGTTCTGTTGTGTCTTGGCCTGATCGCGGGCGGGGCGCACGCACAGGAACGTTGGCCTGAGGCCGCGTGCAAGGACATTGGGGATCTGGAAGCGTTTTATTCCAGAACAGTCTCCGACCCGACAGACAAGGCCTGGGCTGTCAGACCGCTCCTCGTGCTGCTGCGAGATCACTGCGGTGCCGAAGTGAAGATGAAGATCGAAGAGAGCGAGAACGTCATCAAGCTGCGCCTCTGGCCTTCGCATGTCTGCGCCGTCCTCGCCAGCTCCAAGCCCGTCCGGTCAATGCTCGCAAAGCCGCTCGACAAGCATTGCAGCCAGAACGCGATCGCCAAGGACAAGGCCAAGAGCTGAGAGATCCGCAAAGGGGCAAAATCACTCTGAACAGGGCCGGCGTGGCGTCCATCCCGGGGCCGCGGGCGGGAGTGGCGATTTGCGTTCGTCATGTCCAGCCTGCCCGCGAAAGCAGCCGCCCCGCCCGGGTTTGGTTGATCTAGGTCAACAAGTATCAGGAAAATACAACAAGGCTCGCAGTCCATTTCCGGTGCGTCGCTTCCGTGATTCGATCTGAGGCGCCTCATCCAACGGAGCATGGCCGATGAAATGGAGCCTGTTGTACGGCGCCAGGAGCTATATAAAGTCCTCGCTTTGGGTCGTTCCCTTTATCGCAATTCCGCTCGAACTGGCGGCCACCCGTCTTGCGCACTGGCTTGACGCCTGGCTCGGATGGACCCTGCTCGGCTTTTCCCCGACTGGCGCCCAGGCGCTCCTGCAAACGCTCGTCACGATCACGCTCTCCTTCCTGGTCTTCACCTTCGGCTCGCTGCTGGTGGCGATTCAAGTCGCCAGCGCGCAGATGACGCCGCGCGTCATTGCCACCACGCTGTTGCGAAACGACGTCGTCCGATACACGGTCGGCCTCTTCATTTTCACATTGATGTTCGCGCTAAGCGCGCAAAACAGACCGGAGAAGGAAGTTCACCAGCTGGTCATGCTGCTGGCCGCCTTGCTCGGCATTTTCTCCTTCGCCGCGTTCTTCTTCCTGATCGATTACGCCTCGCGGCTGCTGCGTCCGATCAGCATTCTGGCGGAGGTGGGTCGCGGCGGGCTCTCGGTCATCGAAGGCGTCTATCCCAATCAGATTTCCATTTCGGACGGTACGGTTCAGGAAAGGCTGCATCCCGCCCCTCCGAGTCGCGTCATCCGGCACCGGGACACGTCGGCCATCGTGCTGGCAGTCAATCTCGACCTGCTGATGGCCGAAGCCGAAAGATTGAATGGCGTCATCGAATTCGTTCCCCAGGTTGGCGACTTCGTCGCCGTGGACGAGCCCCTGTTCAATCTGGATGGCAGTGCGAAACTGGCCGACGAAGCTACATTGCGTGGAGCGGTTGCGTTCGGGTCAGAGCGAACCATGGAACAGGATCCCACCTTCGCATTTCGCATCGTCATTGATATTGCGCTCAAGGCGTTATCGCCGGCGATTAACGATCCGACCACAGCCGTCCTCGCGATCGACCAGTTGCATCGCTTGTTGCGCGCAGTCGGCAAGCGCGACCTGCGTACTGATGAATGGCTCAGCGCATCCGGGCATCTGAGAGTGATCTTTCGGACCCCTAACTGGGAGGATTTCGTGCATCTCGCCTTCAGCGAAATCCGCGCCTGCGGATCCAATAGCCTACAGATCGTCAGGCGGCTGCGGGCCATGATCGAAAACCTGGTCTCGACGTTGCCGGTTCGCCGTCATACGGCGCTGCTTCAGCAATTGAGTTTGCTCGATCGCGAGATCGAGCGGCATTTCAACTATCCCGAAGAGCTCGCGCTCGCCCGCATTCCGGATGCACAGGGCCTCGGCGGGCATTCCGGAAAAATAGCACGCTGAAACGCGACAAGGGATCAACGGCGATGGCGGAGAATGGCGCGCTCACTCATGCACAGCTGAAAACCCCGAAAGCCGCGGCAATCGCGGGAATTGTCTTTTCCGTCCTGTTGTTCACGATCTTCTGGCTGCTGCGACGCTCCATTCCCGCCGATCCACTGGAGCCCGGCGCATGGCTTGTCACCGACCGGGCAACGATTGCTGTTGCCCTGAACCTGGTTCCGTTCGCAGGCGTCGCCTTTCTGTGGTTCATCGGCGTGTTGCGCGACCGGCTGGGCCAGCTGGAGGACCGCTTTTTCGCGACGGTATTTTTCGGCAGCGCTCTGTTGTTCCTGGCGATGCTGTTCGCCGCTGCCGCGTTGATAGGCTCGGTCATGCTGGTGGCTTCCATTTCGGAGCCCGGTGAACTGACCAGTTCCGCCGGCTTTCGCCTCGCCCGCGCAACTGCCTACATCATCGCGAATGTGTACGCGGCCAAGATGGCCGCTGTGTTCATGTTTTCATCGTCGACGGTCGTCATCTATACCGGCATAGCTCCGCGCTGGATCGCCTATATAGGATTCTTGCTCGCACTGACTGTACTGATCGGCGGCCAGTACATCGGCTGGAGTCTCGCCGTGTTGCCCGTTTGGGTGCTGATGATCAGCGGATATATCCTGATGGACAATCTCACCAGCGCGAGGGGGGCAACGTGAAGACGGTCGACATTATCTACCGGTACGAGGCGGGAGTCCAAAAAAGAAATCCGCCTTCGGATAGCAATGCAGCCGTTCACAGGCTTAATGACGGCAATCGGGATTTCGCTGCACTTCTCGACCACATCAACGACACGAGTGGCGTCATCGAGCAAATCATTCCGGTCGATCCTCGGGACCTCGGCCTTGAGCCGAGCAGCGCCGGCGTACCAAAACAACGTCCGTTCGCCGCCGTACTCGGCTGTTCTGATGCGCGTGTACCAATCGAGCTTATCTTCAACGAGGGGCCGAACGATCTTTTTGTTATCCGAGTGGCTGGGAACGGCCTGGGCACAGAGGTGCTTGGTAGCCTGAAATATGCGGTGGAGCACCTGGGTGGCACTTTGAAGCTGATCGTTGTGCTGGGACATAGCGGTTGCGGGGCTCTAACCACAGCCGTCGATATGTTTCTAAGTCCCGGTGACTATTTGACCCTTGCGACAAAACATTCGCTTCGCAATATACTTGATCGTTCACTCCTTGTTGTTCAAGCCTCTGCAAATAAGCTGCTTTCTACGTTCGGCTCTGATGTTGTGCGCAATCCGGGATACCGACAAGCACTGATAGAGGCATCGATCATCACCAATGCCGCTCTTGCGGCCCATTCCATACAGCAGGAGTTCGAGGCCAACGAGCGGACGGAAATTCGCGCAGTCTATGGCGTCTACCTGCTCGAGACTCGCGAAGTCTGGGCACCACGCCTCGGCAACGCCAAGGGAATTGGATTGGTCCCGGCCCCCCGCGACATCGCCGGGTTTGTCGAACTCGGCAACGCAGTTGTTCAATCAGCTCGCATTGCGTCACATCTCAAGCCAAAGAATAGCCAATAGGCGACCGCGTCACGGCTGACAGCCGTCGACCGACCTCGCATGGTAAACGTTTCCTGAACGCTCGCGCGCAAATGCACGGCAAATCCAAGCCGGCATTTTAGAACTCCAGCCTTATTGTCTCTGCCGAACAAGGGGCAGAACATGGGCACTGGCAACGAACTGCGGATCGACAGCTTGCATTGTCGCGCCATCTGCGACGAAATCGGCGAGCGCCTGCGCATTGTTCTCGATCGCGAATCGACCGCATTGCCGCAACGCCTGCAGTTGCTGATGGCGAGGCTGGCTGAGCAGGACTTGCTCATGACGCCATCAATGGCGCCTTCAATCGCGCCGTCCATGGATGACATGGTATGGCGACCGGCACCCAGTGAGGATATGCCCGGATCAATGCGTGCGGCCTGACGTCCGCGATCGTTGACTGGAGCCAATCAGCCAGACGCTGGACTTCCGCGCACGTCTCGATCCGGCTGCACTGTGGCTCAGACGTGGCCAATTATGGGCTCGCGACCGGACGCTTTCTCGGTAGCGGGATTTTGCCGGCGATCGGACGTTCGGCCACAATTGCGGACGCACTCAGATTCGGGGCCCTGCTCAGGATCGCGTCGGCAGCTTTCTGGAACGCCTCGATTGCTTTCGCTTCATCATTCTTCAGCCGCATAACAGCTGCCGGCGCTTCCTTGTTCTGAATGACTGGATTAGGCGGGGGCAGCGGCAATATGTGGGTTGCTTCGACCCGAAGCGGCGCCCGGATCAGATAGACAAAACATGCTGCCGCCACAATGACGGCAAGCAGCGTCGCAAGTGCAAGACCCAAGCCCCAGCCGAAGCGTTGCATAGAATCACCAACGACGAGGTGACGTTCTGTCCGCACGCGAATCATTTTGACTGTGCGGCCTATCACCATCTTACTTGGCGCAGTGTATGAGGTCCGCCATGTATGAAGCAATCGCAGCATTTCTTATCCTTTTCAGCATCGGCGTTTTCGCCGCCCATGCCTTCGACGCTTTGCGGCCGTGAAACGGTCAACTTGTTTGGACCAAAGCGTGGTTATCGCAGACAGCAGGAATTAGCAGACCCGAACCAGGCTTCGGCGTGATTCGCGACCCACGCGCCTCCATCTGGTTCCTAAGTTACCTTTTGTACAGACAGTCAGGGGGATAGCCCCTTCCGTGCCCGGCGGCTCGCGTTTGGAGCCCACGTTTTCGAGTTCATTGCTCAACCACCTGCTCGGCCCTGGCCGGGCTTTTGCTTAGAGATGTCGCCGATGGTGCGCCGTTTGCCTGTTTTTAGGCCGTGCCGCGTAGTCCTGCCGCCGAGCGCCGCAGCGGGCTTTGTGCGCGACTTGCGTGCTTTCCTGGCTGAATCGAACGCCGTCAAGCGCGACGAGATTGCTGCGCGTCAGCTCCGAATTCTGGAGAAATTTCGCCTGCCGCAAGAGCGCGAGCTTCAACTTTCAGACGTGAAAGAGATGTTCCAGCAGATGAAAGATCATGCATGAGGGCTTGGGTTCGCGCCGACGCGATCTTGCATCGATGCAATTGCTTTTGTCGAACACTCATCGTCCCTATATGCCCGGTCATGATATTGCCGATCGTCGCTCGCCCACATCGCCCGAGCGTCTCCGCGCGCGTATAGTCGGGGGCCGATCGTTTCACTGGAGATCACCTTGAGCGTTGCATTCACCAAGGAAGAGAGTGCCGAGACCGCGTCCGAAACGCTGTTGCCCGACCGGCCGATTTCGGCCAACCCCAATCTGGTGACGGAAAACGGCTTGAAGGCGCTCGAGCTCCAGCTTCGCGACGCGCGCGAGGCCTTCGAGGCCGCGCAGAAGATCGAGGACGTCAACGAGCGGCGGCGTCTGTCCGCCATTCCCCTGCGGGACGCGCGCTACTTCTTCGAACGACTTCGAACGGCGCAGCTGGTTCCTGATCCTGTGTCCACCGATGTCGTGGCGTTCGGCAGCACCGTCACTTTCTCCCGCGCCGACGGGCGCGTGCAGACATTTCGCATTGTCGGGGAAGACGAGGCGGATCCCAAGGCCGGCTCGGTGTCCTTTGCCTCTCCTGTTGCGAAATCGCTGCTCGGCAAGGCCGTCGGAGAGGTCGTGGGCTCCGGCAGTCAGGAGCTTGAGATTGTCGCGATCGCCTGAAATCAAACGCCGTTAACTACATCTGAAGCCGCCGAGCGCGGAACATCAGTTCGGCCTTGTAGGTAACGACCTGTTAGGGTTGATTGAGCCGCAAGCCACGTTGCAGCGTGGAAGCTCAAAACCCTGACCGGATTAGGGCGCGGCATGCAGTGGTATGTCTACCTGATAGCGATTGCCGCCGTCGTCTTCCTGGGTCACGCCGCCGTCGAACTGGTCAGCCGGCCAGTACGAAGCCTGTTGCGCCTTCGACGCAACGCTCTCGAGCGGATGGCTTTTTTTGCGAGGATACCGCTGCCCGGGGCAAGGGAGCTGGCAATCAGCTCGCAAGCGATCCAGGCGTACGATCTGGCGGTACGCAACGTGCGCGAGGCGCACTGCACCTTTCAGGATCTGGGTACGCAACTGCTCGCGCTGGGCGAAAGCGAGCCCACCATCCGTATCCTGATGAACTTTTTCGGCTTGAACGTCGTTCAGGCGGGACATGCACTGATCAATCTTTCGCATGTCTATGCCATGGCGAGGATCGAAAGCGACGAAAGCCGTCGTGCGATCGGCCAGGCGCTTCGCGCAACCAGCATGGCGCTGGGAGCCTTTCGGCGACGTTCACGCGACGGTCTGATCAATATTCGGCTTGAGCCAATGCATCTGCGCGAGGCGGGATATCCGCGCAAGCGCGCACGACCGCTCGGCCGGCCGCCGGTCCCTCGCCATGCCGGCGTCCGCCTGCTTCTGGCGCGGCAAGAACGGCCGCAGCGGCCGCTTGATCGCGCCGGCGCAGGCGCGGGTGATGGTCTTGCCGCCGTCGGTCCAGGTCTGCGTACCCCTTAGTTTGGCGCTGCGGCGTACGAAGCTGCCGCCGTACTTCGCCTCGTACTTCCGGTTGCCGCCCTTCCAGCTGCCCTCAAGGCTGATTTTCTGGCCGTCGAGCGCGCCCGTGCCCTGCTCTGCTGTGGCCTCGACGGCGACCTTGCTCAGCCGCACCACATGGCTGTAGCGCACGGTGCCGCCCGATATCGTGACCTCGATGGCTTCGCGCATCTTGTCGCTGGTGAACGGCAGCTTGTCGCACATCATGGTGCCGCGATAGGTCGCATCGAGGACTTGTGCCGCAGCGGGCGTGGCCGCTGCCGCCGTCATCGTCGCCGCCAACACTGCATGCCGAACACGCACCATCGCCGCCCCCTCTGTTATTGCTTTACGCTGCTATCGAGCAAGGACTCTCCCACCGCATCAATGGTTCGTATCGTACCGGGCCCGGCTTCGTGCGTCGATCCTCGCTCCGGCTTCGCTCATGCAGCATTGCAGCGCCGTGGATCCGGAGCCGATTGCCCCCTTCCACGTTCTGACACCACGGGTGTAGTCTTCTCCCGCAGGGCGGCGTCCGCGCAGGACCGCACGTCCGCAACACAGCGCAGACTGTGGAGGGAGGAGCATCATGGAATTTCCCCGCCGCGCATTCCTGCGTCTGGCCGCGGGCGCTGCAGCATGGCCGGCCATGCCCCGCATTTCACGGGCGCAAGCCTATCCATCACGGCCGGTGCGCATCATCGTCGGCTTCCCCGCCGGCGGAGCGACCGACATCCAGGCGCGGCTGATGGGCCAATGGCTGTCGGATCGTCTCGGCCAGCAATTCGTCATCGAAAACCGCTCCGGCGCCAGCGGCAACATCGGCACCGAAGCGGTCGCCAGGGCAGCCCCGGACGGCTACACGCTGCTGCAGATCGTCACGCCGCATGCGATCAACGCTGCGCTCTACAGCAATCTCAGTTTCGACTTCGCGCGGGACATCGCGCCGGTGATCTGCTCGGCGCGGCTGGCCTATGTCGTCGTGGTGCATCCATCGGTCCCCGCCAGGACGATCCCCGAATTCATCGCCTACGCCAAGGCCAACCCCGGCAGGATCAATTACGGCTCGGCCGGCCCCGGCACCCCGCAAAACATTGCCTGCGAACTCTTCAAGATGATGGCCGGAGTGGATCTGGTCCACGTCCCCTATCGCGGCGGCGCGCCTGCGGTCACCGATCTGATCGCCGGCCACCTGCAAGTGATTTTCGCGCCGCTCTCGGAATCGATCCAGCAGGTCAAGGCAGGCCAGCTACGCCCGCTCGCGGTCACGACCACGGCTCGCCTCGACGTGTTGCCGGATGTTCCGACGATGGCGGATTTCGTGCCCGGCTATGAGGCCAGCGGCTTTGCGGGCATTGGCGTACCGAAAAACACCCCGCCCGAGATCATCGATCTCCTGAACAAGGAACTCAATGCCGGCCTTGCCGACAGCAAGATCAAGACCCGGATCGTCGAGCTCGGCGGCACGGTGGCCGGCGGCTCGCCTGCTGAATTCGGCAAGATCCTCTCGGAGGCCACCGAAAAGTGGGCCAAGGTGATCAAGTTCGCGGGCATCAAGGCTGAATAGAGGCCTCTCGCTATTGGTTTGCAAATTTGGTCCAGAAGTGAGGGCAACCGCAGCGTCACAATGACTGCTCCGGATCAAATGCCGGCCTGCGCCGTTCCTTCGTCGCGCCATGCAAACATGCGGCTATGGGCCGCTTCCGCCTGCTGCTAGCCTCCTTCCGCCTGCGCGGCCTGTCGTATATGAATTATTTGCCACCAAAACGGGCCAGATTCGATTTGCGGCGCGAATGTGGCCCTGTTCAGAGTGCGGACCGTTATTTCAATCGAGGCATGGGATGATCAATCGATTTCCGACGGTTCCCGCCATTGCGACGCTCGCGGCAATTGCCGCGTTGACGGCGCTGACTGCCGGCGCTGCGGCAAGGCAAGCGCGGCCCGCCAGCCCCACCGAGGCGACGGCGCCGCGCGAAGCGGGCGAGCCGATCATGGCAATCGTCTCGATCAAGACCCAGCAGGTGGTTTTCTACGACGCCGACGGCTGGATCTTCCGCGCCCCGGTCTCGACCGGCACCACGGGACGCGAAACGCCGGCCGGCGTCTTCGCCGTCGTCGAGAAGGACAAGGACCATCGCTCGACCATGTACGACGATGCCGAGATGCCGAACATGCAGCGCATCACCTGGAACGGGATTGCGCTGCACGGCGGGCCGCTGCCCGGCTATGCCGCCTCGCACGGCTGCGTGCGCATGCCGTTCGGCTTTGCGGAGAAGCTGTTCGACAAGACACGGATCGGGATGCGGATCATCATCTCGCCGAACGACGCGGAGCCGCTCGACATTTCCCACCCGGCGCTACTCGTGCCGAACGCGCAGGCCATTAAGGCAGCGCCGGCGCGCATCGACACGCTGAGCATCGAAGCGGACGAGGCCGCCAAGGCGGCCGACGAGGCGAAGCGAACCGCGGCGGCCGCGGCGCGTGATGCCGCTGCGCTCACAGCCTCGCTGCGCAAGCTGGAGCAGCTCAAGAGCCGCGCTGACGCGGAACTTGCTTTCGCCGACAAGTCGATCGCCGCCGCCAAGACAGACCAGGCCAAAGCCCAGGCCGAGGACAAGAAGCAGAAGGCGGCGCAGAAGGCCGCGGACGCGGCGACGCAGCTCGATGCCGCCAAGGCCGAGGCCAAGTCGAAGCCCGACGCCGCGACCGCGAAGGCCGCCGCCAAGGCGGCTGAAGCCAAGAAGATCGCCGCCGCCAAGGCAGCGACCGAGGCCAAGCTCGCGCTCGAGCCGGTCTCGATCTACGTCAGCCGTTCGACGCAGAAGCTGTACGTGCGTCGCAACACGCACAAGCCGGCGCCGGACGGCGGCGGCGAGGTGTTCGATACCTCCATCGAGGTTCCGGTCACCATCCGCGACGCCGGCAGGCCGATCGGCACGCATATTTTCACAGCGATGGCGCAGAGCGAGTCCGGCCTGCGCTGGAGCGTGGTCACCATCGACGATTCCGATGGCGCCAAGAGCGCGCTCGACCGCATCACCATCCCGCAGGATGTGCTCGACCGCATCGGGCCGACCGCATTGCCGCGGTCCTCGATCGTCATCTCCGACGAGCCGCTGAGCAAGGAGACCAACTATCGCACCGAGTTCGTCACGGTGCTGAGCAACCAGCCGCAGGGCGGCTTCATCACGCGCAAGCCCACACCCATGTACGTCGCCGAGGAGTCCAACGGCTGGGGCGACAACGGCTTCGGTTTCTTCTTCAATCCCAATGCGAACCCGCAACCCGCCAATACGCGCCGGCGCGGCGCCGGCGGTCAGTACTATTATCAGCCGCAGCCCGGCTATCCGCCGCAGCAGGGCTATCGCCAGCCGAACTGGTGGTAAGGCGCAGCGCGTAAGCCGCTGTCGGCGAAGCGACACGGCCGAAGCCCTCGCTTCGGCATGTGAAGTCGCTGAACGCTGCCTCCAAGGCCACAAACTGAATCTTCGCAGCGTTGTCATTGCAACTTGCCCGAAGCGTCACATGCGCGTCGTCGCGTCGCGCAGATAATGGTTGCCTCATTTCCAATAAACACGTGCGGCTTGCACGGCGAAAATGGGCGGACCTTCCATGAACTTGACCTCTTTTTCACTGATATCGACGCTTTCGCTCGCGGTATCGCTGGCGAGCGTTGTGACGCCGGCGCGCGCCGATGACGGCGACCGCAACGATCGCCACGACCAGCATGACGGCCGCGACCAGGATGACCGCCGGGGCCACCATGGCCGCAAGTCACCGCAGGTGGTGCTGATTTCGCTCGACGGCGCCAAGCCCGATTTCATCCAGAAATTCATCCATGAGGGCGTGCTGCCGCGTGACGGCGGCCTGGCGCGGCTGAGCCGCCACGGCGCGGTGGCGCTGCAGAACGTGACGGCGTCGCCATCGCTCACCGCGGTGTCGCACATCGAGATCGCCACCGGCTCGACGTCGGTTCACAACGACATACCTTCGAACACTTTCCAGGCGATCGTCGCGCCGATCACATCGAGCATCAGCGGGTTCGCCGCGCCGATCGGCGGCTATCGCGTGAGCCCGCTCGGGCCTTCGCCGCAGCCGACCGCGGAACCGCTGTGGGTCAAGCTGCGTCAGCACGGCAAGAAGGTCGTCACCGCGACGTGGCCGGGCGGCGACGGCGCCGACATCTCCATCAACAACACGGTGGTGCAGCCGGCCCAGCCGACCCGCGTCACCGACTACACCGTGCCCTTCGGGGCGTTCGGCGGCCTTGGCGCCCAGGGCTTCTCGCTGTCCCAGGGCAGCTTCGCGCCCGATGCGGCGATCACCGCGGCGCTCCAGTCAGCTGGCCACTTTTCGTTCAGCCCGGTGCTGGTGACGTCGGCGCCGATCGAGACGTTCTCGTGCGCCTCGGCGCCGCCGGCGACCTGCTCCAGCAATGCGGCAACGCTCGACGTCAAGTTTGCCATCCGCGTGGCGGCGATCGACACCACCAATGACCAGCAGGTGAACTACGACACCCTGGTGTTCTTCGACGCGACGCGCGGCATCACGGCAGGACCGTTCCAGCCGCCATCGACGGGTCCCGCCTACGCCAAACTGGGCGGCGAGAATGCGCCGTTCTTCTTTGAAGGCAGCGGAGCGAAGGTCGGTGCTGCGTACTTCGTCTCCGCGCTTGCCCCTGATCTTTCGGTGGTGCGCTTCGCCCGCTACGGCGCCAACTTCATCCCGCGCAACGCCGCGGTGCTGGCCGATGTCGACGACATCAACAACAACATCGGCTTCTGGCGTCCGCAGGCCGACTTCCGCATTCCGGAGCGGCTCAGCCCGGGCTTCACCACCTTCCCCGACCTCGAGGTCGAGACGATGTACAAGGACATGGTGAAGACCTTCGTGCGCTACCAGACCGATATTGCGGTGCGCGCGATCCGCAAGCATCCCGACGCTGATCTGGTGATGGTCTACATCGAGCAGCCCGACGGCTCCGAGCATCAGTACCTGCTCACCGACCCCCGCCAGGGCACCAACCCGGCCGACCCGAACTCGATCGGCGACAACCAGGATGACGCCAAGGTCGCGCGCTACGCTTCCTACATCCGCTTCGCCTACCAGACCGCCGACGAGGCGGTGAGAAGGATCAGCGATGCGGCTGATGATGACAGCAACGTCATGGTGGTGTCGGACCACGGCTTCGCGCCGTTCCACACCTCGGTCAGCATGATCAACATCCTGAAGAATGCCGGCATCGACACCTCCAAGGTGGCGATCCGCACCTCGGGTCCGGCGGTCAACATCTACGTCAACCTGCAGAACCGCGAGTCGACCGGCAATGTCGATCCGGCGACCTACAACGCGCTGGTCATGCAGATCACCAACGCGGTGAAGAACGCGGTCGATCCCAACCCGAAGTTCAACTACTCGCTCAAGAACGGGCACCTCTTCAACGTGGTCGAGACCCGGCCGCTGCAGTGCAACGTCGGGCTCGGGCTGTGCACCAGCAAGACCATCGGCCAGGATTTTGGCGATGTGTTCGCGTTGATGGCTCCCGGCTACAATTTCGACGGCATCCAGAACCCCGGCGTCGCCCGCCTCGGCGATACGCCGTTCGATGCGGCAACGACCATGCTGTCGATGCCGAACTTCTATGGCGCGCATGGCCACGATCCGGAGCTGACGGTGATGAGCGCGACCTTCATCGCCAGCGGACCGGATATCCGCAAGAACGCCACGATCCGGCGCATGCGCAACCTTGATGTCGCGCCGACCATCATGAAGATCCTCGGCGTCAGGCCGAACGACGTCGACGGCGAGGTTCTGCACGAGGTCCTGCGCTGAAAGCCGGTGCAGGGTTGCAAGATCCTCCGATGGGCACCGGCCGGCGCCCATCGGAACTGACCTCGTTGTGCAGTTTCGCCCTCGGGCAACAGCATTTGGCGCGAGATCACAAACGATTGGCGTGAGCGAGCAAAACAACGCACGTCGTCGTTGTTAAGGCGCACGGTCGATTTTTGACCGGAGCAGCCATCGCCGTGAAGCAGTTCGATTGGGAGTATCATTTGCTGATCGCTTGTGCGCTGGCGATCATGGTCGTCGGAGCCGTCTCGATCCTGTTTTTCGCGACCGGTTAGGGCGTGTACTCATAAAGGCCGGCGAACCTGATGTCCGCTTCCAGGGGACAATCGGTCGAAAACGCCCCATGACGGACGTGCTGGCTGCCGGCTCTGAGCCGGGGAAACTGCCGACCATCGGATTCTTTAGCTCGAACACCGCTTCGGCCTTTAGCGCATAAAAGATCCATTGTTCACATCAATGCAAATGCCGTTGATATAAGCTGGGGCATCAAGCGCGAGCCACGCCACTGCTCCAGCAACCTCCTCGGCGTTCGCGAATCTTCCTAGGATTGAGGCGGATTTCATCGCCGCCTTTCTAGCTTCTGGAATTTTTAGCAGCATGTCAGTGTCGGTTGGTCCAGCAGCTACCGCGTTGACTACAATTCCTTTAGGGCCCAAAGCACGCGCTAGACTCTTTGTGGCATTCAATAAGCCGCTCTTGGTTGCACCATACCAAGTATCTGGATGACCAATATGAGCGGCAATTGATGTATTATTGACAATCCTGCCTCCACCCTTGCCGGCCATTAGATTGCCGTAGCGCCACATCAGGTGAACGGGCGCGATCAGGTTGAGATTAAAGATGTGATTTCGACGCACATCGTCGTATTGGTCCAACCCAAATCCGTTCATGTGTCCCGCATTATTGACTAGTACATCTATGTTCGGCTTGCGTTGAACCAATTCTTCGACATTCGAAAGAACCGATAGGTCTAACTCGACGATCTCAACTTCTTTCGCGAGGGTACTTGGCGTTCCTTTGGCGTCGTGAGTAACAACCACAACGTTCATGGCCCTCGTCAAAAGCATTTCTGCAATTGCCAACCCTATTCCCCGTACGCCGCCAGTCACTAAGGCAGTCTTGGTCGACATGGTGGTCTCCTTTTGGCTCATAACGTTGAGGCACTCAGATTCCAACCAAAGTTTTTCAGGATGACTTGTCGCACGGCAGCGAACGCTTCAGCTGATAGCCGAGTTGCGATGTCGAGAGCCTCAGAAAGCTGGTCACGCACCAACAACATCGTATTGCACCAAATTACCCAATCGGGGGGCTACCGCATAGGTCGATCAAACGATTTCGAGTTCCGGTTTTGGCCCAAAACAGACACGCCGTGGTCACCCGGAGATGTCCGCTTTGGCGAGCAAAGCCGACATGGCGGATTTATGAGTGCACGCCCTAGCACGGGCAGCCTGCTTTCGTTTCCCGTTTCATGTCCGCCGCGCGGCGGCGCATGCCAAAAGTGATGGTCTTGGCGCCCAATCGAGGCTTGTCCTTTGCCGGGAACGCAGGCAGAACATTTCCTAAATTGATCCATTCGGAGCTGGAAACCCGTGGCTGAACACCGGCCTGCCGCCTCGATCGAGGCCGTCGAGAGCGGCCTTGCCGCGCAGGGCTATATTGCGAGCCGACAGATCGCGACCGCGGTCTACCTCGCGCAGCAGATCGAGAAGCCGATCCTGGTCGAGGGCCCCGCCGGCGTCGGCAAGACCGAGCTGGCCAAGGCGATCGCGCAATGGCGCGGCCAGAAGCTGATCCGCCTGCAGTGCTACGAGGGTCTCGATGAGGCCAAGGCGCTGTATGAGTGGAAATACGCCAAACAGCTTCTCTACACCCAGATCCTGAAGGACAAGCTCGGCGAAGTGCTGGGCGGAGCCGAGACGCTGCACGCCGCACTCGAACAGTTGCATGATTTCGGCGACGTGTTCTTCTCCAAGGAGTTCGTCGAGCCGCGGCCGCTGCTGCAGGCGCTGGAGCAGCCCGCGGGCTGTGTGCTGCTGATCGACGAAATCGACAAGTCGGATGCGGAGTTCGAATCGCTGCTGCTTGAGATCCTCAGCGATTTCCAGGTCACCATTCCCGAACTCGGCACGGTGTCGGCGGTGGCCGCGCCGACCGTGATCCTGACTTCCAACAGCGAGCGCGACCTTGGCGATGCCCTGAAGCGGCGCTGCCTGCATCTGCATATCGGCTTTCCCGAGCAGAGGCTGGAGGAGCGCATTGTCGAGAGCCGCGTGCCCGGCATCTCGCAG
>Ga0081540_1002235_pt1 | contig 15947 bp, 13 predicted proteins | sample TabmetS2T1R1_FD_71024 | JGI IMG/M metagenome (GOLD analysis project Ga0081540, IMG submission 71024) | Tabebuia heterophylla rhizosphere microbial communities from the University of Puerto Rico - S2T1R1 | ecosystem: Host-associated > Plants > Roots > Rhizosphere ... | reverse complement strand
CACGCGGGCTCGCGGCCGAAGGCGCTCGCGTCGCCGGCGGCGCGCGCCGCGTCGACCGGCTCGAGACCGAGATCCAGCTCGACCTCGACGTCACCGACCCGGCGAGCTCCGAGCGCTTCGTCGAGGAGGCCGTCCGCGAGCTCGGCGGGCTCGACATCCTCGTCAACAACGCCGGCCTGGGCCTCGGCCGCGACCCCTTCGACGACAGCAGCGAGGAGGACGAGGAGACGGTTCTCGAGACGAACGTCCACGGCCTGCTGCGGATGACACGGCTCTGCCTGAAGCACATCCGCGACGGCGGCCACATCGTGAACATGGGCTCGATCGCGGGCCGGCAGGCCTACGAGAACGCGGCCGTCTACGTCGCCTCGAAGTTCGCCGTGCGCGGCTTCACCTACGCGCTGCGCGAGGATCTCCTCGGCCGCCCGATCCACCTCACGACCGTCGACCCGGGTCTCGTCGAGACGAACTTCTCGCGTGTGCGCTTCCGCGGCGACGAGGAGAAGGCGGCTGCGGTGTACGCGAACGTCGAGCCTGTCCGTCCCGAGGACGTGGCCGACTGCGTCGTGTTCGTATTGACGCGGCCGCGGCACGTGAACATCGACGAGCTCGTGGTCAAGGCGCTCGCGCAGTCGACACCGGTCAAGATCGTCCGCAACGCGTAGCCGATGCCGCTGACGATCCTCGAGGGCTCGACCTTCTGCATCTGCGACGAGCTGGGCGACATCACCGGCGAGACGCAGGGCCTGTTCGCGGAGGACACGCGCTTTCTCTCGCGGCTCTGCCTGACCGTCAACGGCGCAGCACCGCTGCTGCTCTCGTCGGGGAAGGTCGAGTATTTCTCGGCGGCCTTCTTCCTGCGCAACCCGGTCGCCGGCGGGTTGCCGCAGGACTCGCTCTCGATCGTCCGCCACCGCTTCGTCGGCGACGGGATGCAGGACCGCGTGACCGTCCAGAACCAGTCGATGGAGCCGATCACGTTCGAGCTCGCGCTCGACCTGGGGACGGACTTCGCGGACATCCTCTCGGTCAAGGAGCACGACTTCGCGCTCGGCGCTCCCGAGCGCGCCGCACCCCTGCCGGGCCCGGCCTCGTGCCGCTTCGAGGAGGACACCAACCAGTTCGTCCTCGAGGAGACGGACGGCGCCGGCACCGCACGCACGCAGGTGATCCTGTCGCAGCGCGGCGAGGTCGGGGACCGCAGGGTCGCCTACCGGCTGGAGCTCGGCCCGCGCGAGAGCTGGGAGCTGCGGCTCGACATGCTCGCGTCGATCGACGGCGACTCGGTGACGCCGCGCACGGCCGAGCGGCGCTTCGGAGAGGAGCAGACGCGCGTGCGCGAGTCGCTCGCCGCCTGGCAGCTGCGCGTGCCGCAGATCCGCGCCGACTGGGACTCGATCGACCGTGCCTTCTTCCGGTCGGTGTCCGACCTCGCCTCGCTACGGATGCGCGGCACCGGCCGCACCGGGCGGATGCCCGCCGCCGGGATGCCCTGGTTCATGACGGTCTTCGGGCGGGACACGCTGATCACGTGCCTCCAGACCTTGCTCTTCGGGCCGGAGCTCGCCCGCACGGCGCTCGAGGTGCTGGCGGAGCTGCAGGCCCGGGACGACAACCCGGACGTCGACGCCGAGCCGGGCAAGATCGTCCACGAGCTGCGCTCGGGAAGGGCGGCGGAGAAGTGGTTTCGGACCTACTACGGCACCGTCGACGCGACGCCGCTCTTCCTCGTGCTGCTCTCCGAGGTCTGGCGCTGGACCGACGACTCCGCGTTCGTGCGCGGCCTACGGGAGCCGGCGCTGGCGGCCCTGCGCTGGATCGACGAGTTCGGCGACCGTGACGGCGACGGCTTCGTCGAGTACGAGCGGCGCACTCCGCGCGGGCTCGAGAACCAGTCCTGGAAGGACTCGCACGACTCGCAGCGCTTCCACGACGGCTCGCTCGCGAAGACGCCGATCGCGCCGGTCGAGGTGCAGGGCTACGTCTACGACGCCAAGCTGCGCACGGCCGAGATCGCGCGCGAGGTGTGGCGCGACCGCCCGCTCGCGGAACGCCTTGAGAACGAGGCCGCCGAGCTACAGCGGCGGTTCGACGAGGCGTTCTGGACCGACGCGCGCGGCGGCTACTACGTGCTCGCGCTCGACGGCGAGAAGCGGCAGGTCGACTCGCTCGGCTCGAACATCGGCCACCTGCTCTGGAGCGGGATCGTCCCCGCCGCGCGCGTCGACGCCGTGGTCGACCACCTGATGGGCGAGGAGCTCTGGTCGGGGTGGGGCGTCCGCACGATGTCCTCCGGCGACGCGGGTTACAACCCGCTCTCGTACCACAACGGCACCGTCTGGCCTCACGACAACTCCTTGATCGCGCACGGGCTTGCGCAGGCCGGGCGGTGGCCCGAGGCCCAGCGGATCGTGCGTCGGATGCTCGGCGCGGCGTCGTTCTTCGACTACCAGCTGCCCGAGGTGTTCGCCGGCCTGCCGCGCGCCGAGACGCCCTTCCCGATCGCCTACCCCACGGCCGCGCGCCCGCAGGCCTGGGCGGCCGGGACACCGGTGCTGCTCCTGCAGGTGCTGCTCGGCCTCGAGGCCGACCGCCGCCGACACCAGCTGCTCACCCGCGCCCCCGAGGAGCTGCCGTCGTGGGCGGGACGCTCCCTGCGGCTGACCGGCATCCGGGCCTTCGACCGCGCCTGGGACGTGCGTGTCGAGCACGGGCGTGTCACCGTTGACGAAGCGTGAGGATCGAGGCATGAGGATTGCGGTAGTCAGCCCGCCGTGGTTCCCGGTCCCGCCGACGGGCTACGGCGGGATCGAGTGGATCGTCTGGCTGCTGGCCGAGGGCCTGACCGTCCAGGGCCACGACGTCACGCTCTTCGCCTCGGGGGACTCGCGCACCAACGCGAGGCTCGAGGCCGTGTACCCGACCGCGCCGAGCGAGCTGATCGGCCGGACGATGCCCGACCTGCGCCACCTGCTCCACGCGCTCGAGCAGGCGGAGGACTTCGACGTGATCAACGACCACACGGGGCCGCTCGGAGCGGTTCTCGGCGAGCTCGTCGACACGCCGGTCGTCCATACCGTGCACGGGCCCCTCGACGGCGAGCCGGGCGAGGTCTACGAGGCCATCGGCCGTGTCGCGCCCGGCACCGGGCTGATCTCCCTGTCGATGAACCAGCGCCGCCCCAAGCCCGACCTGAACTGGGTCGCCAACGTCCCGAACGCGCTCGACCTCGAGCACTACCCGGCCCATCCGCACAAGGGCGACTACCTGCTGTTCCTCGGGCGGATGAACCACGAGAAGGGCGCGCATCGCGCGATTGCCGTCGCGATGGAGCTCGGGCTCCCGCTCAAGCTCGCCGGGAAGGCTCGCGAGCCGCGCGAGCGGGAATACTTCGAGGAGTTCGTCGAGCCACATCTCGGCAACGGGATCGAGTACCTCGGCGAGGTCAACCACGGGACCAAGGTCGAGCTGCTGCAGAACGCGCGCTGCACGCTTTTCCCGATCGAGTGGGAGGAGCCGTTCGGGCTCGTGATGATCGAGTCCATGGCCTGCGGCACACCCGTGATCGCGACCCGCCACGGCGCCGTGCCGGAGGTGATCGGCGACGGGAGCGGCGGCGTGGTCGTCGACCACTGGCGCGAGATCCCGGCCGTCCTCGAACGGGCCGACGAGATCGACCCCGAGGAGTGCCGCCGCTATGCGGAGGAGCGCTTCGCGCCGGAGCGGATGGTCGCCGACTACCTCCGCGCCTACGAATCCGTCGCGTAACCCTCTGAGGGATCAACGTCGGCGCGGCGGGGGTCGATTTCCTAAGCGTCTCTGGCTGTAAACCGAAGGAGTCGCCATGCGGAACGTCACCCAGGTCTTCGCCCGCTGCCGCGAGGAGCGCGGTCAGACGATGGCGGAGTACGGCGTCGTGCTCGCCCTCGTCACCCTCGCGGTGGTCAGTGCGATGACGATGCTCTCAGGCAACATCAGCGGCGCGTTCACGGCCGTCTCGGGCATCCTCCCGTAGCCGTTTTCACACGGCTGCTTCGACCGCCGGCTCGTGGGGGACGACCGGCCCGCGCCGGCGGAGGCCGCGCACCTCGGGCACGAGCAGCACCGCGAGCGTCGCGGTCACGCTGATCACCCCGCCTGCGAACAGGGTCGCGCGTGTGCCGACGACCTCGGCGATCGGCCCGGCCGCGGCGAGCCCGAGCGGGATCAGCGCGAAGGAGCCGAGCGCGTCGTACGAGTAGACGCGCGAGAGCCGGTCCTGCGGGATCTCCTGCTGCATGGTCGTGTCCCAGAGCACGCCGAAGGTCTCGATCCCGAGCCCGGCGGCGAAGGAGAGCACGAGCACGGAGGCGAGCGGCAGCGGGATCGCGAGCCCGAACAGGAACGGCACCGTCAGGAGGATGCCGAGCGTCGCCACGAGCAGCATCCGCTGCGGCCGGGCGCGCAGGAACATCAGCCCGCCGACCACGAGCCCGACCGCCTGCGCGGCGGCGATCAGCCCCCAGCCGGCCGCGCCGTGGTAGTGCTCCTTCGCCACCACCGGCCCGAGCACGCTCTCGGAGCCCTGCTCGACGGCGTTCACGACCGCGAACTGCAGCACGATCGTCCAGAGCCAGGCGCGCGAGGCGAACTCGCGCCAGCCGAGCGACAGGTCGGCGAGGAAGGTCGACTTCTCCATCTTCAGGCTCGAGGGCAGGCGCATGGCGGCGGTCAGCCAGGCGGCGATCAGGAAGCTCGCGGCGTCGACCGCGATCCCCGTCGTCGGGCTCGTCGCCGCCACGATCAGCCCGGCGAGCGCGCTGCCGAAGATGACCGAGCCGTTGCGACCGAGCCGCAGGATCGCGTTCGCCTGCTGCAGCAGGGGCTCGGGCACGGTCTGCGGGATGATCCCGGCCGAGGCCGGGAAGAAGAACGCGGCGCTGGCGCCGTTGACCGCGGCGAGCGCGGCCAGCTCCCAGATCTGCGCGTTCCCGAAGAAGAGCAGCGCCGCGATCGCGGCCTGGCTCGCGCCCGAGATCAGGTTCGACCCCACCATCACGTAGTGGCGCGGGAGCCGGTCGGCCCAGATCCCGCCGACCAGCGAGAAGACCACCATCGGCACCGTGCGCGCCGCGAGCACGTAGCCCAGGTCGGCCTTGGAGCCCGTCAGCTCGAGCACCGCGAAGGCGAGCGCGACGTTCGCGAACGCCGAGCCCACGAACGAGATCGTCCGGGCGCCGAACATCAGGCGGAACTCCCGCTCCCGCAACGGCGCGAGGCTACGCAGCTTGCTTCTCCCAGTAGCGCTTCAGGCCCGCGTACGACTGCCAGAACGGCATCGCCTGCTCGTACGCGTCCCGGTCGGCGGCAAGGTCGGCCTCGGCCTCGGCGGCGAACTGCTCCTCGCTCGCGCCGTCGCGGACGCGCGCCGCCCATTCGCGCAGGCGCCGGCGCAGCTCCTCCAGGTGCCGCTCGACGTCCTCGAAGACGCCGAAGTGGATCAGCGCCAGGCGCTGCGGCTCGCGCCGCTCGAGCTCGTCCAGCGTCCGCTCCCAGGCCTCGAGGTCGACCTCGGGCGGCGGCGTCGGCGGCAGCACGAACTCGCTCGGGCTGATCCGCACGCCTGCCGCGTCACCGGCGTAGAGCGTGCCGTCGCGGTCGAGGTAGCAGACGTGGTGGCTCGCGTGGCCCGGCGTCGGAAAGGTCGCGAGCCCAAGCGTCTCGTCGCCGAGGACGTGGACGTTCTCGCGCGGGACGGGCGCGAGCTCGCCCCAGAGCCGGTCGAAGTCGTCGCCGTAGAGCCGGCGCGCGCTGCGCTCGAGCCGGCTCGGGTCGACGAGGTGCGGCGCGCCGATCTCGGAGACGTGCACCTGCAGCCCGGGCTGCTCGCGCACGAGCACGCCGGCGGCGCCCGCGTGGTCGAGGTGGATGTGCGAGAGCAGCAGGTGCCGCACGTCGCCGAGCTCGAGCCCGCGCTCGGCCAGCCCGGCTTTCAGCTCGGGCACGCAGGTCGAGGGCCCGCAGTCCTGCAGCGCAGGGCCGTCGTCGGTGTCGAGCAGGTACGAGCCGATCACCCGCTCGTGGCCGAGGTGGCGCAGGTCGAGCGGCTCGCCCATCAGCTCCATCCGTGCCAGCGCTCCGGCTCGAGCCAGGCGCTGACCCGCGGCCGGTCACGCTTGCGGAACGGCCGGCCCGTGTAGCGGAGGGACAGGCGGTCGATGTCCGCGAGCGACTCGTCGTCGACGATCGAGACCACACGGCCGAGCAGGCTGACGTGGCGGTACCAGCCGTCCTCGCCGCCGCCCAGCACGGTCAGTGCCGCCCGCGGGTCTCGACGCAGGTAGCGAAGCCGCAGCCGGGTGTCCTCCATGTTCAGTAGCACGCGGCCGTCCTGCCAGTCGTACCACGTCGGCACCGTGTGAGGCGAGCCGTCGGGCCGCAGGGTGGCGACGACGGCGGGGTTCGGAAGCCGGAGGAACTCGTCGAGCTCCGGCGGCACCGGGACGCGTGGCACGCGTCAGGCGCCGGTCGTCGCCGTCGAGCGCACGAGCGCGGCCTCGAGATCCGCGACCAGGTCGTCCGCCGACTCGAGCCCGACCGAGAGCCGGATGAGGTTCCGCGGGGCCGCGAACGGCGCGTCGGCGGTCGAGGCGTGGGTCATCCGGGCCGGATGCTCGATCAGGCTCTCGACGCCGCCCAGGCTCTCGGCCAGCTTGAAGACCTTCGTGCGCCCGCAGATCGCGACCGCCTCCTCCTCGGTCTCGGCGAGGAAGGAGACCATGCCGCCGAAGTCGCGCATCTGGTGCGCTGCGATCGTGTGGCCGGGGTGCGAGGGCAGGCCCGGGTAGAGCACCTGCTCGACGCGCGGGTGGCGCTCGAGGAAGGCCGCGACCGAGTGGGCGTTGCGGCAGTGCTCGCGCATCCGCACGGCCAGCGTCTTCAGCCCGCGCAGCACTAGCCAGCAGTCGAACGGGCCGGGGACCGCGCCGAGCGACTTCTGCAGGAACTGCACCCGCTCGGCGACGGTCGGGTCGTTGGTGGCGAGGAAGCCGCCGATCAGGTCGGAGTGCCCGCCGAGGTACTTCGTCGTCGAGTGCAGGACGACGTCGGCCCCGAGCTCGAGCGGCTGCTGCAGGTAGGGCGAAGCGAAGGTGTTGTCGACCACGACGAGCACGCCGGCCGCGTGGGCCGCCTCGACGGCGGCGCGGATGTCGACGATGTTCAGTAGCGGGTTGGTCGGCGTCTCGAGCCAGACCATGCGCGTGCGCTCGTCGAGGTGCGCGGCGAGGTTCGTGCTCATCTCCTCGGCCGGCACCCAGTCGAAGAGGTAGCCCTTCGGCTCGTAGACCTGCGAGAACATCCGGTAGACGCCGCCGTAGACGTCGGCCACCGCCACCACGCGGTCGCCCGGTTCGAGCAGGTGCATCAGCGTGGTCGTCGCGCCGAGGCCCGAGGCGAACGCGGCGCCGTGCTCGGCTCCCTCGAGCGAGGCGAGGCAGAGCTGGAGGGCCGTGCGCGTCGGGTTGGAGACCCGCGCGTAGTCGTAGCCCCTGTGCTCGCCGACCGCCTCCTGGACGAAGGTCGAGGTCTGGTAGATCGGGACCGTGATCGAGCCGGTCGCCGGGTCCGGCTCCTGCCCGTCGTGGATCGCGCGGGTCTCGAAGTCCACGGCTCGATTCTAGAGGTGGGGGATCGGCCGACCGGCCGTCAGGCGAGCGCCACGACGCGCTCTTCGGCCTGGCCGTAGTCCGCGCCGAGCTTCTCGCGCAGCGTGCGCTCCAGCTCGCCGGAGGCCTCCAGCTCCTCGACGATGTCCGCGCCGCCGACCAGCTCGCCGCGGACGAAGACCTGCGGGATCGTCGGCCAGCCGGAGAGCGCCGAGAGCTCCTCGCGGATGCGCGGGTCGGGCAGGACGTCGACCGCGGTCACGGGCGCGCCGGCGCGCCTGAGCGCCTCGAGCGCCCGGTGCGAGTTCCCGCACATCACGAACTGCGGCGTGCCCTTCATGAACAGCGCCACGTCTTCGTTCTCGATCACCTGCTTGATCTCGTCGTGCAGCTCGCTCACGAGGCTCCTCTCGTCTTGATCCTCAACTCGTGAATGGTGCCATCGGCGAGCGGGGTGGCGAGGGCGTCGTAGACGAGCCGGTGCTGCTCGACGAGGGAAAGCCCGTCGAAGCGCGCGCTCGTCACGTCCACCTGGAAGTGGTCGCCGCCGCCGGTGCGGTCCTCGACCGCGACCTCGTCGCCCGGAAACGCGTCCCGGAGCAGCTGCTCGAGCCGCTCGCTCACCGCGACTGCGCCAGGTACTCGAGCAGGTCGGAGCGGGTCAGCATCCCGGTCGGCGCGCCGCGGGTGGCGACGACCACCGCCTGGCTGCCGCTGCTGAGCGCCGAGAAGACCTCGTCGAGCGACTCCTCCGCCTCGACCGCCGCGAGCGGCGGCTGCATCGCGGCCGCCACCTCCTCGTTCAGCGCGTCGGGGTTGCGGAAGACGAGCTCGAGCAGCCCGCGCTCCTGCAGCGACCCCACTACGTCGGCGAGCGAGCCGCCGGAGTCGTGCCGCATCACCGGCAGCTGCGAGATCGAGTACTGCCGCATCAGCTCGATCGCCGCGCCGACCTTCTGGTGCGACTCGATCGTGATCAGCTCCGGCGCGTGGCCGTTCTGCTGCTTGAACGCCAGCACCTCGCGCACCTTCGGCGTCGGCGCCTCGCGCTCGAGGAAGCCGAGCTCGACCAGGTAGTTGTCGTCGTAGAACTTCGACAGGTAGGCGCGCCCGCCGTCGGGGAAGAGCGTGACGACCGTCTTGCCAGGGCCGAGCTCCTTCGCGACCTCGATCGCCGCCCAGGCGGCCGTGCCGCCGGAGCCGCCCACGAGCAGGCCCTCCTCGCGGGCCAGGCGCCGGGCCGTCAGGAACGAGTCGCGGTCGCTGACGGTCACCCAGCGGTCGACCACGGACGGGTCGAAGGTCTCGGGGTAGAAGTCCTCGCCGATCCCCTCGACCAGGTACGGGTGCTGCTTCTCCGCGCCGGCGGTGTAGATCGAGCCCTCCGGGTCGGCGCCGACGATCGTCAGGCCGGGGTTCTGCTCCTTCAGGTAGCGGGCGCTGCCGGTGATCGTGCCGCCGGTGCCGACGGCGATCACGAGCGCGTCGAGCTCGCCGCCGGTCTGCTCCCAGATCTCCGGGCCGGTGGTCTCGTAGTGCGAGCGCGGGTTGCCCTCGTTGCGGTACTGGTCGGGCTTGAACGCGCCGGGGATCTCCTCCGCGAGCCGGTCGGAGACCGAGTAGTAGCTCTCCGGCGACTCGGGCGCGACCGCGTAGGGGCAGACGATCACCTCGGCGCCGAAGGCCTTCAGCAGCGAGATCTTCTCGCGGCTCATCTTGTCCGGCATGGTGAAGATGCAGCGATAGCCGCGCAGCGCCGCCACGATCGCGAGGCCGGTGCCGGTGTTGCCGGAGGTCGGCTCGACGATCGTCCCGCCCGGCTTCAGCTTCCCCTCGCGCTCGGCCGCGTCGATCATCGTGATCGCGATCCGGTCCTTGATCGAGCCGCCCGGGTTCAGGAACTCGAGCTTCGCGACGACGTCCGCCGCTCCCTCGGGAACGACGTTCTGGAGCCGGACGAGCGGGGTCCTGCCGACCAGCTCGAGCAGCGTCGGATACTCACGCGCCATCGCGCGAAGCGTACTCAGGCTGCGGCCTGGACGGGCTGGCTCTCGGGAGCCTCGACCTTTGTCCCCCGCAGCAGCACGAACGCGAGCACCGCCCCGAGCACTGCCATCGCGATCAGGGCCCAGAAAGCGTGCTGGTAACCGGTCGTGAAGACCTGCGCGGCGGAGCCGCCGCTGCGCAGCGTCGGCTGCAGGTTCGCGTTGACGTACGAGGTGAAGATCGTCGACGCGATCGCGATCCCGATCGCGCCGCCGATCTGCTGACTGGTGTTGATCAGACCCGAGGCGAGCCCCGCGTCCTGCGGCGCCACCTGTGAGAGCGCGGCGATCGTCACCGGGACGAAACCGAACGCCAGCCCGAGCGCGAAGATGACGTAGGGCGGCAGCAGGTCGGGCCAGAAGTGGCCGTCGACCGGTAGCTGGGTGTACCAGAGCATCGACACGGCCAGGATCAGCATCCCGATCGTGATCACGGGCCGCGGGCCGAAGCGCGTCGTCAGCGCCTGGGCGACACCGGCCCAGATCACGGTCGTGCCCGCGGTCGCGAGGAACGTGACGCCCGTCTTCAGCGCCGACCAGCCGAGGATCTGCTGCACGTAGAGGGTGAGCACGAGGAAGTTGGCGAAGATCACGGCGCCGAGCAGGAAGCCGACGATGTTCGCCGCGAGCACCGAGCGGATGCGGAAGATCCGGAACGGCACGAGCGGCGCGCTCGAGCGCATCTCGATCACCACGAACAGCGCCAGGATCACGACCGAGGCGAGCAGCAGCAGGATCGTCCGGGCCGAGCCCCAGCCCACGTCGGGCGCCTTCGAGATCGCGTAGACGAGCAGCGCCAGGCCGCCCGTGACGGTGACCGCGCCGGCGATGTCGAAGCGCCGGTGGCCGAGCTCGGCTCGGCTCTCGGGGACGATCGGGAGCGTCAGCCCGAGCACGAGCGCGCCGACCGGGACGTTGACGTAGAAGATCCACTCCCAGCCGAGGTACTTGGTCAGGATCCCGCCGAAGAGCACCCCTGCCGCCGCGCCGGACCCGCCCAGCGCGCCCCAGATCCCCAGGGCCTTGTTGCGCTCGGGTCCCTCCTCGAAGGTCGTCGTGACGATCGAGAGCGCTGCGGGCGAGATGATCGCGGCGCCGACGCCCTGCACCGCGCGCGCGCCGATCAGCACGGAGATGTCGTTCGCCAGGCCACAGACCAGCGAGGCGAGCGTGAAGAGCACGAGCCCGACGATGAAGATCCGCTTGCGCCCGAGCAGGTCGGCCATCCGCCCGCCGAGGAGCAGGAAGCCGCCGAACGTGATCGAGTAGGCGATCAGCACCCACTGAACGGTCGTCTCGGTGACGTTCAGGTCGCTCTGGATCGACGGCAGGGCCACGTTCACGATCGCCACGTCGAGGACGGTCATGAAGAACGCGGCGCCGACGATCGCAAGGATCAGCCAGCGGCGGTCGGCGTCGGGGCTCATCTTCCTCCTTGGGTCGCTGCGATGGTCGAACGAGGGTCGGCGAGGGGCTATTCCGTCGCCTTTCCGGGGTGGCGCCGGCCCGTTTCGCCAGGGTAACCCGGGCACCATTCCGGCACAACGCCGTCACACACCCGCGCGCCGCGCCCGGTTACGGTGTCGACGGGGGAAAGGACGCGGGGGTCCCCCGGGGGAGAAGGTTCACGCGCGAGGCGGGGCGGTCGGGGGACGCGTACCGCCGCCCCATGCGACAAGATTCTCTCGTGGCAGGCGACGCCTCGGCGCACGCGGACCGCCCGAGGTGCGGGCCGTGACCTATTCGGCTACGGCCCTCCGGCGTGGGCTCCTCGTCGTGGCGGGCCTGGCCACGCTCGTCTCGGCGGCGGGCGCGGGCGCCGGCGGCGGGCGTGGCGCGGCGCCCTGCGCTCCGCTGAGCTATGACCGGACGTACGTCGACGCCGTCCACGAGGCGCTGGCGCAGAAGCAGGACGTCTGGGGGAACGCGCTCCTCAACGCGCCGGGCGGGCCGACCTACGAGGGCGCCCACCGGCTTCTGCATCCGCTCATGCTCGTGGGCCGACCGGCCGGGCTGAAACCGACGCGCCTGACCGACTCGGGCGTCTACTACCTGGCGTTCGGCCGGCCGCGCGACTCGACCGGCGCCGGCCGCTTGGAGCTGCATGTCGCCGACGGGAGCCAGATCGTCTCGCAGCGCGTCGACGGCTCCAAGCTGACCGTCTCCGTCGGCACGCGTGGCACCGAGACCTACGGGGCGTGCCTGAGCCGGCTCGAGGCGCCGCACCTCTACCAGGGCTACCTGCCGGTGCTCGAGAACGGGTACACGGACGCGAAAGGCACGCGCTACCGGCAGGAGAGTTTTGCGGCGCGGATCCCGCAGACCAAGGCGCTCGTCAGCTTCATCCGGCTCTCGGTCGACCCGACCGGCACGCGCGCCGGCGTCGCACGGGTGCGCCTGACGCCGTCCGTGCCGCTGCACCGCGTCCGCCACCAGCTGCGCCGGCGGCGCTTCGCGCGGCTGCTGTTCGGCAAGAACGTCCGCTTCGACGGCCACTCGCTCGTCTACACGGTGCGGCGGCCGCGCGTGATCTACGCCGCGTGGCTGAACCGGGCGAGCCGCACGCGGCCGCTGGTGCTCGGCCGGAAGGCCTACGAGCGGGCACGGGCGAGCGTCGAGAGCTACTGGGCGGCCCGGCTCGCGACCGGCGGGGAGCTCGTGGTGCCGGAGCAGCGCGTCTACGACGCCGAGCGCAACCTGCTGATCCAGAACCTGCTGCTCTCGTCGCGGTACAGCCTCGGCAACGCCTACCAGCACTTCTCCTGGGAGCTGGTCGACGTGGCCGAGGTGATGGGCGCCTACGGCTACGGAGGCATCGAGCGGGCGATCATGACCGCCGCCCTGCGGGCGCCGACGCTCTTCCCGAACCGCTCCGCGGGCGAGCGGATGGTCGGCTCGGCCGACTACCTCCGCCGTTTCGGCGACACCAACTACGTCGAGCGGGTGACGCCGCGCTTCCGCAGGGACGTCGAGTCGTTCACCCGCCAGCTGGACGCGTCTGCGGGAATCTCGGGTCTGCTCCGCCGGGAGCGCTACGGCGCCGACATCTCGGGCTCGATCTACGGACTGCACGGCCAGGTCCTGGCGCTGCAGGGGCTGCGCGCCCTCGTGGATCTCTGGTCGCGCACGAGCCGGCCGCAGCTCGCGGCCGACGCCGCTGCGACGGCCGACCGGCTCGAGGCGGGGCTGCGCAACGCGGTCGCGGCGGCCTCGGTTCCGATGGGCGACGGCTCGCTGTTCGTCCCGGTCGCGCTCGTCGACGGGCTCGAGCACCCCTACGACGCGCTCACCAACTCGAAGCGCGGCAGCTACTGGAACCTCGTCATGCCCTACGTGCTCGCCTCGGGCTTCGTCAGGCCCGGGAGCGCCGAAGCGACCGGCCTGCTGCGGTACCTGCTGAACCACGGCTCGCGCTTCCTAGGCCTCCTTCGCTTCGCGCCGCACACGGGCGTCACGAACCCCGGCTACCAGTCGCCCGGCGCCGACGACGTCTACGGGACGAACGTCGCGCGCTTCCTCGCCGACAACGACCAGCCCGACCAGCTGGTGCTCAGCCTCTACGGCAAGCTTGGCGCCGACATGACCGAGAACACCTTCGTCTCGGGCGAGGGCTCGACCATCTCGCCCGCCGGCCACGCGTACTACCGCTCGATGCACCGGCCGCCGAACAGCGCCAACAACGCCTACTTTCTCGAGACGCTGCGGCTGATGCTGGTGCACGAGACGAGCGACGCCGCCGGTATTCCGCGCGGGCTCGAGCTCGCCTACTCGACGCCGCGGGCCTGGCTCGAGGCGGGCAAGCAGATCGCGGTCAAGCGGCTGCGCACGAGCTTCGGCGACCTGTCCTACACGCTCGACGCCGGCGCGACCGCTGTCCGCGCGGGGATCGACCTGCCGAGCGGCTTCAGCGGCCCGCTGCGGCTGCGGCTACGGCTGCCCTCCGGCCAGCGGCTCGGCGTCGTGACCGTGAACGGCCTCCCCACCACGCGCTTCGTCGGCTCCGAGACGATCGAGCTCTCGGGTCTGGCCGGCCACGTCGACGTGCTCGCCGTCCGGCGCTAGGGAAGTGCCCAGAACGGGCCCGTGAGCCCGACCGACTGCAGGATCGCCTGGTTCTGCTCGCGCGTGTGCGGGCGCCAGTCCGGGTCGAGGCGGTCGGCCCACCACGCGACCGCGAGCTCGCCGAGCTGCCGCAACGGCATCGTCGCTCCCGGCTCGTAGCCCTGCGCCGTCAGCCACCGAGTTGTGTGCTCCTCCGACCGGAAGAGGTTCATCGTGCTTCAGGTGAAGACGATGTCGTCCCACCAGCGCTCCGCCGGCAGGAGGACGTGCGCGACGAGGTCGTCCGGCTCCGGCCGGCCTCCGACCACGTCGACCTCGAGCGTCTCGCCGCAGTCGAGGCAGGTCGCGGAGACGTGGCCGTCGACGCCGAGCGCGGCCGGGATCCCGAAGACGTCCCAGACGCAGTTGCCGAACCACGAGCGCCCGCCGGCCTCGACGCGGTAGCTCGTCGGCACGCCCGAGAACGGGGCGAGCATGCGGATCGCGCTGCCGTCCGGCTCGAGCACCAGCGCGTGCTCGTCGTGCAGCCGCCGCAGTGCCCGCTCGTCCGCGCCGGTCTCGGCGAGCGTCGGGACGCGGCCGAGCTCGACGAGCTGCGCGTAGATCCGGTTGCGCAGCTCGCGGTCGCGCTCGTCCATCAGTGGCGGAAGTGGCGGCGGTGGGTGAAGATCATCGTCGCGCCGGCCCGCTCCACCGCCTCGATCACCTCGGAGTCGCGCTTCGAGCCGCCCGGCTGGATCACCCCGGTGACGCCCGCGGCCAGCGCGAGCTGCGGCCCGTCGGCGAACGGGAAGAACGCGTCCGAGGCGACGACCGCGCCGGCCGTCTGGTGACCGTGCTCGCGTGCCTTGTCGAGCGCGATCCGGACCGAGTCGACGCGGCTCATCTGGCCCGCGCCGATCCCGATCGTCTGCAGGTCGTGTGCAAGCACGATCGCGTTCGAGGTGACGTGCTTGCAGACGCGCCAGGCGAAGAGCAGGTCGCCCCAGGCCATCTCGCTTGGCGAGCCGCAGACGACCTCCATGCCCTCGCGGTCCTCGATGTCGGAGTCGCGCTCCTGCACCAGCACGCCGCCGAGCACGCGCTTGTAGTCGCGCTCGCCCGGGTTGTCGCGGCGGCGCTCCCGGTCGACGAGGATTCGCGTCGCCGGCTTCCGGGTCAGCAGCTCGAGCGCGCCCTCGTCGAAGCCGGGCGCGAACAGCACCTCGACGAACTGCTCCGCGAGCTTCTCCGCGAGCGCCTCGCCGACCGGCCGGTTGAGCACGACCACGCCGCCGTAGGCCGAGACCGGATCGGCCGAGAGCGCCCGGTCGTAGGCCTGCTCGATCGCGCCCGCGACCGCGACGCCGCAGGGGTTCGCATGCTTGACGATCACTCCGGCCGGCAGCTCGAACTCGCGCGTCACCAGCCGCGCCGCCGAGAGGTCGTTCAGGTTGTTGAAGGAGAGCTCGCGACCGTGCACCTGCTCCACGCGCGAGAGCAGGTGCCGCCGCGCGCCCCGCTCGGAGTAGTACGCGGCCCGCTGGTGCGGGTTCTCGCCGTACGAGAGCTCGAGCTCCTTCTCGAAGCCGGGCAGCAGCGCCGCCGGGAACGCCTCCGGGTCGGAGAACCAGCCCGCGATCGCCGACTCGTAGGCGGCGGTCATGGCGAAGGTCTCGCCGGCCAGGCGCCGCCGTGTCTCGAGCAGGAGGTCGCCGCGCTCACGCACCTCCGAGAGCACCTCGGCGTAACGCTCCGGCCGGCAGACGGGCGCGACGTGGGCGAAGTTCTTGGCCGCCGCACGCAGCATCGCCGGGCCGCCGATGTCGATCATCTCGACCGCGTCCTGCTCGCCGACCGCGCGCCGCGCGACGACCTCCTCGAACGGGTAGAGGTTGACGCAGACGAGGTCGATCGGCTCGATCCCGTGCTCGTCGAGCGCGGCGTTGTCGTCGGGCCGGTCGCGGCGGGCGAGGATCGCGGCGTGGATGTGCGGGTGCAAGGTCTTGACGCGGCCGCCGAGCAGCTCCGGCACCTCGGTCAGCTCCTCGACCGGCGTCACGGGGATCCCGACCTTCTGCAGGAAGGTGGCCGTGCCGCCGCTGGCGACGAGCTCGACGTCGGCCTCCGCCAGGCCGCGGGCGAACGGCTCGAGGCCCTGCTTGTCGTAGACGGAGAGCAGCGCGCGGCGGATCACGAGATCAGCTCCCGCACG
>Ga0081540_1002234_pt1 | contig 15949 bp, 10 predicted proteins | sample TabmetS2T1R1_FD_71024 | JGI IMG/M metagenome (GOLD analysis project Ga0081540, IMG submission 71024) | Tabebuia heterophylla rhizosphere microbial communities from the University of Puerto Rico - S2T1R1 | ecosystem: Host-associated > Plants > Roots > Rhizosphere ... | reverse complement strand
GTGCTGCTCTGCGCCAGTCTGCAAAAGGGCGCCGTGATCCCCGAACTGCACATCTGCCCGACCTTCATGCGCGATACCTCCGCCGATATCGAAGCGGCCCGCTGGGTCGGCGCGCCCGCCGGCATCAAGCCGAAGACTTGAGTAGAAAGGATCTTCCATGAACGGGGCTAAACTGCGCGAACGTCTCGCGAGGGGCGATTCGATTGCCATGCTCACGCCGCATTACGCCTCGTCGGGACTGGCGGTCCGCCTTGTGGAGCTTGGGGCGGATTCCATTTTCATCGATTGCGAACATGGGACCTGGAGCTTTGAGGACGTGCGCGTCACCGCGCAGGCCATCCGCGGTGCAGGCGGCGCGGCCATCGTCCGTCCGCACTCGCACGAGCGGCCGATCCTGATCCGCTATCTCAATGCCGGCGCCGATGGCCTGATGGTGCCGATGATCGATACCGCCGATCAGGCCCGCGCCATCGTCGACGCGGTGCGCTATGCATGTCCCGCCGATCACGAGAAGCGGTTGATTATCGGCATGATCGAGACCCCCAAGGCGATCGATGACATCGATGATCTGCTCGCGGTGGAAGGGATCGATGTCTTCTTCATCGGACCCGGCGACTTGTCCCAGAACATGGGGTATCCGCCGGCTCCGCCGTTCGGGCAGCCGCGGCCACAGGCAGTCATGGAACGGGTGGAGTTCGCGGTCGGCAAGATTCGCGCGGCTGGCAAAATCGCGGGCACGCTCGTGACCTCGGACGAGTTGCCATTTTGGCTGGAGCGTGGTGTACGGTACTTCTACGTCCATTCGGACCCGTTCCTGCGCATCGGTCTGGCAGGAGTCAGAAAGATGCTCGGACGGTAGTTTCACACCTCATGCATGGAGAAGGCCCCGCCGTGGCATTTGAACTGTTCAATCTGGCCGGCAAGCGGGCGCTCGTCACAGGATCTTCCCAGGGCATCGGGCTCGCCATTGCGCGGGGGCTCGCCGAGCATGGCGCCTCCGTCATTCTGAACGGACGCGAGCGCGGCAAGCTTGAAGCCGCCGCCGCGAGCCTGACGGCAGCCGGGCACGCGGTCGCGGTAGCCGGCTTCGACGTGACGATTGCCGAGGACGTGCGTGAAGGCGTCGCCGGCATCGAGCGGACGGTCGGGCCGATCGATATTCTCGTCAACAATGCCGGCATGCAGTTTCGCTCGCCGCTGGAGGATTTTCCGGTGGAGAAGTGGGAGCAGCTGCTCAGGACCAATGTCTCCAGCGCCTTCTATGTCGGCCAGGCCGTCGCGCGCCACATGATCCCGCGCGGCAAAGGCAAGATCATCAACATCGCGTCGGTTCAGAGCGAATTGGCGCGTCCCGGCATCGCGCCCTACACCGCGACCAAGGGAGCCATCAAGAACCTGACCCGCGGCATGTGCACCGATTGGGCAAAGCACGGCCTCCAGATCAATGCGATCGCGCCGGGCTATTTCAAGACCCCGCTGAACCAGGCGCTGGTCGACGATGCCGCCTTTTCGGCCTGGCTCGAAAAGCGGACGCCGGCCGGCCGATGGGGCAATGTCGACGAACTGATCGGCGCGGCGGTTTTTCTTTCGGGCGACGCCTCATCGTTCGTCAACGGGCATACGCTCTATGTCGATGGCGGCATCACCACGAGTCTGTGAGTGCGGACGCGCCGTTGCCGCTCGATAGACTGCGTTCCGTCGGCGCGGCATCGATCGCGCCCACCGTCTTGAGGAGGAAGCCATGAAAGCCGTCGTCATTCATGCCGCGCGCGATTTGCGGGTCGAGGAACGCGAGCCCGAGAAAGCAGGACCAGGCCAGGTCGAAGTCGCCATCGAGGCGGGTGGCATCTGCGGCTCCGATCTGCACTACTTCAACCACGGCGGTTTCGGCACGGTACGGATTCGCGAGCCGATGATCCTGGGCCATGAGATTGCTGGCACGATCAGGGCGATCGGCGCCGGCGTCTCCAGATTCGCGGCCGGTGACCGCGTGGCCATTTCGCCGAGCAGGCCGTGCAACAATTGCCAGTACTGCCTGCAGGGCTTGCAAAATCACTGTCTGAATATGCGCTTCTATGGCAGCGCGATGCCGATGCCGCATATTCAGGGCGCCTTCCGCCAGCGTCTCGTCGCCGAGGAATGGCAATGCCACAGAGTAGGCGAGGGTGTCTCGATCAACGAAGCCGCCTTTGCCGAGCCGTTCGCCGTCACCTTGCATGCGGTCGCACGCGCTGGCTCGCTGCTGGGAAAACGCGTTCTCGTCACCGGCTGTGGTCCGATCGGCGCGCTGACCATCATCGCCGCGCGTGCGCACGGCGCGCGGGAAATCGTGGCGACCGACGTGATGGACGCGGTGCTGACGAAGGCGGACCAGGTCGGAGCCGACCGCACCATCAACGTGGCGAGCGAGCCGGAGCGGCTGGGTGCCTACGCCGCCAGCAAGGGTTATTTCGACGTCCACTTCGAAGCATCCGGCAACGAGCGGGCGATCCGCTCGGGGCTGGAAGTGTTGAAGCCGCGCGGCGTGCTGCTGCAGCTTGGGCTTGGCGGCGACATATCCATTCCCCAGAACACCGTGGTCGCCAAGGAGATCGAGGTTCGCGGCACGTTCAGATTCCACGAGGAGTTCGGCCTCGCCGTCGACCTCATCAACCGGCGGGCCGTCGACATGAAGCCGCTGCTGACGGGTTGCTACGGGCTCGAGGAAGTGCAAACGGCTTTCGAGCTTGCAGGAGACCGCAGCCGGTCGATGAAGGTCCAGTTGAGCTTCTGATTTGCCTTGATCGCGTCCTTACATGCCGCCGCGAAGCGGATCCGCTCAATGATGACCGGATCCGTTCGGGGCCGCTATCGCATCTTGTGCCGAGCGGCACGTTCGTGGCCAAGGACCGGCCGTGCCAGCGCCTGTCACGCATGGTCACTGACGATGGTGCAGACGATGCTCCATGACGACGGGGCCGCCAATACCACCTTCTCTCTCGCTATAGGCTTCCAATACCGAAGGCGGCCGCGATTCCAACGCGTATGCCGGAGTGGGCGCCTTGCCATTGAGGACATCCAGATCCGGATGATAGAACGCAAAAGTGCCCGGCTCCTGGACGGCAGCTTGCGCGAAAGCGGGTGCGGCCGCCATCACAGACAGCAATCCGGCCACAGCGATTGTCTTGATCGAGGTCATTGTCTTTCTCCATATCGTTGATGCGAGAGATCGACGGACGCTCAATAACCTGCGCGCCGCAACGCGTACGTTCGTTCGTGGATTGCTCGCTTGAAGCAGCATCCAGGGACCGGATGCATGATGCGGATGTAGGGTACGCTCGCGGCTTGCTCTATCCAGATCGCACGCGCATGTGCGAAGTCCGCTCTGTTGCAGGTGTTTTCGTCACCTCATGCCCGGAAGATTCGTGCGATCCCGGAAATCGGGGCCGGCGGCGATGCAAGTGGTCACGACGAGTTTAGACCGCTATCGTCTCAAAAGAGAATATTCGAGGCGCACGCAATCTTACCGAAATGTTTCAGCTTCGGCATTCAGAACAGTCCCGCTGTGGCAATTCCAAGTGCTGCCAAATCGATTTAAATCGAAACGGGTCCGATGCCGGAAATCGTGATACGGTATAAGGATATCCGAACCAGGGTGTCGCAGAGTGGCTGACGCGGGCCAGCGAGCGGTGTACGCCTCCGGCGCGTGGGAGATCGATCTCACTCGGCGTGAATTGCGGCGGAGCGGAGCCGTCGTTCCGCTCGGAAGCCGCGCTTTCGAAGTCCTTGGAATGCTCGTTCAGGCGAGCGGTGAGCTCGTCAACAAGTACGACATAATGGACCGCGTATGGCCGAACGAGACGGCCGGCGAGAATACGCTCCGGTTTCACATATCCGCAGCCCGACAGGCGTTCGGTGCGGATCGCGGTTTGCTGAAGACTTTTTCCGGTCGTGGATACTGTCTTCTCGGGAAATGGTCCGTCCGAGAGTCCGACGGAAGGGACGATTGGGTCACCAGGCCTAGCCCGGGGCGAACGTTTCGTACCAATGTGCCGGCGTCCGGATCATCACTGATCGGCCGCGACGCAGCAAGACGGCAGCTGCTCAATGTCGTGTCCGCCTATCGGGTGGTGACGCTGGTAGGGCCGGGAGGAATCGGCAAGAGCGTGCTCGGCTTGGAGGTGGCTCGCAGCCTCGTTCCAGTATTGGAGGGGGATTGCTGGGTTGTAGAGCTGGCTTCGGTGTCGGATCCCAATCTTGTTCCTTCAAAGCTGGTCTCCGCCATGGGGCTCAAGATTGGCGGCGAGAAGATTTCGGCGGAGACCGTAGCCAGGGCCATCGCGCGAGAGCGGTGTTTGCTCATCCTCGACAATTGCGAGCATGTCGTCGACGCGGCGGCAGCCCTGGTTGAAGCGATCATCCGCATGTGCCCGCTCGTGTCCATCATCGCGACCAGCCGCGAGGTGCTGCGGGTTGCCGGCGAATATGTCTATCGGGTCCCGCCTCTGGATGTGCCACCACACGTTTCGGATGATTTGAGCCATATCGAACGCTACGGCGCCGTGCAGCTCTTCGTCGCCAGAGCGACTGCCCTCGACTCCGAATTTTCGACGCGCCCCGCGCACCTTGCCGTCGTCGCAACCCTCTGCAGATGTCTGGACGGGATTCCTCTCGCGATCGAGTTTGCGGCAGCCAACGCCATCACATTCGGGCTTGAGGAGGTGGCGGCACGCCTGAAGGATCGCTTCAGCATGTTGACCGGCGGTCGCCGCACCGCGCTGCCGCGGCATCAGACGCTGCGGGCAACCCTGGACTGGAGCTATCAACTCTTGCCGGAGCTGGAGCGTACGGTTTTGCGTCGATTAGGCGTTTTCGTAGGTGGATTTACCCTCGATGGAGCAACTGCAGTCCTGAGAGGAACCGGCGTGACGGCTTCGATGGTTGTCCCGACAGTGGCAAGCCTGGTTGCCAAATCGCTGGTGGCCATCGAAGGATCAGTATCAGGGGGGCGCTGGCACCTGCTCGAGACGATGCGCATCTATGCGCGCGACAAGCTGGCCGAGCATGGTGAGCATGAGCAGGTCGTGCGATACCACGCGGAGTTCTTTCGGGACCATGTGATATCCTGCGTGTCTGTCGCGCAGCCCTTGCCGGCAGACGAGGTCGCTCGCTGTGCGCGGGAGATCGACAACGTGCGTGCGGCGTTGGATTGGTCTTTTTCCGCCGGATCGGACACGGACATCGGCTTCGCGCTGACAGCCGGTTACAGCCCGATCTGGCTGGATCTGTCGTTGCTGACCGAGTGTCGCGAGCGTTGCGAGCAGGCGTTGCAGCGCGTGAACGCAGGCCTTGGCGAATTGGCTTCCCCGTTACGAATGCAGCTCGAGATCAGCTATGGGGTCAGCCTGATGGTGACCTTGGGGCCGGCCGAGCGAGCCAAGACTGCACTGGCCAGCGGGCTAGAGCTGGCAGCGGGGTTGCAGGATCAGGATGCTCACGTTCAGGCGTTGTGGGCCTTATGGGCGTGCCACCTCAATGCCGGCGAACAAAGAGCAGCGCAAAGGGTTGCTGAACGGCTCCTCAGGATCTGCGATCATGTCGAGGAGCCGGCAATCGCGGCCGTTGCGCACCGAAGCATGGGATATACGTTGCAGCACATAGGCATGCAGCGAGAAGCGCGCGCGAGCCTCGAGCGCTCGCTGGATCTCGGCGGCGGCCGTGGCTCACGAAACGAACTCCGGCTTCTGTATGATCAGCAAGTGCTTGCCCGGGCGGCCCTCGCACGGTCGCTTTGGCTGCACGGGTTGCTCGACCAAGCCAAGACCGCGGCGGATGCTTGTCTTGCAGAAGCATCGTCCGGCGATGACAGGCTGACGTTCTGCTTCGTTCTCGGCCTGGCCGTTGGTCCAATCGCGCTCATGAGAGGCGACACGGCCGATGCGGAGCGTGCGGCGGACATGCTGCTTGAGGAGGCGATGAGACGCAGCTTCGTTCAGTACGTGAACGTTGGGCGTCGCTTGAAAGCGATGTTGTTGATGGAGCGTGGTGACTTTGCGGTAGCGTCGAACGAACTGCGGCATGCCTTGGATATGCGGAATAGCAGTGGATGGAGAATAGCGTATCCGGAGTACACATGCGCCCTCGCCAGATGCCTGGCTGGATTGGGCGAGGGCGGAGATGCGCTTGCGATGCTCGAACAGGGACTGGCTCTCTCCGAGGACGGAGGCGAACGTTGGTACGTGCCCGAACTGCAGCGAATTCGCGGCGAGGTGTGCCTTCGGTACGACGGCTCCAAATGCGGCCTTACGGCGGAGGAATGCTTCAACGCGGCGATCAGCGTGGCTCAAGAACAAGGCGCTCTCTTCTGGGAGTTGCGGGCCGCCACGAGCCTTGCACGCATGATGCTCGATCAGCACCGGAGCGAGGAAGCGCGCATGGTCCTCGCGCCTGTATACGAAAGGCTCACCGAAGGGTTTGAACTGGCGGACCTGCGTGCTGCGCGAACGATCCTAGCAGCCGCACAGCCCCGGGAAAATCGCATGTGATATGCGTGCTCTTTCGGTCGACAACACTGACGTCAGAGCGCGGCCAGCGGCTCTCCCGCTGGCTATTTTCGTCCTCCGGCAAATCCGGAGCTATGCGGCATTTATGCTTATGGCTAGCTTGTCTATTCGGAGCAGGTTGATGGTAAGCTGGTAGGAAATAGAAACTGCTAGGGGCGCTCCCGATGACGGCTGGTTCAAGCCAGCGACCCGTCTATGTCTGCGCAGGATGGGAAATCGACCTTGCCAAACGCGAATTGCGCTCGATGGGGGCGCCGGTACCCTTGGGAGGCCGCGCCTTTGAAATCATTGCCGAATTGGTCCAGTCGGAAGGTGAACTGATCGCCAAGGCTGAGCTGACCGAGCGGGTGTGGCGCGGGGTGTTTGTCGAAGAGAGCGCCCTTCGCGTGCACATTGCCGCGATCCGCAAGGCCTTTGGTCCCGACCGTGACATGCTGAACACGACGGTCGGCCGCGGCTATCGCTTGCTGGGAACATGGAAAATCCGGCATGTCGATGCGCCTGCGCAACTGCCCGCACCTGACCTGTCATCGTCGACCAACATTCCGGCTGCAACGTTCGATCTTGTCGGCCGTTCGACTGCGATCGCGCATCTGTCGGATCTTTTGTCCGCCTATCGCATCGTCACTCTCGTCGGACCGGGCGGGATCGGCAAGACGGCCCTTGCATTGCACGCAGCCAGATTGCCGCTTCATGATCGCGAGGCTGACCGCCTGCTCGTCGAGCTGGCTCCACTCTCGAATGCGGATCTGGTCCCGTCGGCCGTCGCCAGCGTACTTGGGATAAAACTGGAAGGGGAGGAGATCTCGCCCGCATCCATTGCCCGCGCGATCGGCGCCCGGCAACTGCTCCTCATCCTCGATAATTGCGAGCATGTTGTCGATGCCGCGGCGAAGCTTGCCGAGACGATCGTGAGCCATTGCTCCGGTACCACCATCCTTGCGACCAGCCGTGAAGCGCTGAGGATCGATGGCGAGCATGTCTACCGCGTTCCCGCGCTGGGCGTACCGCCCGAACCGCAGCTGGGGCCGGACGAATTGCTCGAGCACACCGCGGTCGAGCTGTTCATGACCCGCGCGACGGCGCTGGGCTCGAATTTCGAGCGCGATGAGGAGAATCTTGGCGCCGTTGCCGCCATTTGCCGGCGGCTCGATGGCATTCCTCTCGCGATCGAGTTCGCGGCCGCTCGCGCCGTCATGCTCGGCCCGCCGAAGATCGCAGCACTTCTGGATGACCGGTTCAAGTTCCTGACAACCGGCCGGCGAACGGCGTTGCCGCGGCAGCAGACGCTGCGCGCAACGCTGGACTGGAGCTATAATCTTCTTCCCGAGGCCGAGGCGCGGGTGCTGCGGCAGCTCGGCATCTTCGCCGGGGATTTCCTGCTCGATGCGGTGATTGCGGTCGCCGGCGATCAGACGCGGGGCGACGTTACCGATCACCTCGCCAACCTCGTTGCGAAGTCCCTTGTCGTCGCCGACATCCGCGGTGACCGGTCGTACTATCGGCTGCTGGATACGACGCGCGCTTATGCGCTGGAAAAGCTGCACGGCAGCGGAGAATTTTCCGAAGCCGCGCGCCGTCACGCGCAGTACTATCGCGGTTTCTTCGCGAACGCAGAGGCGGAAAGCGAGCTGATGCCACAGGGGGAGTGGCTCGGCACCTACGGCCGGCACATCGACAATGTGCGCATCAGTCTCGATTGGGCCTTCTCGCCCGGCGGCGATGCGCAGGCCGGCGCCGCATTGACCGCGGCCGCGGTCCCCCTCTGGGTGCAATTGTCGCTGCTGGCCGAATGCCGCGAGCGTACCGAACTCGCGCTGGCAAAGCTCGACGACACCGCCGCAGACGCCGCGCGGCTGCGCATGCAATTGTCGGCGGCGCGCGGCTGGTCGCTGATGTATGGCGTCGGCAGGGCGCGGGAGGCCGGCCCGGCCTGGGCCGCGACGCTGCAGCTCGCCGAGCGGCTCGGCGACAATGATTATCTGCTGCGCGCGCTGTGGGGCCTGTGCATCGATCAGTTCAACAATGGCGAGTTCCGCAAGGCCCTGGAATTCGCGCATCGTTTCGCGGAAGCCGTCACGGGGTCGAACAACTCCGTCGACCTCATGATGGCCGACCGGCTTCTCGCCACGACGCTGCATTATCTGGGCGACCAGATCCTCGCGCATCGTCACATCACGCAGACCCTGTCGCGCCTTTCGGACCTCTCGCCGAAGCCGCAGGTCATCCGTTTCCGGTTCGATCTGCGGGTATCGGCGCATTATTTCCAGGCGCGCATCCTGTGGCTGCTTGGGCTTGCCGACCAGGCCTTGCATGTGGTCGAACGCAATATTGAAGAAGGCCGCGCCAGTGGCCATGCGCTGACTTTCTGCAGCGTGCTGGGACAGGGCGCCTGTCCGATCACTTTCCTGGCGGGCGATTTCGACGCCGCCGAACGCTACTGCGCCATGCTGATCGAGCATACCGAGCGCCATCCGATCCGGCTGTGGAATCTGTGGGCACGCGCCTTCAGGGGCATGGTGATGGCAAGGCGCGACGGCGTTGCCGCCGGATTGCCGGTGCTGCGCAAGGCGCTCGAGGTGGCCGGCGAGGCGCGGTTCCTGCCGCGTTTCCTGCTGCCGCTCGGCGAGTTCGCGGCCTGTCTCGGCGAGGCCGGCGAAGTCGAGCAGGGGCTGGCTGCCGTCGACGAAGCACTGGCGCGCTGCGAGGCGAGGGACGAGCGCTGGTACCAGCCCGAACTGTTGCGCATCAAGGGCGAACTGCTGTTGCACGAAGGCAGATCCCGCTCCGCCGTCGCGGCGGCGCAGTCCTTCGACATGGCGTCCGAGATGGCGCGCCGCCAGGGCGCGTTGTTCTGGGAGTTGCGAACGGCGATCAGCATGGTGCGGCTGCGGACCAGCCAGAATCGCTCCGGCGAGGCGCGCGAAATACTGGCGTCGGTGTACGGAAAATTCACCGAGGGCTTTGCGACATCCGAATTGCAGCGCGCCGGAATAATGCTAGCGCAGCTTTCGGTGCGCTGAACCCGAAGTGCGGCGGTCGCCCCGGGGATGGCATCCGATCCATGTCATCGGACGCCATGCGGCCTCGGTGAGCGCCGCATCCCCGTGCTTCAATATGCATCCTCATCGGTCGGCGCACTTTGTCCCGACGTTCTGATTATGTCTTTCGACGATATCGGGTTCTGTCGAAATGGCACGGGCGATGCGATGGCGCATGTGCCGCGGATCGGAACGCTCCAGACCGCATGACGTCGCATCCCGGCTTGCATCGTGGGATTTTGAAAATCGCCAGATTCTGACAAGACGCGGACCGCGATGCTGCGGCACGCTGCCGGATGTTTTCCGTTGCACGCTTGGGCCAGGTGGCAGAAAGCAGACGATGCCTGAAAGTGATTATGTCGAACACAAGAGCAGCGTGGGTTTTGCCGAAACTGTGGACCTTCTGGTCGAAACGATCGAGCGTGTCGGCATGAACGTGTTCGCCAGGATCGATCATGCTGCCGGCGCGAGGGACGCCGGCATGCATCTGCCCCCGTCTGTCGTCTTGATATATGGACATGCGCGCGGCGGCACGCCGGTCATGCAGGCCGCCCCGGCTGCAGCGCTTGACCTGCCGCTGCGCGTGCTGATCCGCGAGGCCGGCAGCGGCGAGACCGTCATTGCCTTCCATCCGGCCCGGAAAATGCTGGCGCACCACAAGGTTTCAGGCGAACTGGTGGACCGGCTGGCAAAATCCCAGCAGCTATTGGTCAGCACAGTCCAGGAAGTCCGAGGTCAGTGGTGAGACCACCGGCCCAAACCTCGCTCACGGGGCTCTGGTAGATCGGACATTTGTTACGTCTTGCCAATAGCTTGATGCGTTAGCCGGCGTGAAATCTTAAGATTTTACGCAACTTAACTCGCTTCCCATGGGCTCATGGCCGAGCATCCGGTTCGGCGACGCGATCCAGACTGGACAGCAGGATAGCTCCAGACGCCGTCGCGACAGGAGGGAGCTCATGCTGACGAATGCCGGTTTGGAAGCGGGTCACCAGATCGCCGATCTTCTCTCCCAGCTTCCGCCCGGCCCCATCGATGCGGACGCGGCCGTCTTCGAAGAGACGAACCGGCGCGAGCCGCAGGAGGGGCAGGACGCGGGCGGTATTGCGTTCTCCCGCTGGACCGCAGCGCGCGGCAGCGGGTGCATCGAACACGCCGTTACGCCGGACGACTGCCACGTCATCGCGCTCGCGCTCAGGCCGACACGGATATCGCTGTGGACGCCGTCAAGACAACTGTTCGAAGGTTCGTTGCCCTCAGGCACAGTCGTCGTGAGGCCGCCGGGCCAGCAGTTGCTGCTGCATGTCACGCCGCCGTTCGACTTTCTCCGCCTCCATGTCGGCAACCGCCTGCTGTGCGAAGAGGGGCTTGTCGCGGACGAGGATGACTTCGCCCAGCCTGGCGAACCGTTTCTGTTTCGCGATACCCTGGCGGAGGCGCTCGGCCGTTCGCTACTGGACGAGCACCCGTTTCAGCCGGAGTACGCAAGGGTTGCCGCCAAGGCGATTGTCATGCGCACCATCGGCCGCCAGCAGGCCAAGCGCCGATGCTGGGCGTTGCCGAAATGGCGGGTGAAGCGGCTCGATCAATATCTCTCCGACAATATCGACAAGCAAGTCACTCTCGACGACATGGCCGCATGCGTCGGCCTCTCGAAGATGCATTTTGCTGCGCAGTTGCGCGCAGCTACCGGCTTTCGGCCGCGCGAATATCTGCTCTTCAAGCGGGTCGAACGCGCCAAGACGATCATGGCGTCGACAAGAATGCCGCTTATAGAGGTCGCGTTCTCGGTCGGCTTCAACGCGCAGGCGCATTTCTCGACGGTCTTCAAGCGCTTTGCCGGAAAGACGCCGATGCAATGGAAGCGGGAATGCCAGCGCACGATGTTCGAGCCTTCCGCCGGGGCGACGGCGCCATGCGAATGAGCAATGCGCAATGCACTTTTGAACGACCGCAGTGCGTTGCCGGGGCATAGTCACAACGGCGTGGAGGAACAAAGTGTCTCGTTTCTGGCTCGCTGTACGCAATTGCGGCGTCGCCGTCGCGATATTGGTGTTCTTCGCTGCCGCGCGCCGCCTGGCAAATCCGCATGGGTACGATGCCGTTGATGCCCTGGCCGCCGCCGCGGTATGATTGGGCGGCTCGGTGTCGTAAGGTGATGGGCGCAAGTCTTCCGGGAACGTGCGCAAGATGTTCCTGCTCTCACGGCGACAATTTTTTGAAGCGGCGGCAGGTGGCGGCGCGCTGATTGCAATGGCGCGGAACGCCAGCGCCGATGACTATCCGTCTCGCCCGATCCGGCTGGTAATTCCCTACACGGCTGGCGCCGCGGGCGATCAGATCGGCCGGCCCTGGGCCGAGAAGATCGCTTCGCTTCTGGGCCCGACCTATGTTGAGAATATCGGCGGTGCCGGTGGTGCGCTCGGCTCCGCGGCGGTTGCGCAAAGCGCGCCGGACGGCCACTCGTTGCTGCTCGGCAATGGTAGCACGCAAGTCATGATCCCGCTGGCTTCGGCGCGTCCGCCATACGATCCCATCCGTGATTTTCGCGCCATCTATCGCCTGATAACCAGCACGCTTGCCTTCGCGGTTCATCCTTCGTTGCCGGTCAATGATCTCAAGGAACTGACCGCCTATGCCAGGGCCAATCCCGGCAAGATTTCCTACGGCACTCCCGGAGTAGGCACCGGCAATCATCTGGTCGGCGAACTGTTCAGGCAGCAGTCGGACGCGGCAGATATTGTCCACGTTCCCTATCGTGGCATGGGAGCGGCGACCAATGACCTCATTGGCGGCCAAATTCTCCTGCTGATCGGTGTGGTATCGAGCCAGCTCCTGCAATTGCATCAGGCAGGAAAGCTGCGCCTGCTCGCAGTGACGAGCGAAAAGCGGCTCAGTAGCGCGCCGACGATTCCGACCGTCATCGAAGCCGGCATGCCTGATCTCCGATATGCCGGCTGGTTCGGCCTGTTCGCCCCGAAACGGACCCCGGATGCCGTCGTCGACCGGATTGCCGCAGTAACCCGCACGGCCATGACGGAATTGTCGCTGCAGGAGGCCTACCGCTCACAGGGCATGGAGCCGGATATCGATTCGAGCCCGGCTCAGTTCCAGCGCCTGGTCGAGGACGAACTGGCCCGCTGGGCTCCGATCATCAAGTCGATCGGGCTGAAGCGCGCCTGATCCTGACGCTCGTTCTGCAACGCCGGGCTTCGTGCCCGAAGCCGCGGAATGACGTCAAGGTACAGGCAAGCCCGGACGCGGCGAGCCCAGTTCGCGCAGCAGGTTTCTCGCAGTTGTGAGCGAGCGCGTATTGAAGCCTTCGCCGTATCGGTCATAGACAGGTGCGAGCAGGTCACGCGCTTGCTTGCGGTGACGTTGCTCCGACCACAGTCTGGCGAGACTGGTGGCGGCACGCAGTTCGTAGCCCAGTGCGCCCTGATGTCGGGCGAGTTCAAGCGACTGCCTGAAGCAGCTCTCCGCCTGCGGCAAATCCGGGGTGCTTCCGCCCGCGAGCACGTCTCCCTTTGTTCGCAGCATCTCGGGCATCTCCATCAGGAAGCTGACACGCCTGGCGTGAGCGATGGCTCGATCAATCACGCTCAGCGCTTCATCGTGCTGGCCCGCTGCTGCCAAGGCTACCGCCAGCGGAATATGGAAGCCGTCCGATCCGCCAAAGCCGTGGCTCTGCATCTTCCCGACCGAGTCCCTGAGCATGGCGAGGGCAACATCCACCTCGCCCCGGGCCAGAAGCGCCATGCCTTTCATGGCCTCTCCGAATATTTGCAGGGAGCCCAGACTGAACCTGCGCGTCTCCACGCGAAGTTTCTCGATGTGCTCCTCGTAATCCTCCAATTCCTCGTTCCAATAGAAGACGGCAAATGCCCAGAGCAGTCCTCTGCATAGCTTGATCGGTTGATTCACCGTCTCCAAGTCGCAGACGGCTCGTCGCACGGTTGCCATGGCCTGATCAGGGTAACCCTGAAGCCAGAGAATCCGTGCGAGAGTGATTTGGGCGCGTCTGGGATAGTCAAGAGTTGAGCTGCCATGGACATCGGCTTCGAGGCCCGGATGCGCCAACGCAGCGTCGATGTGCGCGCGAGAGGCGCCGACATCGCCGACAAAATGGCAGGAGATGCTGAGCGATACACGCATGCGCGCCGAGGCAGCGGGATCTCCGCCGGAAGCGGCAATGGCATCGCCGCGTCTCGCAATGTTCAGCGCCTCGACAAGGTTGCCGGAGAACAGTTGATGCAGATGGAGCCGGTCGAGCAGCCGAAGCTGGTTCTTCACGTCGCCGGCATTTTCGGCGATTCGAAGCGCGCGATTGAGGCCGGCGCTTGTCCTCTCGTCGATTTGCCCCATGAGCAGCCTGGCCGACGCGAGGGCGGCATGAAGCGCAAGATCCTGCCTCGCGTTCTCTTTCGTTGGCTCGAGGCATTGGATGGCGCGCCTGGCCCAGAGCTCGCACTCGGCCAGCATCGACATGCCGAACAACAAGGGCATTGACGCGGCAGCGAGAATGACGCCCATCTCACGATCGCCACGCTCGGAGAAACACCACATCAGTGCGCCGCGGATATTGCCGAACTGGTCGGCGATCTCGGAAAGAGTGTCGCCCGGTTCGTCGCCGGTCCGCTCGAGCAACTCCAGGAAATAGCGGGCATGACGTCGTGCGCTCGCCTCGACGCCCTCGCTGGCGGCAAGTTTTTCCTGCATATAGGCACGGGTCGTATCGAGCAGCCTGTACCGGGCCGAGGAGCGGCTCGTGTCCAGCGTGACCATGGACTTGGCGACGAGACTGGCGAGTGCGGCCATGACGGCCGCATCGTCAACGCTATCTTTCGCAGCGACCGAACGCGCCGCGTCCAGGGTAAAGCTGCCCAGGAACGTGGACAGCCGGCAGAGAACGGCGCGCTCCGGTTCGGACAGCAGATTGTAGCTCCATTCGATCGCCGCCCGCATCGTACGATGCCGGGGCAGCGCGGTGCGTCGCCCTTCCCAAAGCAGGTTGAAATGGTTGTCCAGCAACTCGATCATGGGCTTGACGCCGTAGGCGCTTACACGGCTGGCGGTGAGTTCGATAGCAAGCGCTATACCGTCGAGCCGGCGACAAATGTTGCCGACGTCCGCCGCGTTGGCGTCAGTCAGCTCGAATTCGCCGCTACTGGCCGCGGCGCGCCGCACGAACAGTTCGACCGCGGGGAAGGCGAGAGCATCCACCGCGGTGAGGGGGCCATCTTCCGGCGGACTTGCCAGCGGCAGCAGACGGTGGATGTGCTCGCCTTCCACACGTAACAACTCCCGGCTGGTGGCCAGGATGTGCAATTGCGGCGCCTCCTTGAAAAGCCGTTCGGCCAGCGCCGCGGCTGCTTCGATCACGTGTTCGCAGCTATCCAGGATCAGCAGCATTTCCCTGTCGCGCAGGAATGCCGCAAGGCCGTCGGAAGGTTCGATAGAACTGGCAGGCAATCCAAGCGTCGATGCGACGATGCTGGGCACGAGCGCCGTGTCGCTGATGGCGCCGAGATCAATGAAAAGAACCTGCCCGGCGAATTTTTCGAGCAAGGCGTGGCCCGCGGAAACAGCCACGGTGGTCTTGCCCATGCCCCCCGGCCCAACGACGGTAACAAATCGCCTGTCGACCAGCTTGCCCGCAATTTCCTCGACTGTCAGACCGCGGCCGACGATCTGCGACTGGCGTGTCGGCAGATTATGCGTCTGATGTGGTGAGGGCGCGAGGGAAACGTCATTCGCACGCGAAACTGGCGCCACAAAGCAATATCCATGTCCGGAAACCGTGCTCAGATATCTCGCGCCCGCTTCGCCGTCGCCGAGCGCCTTGCGAAGCGCGGCGACGTGGACGCGCAAGCTTCCCTCATCGACATTGACGCCAGGCCACACCCTGGCCATCAGTTCGTTCTTGCTGACGACCGTTCCTGCATTGTCGATCAGTGCGACCAGGATGTCGAAAGCACGGGCCGAAACGGGAACCGGATGCCCGTCCTTCTCAATTCGCCGTTGCGTCGTGTCGAGCTGAAACTGACCAAACGCAACGGTTGCTTCGGCGCCCGGTTTTGCATCGAGCCGGGGAGCAATACTCTGCACGCGGCCGTTCATCGTGGGCAGTCCTTTATCGGGGTGGAAGGTACCCGATGAGGGCCGTTTTGAGAATATCTTCGAGACCGATGCGCCGCATGAGTTCCGCGCGTACGCGATCGGCTACGCCGTCCACGATCGCTGCTCCTTCATCGTCTGGCGCGAAGTGGACACGCAGAGGCCGCTGGCCGAACGGAAGCTCGATGACTTTGGCGATTGCGGCCGCCACTTCGTCAGGATCGGGGTCGCGCGGCGAAAGTTCCGCCA
>Ga0081540_1002233_pt1 | contig 15953 bp, 17 predicted proteins | sample TabmetS2T1R1_FD_71024 | JGI IMG/M metagenome (GOLD analysis project Ga0081540, IMG submission 71024) | Tabebuia heterophylla rhizosphere microbial communities from the University of Puerto Rico - S2T1R1 | ecosystem: Host-associated > Plants > Roots > Rhizosphere ... | reverse complement strand
CGTACCGTGACCTGCGATTTCCGCTCCGCGAGGTCGGCGCGCTGCTCGAGGCGAAGGCGTTCCACCCGGGCCGCAGCGCCCGGGCGCACCTAATCGCGTTGGCCGCCAGCAACGCCATCGCGCCCAGCCGGGTCGACGAAACCCTCCACACCGTCGGCCTCCACAGTGCTGGCCGACATGGGGCGGCCAACCGCAAGGCGGGCCAGCTCTCCCTGGGCATGGCCCAGCGGCTCGGCATCGCGGCCGCGCTGCTCGGCGACCCGCCGGTTCTCATCTTCGACGAGCCGGTCAACGGCCTGGACCCGGAGGGGATCCGCTGGATCAGGAACCTGATGAAGTCACTGGCCGCCGAGGGCAGGACCGTCTTCGTCTCCAGCCACCTGATCGCCGAGATGGCCCTGACCGCCGAACGCCTCATCGTCATCGGGGCCGGCCGGCTGCTGGCCGACACCACGGTGGCCGAACTCTCCGCCAGCAACGCATCCCTGGAAGACGCCTTCCTCGCCCTGACCTCAACCAGCGCCGGGTTTCGAGCCGCGGGGAGCACCTGATGGCCAGCAGCTACACGTTCCGGAACGTCGCCCGGATGGAGTGGATCAAGCTCCGCACCTTGCGCTCGGTGCGCTGGACGCTGCTGTTCGCGCTGGCCGGGATGATCGGCATCGGCATCGCCGCCGGGTTCAATACGAGAAACCCCAACGGCGACGTGACCAACAACATCCTGGTCGGCGGGGCCCTCGGGTCGGTGCTGTTCGCGGTGCTCGGCGTGCTGGTGATGACCAGCGAGTACTCCTCCGGGACGATCAGGGCCACGCTGGCCGCGATCCCCAGGCGCCCGCTGGTCCTGGCGGCCAAGGCAGCCGTATGGGGAACGACCGCGCTGGTCGCCGGCGAGCTGGTCACCTTCGCCGGCTTCCTGGCGGGCGCCGCGTTCGTCCACGGCGCCGTGCCCCGCCCCGCGCTCAGCCAGCCTGGCGTGCTGCGGGCGGTCGTGCTGTCCGGCGCCTACCTGTGCCTGGTCGGGCTGATCGGGCTGGCTCTCGGCGTGATCGTCCGGCACGGCGCGGCCGCCATCACCGCCCTGGTCGCCCTGGTGTTCGTGGCGCCGCTGGCCGGGCTCGCGGCCACCCCGGCCGGGCCGTACCTCCCCGAGCTCATCTACGCCAACGCGCTCGGCGCCACCAAACCGGTCCGGGGCTTCAACCTCTCCCCGTGGGCCGGCCTGGCCATCATCGCCGCCTACGTCGTCGTTCTGCTCTCCGTCGGCGGCTGGCTGCTCACCCGCCGCGACGCCTAGGCCCATGACCGCCCCAGCCGCCGCCGCGTGCGCCGCGGTCCGGGCGCCGTTCACCGGCCGCGCCCGCCGCGAGTTGCTGTTCTGCGTCCTGGGGCTGCCCCTCAGCCTGCCGCTTCCCGTCGTCGGGTTCGCCGTCACGATCTGGCTCGCGCAGGCGGCCGGGCCGCCGTGGACGGCGGACGGCAACCCGTCGTGGCTGGCCCTGCTGGCCGCCGCGGCCGTCGTCGTCCTCACCATGGTGCTGATGGTGGCGACCGGCCTCACCCGGGCGCTGGCCGCGGCCGTTCGCACAACCGCAGGCACGCTGCTCGGCGAGCACGTGGCCACGCCGCCCCGGGCCCGCACCCGGCTCGGCGACGGCCCGGGCTGGCGGGCGATGGCCTACCTGATGCTCAAGCTCCCGGCCGGACTGGCCGAGTGGTACGCCGTCGGCGTGTTCTGGGTGGCCGCGATCGTCAACCTGTCGTACCCGTTCTGGTGGCTGTCGTTCCGCAACCACTCTCCGGGCGCGCGGCTGAGCCCGGTCCCGGTGATCACCCCGTTCGACTGGTCGGGCGCGGGCGGCCACTTCCAGGTCACGACGTTCCCCGGCACGTTCGCCGCGTTCGGCGCCGGGGTGGGCATGCTGCTCGCCGCCCCGTGGGTGACCAGGGAAGTGGTGGCCGCCGACCGCTGGCTCGTCCGCGGCCTGCTCGGCCCGGGCCGCACCGCCCAGCGGCTGCAGGACCTGGAGCAGACCCGGGCGCAGGCGGTGGAAAACGCCGCCGCCCGGCTCCGGCGGCTGGAGCGCGACCTGCACGACGGCGCGCAGATCAGGCTGGCTACCCTGGCCATGAACCTGGGCATGGCCCGGAAGAAGCTCGGGGATCAGGGCGCGGTCCCCGACCTGGCAGCGGCGCGCGAGCTGGTCGGCGCCGCGCACCGCAACGCCAAGGACGCCCTGGTCGAGCTGCGCGAGCTGGCCCGCGGCATCCACCCGCCGGTGCTGGACAACGGGCTCGCCGACGCCCTCGCCAGCCTGGCCGCGACCAGCGCCATCCCGGCCGAGCTGGCCGTCAGCGTCCCGGTCCGGCCGACTCCGGCGATCGAGACGATCGCCTACTTCTGCGCCGCGGAGCTGCTGGCCAACGCGGCCAAGCACAGCCAGGCGAACACGATCAAAATCGACATGACCGAACGGGCCGGGTTTCTCGCCCTCCGGGTCACCGATGACGGCCTCGGCGGGGCGGACCCGGCCCGGGGCAGCGGCCTGTCCGGCCTGGCCCAGCGGGTCGCCGTGGTCGACGGTCGCCTGGATATCGCCAGCCCGCCCGGCGGGCCGACCACGATCACCGTCGAGCTTCCGCTGCGCGCCGGGCACCGCTGATGCGCATCGTGATCGCCGAGGACGCCGTGCTGTTCCGGGCCGGCCTGGTCCGGCTGCTGGAGGACGAGGGCCACCAGGTCTGCGCCGAGGTGGCCGACGGCGAGGCCCTGCTGGCCGCGGTGGCCAGCCAGCGGCCCGACGTGGTGGTCGCCGACATCAGGATGCCGCCCGCCTTCACCGACGAGGGCCTGCGCGCCGCATTGGAGCTGCGCCAGACCCACCCGGGCACCGCGGTCCTGGTGCTCTCGCAGTACATCGAGACCAGGTACGCGGCGCAGCTGCTGCACGGCAGCCCGGCCGGCGTGGGCTACCTGCTCAAGGACCGGGTCGCCGACGTGGCCGAGTTCACCGACGCGGTCGGCCGGGTCGCCGCGGGCGGCACCGCGCTGGACCGGGAGGTGGTCAGCCAGCTCCTCGCGGCCAGCCGGCACGCCGGGGACCTGGACCCGCTCACCCCCCGCGAGCGGGACGTGCTCGCGCTGATGGCCGAGGGGCGGTCCAACGCCGGCGTCGCCGCCGCCCTGGTCCTCACCCTGGGCACGGTCGAGAAGCACGTGGCCAGCATCTTCGGCAAGCTGGGCCTGCCCGCGTCGGAAACCGACAACCGCCGGGTCCTGGCCGTCCTGCGTTACCTCGGCTCCTGACCGGGTAGGGTCGCGCCATGGCTGAGGTGGTTCTCTTTCATCACGCGCAGGGCCTGACCTCCGGCGTGGTCGCGTTCGCCGACGAGCTGCGCCGCGCCGGGCACACCGTGCACACTCCGGACCTGCTCGACGGGCGCACGTTCGGCTCGATCGACGACGGCATGGCCTACGCGCAGCAGCTCGGCTTCCCCGGCGAGGTGCTCGAGCGCGGCGCCCGGGCCGTCGAGGGCCTGCCCGCCGACCTGGTGTACGCGGGCTTCTCGCTCGGCGTGCTCCCGGCCCAGATGCTGGCGCAGACCCGGCCGGGCGCGCGCGGCGCGCTGCTGTTCTACTCCTGCGTGCCGGTCTCGGAGTTCGGTCCCGGCTGGCCCGAGGGGTTGCCGGCGCAGATCCACGGGATGGACGCCGACCCCATCTTCGCCGGCGAAGGCGACATCGACGCCGCCCGCGAGCTCGTCAGCCAGGCCAAGGACGCCGAGCTGTTCCTCTACCCCGGCGACCAGCACTACTTCGCCGACAGCTCGCTCCCCACCTACGACCCAGATGCCACCGCCCTCCTCACCCAGCGCGTCCTAACCTTCCTCCGCACCCACTAGCCCACCTGCCTCCTCCCCACCTCCACCGCCCTGCCCCCTCCCACCTACACCGCGCCATCCCCCCACCCCACCCCACCGCACCGCACGGCGCCCGCCCACCGCCCCGGTGGGGTGAAGGGGCCCCTGCCCCCATTCCCCACTGGGTGAAGGGCCCCGTGCCCCCGTCTATCGGGGGCGAGGGCCCCTTCACCCCGAACGCGCACTCCCGCCGAAGCCCGGCGGCTGCTAACCCCTCGCCCATCAGCTCGGCGTAGGCGGAGAAGAGGGATTCGGTCATCCGCGCCGGCTCGACGACCTGGTAGGGCGCCGTCACCACGGAGTTGTGCCGGTTCTCGAAGCCTTCGGGCATATACCGGTACGGCACCTGCTCGAACAGGCTGACCTTCATCTGTCTGCCTCCGGGAACGAGGCGGCCCCCAGCCGACAGCCGACCACAGCCCGGCCCCGCCCGCAACCCCGCCCGGCCCGCGGTAACCCGCGGTAATAGCCAGTAATAGTTGATGGCGCCGGCGGGTACATCGTCAGGACCGTACCGGCGTCAGGGAGGCCAGATGCGTATCACCGATGTGCTTCGCGGTAAGGGCACGCAGGTCGTCACCGTCCCCCCGGACACGAAGGTGCGCCGCCTGCTGGAGATCCTCGCCGAGCATAGTATCGGCGCCGTCGTGGTGTCGCAGGACGGCGTCTCGGTCGGCGGGATCGTCAGCGAGCGGGACATCGTCCGGGCGTTCGCCAAACGGGGCGCCGCCGTGATGTCCGAGCCGGTGACGGCCATCTACACGGCCGACGTGCACACGATCACGCCGGACATCTCGCTCGACGAGGTCATGCGGATGATGACCGAGCGGCGGGTGCGGCACGCCCCGGTCGTGACCGACGGCGCCCTGCGCGGGATCGTGAGCATCGGTGACGTGGTCAAGAACCGCATCGATGAGCTCGAAACCGAACGGGCGCACCTGACCGACTACATCACCGGCATCCGCTAGCCTGCCAGCCTGGTGGCGCACCGGCGCGTCGCCCTGGTAACCGGCAGCTCGCGCGGCCTGGGCGCCGAGATCGCGCGGCGCCTGGCCCGGGACGGGTTCGCCGTCGCGGTCAACGGCCGACCCGGCGACGACGGGGTGGCGGCCGTCGCCCGGACCATCGAAAGCGGCGGGGGCGCCGCCGGGGGCTTCGGCGCCGACGTCACCGACGAGGACCAGGTCAACAGCCTGGTTGCCGCGATTACCAGCACGTTCGGCCCCATTGAGGTGCTGGTCCTGAACGCCACCGGCCCGCAGCCCGAGGCGCCGGTGACCGATGTGGGCTGGGCCGATCACGTCGCCCAGCTGGACTTCTTCGTCAAGAGCCCGGTGCTGCTCGGCCGTGCGGTGCTGCCCGGGATGCGGGCCCGGCGGTACGGCCGCATCGTCAACATCGACTCCGAGGTCGCGCACCGGCCGCCGCCGGGGCGGTCCGCCTACGCGGCGGCCAAGAACGCGCAGATCGGCCTGACCCTGAGCTGGGCTCGTGAGCTCGGCCCGTTCGGCATCACGGTGAACACGGTCGCCCCGGGCTTCGTCCCGGTGGAACGCCACGCGGATGTGCCGGACGAGATCAGGCATGCCTACCTGGCCTCGGTGCCCGCCGGGCGGATGGGAACGCCCGGCGACATCGCCCACGCGGTGAGCTTTCTCGCCTCCGACGGCGCCGGCTTCGTCACCGGCCAGCGCATCGTGGTCGACGGCGGCCGCAGCCTCGGCCCCTGATCGCCCGCGATTCCTTTCCCGGCGGCCGCCGGTCTGCAGACCTGAGGAAAGGAGAATCCACGATGCCAAGCAAGCAGTCCGAGGCGGTCCGGAGGCGCTGGGAGGCGGCCCGGCTGGCCATGGCGCAGCCGGACATGGAGGGACCCGACGACGAGTCGTGGGGGGACCTCACCGCCGAACCGCGCGAGGTCGATTACCTGGAGGTCGAGGCGGGCGGCCGGCCCGCGATGTGGCTGGTGCCGAAGAGGGCCCGAACGGACCGGGTCCTTCTCTGCCTGCACGGCGGGGGCTTCGTCGGCGGGTCGATCTACACGCACCGCAAGATGTTCGGCCATCTGGCCAAGGCCACCGGGACGCGGGCGCTGCTCACGGGCTACCGGCTGCTTCCCGAAGGCGGCGGCTACCCGGTCCCGGTGGACGAGGGCGAGGCCGCCTACCGCTGGCTGCTCGACCAGGGCACCGAACCCGGCCACATCGCGTTCGCCGGCGATTCCGTCGGCGGCTGGCTGGCGATCACCGTGCAGCTCCGCGCCCGGGCCCGGGGCCTCCCGCTGCCCGCCGCGGCCCTGCTCATGTCGCCGGTCAGCGACCTGGAGGTCACCGGCGAGTCGTATGACGCCAACTCCGGCACCGACCCGCTGTTCCACCGCGACTTCGTGCGCGAGCTCATGCGGGGCTTTCTCGGCCCGGCGGGCGACCCCCGCGATCCGCTGGCCAGCCCGCTGCACGCCGACCTGGCCGGCCTCGGCCCGGTCTACATCCAGGTGGGCGGAGACGAGACGCTGCTCGACGATGCCCGCAGCCTCGACGAGCACGCCAGGAAGGCCGGCCTGGACACCACGCTCGACGTCTACCCCGGCATGCTGCACACCTTCCAGATGGCGGCCGGCCGCGCCCCCGAAGCCGACGACGCCATCCGCACGATGGCCGCCTGGGTCCGCCCCCGCCTGGGCCTCTGAGCCCCGGGGCCGGGCCAGGGTGCTGTCCAGGGGAACTTACTGGCGCGACGCGGCCGCCCGGCGGGTAATCGTGAGGTAACGCTACCCGTGAGAGGGGAACCTCATGAACGCATCGCCCACCCCGCAAGGCCCCGGCTCGGTCTCCGGCGCGCCGAATCTTCCGGCCGGATTCACCGATACGTTCACCAGCCGCTTCGTCGACGCCGGCGACCTGCGCCTGCACGCGGTCACCGGCGGCGACGGGCCGCCGCTGCTGCTGGTGCACGGCTGGCCCCAGACTTGGTACGCCTGGCGGATGCTGATGCCCGCGCTGGCCCGGGACTTCTCCGTCGTCGCGGTCGACCAGCGCGGCATCGGCCTGTCGGATAAGCCCAGGGACGGATACGACTCCGCCGCCCTGGCCAGCGACCTGGTCAAGCTGATGGACGCGCTCGGCCACCGGCGGTTCGCCCTGTACGGAACCGACACCGGCATGACGATCGCGTACGCCCTAGCCGCCGACCACCCGGACCGGGTTGAGCGCCTGGCCGTCTCCGAGGCCCCCCTGCCGGGTATTTCTCCCCCACCGCCGCTGTTCCTGCCCCCGCCGCTCAACGCCCGGCTCTGGCACCTGGCCTTCAACCAGCTCCCGGAGATCAACGAGCAGCTCGTCACCGGGCGGGAAGACATCTTCTTCGGCGCGGAGTTCGACGCCTCGGCCGGGACGAGCAAGCTGCCCGCCGACGTGGTGAAGTACTACATCGACACGCTCGCCGCCGACCCCGACCACCTGCGCGGGAGCTTCGAGCTCTACCGTGCGTTCCCGGTCATGATCGCGCAGAACGAGCAGCGCAAGGCCCGGCGGCTGACCATACCCGTGCTGGCCATCGGCGGCGAGCAGAGCAGCGGGGCGGGGCCAGGCAGCACGATGAAGCTCGTCGCGGACGACGTGCAGAGCGTGGTCCTGGCCGGCAGCGGCCACTGGGTCGCCGAGCAGGCGCCGGAGCAGCTGCTGGCGGCGCTGACCGAATTCCTGGCCCCCTACCGGGCGAGCGCCCGGACGGCCGGGGTCTAGCCGTGGAAGAGGCCGGCCGCCGGTCATCTGACCAGCGGCCGGCCTGCCCCCGAGGGGTCTCAGGACTCGGTTAGCGCCTCCTCCGACACCGCGGTGCGCGGCAGCAGCAGCGCCAGGACGCCGCAGAGGGCGAACGCGCCCATCGCGTAGGGCGCGGTGTGCACCAGCGCCGCCTCGAACGAGTGCCCGGCCAGGTACCCGAAGAAGACGCTGCCGAGCAGGGCCACGCCGAGCGCGCCACCGAGCTGCTGCGCCGTGCTGAACAGCCCGGACGCGCCGCCCGCCACCTCCGCGGGGACCGCGGCCAGCACCACGTTGACCAGCGGGATGACCAGCAGGGCCAGGCCCGCGCCGGCCACCACCAGGCCGGGGACGATCGGCCACGGGCTGCCGTTCACCCCGACGTGCGGGGCGGCCAGGGCCACGCCGCCGATGCCGGCCACCATCAGCACCGCGCCGCCGGCCAGGATGCGCCGGCCGGCCTTCTGGGCCAGCGGCACCGCCACCGGGGCGGCGATGAAGCTGCCCACGCTGAACGCGACCGCGGTCAGCCCGGCCTTCAGCGGCGAGAAGTGCTGGCCGGCCTGCAGCCACAGCGCGAAGGCGAGGAAGAAGCCCTGCATCCCGGCGAAGAAGGCGAGCTGCACGCCCATCCCGGCGGCGAACGCCGGCACCCGGAACAGCCCGGCCCGCAGCAGGGGAGCAAAACGCTGATCGGCATTCGAGGCCCGGCGGGCCTCGATCAGCCCGAGCACCACCAGGCCGGCCACGCCGGCCGCCATCAGCGGCCACACCCAGGCGGGCCAGCCGAGCTGACGGCCCTCGAGCAGCGGGTAGACGATCGCGACCAGCGAGCCGGCCAGCAGCACCGCGCCGGCGACGAACGGCCGCCGCGCGCCCGGGTCCTTGGTCTCGGGGACGAGGCGGGCGCCGGCGATCAGCGCGGCCACGGCCACCGGCACGTTCACGTAGAACACCGAACGCCATTCCCAGCCGAACAGGTTCGCGCCGGTCAGCAGGCCACCGAGGACCAGCCCGATCGCGGACGCGAAACCGAGCATCGCCCCGTAGATGCCGAACGCCTTGCCCCGCTCCTCCCGGCCGAAGATGGTGCGGAACGTGGCCAGCACCTGCGGTGCCATCGCGGCGGCCGCGGCGCCCTGGACGACCCGGGCGGCGATCAGTTCGGCGCCGGACCCGGACAGGCCGGCGGCCAGGCTGGCCAGCCCGAACAGCGCGGCACCGGACAGGAACACCCGCTTGCGGCCAAACTTGTCGCCGAGGTTCCCGGCGATGATCAGGGCCGCCGCGAAGGCCAGCATGTATCCGGACACCACCCATTCCAGCTGGGTGGCGCTGGCGTGCAGGTCACGTCGGATGGAGGGGAGCGCCACGTTGACGATCGTCACGTCGATCATGTCCATGAGCGCCCCGACGATCAGAACGATCGCGGCGAGCCAGCGGCGAGGGTAACCCGCCGGTGCGGCCTCGTGGCCGTTGGCGACGGCCGCCTGAGTGGTGGTCATGTCCCGACTCCCTAGAACTCGAACGAGGTTTAACTCTCGAACGATGTTCTATCACTCGATCGGCGGTCTAGTCAAACGATGTTCGATAACTGGTACAGTGTTAGATAACGCGAGAGGAGTCGCGATGACGACGAAGCCGGATATCCCGCCGCCGCCCTGGCAGCGGCTGCCCGACCGGCCGTCCCGGCGGCGGCGCGAGCCGATCAGCCGGGAGGCGATCGTGAAGGCCGCGATCGACCTGCTCGACCGCGAGGGCCTGCCCGCGCTGAGCATGCGGCGGCTCGGCGACGAGCTCGGGACCGGCGCCGCGTCGCTGTACTGGCACGTCGGCAGCAAGGACGGCCTGCTAGACCTGGTGCTCGATGAGATCATCGGCGAGCAGCAAGTGCCCGACCCCGACCCCGCGCGGTGGCAGGAGCAGCTCAAGGAGGTGGCCAGGATCATGCGCCGCATCAGCCTGCGCCACCCGTACGTCGTGCGCATCTCGATCGGGCGGATCCCGATGGGCCCGAATGCGCTGCGGTACTCCGAGCGCGTGCTCGGGATCCTGCGGGCGGGCGGGCTGCCGCCGCGCCTGGCCGTGCAGGGCTACCTGGTGCTGATCGCCACGGTGAACGGCTTCACCGTGGACGAGACCGGGGTGGAGGACAGCGGCGCCCCGGACCGCGACCCGGCCCACCTGGCCGAAGCCGCGGAGATGGCCCGCGACTACATCGCGTCGCTGCCGACGAACCTCTTCCCGAACATGACCAGCCTGGCCAGCGAGTTCGCGCTGGCGGACCCGGACGAACGGTTCGAGCTGCTGCTCGACATCTTCGTCGACGGCCTGGCCCGCCGGGCCGCCGCGGCCTGATGGTGCCGCCTGGCCTCGGCGAGCAGGCTGGTCCGGCGGTCGGTGACGAGCTGGCCGGTCAGGCTGGGGTTCATCGGTGTCTCCCGTTCGGCTCGGGCCGGGAGGTCCCGGCCTGGTGACGTCAGCTTGCGTCGCCAGGGGGCCGGCCGGGCAGAGGCCGATTTACCCATTTACCTCCGGCCGCGGCGTGTGGGGAGAATTACCTACGTGAGTACCAGTCCGGCGCGTGAACCCCGCGGCCTGTCGCACGCGGGCACGAGCTTCGTCGGCCGTTCGGTAGCCGTGGACAAGGTGGCGGGGCTGCTGACCCAGTACCGGCTGGTGACCGTGACCGGCCCGGGCGGGGTGGGTAAGACGCGGCTGGCCGGCGAGGTGATCAGGCAGGTCGCCGACCGGTTCGCGGACGGCGTCTGGGTGGTGGAGCTGGCCGCGGTGGCCGAGCCGGCGCAGGTGCCGGCGATGATGGCGACCGTGCTGGGGCTGCACCAGGCCGCGGGCGTGCCGATCGCGGACGCCCTGGCCGCCCGCCTGGCCCGGCAGCAGCTGCTCCTGGTCCTGGACAACTGCGAGCACGTGCTCGATGCGGTCGCGGAGTTCTGCGCGACCGTCCTGCAGTCCGCCGACGATATCCGGATCCTGGCCACCAGCCGGGAGCAGCTGGGCCTGCCCGAGGAGGCGCGGTACCGGCTGCCTCCCCTGACTCTGCCCGGACCCTCCGAGCCGGACGGTCCGGCCTCTCGGGTCCAGGCGGAGGCGGTGACGCTGTTCGTCGAGCGGGCCCGTCAGGTTGACCCCGACCTCGCGCTGGACGGCGAGGCGGGTGCGGCCGTGGCCCGGCTGGTGCAGCGGCTGGACGGGATGCCGCTCGCGATCGAGCTGGCCGCCGCCCGGGTCGAGGCACTGGGCCTCGGCCAGATGCTGGACAGGCTGGATGACCAGCTGCTGACCAGCGCCAACCGGGCCGCGCCGGCCCGGCAGCGGTCGCTCGAGGCCGCCGTCGACTGGAGCTACCAGCTGCTGGCAAAACCCGGGCAGCGCGTCTTCCGGTGCCTGTCGGTGTTCCCCGGCCCGTTCGGCCTCGAGGCTGCCGAAGCCGTGGCCGGGACGGACGCCGGGCCTGCGGTCCTGCACCTGGTCGACTGCTCGCTGCTGACGCCGCCCGTGGCCGGCCCGGACGGGCGGTCCCGCTACTCGATGCTGCAGACCTTGCGCGGGTACGGCCTGCGGCAGCTCGAGCAGGCGGGCGAGAAACCCGCGGCCGCCGCCGCGCTGGCTGCGTACGCCCTGTCCATGGCCGAACGCGCCGTCGCCCAGCTGGCCCGCAGCGATCAGGAGCTGTCCGCGGCCCGCTGGCTGGACGCCGAGGACGCGACCGTGCATCAGGGGCTGGCCTGGGCGCTGGACCACGACCCGCCGAATGCGCTCAGGCTCGCCCTGGCGCTGGCGCCATGGTGGCTGGTACGCGGCCGCTGGGTGCAGGGGTACGCCCTGCTGCAGCGCGCCGCCGGGCAGGCGGACCAGGCCGACAGCGCCTGGTGCGCCGCTCAGGTCTGGCTGGGCCGGCTCGCCCGCGGAGCGTCCGATTTCCTCAGCGTCGTCCTGGGCCACAACAGCGCGGTGGTAACGGCGCTGAAGGACGGTCCGCCGTCGTCAGGACTCGCCGACGGCCTGGTCGGCCGGGCCGCGGCGCTGCGCAACCTGGGCCAGCTGGACGAGGCGGCGGCCGAAGCCCGCACCGCCCTCGACCTGGCGCACCGGATCGGCTACGCCGAGGGGGAGGCGCGCGCCCTGATGGAACTCAGCGATATCTCGACCTACGCCGGTCACGGCGACCAGGCCGTGGCGTGGGCCGGGCGGGCGCGGCAGGTACCGCGTGACCGGCTTCCCGCCTGGTTCGCCCGCCGGGTCGATTCCACCCTGGCGTGGGCCCTGGTGTACAACGGGGAACTGGACCGCGTGCCGGAGCTGTACGAGCAGTGCCTGGCCGCGGCCAGGGCCGCGGGCGACCTGGGCGAGCAGGCGGACGTGCTGTGCCTGATGGCGGTGGCCGCCCGCAAGGGCGGCCAGCTCACCGCCGCCCGGGCCTGGCTGCGCGAGTCGGCCGAGCTCGCGGTGTACGGCGGCTATCCGCTGCGCATGATCGACGTCGTCGAGCAAGCCGGTCACCTGTGCGCGGCGACCGGACGGCCCGCCGAGGCGGTCACCTTGTGGTCGGCGGCCACGGCCCAGTGCCAGGCGGCCGGGCTGGTCGAACCGCTGCAGGAGGCGGGGGACCGCGAGCGGCCGCTGGCCGAGGCCAGGCGGACGCTGGACGACCGGCAGTTCGCCGCGGCCGAGAGCCGCGGCGCCGCCATGACGCTGGCGGCGGCGGTGGAGTTCGCGGTCATCACCGCGGGCGAGGACGGCCCGGACGTGGCGACCGGGCGGCCCGGACTCGCCAAGCTCAGCGCCCGGGAACGCGAGCTGGTCACCCTCGTCGCCCAGGGCCGGACCGACGCCCAGATCGCCGGGCAGCTCTTCATCAGCGTCCGCACCGTGCGCACTCACCTGGACCGGATCCGCGACAAGAGCGGCTGCCGCCGCCGCGCCGACCTGACCCGGCTGGCCCTGCGGGAAGGCATCATCTAGGGCGGACAGCAGTCAGCGATCCAGTCGATGAGCGGGCGCAGCTGCTCCCAGTCGGACCGCACCAGGCCCGCGGCCGACTCCTCGCCCAGCCGCGATGACGGCGGATAGCGCCGGGAGGCGGTCAGCCACTTCCGGCGCACCAGGCTCAGCCGCGGATGTTCCGGGGACACGCCGCGCGGGCGGGTAGCGACCTGTTCCCCTTCGATGTCGAATCCCGTCTCGGCGAGCGAGGCCACCAGCGAGGCCAGCCGCTCCCCGGAATCCGTCCGGGTGACGGCGTCGCGGTACTCACTGGTGTGCGCGGCGTCCCGGGCGTGGAATCCGCCGCCGACCAGCAGCCCGTCGGCATCCACCTGCAGGTGGTAACCCAGCCCGGGGGCGACCTCGGCGAACCCGCCCTGGTGTGTCTTGTACGGGGACTTGTCCCGGGAAAACCTGGTGTCGCGGAACGGGCGGAACACCGACACCGTCCCGCTGAACTCCCCGGCCAGCTCGTCCAGCAGCGCCGCGAGCGGTGCGCGTACCGATTCCTCGTAGACCGCGCGGTGAGCCGTCCAGTAGGCCTTCGAGTTGTCGGCTCGCAGCCCGGCGTAGAACCCGAACGCCGCCGCGGGAAAGCCGGTGAACCCCATCCTCCGCCTCCTATGCCGGCGGGACCAGCACCCGCATGACACCCTAGTTCCGGAGGATCTCATGGCCCAGGACGTGTCGAGCCGGCGGCTCATCGTAGCTGGCACCCGGCTCATGCCGGTGCCGCTGGTGCCCGAGCTCCGGCTGCGCCAGGCCGGCGATCCGATCAGCCTGTGGCAGCGCACCGAGGACACCTCCGGGCGCACCGGCCTGGACCCGCCATTCTGGGCGTTCGCCTGGGCCGCCGGGCAGGCCCTGGCCCGCTACCTGCTCGACCACCCGCAGATCGTGCGAGGCCGGGACGTGATCGACCTCGCCTCCGGCTCCGGGCTGGTCGCCATCGCCGCGGCGCGGGCCGGGGCGGCGGCCGTGACCGCCTACGACATCGACCCGCTCGCCACCGCGGCCATCGAGGCGAACGCGGCCGCCAACGCCGTCACGGTGCGGGCCGTCTGCGCCGACGTCCTGGACCGCGATGACCTCCCGCCGCCCGGCACCGGCCTGGTCCTGGCCGCCGACGCCTTCTACCAGCGCGATCTGGCGAGCCGGGTGATGCGCTTCGCCGACCGCGGCCGGGCCCGGGGCGCCGGCGTCCTGGTCGCCGACTTCGGCCGCGCCTACCTGCCCCGCGACCGGCTGATGCCGCTGGCCGCCTACGACGTACCCGGCCAGCTCGTAACCGAGGACACCGACGTCAAGCACACCACCATCTGGTCCCTGCCCGAACGGCCTGCGTAAACCGCCAGCCCTGCCCACCTAAACCCGCCCGCCGCCGCTCCGGCCCGCCTGTTCATACGACATGAATGACGCGTTCAGGCAGTTCCAGCGACATGAACGAGGCATCCATGCAGTTGGGTCAGGACCAAGACGGTGTCGAATCGCGCTTGTGGTTGCCCCGGCTGGGGCGGGCGATGCCAGAGTGGCAGAAGTCCGAGGCTACGCCGTCCCGGCGACGCCGATCAGGTTGCCCTCGGGGTCGGTGAAGTGCCCGACGACCAGGCCGGTCGGTGCCCGCTCGGGGCCCATCACGCGCTTGCCGCCCAGGCGCTCGGCCCGCTGCAGGGCGGCCTCGACATCGGCCACGCCGACGTAGAACATCGCGTGCGCTGGGTACCCCGCGCCGCCGCCGACTCCGCCGGGGATTCCGGTTCCGTCGCTGGTGGTGCTCGGGTTCACGAAGCCGTAATCGTCCGGCTCGGACACCGCGGCGGCGACCGGGGAGCTCGTGTCGAACTCCCAGCCGAACAGTTCGCCGAAGTAGCTCCGGAGCTTCGCCGGCTCCTTCCCGATGATCTCGAAGTGCACAACCGGCTGCGCCATGGTTACTCCCTTCGTCCTGGGCGTGCCGTGCCTGCGGGCGCAGGCCTCTCAGTGACGACGGCCACCGCGCGGGAAAGTCATCGGCATAGCGAATCAGCTGTCCGCGGTCAGGCCTTGCAAGATCCGGTCGAGGATCGCGACGCATTGCTCCCGCGCCGTGGCCGGGTCCTCGGCCCGCGCCACGTAGAGCGCGCTCTCGTTGAGCGCGCCGATGAGGATGTGCGCGAGCGGGGCGACGGGCTGCGCGGCGATCGCGCCGGCCTCGATCGCCGACTGCAGCCCGAACTGCACCAGCCCGAGGCCGTAGCGCCCGGACAGGTCCCGCCATGCCTCCCAGCCGAGCACGGCGGGCGCGTCGAGCAGGATGATCCGCTCGACCTCGGGCTCCGCGCAGGCGTCAAGGAACAGCCGGGTACCGGAGCGCAGCGCACCCACCGGGTCGGCCTCCACCCCGGTCGCGCCCGCGATCCGCTCCGCGATCTCCGCCTCGACCTCCTCCGCCACCGCGGCGAACAGGTCGGCCTTGTCGCGGAACTGGTGGTACAGGGCACCGCGGGTCACCCCGGCGGCCCGGACTATCTCCTCGGTGGCCACGTCCGCGTACCCGCGCGCGCCGAACAGCGCCCGGGCCGCGGTCACCAGCCGCCGCCGGGTCGCCTCGGAGCGGAGATCGTGCTTAGTCCTGGTCATCCGCCTGCCGTATCTCTTGCCATACGTACTGTCTGTATGTAAATCTGGAGGTGTCATTTCCGTACAGACCGTCTGTATGTTACTGCGATATGGCGCCGGAGGACTCGGATGCGCAGAACTGCCGCCGCGGCGGGCAGCGCGCTGTTCTTCGCCGTCGCGCCCGGCGTGGTGGCTGGCGTGGTGCCCTGGTGGCTGACCCACTGGCAGGTGCGCGGCCCGCTGGCTCACTGGGCGCCGCTGCGGGTCGCCGGGTTGATCATGCTCATCCTGGGTGCGATCGTGCTCGTCCAGGCCTTCGCGCGGTTCGTGGCCGAAGGCCACGGTACCCCTGCTCCGGTCGCCCCGACCGAGCGTCTCGTCGTTGGCGGCCTCTACCGGTTCGTGCGCAACCCGATGTACCTGGCGGTGGTGGCCGCCATCACCGGGCAGGGGCTGGCCCTCGGCCAGCCCGTGCTGCTGGGTTACGCCGCCGCCGTCTGGGTCACCGTCGCCACGTTCGTCCGCTGGTACGAAGAGCCGACCCTGGCCCGCCAGTTCGGCGCGCAGTACCAGGCCTACCGGCGCGCCGTCCCGGCCTGGCGGCCGCGTATCCGTCCCTGGCATCAGGACCAGCCGCGATAGGCGACCGGCGTTTCCGCGGAA
>Ga0081540_1002232_pt1 | contig 15955 bp, 15 predicted proteins | sample TabmetS2T1R1_FD_71024 | JGI IMG/M metagenome (GOLD analysis project Ga0081540, IMG submission 71024) | Tabebuia heterophylla rhizosphere microbial communities from the University of Puerto Rico - S2T1R1 | ecosystem: Host-associated > Plants > Roots > Rhizosphere ... | reverse complement strand
GCCTCGGCCTTGGCGAGCGCGGCCTCGACGTCGCCGACCTCGACGTAGAACGTCACGTGGCTGACGGGGCCGGGGCTCGCGTGGCCCCAGACACCGCCGCCGATGCCGGCGCCGTTGGGGGCGACGGTGCCGTAGCCGATCTCGTTGTCGGCGTCGATCTCCCAGTCGAAGAGCTCGGCGTAGTAGCCCTGCAGCAGCTTGCTGTCCGTCCCGACGACCTCGAAGTGCACGACTGGCTGTCCCATGGCTGGTTCCTTTCGGTTGTGAGGACGCCGGCGATCGTGGCGGCGTCCGCCGCGAAAGGGAAAGACCGATGGCGCATAGCGCTCGTGCGCAAGACGCATCAACGGCGCGGCGCGCAACGTCCATACTGCGGCGCGTGGCCGAAGGGTCCAACGTGATCGAGTTCCGGGCGCCCGACGGCGTCGAGATCCGCCACCTGCGCGCGTTCGTCGCCGTCGCCGAGGAGCTCAACTTCAGCCGCGCTGCCGAGCGCCTGTACATCTCCCAGTCGGCCCTGAGCCGGCAGATCCGCTCGCTCGAGCGTGTGCTCGGCTGCGAGCTGCTGCGGCGCTCGACCCATCGCGTCGAGCTGACGCCGGCCGGCGACACGCTGCTGGAGCGCGCGGGCGCGGTCCTCACCGCGGTCGACGAGGCCGTCTCCGCTGCGCAGTCGGTCGGCGGCGAGCTCGCCGCGCGGGTCATGCGGCTGTGGGCGCCGGTCGTCGCCGTCACGACGGGCGAGACCTCGATCGAGGCGATGCGCGAGGTCTTCGAGTCCTTCCTCGCCCAGCTGCCGATGCCCGAGGACGTGGTCGTCCGGCCGGTGACCGCCGGCGGCATCCCGTCGCTCGCGCTGGGCGACGAGCCGGCGATCCTGTACCTCCACGGCGGCGGCTGCGTCCTCGGCTCGGCCTACGGGTACCGGCCGCTCGCCGCCGGGCTCGTCGTAGCCGCCGAGACCGGCGCGCTCGTGCCCGACTTCCGCCTGGCGCCCGAGCACCCCTTCCCGGCCGCGGTCGACGACGCCCTCGTCGCGCACCGCTGGCTCGCCGAGCGCGCGGGCGATGCGTCGCGCGTGGTGCTGGCGGGCGACTCCTCCGGGGCGGCGCTCGCGCTCGCCGTGCTGCAGCGCCTGCGCGCGGCCGACGACCCGATGCCCGCGGGCGCCGCGCTGCTGTGCCCGCACGTCGATCCGTCCGGCGCGATGCTTGCGGCGCCCGACGGGCCGCACCCGATGGACGAGCTGAGCCGCATCGCCGGCGCCTACCTCGCCGGCCATCCCATCGACGACCCGCTCGTCAGCCCGCTGCGCGCCGACCTGCGCGGCCTGCCGCCGCTGCTGATCCAGGCGGCGACCGGCGACCGTGCGCTGCCCGAGGCAGAGGCGCTCGCCGAGCGGGCGCGCGACCACGGCGTCGACGTCCGCCTCGACCTCTACCCGACCGAGCCGCACGTCTTCCACCTGTTCTCGTCCTTCCTGCCCGAGGCCGCCGACGCGCTCAGGCGCGCGGGTGCGTTCGTCGGCGAGGCCCGGGCCGGCGGACTCAGCGAACGCTCAGCAAGCGCCTAGCCCACGCCGAGGCCGACCGGCGATCCTCGCCGCCATGTCCAACGAAGACCACGAGATCTACAGCGCGCTCGTGCGCCGCCGCGAGGCACTCGCCGCCCTCGGCGTCGCCGGCATCGGCGCTGTCCTGCTCGGCAAGTCCGGCGGCCTGGCGCTCGGCACCCCGGAGGCGGCTGCCGCCGGCGCGTGCAGCCTCGACCCGGAGGTGACGGAGGGCCCGTATTGGATCGACAACGACCTCACCCGCCGCGACGTCCGCGAGGACCGCAAGGGGCTGCTGCTCAAGCTCAACCTCACCGTGGTCGACGCGTCGACGTGCAAGGCGATCAAGGGCGCCGACGTGGAGATCTGGCATGCGGACGCCTCGGGGACGTACTCGGGCTTCGGCTCCTCGCCGGGCCAGGGCACGACCAACAGCAAGCGCTACCTGCGCGGCCATCAGAAGTCCGACGCCAACGGCCGGCTCAGCTTCCTGACGATCTACCCCGGCTGGTATCGCGGCCGGACGCCGCACATCCACGTCAAGGTCCACGTCGCCGGCAACACCGTCCACACCGGCCAGCTCTTCTTCCGCGACGCGACGAGCGACAGGGTCTACGCAACCGCGAACTACCGCTCGCACGGCGAGCCGGACACGACCAACGCGGACGACACGATCTACCGGCAGGCGGGCGGCTCGGCCGCGCTCGTGTCGCTGCGCCGGCGCAGCAGCACGAGCCTCGCGAAGGGCTTCAACGGCTCGGCGGTGCTGGCCGTGAAGGCCTGAGAGTCAGGCGGCGAGCACCCCCTCGGCCGCCTGCCTGACGATCTCCCGCCGGCGCTCGGGGTCCTCGATGCCGACGACCGCGAGGACGTCGGGGCTCGTCAGGCTCCAGAACGCGGCGACGTGCAGCAGCAGCGCAAGGAGGACCTTCGCCTCCAAGCGCGCCGGGACGACGCCTGCGCGCTGGGCCTCGGCGATCGCGTCCGCCTTCTCCTGGGTGCTGCGCACGGCGAACGCGTGCGGTGGGTCGTCGCCGCGCTCGAGTCGCTGCCAGGTGATGATCCGCGTGAGGTCAGGGTGCGCGGCGTACCCGTCGGACAGGCGGACCGCGTAGCCGGGGAGGTCATTCGTGTCGAGGGGCGCGTCGCTGACGATCTGCTCGACGATCGACTCCCAGACCGCGTCGAAGAGCCGCTCCTTGCTGCCGAAGTAGTGGTAGATCTGGGCCTTGTTGGCCCGCGCGTCGGCGGCGATGCGATCCACGCGCGCGCCCGCGATCCCGAACTCGGCGAACTCGGCGCGCGCCGCTTCGATCAGGCGCTGTCGCGTGGCTTCGGCATCGCGAACGGGCATGGTCCGGACAGTGTACTAACTGGATAGTTGACAGTGGGAGGGAAGCGGGTTAATCTCCTAACTATCCAGTTAGTCCAGTTCTTGAAGGGGACCCGCCATGCCCAACGTCTTCCTCATCACCGGCAGCTCCCGCGGCCTGGGCCGCGCCATCGCCGAAGCGGCGCTCGATGCCGGCCATCGCGTCGTCGCCACCGCGCGGCGTCCCGAGCAGCTCGATGAGCTCGGCGAGCGCTACGGAGACCGCGTCGCCGCCGTGCAGCTCGACGTCACCGACTACGAGGCGGCGACGCGCGCGGTCCGGGCCGCCGTCGACGCGTTCGGTCGCATCGACGTCGTCGTCAACAACGCGGGCTACGCAGACCTCGCGTCCGTCGAGGACATGTCGATCGACGCCTTCCGCGCCCAGATCGACACGAACCTCCTCGGCGTCGTCAACGTGACCAAGGCCGCGCTGCCCGTCCTGCGCGAGCAGGGCTCCGGCCACATCATGCAGGTCTCCTCGCTCGGCGGCCGGATCGCCAACGCCGGGCTGTCGGCCTACCAGGCGGCGAAGTTCGCGGTCGGCGGCTTCTCCGAGGCGCTCGCCCAGGAGGTCGCCCCGCTGGGCATCAGGATCACGGTCATCGAGCCGGGCGGAATGCGCACCGACTGGTCGGGGTCGTCGATGACCATCCCGCCGGTCTCCGAGCCCTACGCCCCGACCGTCGGCGCGCTCGTGGCGCTGATGGGGCAGGCCGGCGACGCTGCGGGCGACCCGGCGAAGGTCGCCGAGGTCGTCGTGCGGCTCGCGGACATGCCCGAGCCCCCGCTGCGCCTGCTCCTCGGCTCGGACGCCGTCGCGTACGCGGCGCAGGCGTCAGAGGCGCGCGCGGCCGACGACGCGGCCTGGCGCGAGCTCAGCCTCTCGACCGATCACGACGAGGCGACGGCGGGCGCGCGCGACCCGCTCGGCCAGCGCGCCTAGCTGAGCTAGGCGGCCGCCCAGACGTCGGGGATCGAGGTCTCGATCGGATCGAGGGCCATGCGAGCAGAGCGCATCGCGAATCGCAGTGTCATCGCGCCGTCGCGGTAGAGCGGGCTGGTGCCGTCGAAGACGAGTCGGGCGACCTGGGCCACGCCGGCGACGTCGACCGGGGCGGGGTCGCGGAGCCGGCGCGCGACCGAGATGACGTCCTCGGCGCACTCGCGCAGGGCGGCGCGCCGCAGCGGCAGGCGCGCGGTCAGCGACCACAGCGAGCGGGCATCGCGCAGCGCGCTCTCCAGGATGTCGGCGAGCGCAGCGCGCCCGCCGCGCGAGCAGAGCTGAGCGGCGCGGCGGCCGAGGACCCGGTCGCTCATGGGGTCGGCGCCATGGGCGAGCCGGTCGTCGAGCTCGTCGCGCAGCCACCAGGTCCGCAGACGCACGGAGATGTTGCTGGGCATGTGCCCATCGTGGCCCCGGGATGCGTCTGCGGCTATGGGGGTCAGTCCCGATCTTGCCGTCGGATCTGTCCCCCTTCCGGCATATTTGTGGCCGATGTCGCTGTTCGCGCGCGTCCTGCTCGCCAACGCGGTGATCCTGGCCATCGCCACCCTGCTGCTGCTCTTCGCGCCGTTCGAGGTCAGCTTCCCGGTGACGAGCACGCAGGCGGTGATCCTCGTCACCGGGTTCGTGGTCTCGGTGATCCTCAACATGCTCCTGCTCCATGAGGTCATCGCTCCGCTGCGCCGGCTGACCGCCACCATGCGCGCGATCGAGCCGCTGCAGCCCGGCCGGCGCGTGTCGATCCGCCATGCCGACGCCGACGTCGCGGCCCTGACCGGTGCCTTCAACGACATGCTCGACCGCCTGGAGACCGAGCGGCGCGAGAGCGCCCGGCGCGAGCTGCTCGCCCAGGAGGCCGAGCGCAAGCGCGTCTCGCGCGAGCTGCACGACGAGGTCGGCCAGGTCCTCACCGGCGCGGTGCTCGAGCTCGAGCACGCCGCCCGCAACGCCGACGCCGACGCGGCTGCGCAGATCGGCGCGGCCCGCGAAGCGGTCCGCCGCAGCCTCGACGACGTCCGGCGAATCGCACGCGAGCTGCGCCCCGAGGTCCTCGACGACCTCGGGCTGCAGAGCGCGCTGCGCTCGCTGTGCACGGCCGCCTCGGTCCACGAGAGCCTGCGCATCGAGCGCCGCTTCGATCTCCGCGACCCGGTGAGCCCCGAGGTCGAGCTCGTCGTCTATCGCGTCGCTCAGGAGAGCCTCACCAACGTCATGCGGCATGCGGGTGCCTCGGAGGTGATGGTCGCCCTGGGCAACGTCGACGGCGGCCTGCGGCTCGTCGTGCGCGACAACGGCCGCGGCATGCCGCCGCACGCCGAGCTCGGCGCCGGCATCGCCGGGATGCAGGAGCGCGCGCTGCACGTCGGCGGGCGCCTCGCGCTGACGCCCGCCGCGGCCGGCGGGACCGAGGTGCGCCTGGACATCCCGCTGCCGAACGGCCCCGGATGAGCGTCCCGCTGATCACCCGCATCCTGCTCGCCGACGACCACCCGATGGTCTGCCGCGGCCTGCGCATGGTCCTCGACTCCGAGCCCGACCTCACCGTGGTGGCCGAGGCCGGCGACGGGCGCGAGGCGGTGCGCCTGGCCCTGGAGACCGACGTCGACCTCGCGGTGCTCGACGTCGCGATGCCCGGGCTCACGGGCCTGCAGGCCGCGGCCGAGCTCAAGCGCCGCCGGCCCGAGCTGCGCACGCTGATGCTCTCGATGTACGACAGCGAGCAGTACTTCTTCGAGGCTCTGAAGGCGGGCGCGTCGGGCTACGTGCTCAAGAGCGCCGCCGACCGCGACCTCGTCGAGGCGTGCCGCGCGGCGATGCGGGGCGAGCCCTTCCTGTACCCGGCGGCGATCGCCGCCCTGATCCGCGACTACCTCGAGCGCGCCGTCCGCGGCGAGGCGACGCCCAGCGACCCGCTGACGGCCCGCGAGCTGGAGATCGTCAAGCTCGTCGCCGAGGGCAACACGAGCGACGAGATCGCGGGGGCGCTGGTCATCTCGAAGAAGACCGTCGAGCACCATCGCAGCCACATCCTCGAGAAGCTGGGGATGCGCGACCGCGTCGAGCTCACCCGTTACGCGATCCGCCGGGGGCTGGTCGAGCCCTAGGGTGATGCGCAGCGTGGCCGCATGACCGCCGTGCTCGTCGTCGGAGCGGGGCCCACCGGCCTTGCGGCGGCGAGCGTCCTCGGCCGGCTGGGGATCGAGACGACGGTCATCGAACGCGATCCCGACGTGGCCTCCGAGCCGCGCGCGGTGAGCATCGACGACGAGGCGGTGCGCCTGCTGCAGTGGCTGGGCCTCGCGGATGACGCCGCGCCGGTCGTGCGGCCCGGGACGGGTACGCGCTACTACGGGGCGAGCGGCCGGCTGCTCGCGGCCTCGGTGACGCCGGTGCCGCCTCCGTTCGGGCACCCGCTCAAGAACCCGATCGACCACGGGGCCTTCACCCGCCTGCTGCTCGACGCGGCGGCCGGGCAACGCTCGGTGACCGTGCGCTTCGGGCACGAGCTCGCCGGGCTCGACGACGATGGTGGCGCCCGCGTGCGCCGGGCCGACGGCGGCGAGGAGCGCGTCGACGCCCGCTGGGTGCTCGGCTGCGACGGCGGCCGCAGCGCGACGCGCAAGCTGCTGGGCATCGACCTCGCCGGGCGCAGCCTCGCGGAGCCGTGGCTGATCGTCGACGCCTGCGAGGACCCGCACGTCGAGCGCCATGCGATGCACCACGGCGACCCCGCCCGACCGCACGTCGTCGTGCCGTACGGCAGCGGGCTGTGCCGTTACGAGTTCCTCCTCCTCCCCGGGGAGGAGGAGGCGACCGCGACCTCCTTCGAGTTCGCCAGGCGCCTGCTCGCCGCCCACCGGCCCGACCTGCGCCCCGAGCACGTGGTGCGCCAGCGCGTCTACGTCTTCCATGCGCTGCTCGCGACGACGTGGCGCCGGGGCCGGGCGTTCCTGCTCGGCGACGCGGCGCACATGATGCCCCCGTTCGCAGGGCAGGGGCTCAACAGCGGGCTCAAGGACGCCGCGAACCTCGCCTGGAAGCTCGCCGCGGTCGAGCGCGGCGAGCTCGACGCAGGCGTGCTGGACACCTACGAGCTCGAGCGCCGCCCGCACGCCGCCGAGATGATCGAGATCTCGGTGCGCCGCGGCCGCGTGGTGATGACCACGAGCCGGACGCGCGCACGGGCCCGCGATGCCGCCGCGCAAGTGGCACGCCGCATCGCGCCGCTGCGCCGCCGGCTCGACACGCTCCCGGTCAAGCCGCCCGCCCGCCATCGCGACGGCCTCGTCGTGCCGGGCGCCCCCATCGCCGGCGCGATGCTGCCCCAGCCGCGCGTCGTCCTGGCCGACGGGCGCCTCGCGATGCTCGACGACGTCCTGGGCCCGTGGTTCGCCCTGCTCGCGGTCGAGCCGTCGCGGGGCGAGCTGCGCTCGCCGGCGTGGGCAGCGATCGGCGCGCGACGGGTCCGCGTGTCGCTCGACGAGCGATTCCCGCCCACGACCGCAGTGAACGACGCGACGGTGGTCATCGATGCCGACGGCCTCCTGCGCGAGGCGCTGGCCGACTGCCGCGGGCAGATCGTCGTCGTGAGGCCCGACCGCTTCGTGGTCGGCGCCTTCGCGCCCGAGGCCGAGGACGACTTCCTGCGCCGCTGGCACCGCCGCGGCGGGCCGGCGCCGTAGTCCGCGGCGCCGTCACGTGGCGCTCGCGCGCCCGGGGGCTGAGGCACCGCGCGGGATCCCCGGCCCGCATCGGCCGCCGCGTACGATCCGCGCATGCCCGCCGAGCGAGAGCGACGACCGGCGATCGTGGCCGTCGACGACGAGCCGGCCGTGCTTGCCGCGGTCGCCCGCGACCTTCGGCGCGGCTTCGGCGAGCGCTATCGCATCCTGCGCGCCGACTCGGGCGGCAAGGCCCTCGAGCTGCTGACCGAGCTGCGCACCCGCGGCGACCAGGTCGCGCTGCTCATCGCCGACCAGCGCATGCCCGGGATGCCGGGCACCGAGTACCTCGTGCAGGCGCGGACCATCGTCCCCGACGCAAAGCGCGTGCTCCTGACCGCATACGCCGACACCGAGGCGGCCATCTCGGCCATCAACGAGGTGGCGCTCGACTACTACCTGCTCAAGCCGTGGGACCCGCCGGAGGAGCAGCTCTTCCCGGTCGTCGAGGACCTCCTCACGACCTGGGAGGCCGGCGCCGCGCTCGAGGCCGGCGGCGTGCGCGTCATCGGCCACCGGTTCTCGAAGGACTCCCACGACCTGCGCGACTTCCTCGCCCGCAACCGCGTCCCCGCCCGATGGCTCGACGTCGAGCGCGACGGCGAGGCGCGCGAGCTGCTGCACGTGGCGGGGGTCGAGGCCGACCGGCTGCCGGTGGCGCTGCTCGAGGACGGCTCGGTGCTCGAGCGCCCGACGATCCTCGAGCTCGCCGAGCGGCTGGGCGTCGCCGGCCAGCCCGCGCAGGAGCACTACGACCTCGTCATCGTCGGAGGCGGGCCGGCCGGCCTGGCCGCCGCGGTGTACGGCGCATCCGAGGGCCTGCGGACGGTGATGGTCGAGCGCGAGGCGCCCGGCGGCCAGGCCGGGCAGTCGAGCCGCATCGAGAACTACCTCGGCTTCCCGGCCGGGCTCACGGGCTCCGACCTCGCCCGCCGCGCGACCGACCAGGCGCGCCGCCTGGGCGCCGAGCTGCTGACCGTGCAGGACGTCGTCGGATTGCGCGTCGAGGGCGCGGGGCGCCTCGTCGAGCTCAGCGGGGGAGGCACCCTGAGCGCCAACTGCGTCCTCGTCGCCTCCGGCGTCTCCTACCGCCAGCTCGAGACGCCCGGCTTCCCCGAGCTGACCGGCGCGGGCATCTACTACGGCGCCGCGGTGACCGAGGCGCGCTCGTGCTCGGATCAGCACGTGGTGGTCATCGGCGGGGCGAACTCGGCCGGGCAGGCCGCGGTCTACTTCGCCCAGTACGCCGACCACGTGACCATGCTCGTGCGCGGGGACGCGCTCGAGCGCTCGATGTCGCACTACCTCATCGAGCGCATCGGCGGCCTGGCAAACGTCGACGTGCACACCGAGACCCAGGCGATCGGTGCCGTGGGCGAGGACGGCCACCTCAAGCGCCTGCGCATCCGCGGGCCACAGGGCGAGGACGAGATCGACGCCGACGCCTGCTTCGTCTTCATCGGCGCCACGCCGCGCACCGATTGGCTCGACGGCATCGTCGCCCGCGACGAGCGCGGCTTCATCCTGGCCGGACCCGACGTCCATGACGACGGCTGGCCGCTCAAGCGCGACCCCTACCTGCTGGAGACCAGCGTGCCCGGCGTCTTCGTGGCGGGCGACGTGCGCGCGCGCTCGATCAAGCGCGTGGCCAGCGCGGTGGGCGAGGGCTCGATGGCGGTCTCGCTGGTCCATCAGTACCTCCTGGACGCATGACCCCGGCGCCGGTCACCTTCGACGAGCTGCGCGCGGTCGACCTGTTCGACGACCTCGACGACGCGGCGCTGGCGCAGTGGCTGCCCGCCGTCCACCCGCAGGCCTACGAGGCCGGCGGCATCCTCGCCGAGCAGGGCGAGCGCGTTCCCGGGGTGCAGCTCCTGCTCGAGGGGTCGGTACTGACCTTCATCGTCGAGGGCGAGCGGCTGGAGCGCGTCGGACGCCAGACGGCGCCGACGTGGATGATGGCGATCGCGGTGCTGACCCGCGGACGGCTCGGGGTGCGCATGCAGGCCGAGGTCGCGTGCCGCGTCGGGTTCATCGAGGCCGACGAGTTCCGCCGGCTGGCCTTCGCGCATCCGAGCGTGCACGAGCGCGTCATGCGCCAGGTGGCGCCGGTCATGACCCGGCTCACCGCGATCGAGTCCAGCCGCGAGCGGCTGGCCGCGCTGGGCACGATGGCGGCCGGCCTGGCCCATGAGCTCAACAACCCGGCGGCGGCCGCGCGGCGCGCCGCGGCGCAGATGGCCGAGGCACTCGACGTCGTGAGCTCGACGCTGCGCCGGTTCGTCGAGTCGGGCATCGAGCGCGAGGACGCCGCCAAGCTCATCGCCCTGCACCAGGAGGCGCTCGCCGCGGCATCCAGGCGCAGCGCGCTCGACACGCTCGACGCCGCCGACGCCGAGGACGAGCTGCAGGAGAAGCTCGAGGACCTCGGGGTGCCCGAGCCGTGGAGGCTGGCCGAGCCGCTGGCCGCTGCTGGGGTCGACGAGGAGTGGCTCACCCGCGTCCACGAGCTCGCGGGGCCGGCGACCGACGCGGCGCTGGGCTGGCTGGCGGCGGAGCTGACCGCCAAGGGCCTGGCGAGCGAGCTCGAGGAGTCGACGCGGCGCATGTCGGATCTCGTCGGCGCGGTGAAGTCCTACGCCTACGTCGATCGCGGCGACCTCGTCGAGGTCGACCTGCACGAGGGCCTGGAGACGACGCTCGTCGTGCTCGGGCACAAGCTCAAGCACTCCGCGATCCAGGTCCACCGCGATTACGACCGCTCGCTGCCCAAGCTGACCGTTCGCGGCTCCGAGCTCAACCAGGTGTGGACGAACCTGCTCGACAACGCGATCGACGCGCTGGGCGACAGCGGGACGATCACCATCGCGACCCGCCGGGAGGGCGACGCGGCAGTGGTCGAGATCGGCGACGACGGGCCCGGCATCCCGCCCGAGATCCGCGAGCGGATCTTCGACTCGTTCTTCACGACCAAGGAGGTCGGCTCGGGCACGGGGCTCGGCCTGGCGACCGCGCGCCGGGTGGTCGTCGAGGGCCACGCGGGCGCGCTGACCGTCGAGTCCGAGCCCGGGCGCACGGTCTTCGTGGTCCGGCTGCCGATCAGGCAGCGCTGAGGTGGCGGCGCGCGGCGAGCGCTGCCACGACCGCGCCGGCGGCGCACAGCGCCGCGCAGGTCAGGGTCGCCACGTCCCAGCCGTGGACGAGCCGGGTCGCGTCGTCGCCGCCGCGGCCGCCGGCGGCCGAGACCACGGCGACCACCACGGCCACGCCGGCCGCGCCGCCGAGGTAGCGCGCGGTGTTGTTGGCGCCGCTGCCCATCCCGGCCCGATCGTGGTGGACGGACTCGACCGCGAGGCGCCCGAGCGCGGCGTTGGCCAGGCCGCTGCCGATCCCGGCGATGGCGAGGCCAGGGACCAGGCGCGCCCATGACGACCCGGTGCCCAGGCCGGTCAGCGCGAGCTCGCCGGCGGCGACGAGCGCGAGCCCGATGGCCAGGCGCACGGGCGAGGCGAGGCCGGGCGGCAGCCAGCGCGCTCCGAGGGCCACGAGCATGCTCGTGCCCGACCAGCTCGCCAGGACCGCGGCGCTGCCGAGCAGGCCCAGGCCCAGGCCGCGCTGCATGACCGTCGGCGAGTAGCTCATCAGGCCGATGATCGCCAGCCCGGTGAAGAGCGCGCCGACGATCGAGGCCACGAAGAGCGGCTCGCCGAACAGGCGCAGGTCGATCATCGGGGCGGTGCGGTGCGCCTCGATCACGGCGAAGGCGGCGAGGGCGAGGACACCGCCGGCCAGCAGCGCGACGGTGGTGGCGCTCGTCCAGTCGCTGCGGCCCTCGACGAGGCCGGCGGTCAGCATCGTCATCCCGGCGCCGAGGGTGGCGATGCCGGGCACATCGCGGCGGTGGCGCTGCGTCGCGCGCGACTCGGCGATGCGGGCCGCGACGGGGACGAGCACGGCGGCGGCGATGGCCTGCGCCCAGTAGCCGCTGCGCCAGCCCAGGCCGGCGGCGAGCGCGGCGGCCACCACCGGCCCGAGCGCGATCCCGCCGCCGAGGGCGGCGCCCCAGGCGGCGGTCGCCTGCGTGCGCGCGCGGCCGCTCGGGAAGGCGTGGCCGATGGCGGCGAGGCTCGCGGTGACGATGCCGGCGCCCGCGATGCCCTGCAGCACGCGCGCGCCGACGAGCACGCCGATGCTCGGCGCCGCGGCTGCGAGCACGTTGGTGCCCGCGAGCAGGGCCGCGCCCCAGACGAGCACGCGGCGGCGGCCGAGCTCGTCGGCGATAGCTCCGATCGGCAGCAGGGTGGCGGCGAGGCCGAGGCTCATGGCGCTCAGCGCCCACGTCTGGCCACCGACGCCGGCGCCGAGCGAGCGGGCGGTCTCGCCCACGGTGGTCACGGGCGCGGCGAAGACGGCGAGGACGAGAAGCGTGGCCAGGGCGGCGACGACGAGGGTGAAGCGAGCTCGCGGTTCGTTCATTGAACCGTACGTTACCCGATCTACGGTTCGATGAACGAACTTTGCGCGCTATCCTCGTTCGCAGATGCTCGGCAAGGACTACCAGCGCCAGGACTGCTCGCTCGCCCGCGCCCTCGAGGTGATCGGCGAGCGCTGGACGCTGCTGATCGTCCGCGACGCCTTCTACGGCGTGCGCCGCTTCAGCGACTTCCAGGCCCACCTCGACGTGCCGAAGGCCGTCCTCTCGGACCGCCTGAGCGGGCTCGTCGAAGATGGCGTGCTCGACCGCAGGCCCGATCCCGACCGGGCCGGCCGGCACATCTACGAGCTCACCGAGGCCGGGCGCGAGCTCTGGCCGGTCCTGTACTCGCTGCTCGTCTGGGGCGGGCGCCACCGCCTCCCCAACAGCCGGGTCTTCCGCCACGTCGCCTGCGGCAATGAGCTCGACGAGCGGGCCGCGTGCCCGAAGTGCGGGCTCACGCCGGGGCCGCAGGACATCGAGATGGCCACGGCGCCCGGGCGCTCGATCGCTCGCGACGACCCCGTGGCGATCGCCTTGCGCGAGCCGCATCGGCTCCTCGAGCCCGTCGAGCCCTGATGCGGTAAACACCCGGCCCAATGGCAACGGACGGCTTCACCGATCCCCTCCGCTTGGACGGCCTGTCCGCGTTGGTGACCGGCGGGGCCTCGGGCATCGGGCTGGCGACGGCGCAGCTGCTCGCGTCGCGTGGCGCGCACGTCGCCGTGCTCGACCGCGAGATCGACGGCGTTCCGGCGCCGCTGCACGGACTGCGCGCCGACGTTGCCGACGACCAGCAGGTCGCCGACGCCGTGGCCGACGCCGCCGCCCGCATCCGTCGCCTGGACATCGTCGTCAACAACGCCGGAATCGGGGCGCAGGGGACCGTCGAGGACAACTCGACGCAGGAGTGGCTGGACGTGTACTCGGTCAACGTGCTCGGCATCGTGCACGTCAGTCGTGCCGCCCTGCCCCACCTGCGCGCGTCGCGCAACGCCGCGATCGTGAACACGTGCTCGATCGCCGCGACCGCCGGCCTGCCGCAGCGCGCGCTGTATAGCGCGACGAAGGGAGCGGTCATGTCGCTCACCCTCGCGATGGCGGCCGACCACGTCCACGAGGGGATTCGCGTCAACTGCGTGACCCCGGGCACGGCGGACACGCCGTGGATCGGCCGCTTGCTCGACGCCGCCGACGACCCCGCCGCCGAGCGCGCGGCCCTGGAGGCGCGCCAGCCGATGGGTCGCCTCGTGAGCGCCGCGGAGGTCGCCCAGGCGATCGCATACCTCGCATCGCCCGCCGCCGCGGCGACGACGGGAACGATCCTGCCGGTCGACGGCGGCATGCAGGGCCTGCGCCTGCGGCCTCGATAGCTCAGCCGATCCGAAGCACCGGCTTGACCACCTCGCCGGCCAGCGCCGCCTCGCCGGCCTCGTTGATCTGGTCGAAGTCGTAGGTGCGGATGAGGCGGTCGATCGGGAAGCGCCCGGCGCGCCAGAGGTCGACGAGCTGGGGGATGAACACCTGCGGCACGCTGTGCCCCTCGACGACGCCGCGCACGATGCGGCCGGTCGACAGCAGCGCGTTGGTGTCGATCGGCTCCTCCGTGCCCGCCGGCGGCGCGCCGACGAGCAGGGCGATCGAGTTCGGCGCCAGGGCGTCGACGGTCTGACGCAGCACGCCGGGCACGCCGCTGGCCTCGATGCCGGCGTCGACCCCGCCGCGGGTGATCTCGATGATCTCCTGCACCGGGTCGGCCTGGGTCGCGTCGATGGCGTGGGTGGCTCCGAGCTCGCGCGCGAGGTCCAGGCGGCTCGGACGTATGTCCACCGCGATGATCGGGTCGCAGCCGCAGATGGCTGCGGCCATGAGCGCCGACAGCCCGACGCCGCCGACGCCGAAGATGGCGATCGACGAGCCGGCCTGCGGCCGCAGGGCGTTGATGACCGTGCCGGCACCGGTCTGCACGCCGCAGCCGAGCGGGGCGACGACCTCGAAGGGGGCGTCGTCGGCGATCTTCGTGACGCTGAGCTGGTTGACGATCGCGCCCGTCGCGAAGCTCGACTGGCCGAAGAAGTGCGAGTGCAGCGCCTGGCCGTCGCGCGACAGCGCGGTGGTGCCATCGGGCCGCGTGGCCAGGAAGTTGCGGGGGAAGAAGTCCGAGCAGTGGTACGGGCGGCCGGTCATGCAGGCCGCACAGCCGCCGCAGGACCCGTAGGACAGCGCGACGCGATCGCCGGCCGCGATGCCGGCGACCGCCGAGCCGACCTCCTCGACCACGCCGGCGCCCTCGTGGCCGAGCACGACCGGCATCGGCGTGGGGAAGGTGCCCTCGCGGATCAGCAGGTCGGTGTGGCAGATGCCCGACGCCGTCATCCGGACGCGGACCTCGTCGGGCTGGATCTCGCCGAGCTCCGCGGGGCCGAGCTCGAACGGGGCGCCCGCGCTCTCCACCACCGCAGCCGTGATCGCAGTAGTACTCACCGTTGTGCCTCCTTGGTAGCGTCGAGCGGATGAGGGAGCCGTCGGACGGTCCGGACCACGTCAGCGCGCACGCGCGGGTCAGCTACGTGATCGCCCGCCTGGACCGCGCGCTGCGCCGCCAGATCGCCGACATGGTCGCGCCACACGGGCTGACCGCGACGCAGTACACGGCGCTCTCTGTCCTGCGGGCGGGCAAGGGCCTGTCGAACGCGCAGCTGGCACGGCGCTCCTACGTCACGCCGCAGTCGATGATCGAGATGCTCGGCACGCTTGAGTCCAAGGGACTCATCCAGCGCTCGCCCGCGCCCGACCACGGCAGGATCCTGCGCACGGAGCTGACCGCCAAGGGCCGGCGCCTGCTGTCGCGCTGCGACGAGGAGCTCGACCGCATCGAGCACGAGATGACCAGCGAGCTCTCGCCCGACGAGCTCGCGGCGTTCGAGCACATGCTGCGCAGCTGCGTGCACATGCTCCACGCGGGGCTCGCCGACGCCTGACCCTCGGACCCCTGTCCACTCCATCCAGGGCCCTGCTTATCAGGTCGGCTGATACGGCGCCAGTGCGCGGCGCAGCGCATCGGCGACCGCGACGAAGCGCGGCCGCAGCTCGGCGTAGACGGCCACCGCGCGCGGATCGGGCGCGACGACCTCGTCGATCGAGACCAGCTCGGCGGCGACCTCGATGCCCTCGACGAGCCCCAGCGCCTGCATCCCCACGAGCGCAGCGCCGAAGGCCGAGCCCTCGGGCGCGCTCGCGAAGCCGATCGGCATGCCGAGCACGTCGGCGAGCATCTGCCGCCACAGCGGGCTGCGGGCGAAACCGCCGGTGGCGCGGATCTCGCGCACCTCGTTGCCGGCGTCGCGCAGCGAGTCCAGGACGAGCGCGAGCTGCAGGCAGACGCCTTCCAGCGCCGCGCGCACGAGGTGCGGACGGCGGTGGTGGCGGGTCAGGCCCACGTAGGCGCCGGACTCGGGCGGGCCCCACAGCGGCGCCCGCTCGCTGAGCAGGTAGGGCAGCATCATCAGGCCGTCGCTGCCGGGCGCGACGTCCGCGGCGAGGGCGGCGACCTGCGCCTCGGCGTGCGGGCCGAGGTCGGGCGCGAGCGCGTCGCCGGCCCACTGCAGGACGACGCCGCCGTTGCTGATCGCGCCGCCGACGACCCACCGCCCAGGCGCCAGCGCGTAGCAGAACAAGCTGCGGGCGCGGTCGACCGCCGGGCGCTCGACGACGAGCCGCAGGGCGCCGCTGGTGCCGATCGAGCACGCGGCGACGCCGGGCTGGACGGCGCCGAGGCCGAGGATGGCCCGAGGGCCGTCGACACCGCCCACCCCAAAACGCACGGCGG
>Ga0081540_1002231_pt1 | contig 15956 bp, 18 predicted proteins | sample TabmetS2T1R1_FD_71024 | JGI IMG/M metagenome (GOLD analysis project Ga0081540, IMG submission 71024) | Tabebuia heterophylla rhizosphere microbial communities from the University of Puerto Rico - S2T1R1 | ecosystem: Host-associated > Plants > Roots > Rhizosphere ... | reverse complement strand
AGCCGCGGACGAGCGGACGGCGCTGCGCGGCGAGCGGTTCGAGCTCGATCCCGAGCGGCGCCAGCTCCTCCGCGGCGCGCCGGCCCAGCGCGTAGTCGCCGTTCGTGCGCTCGACCACGCCGCGGCGCTCGAGGGCGCCGGCGAAGGCGACCCCGAGGCGGCCCGCGAGGTGGTCGTAGCAGGTGCGCGCTTCCCGCAGGAGCTCGTTTCGGGTCGCCTCCCGCAGCGAGCGCGCGGGCCGTTGCGGCGCGACCCGCGAGAGCGCTTCGACCGCCTCGGCCACGTCGGCTCCCGCCAGCTCGTAGTAGCGGTTGCGGCCTCGCGCCACGACCACCAGGAACCCGCCCTCCACCAGTCGCCCGAGGTGACCGCTCGCTGTCGAGCGGGCAATGCCCGCGCGGGCCGCCAGCTCGCTGGCCATCAGCGGGCCGTCGGCGACGACCGCGAGCACCAGCTCGGCCCTGGCAGGCTCGGCGACGAGCGCCGCGGCGGCCGCGAGGTCGGGCTCGGAGCTCATGCCCGCACGCTACTGCACGGATCGTTCGGCCTAGCCCGAATCGTCGAGGAAGCCGGCCAGCAGCTCGAGGTACCCGGGAGCGCGCGGGATGCCGTGGCCGGCGCCGGGGAGCACCTCGCGCCGTGCGGGGAGCCGCTGCTCGAGCACGTCGCAGACCGCGTCGAAGGCCGGGTGGTGCGCGCCGGAGACGACGAGCTTCGGGAAGCCGGCCGCCGCGAGCTCGTCGAGTGGGATCTCGGCCTCCCACGGCATCCGCTCGGCCATCGTCGCGCGGATGCTCTGCTCGAGAGCGGGCGGGAGCGGATCAGGCAGCCGCGCCTTCGTGCCGACGAGCGCCAGGAAGCCCTCCGCGAACGCGCGCGGGTCGCGCGGGCCATCGGCGAAGTGCGTGTCCAGCCGCTCGACCAGCGAGTCGACGTTCGGGTTCCCGCGCGCGAGGGCGAACGCCGGCGGCTCGCTCACCACCAGCGAGTGCACGCGCTCCGGGTGCGCAGCTGCGATCAGGAGCGCGATCACCCCGCCGTAGGAATGGCCGACGAGGTGGGCGCCGTCCTCGAGCAGCGGCGCGAGCTCCGCCGCCTGGACCTCGAAGTCGAGGTGCTCGAGCGGCGGATTCGGTGGGTAACCGCTCCGATTGGGCATCACCAGGGTGAACCGCTCGGCGAGCGGTCGCACGGCCACCCACGCGGCCTCCGCATTGCGGCCGCTGCCGTGGATCAGCACGACGCGCACCCCTCGTATCCTAATAACAAAGTTGCCGGAAACTCGGCTTCTGAGCCGATTTCCGGTGTCACAAGGTTTGGTATGCTCGCCGCGCATGGAGCGCAGTCCCCGTTCGACTTTCGAGCCGGCCGGAGCCGGCGCGTTGCTCGGGGGCGTGACCGCCGGTTGTGTCGGCGCGGGCGCGCTCATCGGCTGGGCAGCAGGGTCGGTCGGCCTCGGCATCCTCGGCGGTGCGTTCGTCGGCGTGCCCGCCGGCGTGTTCGCCGTCTACAAGCGCTACCGGAACGCCTTTTGACCCGCGTCGGCATCCTCGGAGCGCCGCGCGCGATCCCGCAGCAGCGCCTGCTCGCCCCGGCGGCCGGCGCGCTCGTGATCGCGCTCGCGCTGCCGCTCTTCCTGGTCGCCGGGTGGCCGCTGGCCGGCTGGGCGACCGCCGCGCTGCTGTGGGTCGGCGTCCAGGCGCTCGGGCTGCTGTTTGCGCGGATCAAGCCTTCGCCGGACAACGTCGCCGCCTCGGGCGCGCTCGCCTTCGGGATGATGTTCCGGCTCCTCGCCGTGCTCGCGGTCCTGCTCGCGCTCGCCGCGTCCGACCGCGATGCCGGCCTCGCCGCTGCGCTCACCTACGGCGCCGCGTACACCGCGGAGCTCGCGGTCTCGCTGCTCGGCTACTACGCCCAGGAGCCGCGGGCGTGAAGCGAGCGCTGCTCGCAGCCTCGCTGTTCGCGCTCGCGCTGCCGACGCAAGCGTTCGCGCGCGGCGAGTTCGACCCCACCGACGAGTTCGAGCAGCGCGAGTGGGTCTCGATCCACATCGGCGGCCTCGACCTCTCGATCACGAAGGCGGTCGTCTACCTGATGCTCGGCAGCGTCCTGACGATCCTGCTGGGCCTGTTCCTGATGCGCGGCAAGAAACTCGACCGCCGCCACACGGTGGGTGAGCAGGTCTACGAGATCGCGCAGGTGCAGATCGCGGAGCAGGGCCTGCCCTCGAAGGCGATCGGCCGCTGGTTCCCGTACGTGGCCACGCTGCTCCTCTTCATCTTCGTCGTCAACCTGATCGGCTTCATCCCGCTGCCGCTCACCGGCGAGACGTACCACGGGATCCCGGTCTGGGGGATCTACGCCGCGACCTCGTCCCTGTCGGTCACGCTCGCCCTCGCGCTGCTGACCTTCGTCTTCACGCACTACGAAGGCATCCGCTGGAACGGTCCCAGGGCCTACTTCAAGAGCTGGATCCCCGAGGCGCCGCGGGCGCTGCTGTTCCTGATCGTGCCGCTCGAGGTCCTCGGCCAGTTCATGCGCTTGATCTCGCTCAGCGTCCGTCTCTTCGCGAACATGCTCGCGGGACACATCCTGATCCTGACCTTCCTCGGCCTGATGTTCATCCTGGAGTCCGTCGCCCTCGCGGTGATCACCGTGCCGTTCGCGACCGCGTTCTACCTGTTCGAGGTCGTGATCGTCGTCGGCATCCAGGCGTTCATCTTCGCCGCCCTGTCAGCCATCTACATCGGCGCGGCCATCGAGCCGCAGCACTAAAGGAGGTTCACGTGCTTGCAACCGTTCTCGCCGCCACGAGCGGCGATGTCACGAAAGCCGGGAAGGCGATCGGGCTCGCGCTCGGCGTCGGGCTCGGCGCGGCCGGCGCCGGCGTCGGCATCGGCCTGATCTTTTCGTCGATGATCCAGTCGGTCGCCCGGCAGCCCGAGCTTCGCGGCGAGCTCACCGGAATCCAGTGGCTCGGGTTCGCGCTCACCGAGGCCGTCGTGTTCTACGGCCTGCTCGGCTCGATCCTCGCCTTCGTCCTGGTCTAGCCCGTGCCGCTCGCGACGAACCCACTGATCCAGGTCACGCCGGGGCTGATGATCTGGACGATCGTCTGCTTCCTGATCACGCTCTTCGTGCTGAAGCGCTACGCGTTCGGCCCGATCCAGAAGGCGATCGACGAGCGGCGCGAGCGGATCCGGGCGTCCCTGGACGAGGCCGACCGTGCGCGCGAGGAGGCGCGGCGCCTGCTCGAGGAGCACCGCGCGCTGATCGGCCGTGCCCAGACCGACGCGGAGGAGATCCTGAGCGAAGCGCGCCACGTCGCCGACGCGAACGAGCGGCGGATGCGCGAGGAGCTCGAAGAGGATCGCCAGCGGCGGCTCGAGGACACCCGTAAGCAGATCGAGGCCGAGACCCGCCGGGCGCTCGAGCAGATCCGGCTCGAGGTCGTCGACCTGAGCATGCTGGCGGCGACGAAGGTCACCAGGAAGTCGCTCGACGACGCCGACCACAAGCGCCTGATCGAAGAGGCCGTCGGCGAGCTCGACTTCTCCGTCCTGGAGCGCAACGAGCAGTGAGCGTCGTGGATCGCGTTTACGCGACGGCGCTGTTCGAGGCTGCGCGCGAACAGGACCGGCTGGAGCCCGTCCGCGACGAGCTGGCACAGATCGTGGAGGCCGAGGCCGAGGTGCCGGAGCTGCGCGAGTTGCTGCGCAACCCGCAGCTCGACCCTCGCGCGCGCGCGAGTGCACTTGAGGACCTGCTGAGCGGCGGCGAGGAGCTGCTGCGCAACTTCCTGCTCGTCCTCGCCGACAAGGGCCGCACGGGCTCGCTGGAGGAGATCGCTCGCGAGTTCGAGCGCCTGAACGCCGAGCACGAGGGAATCGTCCACGCCGAGCTGACGACGGCGGTCGAGCTCTCCGACGAGGAGGCGCAGACGCTGCTGCAGCAGATCGAGCAGGCTTCCGGCCGCAAGGTCGAGGCCACGCTCAGCGTCGACCCCAATCTCATCGGCGGCATCGTCCTGCAAGTTGGATCCCACCGCCTCGACGCGAGCGTGCGCGGCCGGCTGGAGCGGCTGCAACGCGAGCTCGTCACGGCATAGAGAGGAGAAGCATTGAAGATTCGTCCGGATGAGATCACCTCGATCCTCAAACAGCGGATCGAGGAGTACGACGTCGAGACCGACCTCGCCGAAGTCGGCACGGTCCTGCAGGTCGGAGACGGGATCGCCCGCGTCTACGGGCTCGAGAACTGTCTCTCGGCGGAGATGCTCGAGCTCGAGCACGGCGTCACCGGCCTCGCGTTCAACCTCGAGGAGGACAACGTCGGCGCGGCGCTGTTCGGCGAGTGGGAGCACGTCAAGGAGGGCGAGCCGGTCAAGCGCACCGGTGCGGTCGCCAGCGTGCCCGTCGGCCCCGAGCTGATCGGCCGCATCGTCGACCCTCTCGGCAACCCGCTCGACGGGCAGGGCCCGATCAACGCCGCCGAGCGCCGGCCGCTGGAGTTCAAGGCGCCGGGCGTGATCGAGCGCCAGCCGGTGAAGGAGCCCGTGCAGACCGGCATCAAGGCGATCGACTCGATGATCCCGATCGGCCGCGGCCAGCGCGAGCTGATCATCGGCGACCGCACGACGGGCAAGACCGCGATCCTCGTCGACACGATCCTCAACCAGCGCGACCAGGACCTGATCTGCGTCTACGTCGCGATCGGGCAGAAGGCCTCGACCGTCGCTCAGGTGCACGAGAAGCTGAAGGACGAGGGGGCGATGGACTACACGATCATCGTCAACGCCGCCGCTTCCGAGGCCGCGCCGATCAAGTGGATGGCGCCGTACGCCGGCTGCGCGATGGGCGAGTACTTCATGTTCGAGGGCAAGCACGCGCTCGTCATGTACGACGACCTCTCGAAGCACGCGGACGCGTACCGCCAGATGTCGCTGCTGCTGCGCCGCCCGCCCGGCCGCGAGGCCTACCCGGGCGACGTCTTCTACCTCCACTCGCGGCTGCTCGAGCGCGCGTGCAAGCTGTCCGACGACTTGAAGGGCGGGTCGCTGACGGCCCTGCCGGTCGTCGAGACGCAGGCCGGCGACGTGTCGGCCTACATCCCGACCAACGTCATCTCGATCACCGACGGCCAGATCTTCCTCGAGTCCGAGCTGTTCTTCTCGGGCGTCCGCCCGGCGATCAACGTCGGCATCTCGGTCTCGCGCGTGGGCGGGTCGGCCCGGATCAAGGCGATGAACAAGGTCGCCGGCGGTTTGAAGCTCGACCTCTCGCAGTACCGCGAGCTCGAGGCTTTCGCGCAGTTCGGCTCGGAGCTCGACCAGTCGACGCAGAAGATCCTCGCGCGCGGCGAGCGCCTCGTCGCGCTCCTGAACCAGCCGCAGTACGACCCGTGGCCGGTCGAGGAGCAGGTCGCGGCGGTCTACGCCGGCGTCAACGGGCACCTCGACCCGATCCCGGTCGAGGACGTGCCGCGCTACCTGCAGGAGCTGCGCGACCACCTGAAGGCGGAGGAGTCGGTCCTCGCCGAGATCCGCGAGTCGAAGGAGCTCCCCGACGAGCTGGCAGAGAGGCTCGACGCAGAGCTTCAGCGCTTCGCGAAGTCGTTCAAGACCTCCGAGGAGCCTGAGCCGGCGGCAGCGTAGATGGCGACCGTCCAGGACCTCAAGCGGCGGATCCGCTCGATCCGCAACACGCGCAAGATCACGAAGGCGATGGAGCTCGTCGCCTCGGCGAGGCTCCGCCGCGCGCAGGCGCGGATCGAGGCGATGCGCCCGTACGCCGACCGGATGATGGAGCTGATGGTCGGCACCGCCCGCGCGAGCACGTCGCTCCAGGGCCTGACGCTGCTCGAGCGGCGTGACGTACAGTCGGTGGCGATCGTCGCGCTCACCGGCGATCGCGGCCTGGCCGGTGCGTTCAACGCGCAGGTCCTGCGGCACGCGTTCGCTCTCGAGCGGCAGCTCCGCGCCGAGGGCGTCACCGTCCACTGGCTCGTCGCCGGCAAGAAAGGACGCTCGTCGCTCACCTTCCGCGGCTACGACCTCGAGGCCAGCTGGACCGGTTTCAGTGACCAGCCCGCCTACGCCGACGCGCAGACGATGGCCCATCGCGCGGCGGAGCTGTACGAGAACGGCGAGGTCGACCGGGTCGTGCTCGTCTACAACCAGTTCGTCTCGGCGCTGGTGCAGCGGGTGGTCGAGCAGGATGTCCTGCCGATCCCCGAGCAGCTGCTGGAGCGTCGTGAGGAAGAGCGGGAGCAGGCGGCGCTGCTGGGCGACTTCATCTACGAGCCCGAGCCCGAGGAGATCCTGCAGCGGTTGCTGCCGGTCTACGTCGAGACGGAGCTCTACCGGGCGCTGCTCGAGTCTGCCGCCTCCGAGCAGGGCGCCCGCATGACTGCGATGCGCAACGCCTCGGGCAACGCGGGCGACCTGATCTCGAGCCTCACCCTCGACATGAACAGAGCCCGCCAGGCAGAGATCACGCAAGAGATCCTCGAGGTGGTCGCGGGCGCCGACGCACTGACCGCGTAAGGGCTCCCACCAACTACTGCGCTTCGCGCTCGTCTATAGTCCCGACAGCCAGCCTTAACGGCTCCCTTACACATGGCTCAGAAGCAAGATGAAGTTCTCGTCAACGCCGGTGCCGGCCTCGGCGCGGCCGTCGGCGTCGAGAGCGGCCCCGAGCTCGGCGAAGTCGAAGAGGTCAAGGCCCGGGGCTACTGGGAGCTCGTCTGGCGCCGCTTCCGGCGCGACAAGGTCGCAATCGCCAGCGGCATCTTCATCATCTTCCTGATCCTGGTCGCCTTCGTCGGCGCGCCGATCGCGAAGCACTACATCGGCCACGGGCCGGACGACATCTTCACGGGCACCGCCGCGGTCTCCTCGCCGGGCCTGTTGCCGGCAGGCCCGTGGACGCACATCGACAACTACTACACCAACAAGGAGAACATCCTCGTCCTCGGCGCCGCGAACCGGCTCGGCCAGGACGAGTTCCTACGCCTTCTCTACGGCGCGCGGGTCTCGCTCGAGGTGGCGATCCTGTCCACGCTCGGGGTGATGATCATCGGGGTCCTCCTCGGCTCGATCGCGGGCTACTTCCGCGGCTGGATCGACACCACCATCTCGCGCATCACCGAGGTGACGATGGCCTTCCCGCTGCTGCTCTTCATCGTCGCGCTCGCCGCGACGATCGGCCCGCAGCTCGACGCGATCACCTTCGGAGGCGTCTTCCCGAAGGGGGTGTTCACGCTCGTCCTGATCTTCACCATCTTCGGCTGGTTCTATCCGGCCAGGATCATGCGCGCCCAGGTACTCTCGATCAGGGAGAAGGAGTACATCGAGGCGGCGCGGATGATCGGCGCGAGCGACATGCGCATCATCCGCTCGCACGTCCTCCCTCACCTGGTCGCGCCGATGATCGTCTACTCGACGCTGATCGTCGCGAGCTACGTCCTCTTCGAAGCCGGCCTCTCGTTCCTCGGCCTCGGCATCAAGCTGCCCACCGCGAGCTGGGGGAACCTGCTCGCGTCGGCGCCCGAGTACTACACCACGGTCCCGCTGCTGATGGTCTGGCCGGGCCTCGCAGTGCTGCTGACGACCCTCGCCTTCAACCTGCTCGGCGATGGTCTCCGGGACGCGTTCGACCCGCGTTCCTCGCAGCACTAACGCGAGTTCAAGAAGCTACTAACCAACTCTTAACTTTGCCGTCTTAGTGCGGTGAACGGGGCAGGCGCCCGTTCCGGGTCGGTGCATTGCGCCGGCTCGAACTCACGGAAAGGAGAGACATGCACAGAAGGGTATGGCTCACGGTCGCGATGCTTGTGGCCGGAGCAAGCCTTCTGGTCGCAGCGAGCTTTGCGAGCGCGAGTTCGGGTAGCACCCACGCGTTCAAGAAGGGCGGCACCTGGCGGTACGGCGCGACCGGCGCCTCCGTCCAGGTCGACCAGCAGCTCGCCTATGTCACCACTGCGTGGTGGCTGGAGTACGCGACCGCAGCGAAGCTGTACAACTATCCGGACAAGGCGGGCCCCTCGGGCACCAAGCTCAACCCCGAGGTTGCCTCGAAGTTCACCGTGTCGAAGAACGGCAGGGTGTACACCTTCACGATCCGGAAGGGCTTCCGCTTCAGCGACGGCAGCGCCGTCACCGCGCGGAACTTCAAGCGGGCGATCGACCGGACGGCGAACAAGCAGCTCGCCTCGCCGGGCGCGCCGTTCATCACCGACGCCAACGGCACCAACATCATCGGTGCCAAGAAGGTCAACGACGGTGGCGCGACCAGTGTCAGCGGTGTCACCGCCAAGGGCAACAAGCTGACCATCCGGCTGACGAGGCCCGATGGAACGTTCATGGCGAAGATCACCATGCCGTTCTTCCAGGCGACCTCCTTCAAGACTCCGCTGACGAAGGAAGTCGTGAACGTCAACAAGACGAACATGCCGTCCGCGGGGCCGTACTACATGATCCGGAACGACCCGGACCGGCTGACGCAGATTCGTCAGAACCCGTACTGGAAGAAGGGCCCCGGCCGGAACCGCCCGCGGAACCTCGCCGGCCTCGACCTCCAGTGGAACCAGAACGAGCAGACGCTGTTCAACCAGACGGTCGCGAACCAGGTGGACGAAGACGCGTTCATGCCTGCGGCCGAGGTGCAGGGCATCGCCAACAAGTACGGCGTCAACAAGACCCGCTTCTGGTCGAAGTCGCAGAACTGCACCGGCTACCTGCCGATGAACACGTCGCGCTCGCTCTTCAAGGGCAACACGGCGCTGCGGCAGGCGGTCAACTACGCGATCGACCGCAAGTCGTTCGTGAGCCAGGCCGGCCCGTACGCGGGCAACACGTGGACGCACATCTTCAACCCGGGCGTCCCCGGCTGGCGCAACGTCAGCATCTACAAGCAGAGCCTGTCCAAGGCGAAGAAGCTGGCCAAGGGCCACTTCAAGACCGGCAAGATCAACCTTGGCTACAGGTCGTCCGGCACGATCAACCCGGCTCAGGCCCAGATCGTCCGGCGTGACCTCATCCGCCTCGGCTTCAAGGCGGGCAACATCAACATGAAGCCGTTCTCGGGTGCGGACATCTACGACGCGATGGGTAAGCGCAACACCGACCTCGACATGGGTACGTCGATGGGCTGGTGCTCGGACTACCCGGACCCGTACGACTGGATCAACGTCCTCCTGTATGGCAAGAACAACATCCAGGCGGAGAACAACGTCAACTACTCCTACTTCAACTCACCGAAGTGGAACGTGAAGATGGAGAAGGCGGCCCGGCTCGTCGGCCCGAATCGCCTCAAGGTCTACGGCCAGCTCGACCTGGACATCATGAACCAGGCGGCTCCGATGGCGATCGAGCGGACGTACAACAACCGGTACCTCTTCTCGAAGCGCGTCAACCCGAAGAGCCTCGTCTACCAGGGGATCTACCAGGACTTCAGCATCAACTCGATGGCGCTGAAGTAAGAGGAGGCAGTACAGAACCACCAGCATCACAACGTGAGGCGCCGGCACTGTCCGGCGCCTCACGTCTCTTTCACCGTTAGGATCCACCCGAACGCCAAGACCCCGAAGGACACCAAAGAGATTTCCAGGGAGAGCGCGTGTTCCGATACCTGATCAGACGAATTCTGTGGGCGTGCCTGCTCTTCATCGTGATCACGTTCATCACGTTCGTGATCTTCTACGTCGGGCCGAACAACCCGGCCCGCGCCGTCTGTGGCGGCGAGCAGGCGAAGCGCGAGTGCCTCGTGCGCGCCACGGAGAAGCTCGGGCTCGACCAGCCGCTGCCCGTGCAGTACTACAAGTTCCTCAAGCAACTGGTCGTCCACCAGGATCTCGGCACGTCGTTCGCGACGAGCCAGAGCGTGAACGAGCGGATCAAGGAGGCCGCTCCCGTGACCGCATCGCTCGTGTTCGGCGGCGCCGTCCTCTGGATGTTCCTCGGACTCTCGATCGGGATCTTCTCCGCGCTCAAGCCGCGCTCCTTAATCGACCGATTCGCGATGATCTTCGTCCTGATCGGCGTCTCCGCGCACCCGGTCTGGATCGGGCTGATCCTGGAGTACACGTTCGGCGTGAAGCTGGGGTGGACGCCCATCGCGGGTTACGCGAACTTCTTCGGCGCTGCTTCCGACACGGGGCAGGCCGGCGGGCCCTGGCAGTGGTTCTACCACATGATCTTGCCGTGGTGCACCTTCGCGCTCCTGTTCGCCGCGCTCTACGTCCGGATGATCCGCGCCAACGTCATGGAGACGATGAGCGAGGACTTCGTGCGCACCGCGCGCGCCAAGGGCGCGCCCGAGCGCCAGGTGCTCTTCTCTCACACCCTGCGCAACGCACTCTTGCCCGTGGTGACGATGCTCGGCATGGACATCGGCATCGGCCTCGGCGGCGCCATCTTCACCGAGACCGTGTTCAACCTTCCCGGCCTCGGGCAGACGGCGGTGATCGGGATCAGCAACCAGGATCTCGCGATCGTGCAGGGCGTAATCGTGTTCGCGACGGTGGCGATCATCATCTTCAACCTGGTCGTCGACCTGTTGTACGCCTGGATCGACCCGCGTATCCGGCTAACCTAAGACCACCCGTGGCTCTTCTCGAAGTCAAGGACCTCCGTACGTCCTTCCGGACCGAGGACGGCATCGTCAAGGCCGTCGACGGCGTCTCCTTCACCGTGGAGAAGGGGCAGACGCTGGGCATCGTCGGTGAGTCGGGCTGCGGCAAGAGCGTCACCTGCCTGACGATCATGGGGCTCAACCCGAAGCGGAACACGATCACGAGCGGCGAGGCGCTGTGGAAGGGCAATGACCTGCTGACGATGAAGCCGAGCGAGCTGCGGCAAATCCGGGGCGGCGAGATCTCGATGATCTTCCAGGACCCGATGACCTCGCTGAACCCGGTCCACACGATCGGCCGACAGCTCCAGGAGGCGATCCTGCTCCACCGCGACGTGACGAAGAAGTCAGCCCGCGCCCGCTCGCTCGAGCTCCTCAAGGCGGTCGGCATCCCGCACGCCGAGCAACGCATCGACGACTACCCGCACCAGTTCTCGGGCGGCATGCGCCAGCGCGTGATGATCGCGATGGCGCTGATCAACGACCCCGACCTGCTGATCGCGGACGAGCCGACGACTGCGCTCGACGTGACGACCCAGGCGCAGATCCTCTCGCTCATGAAGCGGCTGCAGGACGAGTTTGGCAGCGCGATCATCATGATCACCCACGACCTCGGCGTGGTCGCCGAGATCGCGGACGACGTGGAGGTGATGTACGCGGCGAAGGTCGTCGAGCAGGCGGAGGTGCACGACCTCTTCCACCGGCCGCAGCACCCGTACACATGGGGCCTGATGGGCTCGCTGCCGCGCCTCGAGACCGACGTCGAGCGGCTCACGCAGATCCCGGGCCAGCCGCCGTCCCTGCTGCGCCCGCCCCCCGGCTGCCGCTTCCACCCGCGCTGCCCGTACGTGATGGAGGTCTGCAAGACGACCGAGCCGGAGCTGGTGCCGACCCAGCGTGACGCGGAGCACCTCCAGGCCTGCCACCTCGACGAGGAGACCAAGGAGCGCGAGGCGGCTAAGCTCCTGGCCGCGACGATGGCGGAGACCGGCTAGACATGGAGGCTGCGGCGGTCCCCGACATGCAGCCGGCCGGCGACGAGCTGCTCGTCGTCGACAACGTCCGCAAGTACTTCCCGATCACGCGGGGGATCATCTTCCAGAAGGAGATCGCCTCGGTGAAGGCGGTCGACGGCGTCTCGTTCAGCATCAAGCCCGGCGAGACGCTCGGCATCGTCGGCGAGTCAGGCTGCGGCAAGTCGACGCTCGCGCGCTGCATCGTGCGGCTGCTCGACTCGACCGACGGCCGGATCATCTTCGAGGGCCGGGACATCACGAATCTCTCGCGCCCGGCGATGCGCCCCGTCCGGCGCGAGATGACGATGATCTTCCAGGACCCGTACGCGTCCCTGAACCCGCGGAAGCGGGTCGGCTTCATTATCGGCGAGCCGCTCGAGGTGCACGGGCTCGGCTCGGACGCCGAGATCAAGCGCCGCGTGCAGGAGCTGCTCGAGGTCGTCGGCCTCAACCCCGAGCACTACAACCGCTTCCCGCACGAGTTCTCGGGCGGCCAGCGCCAGCGCATCGGCGTCGCGCGCGCCCTCGCCGTGAACCCCAAGCTGATCGTCTGCGACGAGCCCGTCTCGGCGCTGGACGTCTCGGTGCAGGCACAGATCCTCAACCTGCTCAAGGACCTGCAGGACGACTTCGGCCTGACCTACATCTTCATCGCGCACGACCTCAACGTCGTCCGCCACATCTCGGACCGCGTGATGGTGATGTACCTCGGCAAGGTCGCGGAGGTCGCCTCGCGAGACCTGCTCTACCGCGAGCCGAAGCACCCGTACACGGGTGCGCTGCTGTCGGCCGTGCCGATCGCGAATCCGGACATCGGACGCCAGCGCGAGGCGATCGTGCTCGAGGGCGACGTCCCGAGCCCGGTGAACCCGCCGAGCGGCTGCCACTTCCACCCGCGCTGCCCGCGCTTCGTCGAGGGGCATTGCGACGTCGAAGACCCGCCGCTCTACTCGTTCGGCAACGGGCACGTCGCCGCCTGCCACTACGCGCTCGAGCGGTGGCCGATGTCCGCCGACGAGATCCGCCGCGCCGGCTCCCGCACGAGGGAGCAGCCCGAGTCCGAGCAGCCAGAGCAGCTCCCGGCCTAGGCGAACACATGCTCGCGGCGCTCCGCCGTCTCGTCCTCCTCGTCCTCCTCTGCTCGGCGGTAACGGTCGCCGTCTCCGCATTGCTGGGGCTCCTGGCGGGGGCCGGACTCGACCGAGCGATCTCGCTCGGCTTCTACGGAGTCGGCTGCTTCCTCATGGTCTCGGGTTTTTTCGTCGGCAACCGGGGCCCCGCGCGCCTCAAGTCCGAGGACCCGGCAGCTGGGCCGGTAATCCCGGGATTCGGCTCAATGGGCGGTCGGCGGCTGCGCTGGGCAACGGCCGAAGAGCAGCGCGAGACGATCAACCACTCGGGCGTGTTCATCGCCCTGGGCTTCATCCTCGTCGTGATCGGTGTGCTCGTCGACAGCCGGCACTCCCTCATCTGAGTGTCTAACTTCCTCCCGTAGCCGCCGTCGAAGCTAGTGTGCGACCGATGAACGGCGATTGTGAGCGCGCCCGACAGTGGGCGTCGATCGAGCTCGACGGCGAGTTGTCGACCTTCGAGCGCGTGCTGCTGCGCGCCCATCTCGCGCACTGCCCGCCGTGCCGTGAGTTCCGCACGGACACGAACGGGCTCACCCACGCGCTGCGCATGGCGCCCCTCGAGCAGCTCGACCACCCGGTCGAGATCAGCCGCGTCCGCCGGCGCGGGCTGCGGCTCCGCCTGGCGCCCGCTGCGGCTGCCATGGCCGTCGCCGTCGTCGGTCTCGGCAGCATCCTCGCCACCTCCGCCGTCCGTTCGAGCTCCGTCGGGACGGGCAACGACCGGACTCCTTCGGTGACCGCCGAGCTCGCCGGGAACGAGACGATGAACCTCCGCACCTCCGCTGCCCTCGAGCACATGAACGCGTTCCAGCAGATGCGCGTCTCGGCCGCGACTCGCTCGCTGCGCGGCGGGCCGGTTCTGCAGGACCGCTAGCCCTCTCGTTACCGCGCGACCCCGGGCGGCTACTGTTCGTCCGGTGTTTCCTTCGCTTGTAACCTCGTACGTCTGAAGCCTCGATCACGAGGCCCGGGTGGCCGCGATGACAGAGGACGGAAAGGCGTTCCCCAAGCCGGATCGGGTGCGGCGGCGCTTCGGTAGACTCCAAATCCCGGGCAGGCGGTCTCGCCGCGGCCTGGGCACGTCACCCGAACCGCCTCTCCAGGAGACCCATGCCTGACCAAAACGGCCAGAATCAGAACGTCGGCAAAGTCGTCGAGATCAAGGGCGTCGTCATCGACGCCGTCTTCACCGAGCGGCTGCCCGAGATCTACACCGCGTTGCGGATCGAGCTCCCGGAACGGGAGGGGCAACCGGCGATCGAGCTGGTCGCGGAGGTGCAGCAGCACCTCGGCGACGACCGGGTTCGCGCGGTCGCGATGGACGCGACCGACGGCATTCCGCGCGGCGTCGACGTGATCGACACCGGCGCGCCCATCACCGTCCCCGTCGGCAAGCCGACGCTCGGACGCCTGTTCAACGTGCTCGGCGACACGATCGACGAGGGCGAGGAGACCGCGGCCGAGGTCGAGCGCTGGCCGATCCACCGCGACCCGCCGTCGTTCGACGATCTCCAGCCGACGATGCAGATCTTCGAGACGGGCATCAAGGTGATCGACCTGGTGGCGCCGTTCGTGGAGGGCGGCAAGGTCGGGCTCTTCGGCGGGGCCGGCCTCGGCAAGACGGTTCTGATCCAGGAGCTGATCCGCAACGTCGCCCGCGAGCACCAGGGCAACTCGGTGTTCGCCGGCGTGGGTGAGCGCACCCGTGAGGGCAACGACCTCTGGCTCGAGATGACCGAGTCGGGAGTGCTTCCCGACACCGCTCTCGTCTTCGGCCAGATGAACGAGCCGCCGGGCGCGCGCCTCCGCGTCGCGCTCACAGGCCTGACGATGGCCGAGTACTTCCGTGACCAGGGCGCGAACGTGCTCCTCTTCATCGACAACATTTTCCGCTTCGTCCAGGCGGGCTCGGAGGTCTCGGCGCTGCTCGGCCGCATGCCGAGCGCGGTCGGCTACCAGCCGACGCTCGCGACCGAGATGGGCCAGCTCCAGGAGCGAATCACCTCGACGCGCGAGGGCTCGGTCACGTCCGTGCAGGCGATCTACGTCCCCGCGGACGACCTCACCGACCCGGCGCCGGCGAACACCTTCGCGCACCTCGACGCGTTCATCACGCTCTCGCGGCCGATCTCGGAGAAGGGGATCTACCCGGCGATCGACCCGCTCGACTCGTCGTCGCGCGCGCTGGCGCGGGACGTCGTGTCGCCGGAGCACTACGAGACCGCGACGCGCGTGCAGGAAGTGCTGCAGCGCTACAAGGACCTGCAGGACATCATCGCCATCCTCGGCATGGACGAGCTCTCCGACGAGGACCGGCTGATCGTGCAGCGGGCGCGCAAGATCGAGCGCTTCCTCTCGCAGCCGATGTTCGTCGCCGAGGCGTTCACCGGCCAGCCCGGCAAGTTCGTCAAGCTCGAGGACACGATCGCCGGCTTCGCCGAGATCCTCGACGGCAAGCACGACGAACTTCCCGAGCAGGCCTTCTACATGGTCGGCACGATCGAGGAGGCCGTCGCGAAGGGGCGCGGCGAGGAAGACGAGGGCGAGGTCAAGGCCGACGAAGAGTCCGAAGCCGAAGGCGAGGCCAAGGCGGAGCTCGAAGAGCCCGAGGCCGTTTCCGCGTAGATGCCAGGCAAGACGTTCGAGCTCTCCCTCGTCACGCCCGAGGGGGCGGCCTTCGAGGGCGAGGTCGAGATGCTGGTCGTGCCGGGCGACGCCGGCGAGATCGGCGTGCTCGCGCGGCATGCGCCGCTCGTCGCGATGCTGAAGGCGGGATCGACCCGGATCTACCACGACCGCGACTCGGAGGACATCATCGAGTTCGCGACCGGCCCCGGGTTCTTCAAGGTCGAGCAGGACCGCGCCCTCGCGCTCGTCGACGACGCGGTCGACGCGCGCCAGATCGACGCGGCGCGCGCGCAGGAACAGCTGGAGACCGCCCGCGCCGAGCTCGAGCGTCTGGAGAGCGGCGGGTCCGACGCCGACCGGTGGCAGCTCGAGCAGCGGATCCGCCACGCCGAGAACCAGCTGAACGTCGCCGGACGCTGACCGACAGGCCTTCGACGCGCGTTGCGGGTGCTACGCTCAGCAGACCCGGAAAGCTTTGACGGCAGCTTGGCGACCGGGTTACCAAACGCCTAAAGAGCCACACGCAAGCCGGCTCTCGAGGCCTTGGA
>Ga0081540_1002230_pt1 | contig 15961 bp, 13 predicted proteins | sample TabmetS2T1R1_FD_71024 | JGI IMG/M metagenome (GOLD analysis project Ga0081540, IMG submission 71024) | Tabebuia heterophylla rhizosphere microbial communities from the University of Puerto Rico - S2T1R1 | ecosystem: Host-associated > Plants > Roots > Rhizosphere ... | reverse complement strand
GCGCCGTCGAGCTCCCAGGTATCCCCGAGCCGCTTTCGCTCGCCGTTCACCCAGCACCAGCCGCCGAACAGCACCACCCGCCCGCGTCGGGCGTCGTAGCAGGCGGCGGACTCGCTGCGCGCCGGCGGACCGCTCGCCGCAGACCGCCTCCAGCTCGCGCCATCCCACTCCCAGGTGTCGTCGAGCAGCGTGTCCTGCCGGGGCTCCTTGCCGAAGAGCACGCGGTTCCCGCCGAAGAGGACGAGCCGTCCACGCCGCCGATCGAAGGCGGCGGCCGGAAAGGTCCGGGGCCCGGGGCCGCTCGCGCCAGTGGACGTCCACCGCCCACCGTCCCGCAGCCAGGTGTCTCCACGGACTTGCTCGGCGTCGGCACCACCGAAGAGCACCACCCTGCGACGGACCGGGTCGTGGACGAGCGCGTGCGCGTTCCTCACGCCTGGCCGGGCGGACGCTCCGGCCCGTCGACCGACCAGGACGCTCGCCCCGAGCACGAGGACGCCACGGCGGGAGATCTCCGGGCCGGCCATCGAGGGCAGCCTGGCCCGGGCGCGCACCGGAGCGTGCGCCGTTCCCTGCGCGGTGACCGGCAGCGGCGGAAGAAGCGCCAGCCCGAGCCTCAGAGCGGCCGGACGAAGAACGCCTTGAGGTACTCGGTCTCGGGGAGCCCCCCGAGGACCGGATGGTCCGCCGCGGGCCCCCGCCGCTCGAGGATCTGCACCGGCCGCCGGACGTCGTCCGCAGCGCCGAGGAGCATCTCCTCGAAGTCCGCCGGCTTCACCTTTCCCGAGCAGGAGCAGGTCACCAGAAGCCCTCCGGGACGGAGCAGCCGGAGCGCACGGACGTTGAGCTCCCGGTAGGCGCGCAGCGCCGTCCGCGCCCCTTCCTTCCGCTTCGCGAGGCCCGGCGGGTCCAGCACCACGGTGTCGAACCGCTCGCCGTCGCGGTCGAGCTGGTGCAGGACGTCGAAGGCGTTGGCCTCCCGCCCCTCGACGTTCCTGCGGCCGTTGCGCCGCGCGTTCTCGGAGAGCCGCGCCGCCGCCGTGGGGTCCTGCTCCAGCGCGAGCACCGAATCGCAGCGCTCGGCGAGGGCCAGCGCGAATCCCCCGTGGTAGCTGAACGCGTCGAGCGCGCGACCGCGCCCCAGCTCGCCGGCCCGGAGGTGGTTCTCCGCCTGGTCGAGGAAGCCGCCGGTCTTCATGTCGCGCAGGAGGTCGGTGCGGAAGACGTTCTCCCCCTCCCGCCACTCCACCTCGGTCTCCTTCGAGCCACGCAGCACGCGCGACTCGCGCGGAAGCTGCTCGAAGTCGCGGCCCGAGCCGTCGTCGCGGCACACCACCTGCACCGCGCCGGTGAGCTCCTCCAGCGTCGCCGCGAGCCCTTCCTTGCGGGTGTCCATCCCCTCGGCCAGGGTCTGCAGCACGAGCCGGTCGCGGTAGCGGTCCACGAAGAGCCCCGGCAGACCGTCGGCCTCGCCGTGCACCAGCCGGAGCGACTCGCGTCCGAGCGTCGCGCGCCGGGCGATGGACGCCTGGAGGCGGGCCCGGAACCACGCGGCGTCCACCGGCTCCTCGGTGTGCGGCCGCCGGGTGAGGAGCCGGAGCGCGAGCGGGCTCTTCTCGGCCCACAGCGCCTGGCCTGCTGGCTGACCGCGCGGGTCCACCACCGACACCACCCATCCGCCGGGCGCGCCGGGAGGCTCGAGCACGTCCTTCCGCCACACCCACGGCCGGAGGTGGCGGAGCGCGCGGGCTCCGTCGGCCGAGACCCGGACCGTGGGCGGTGCTGCGGAGTGACCTGCGCTCATTCCAGCCCGCGCGCGGCGAGCTCCAGGTCGTCCTCGCCCCGGAGGTGGCCGATCTCGTGGAGCAGCGTGACGCGGATCTGCTCCACCAGCTCCTCCCGCGAGTTCACCGCCCGGGCCAGGTTCTTCCGGTAGAGCACCACCGAGCGGCAGACCGGCCCGTCGTCGGCGCTGCAGGGCTCACCGATCGGCGGTCCGCGGAACAGGCCGAGGATGGTGGGCGACAGCGGGGGGTCGCCCTCGAGGAGATCGTCCGCCTTCGGGAGGTCCTCCACCGTCACCGGCACGCCGCCCAGGTCCTTCCGCATGTCCGGCGGAAGCCCGGCGAGCGCGTGGTCCACCTCGCGACGGAAGTCCTTCTCCGAGAGCAGCTGCGGAGCGGGGAAGTCCTCCGGCGAGAGCTCGCGGGCCTTCCGGAAGTGCAGCTCGGCCTCGGCCAGCTTGCCGTCGCGCTCCAGGAGGAGCCCGAGGTGCTGGTGGGCGTGCGCGCCGTGCTCGTCGTCCGAGAGCAGCCGGGTGAAGGCATCCTGGGCGTCCTTGAACCTGCAGAGCTCGAAGAGCGCCACGGCCTTCTCGTAGGCCACGTCGGGATCGCCGCCCCGCTCCTCCGCCGCCTCCTCGCTCCGCTCCAGCGCGGTCTGGGCCTCGCCGAGGTCGTTGGCCGCCATCGCGCCGAGAAGCGCGAACTGTCCGGCCAGCTCGCCGTCTCCCGCCTCGCGCGCCAGCTGCCGCCCGCGTTCGGCGTAGACGAAGGCCAGCTCGTCGTTGTCCCGGTTGCTGGGGAGGCTGACGCCGTAGAGGTGCGCCGCGCCGAGCAGCGAATCCAGGTGCTCGGGGTCGAGGGCCAGCGCGCGGGCATAGGCCAGCTTCGCCTCGTCGAACCGGCCGAGGGCCGACAGCGCGGCGCCGCGCTCGCTGTGGGCATCCGGCTCGTCCGGCGCCCGGGCGGAGGCCTCGGCGGCGCAGGACAGCGCCCGGTCGTACTCCCGTGCGTCGTAGGCCGCTCGCGCCGCGTCGAGCGGATCGAGCCCGCGCGCGTCGCACACCGCCAGCGGCTCGACCGGAGGCGGACGTGACGGGTGGTGGCTGGGGGCGGTGGGCAGGCCGGGGCTGGTGGCCGCGCTCTTCGCCGGAGCATCCGCCGGGGCGGCCCGGTGACAGGCAGACGCCACGCAGAGGAGACTGAGAAGAGCGACCCGGCGGAACATGCGCCCCAATGTAACAGACGGCCGCGCCGCTTCAGTCCACGCCGGCGCGTCGCATCAGTGGCAGCCGGCGTCCGCTCCTCCACAGGCGAGGAGCCTCGGCTGCCCGCTCAGCGGCTCCAGCAGGAGCTGCTGGTCGTCCTGGTGCGCGATTCCGGCGCGCAGGGTGAGGGCCCCCGCCGGGACCGGCCCCGTGCAGTCGCCCACCCCCGCGTCCCGGGGGACGGCCTGGCCCGTCCCGCCCCGGAAGCACAGGCCGGCCCAGGCGCTCAGGTCCACCGACGCTGGCAGGGAAACCCAGTCGCCGGTCTCCCGGCAGGGGCAGCCTCCCCCTCCGCAGGCCGAGGTGGTGGAGCAGGCTGCGGACGGGCAGCCGATGCCGAACACCTCGTTGTCGCAGGGGAGGCGCTCCCACCGGGCAATCGTGACCCCACCGTCGGTCACCATCGCCAGCCGGACGGGCTGGTTGTGGGTGCGGGCAATCTTCCGGGCGGCGAGGAGCTGCCCGTAGACCCCGGTCACTGCGTCATTGGCGCGGGCCCGGGCGATCGCCCCGCTCCAGCTGTTCACCGCCAGCGCGGCGAGCACGGCGATGACCGCGCAGGTGGTCATCGCCTCGAGCAGGGTGAATCCGCGCCGGGACATCAGAAGCTCCCCGCCAGCTGGTAGTTCCGGGGCGCGAGCGTGAGCACGAGCGTGCGGCGAAGGAGGCCGTCGTCGGGGTTGCCGTACTCGTCCCGGGCGAAGCCACCGCCGTCGGGCGTCAGCACCGGGCCGTTCTCCCGCCGCGAGGACCGGGCGACGAGGCGGACCTCCACCGCCCGGACCCGGCGCATCAGGGCGTCCCAGGCGGTGGGATCCAGCGCCGGGGGGCCCATCCCGCCGGGGACCGCGCAGCTGCCGCTCGGGCTCTGACCCAGGCACTGGTCGATGGGCACGCCCCCGTCGGCGCCGGGGAACCAGGTGAGGGGCACCCCGGCATCCGTGCTCAGGTCCCGGACGCCGAAGGCGATGGTCATCTGCTCCACGTCGCGGCTGACCTCGGTCCAGGCGTCGCTGGGCAGCGGCGGCGCGCGGCCCGTGTACTCGAGGACCGGGGAGCCGGTGGCCCAGTTCACCCGGAAGGTGGCGCCTCCCGACGACATCACGACCGAGCGCTGCGTGGCGTAGAGCGAGCCGCCCATGGCGCAGCCGTCGCCGGCCGGGGCGTCGTTCGAGCTCGGATAGGGCGTCGCCGGAAGCGTCGGGGCGTGGACCCCCGGTGTCCCCGAGGTGCTCGTGCCGGTGATGATCTGCGAGCAGGCCTCGGGCAGATCCGGATTCACCACGAACACCGGGGTCCCCTGGGGAAAGGTGGTGGCCTGGAGCGCGGTGCACAGCCCGCTTCCCTCGCGGGAGAAGCCGCCGGTCCCTCCGTCCGCGCCCGAGAGCTGGCAGGAGCTCAGCGGCACCATGGAGGTCGCGTCGCCCCAGCGGAGCTGAAGCGAGTCGGAAATTCGATCCCCGTAGACGTCCGGCGGCGGAGAGAAGCCGGGGAAGCCGGAGAACCGGTCCGCGGTGGTGACCTGGATCGCGTAGGCGAAGGTGCTCCCGCCCAGGTTGATGCGGGCGTTGCCCATGCCCTCGCCGGCGCGCTGGAGCATCGGTCCGAAGAAATCGCTGACCGCCTGGGTGCCGCCCTGCATCAGCGAGCTCTGCTGCTCGAAGAAGGCCTTGCGCTGGAGCTGCACGCCGACGGTCAGCGTCGCGGTGAGCACCACCAGGCCCATGGCGCTGGCGACCATCACCTCCATCAGGGTGAAGCCGCGTCTGGTCACGGCGCCACCCGGGTCTGCAGGGCCACGGCCTGTCGCGGCCGGTCACGCTCGGTCCAGCTCACCGTCACCCGGACGTTGAGGATGTGCGGCGCGGGCTGTCCGGGGACGAGCGCCCGGGCGAGGAGCGGCGCACCGGTCTCGTTTCCCTCGTAGCAGGGGCCGCCGTTGCAATTTCCCGGACCGTCCACGTCGACGTCCACGTGGTAGGTGCGAGCTCCCGGCGACGGGGGCGTCCCGGGCAGGCTCGACACGCCCCAGGCCACGTCGTAGCCGGTGCGGTCCAGGCTCCGGACGTTGTCGCAGAACGCGGTGTCGGAGGAGCCGTTGGTGCAGCCGAGCGCGAGGATGCGCTCCAGCTCCCGCTGGGCCACCGCCTCGGCCTGGGCCTGCGCCAGCGTGCGGCGGTTCTGGCCGGCGGTGGCGACCACGAGCGAGCCGATGGCGGCGATACCCATGCACATCACTCCCATCGCGGCCATCACCTCGATGAACGAGGCGCCGCGCCGAGGCCGCCTCACCTGGGGAGCTGTGACTGTGTCGACACGTCCCACAGGATGACCCTCGGCGCAGTGGCCGGTGTGAAGTTGGTGCGATTGTTCCAGGCGGCATCACCGTAGGCGGTGGCCTGACCGGTGACGCTGACGCTGAGCACGTGACCGTCGTAGATGACCGGCGAGTTGAGCGAGTGGCCGCCGAGGTCCTTCCCGCTCCCCGCCTGGGCGGTCCCGTCGCCCTGACCGAAGCTGTAGTACTTCCCGCTCACGGCGTTGCTGAGGTTGCAGGCGTCGGCGGCGTTGCCGACCGCGGTGGTCACGTAGACGAAGTTCGAGTCGAGCGAGACGCCGCCCCACACTCGCTGGCCGGGATCGAGCGCCTGGCTCCAGGTCGGCGCGACCGGCGCGGCGGGGCAGCTCCCGAGCGGATCCGGGTCGGTGTAGCCGAAGACGTAGTAGCGCGCGGCGGTGGTGTCGTACGGATCGTCGGGGCTGTCGGCGGTGCCGAAGAAGAACATCACCGTGTTCTTCGAGCCGTTCATCGGGCCGGGACGGGACACCAGGCCGGAGTGGATCTCCTCGAGCGGACCGTCCGTTCCGCCGACCGCGAGCGGTGCACTGGCAATGAGACAGGTCGGGATGCGCGAGCCCAGGGCGAGGGACTCGTTCCGCTTGCTCAGGTTCAGCCGGTACACCCGTCCGCTGGTGGAGGGGACGTAGAGGACGTCGGAGGTGCCATCTCCCGGCGTGGCGTCGCCGAACGCCGGCTCGCCGCCCACGCCCTCGCCCTGCTCGAGAGGAACCACGCCGACCTGCTTGCCGTTCACCACGACCGGCTGCCCGGTGGTGAGGTCGATGAGGTAGACGGCGCCGCTGTACCCGGAGGCAGGGACGTAGTCGGTGGCCACCGCGGCGATCCACTTGCGGCAGCTCCCCGCTCCGGAGCCGCAGTCGGCGGAGGCGGTGGTGCCGAAATCGACGCGGGCGATGACCGGGGCGTGCCGGGTGCCGTTGGTGTCCGGGAGGAGCACGCTCGGGTTCGAGAGCCGCGCGCTGGCGAACGCGCTGCTCACCGAGTTCATGTCGAACTCCCACTGGAAGATGGGGTACGTGTCGAGGTCGGGCTGGGTGATGTCGAGCGAGAACACCGTGCTCTGACCTCTCCCCGTCGCGGAGACGAGCATCGTCTTCGCGCCCTTCCCCACCGTCCCGCTGATGGTCCAGGGGAGGACCGAGCTCCCGAGGCCGGCGAGATCGACGTCGGCCACGGCCGGCGAGGCGTCGAGCGAGGCCGCGGGAGAGCCGGTGATCGTCGGGCCGACGTAGTTGTTCACGTACCGGCCGAGGAGGCTCCGCGGGAGGAAGGCGAACCGCTCGCCCCCGTTCCCGTAGTTGCGAGTGTTGACCCCCGGCGGAGTGACGCACGCGCCGGTGGGCTGGAAGAAGCCGCGGTAGAGCGTCTGTCCGGTCTGGCCGAGGCAGGGGTCGGAGGTCGAGGGTGAGTAGTGGCCGGCCGCGAAGGCGTGCAGCATCCCGGTGCTGGTGTTCACGTAGCTGTACGTGTTGCGCGACGAGAGCGGGTTCCCGTTGAGGACGCCGCTGATGAAGCGCGTCTGGTAGGAGCGCTGCTCGTCCGCGGTCGTCGTGTAGTACCAGGCCGGGTACGTCGGCGGGCCGACCACCGCGGGCGTGGAGAGGTTCACTCCGCCCATCGGCCAGCCGCGGCGAACATTCGTGGGTGACGGCTGCTGGTTGTCCTCCCAGCCGTAGAGCCAGTCCTTGACGAAGTCGCGATCCGTCGAGGTGCAGACTCCGTCTCCATTCAGGTCGTAGACGTACTTGCCGCCATTCACCCGGCAGAGCTGCGTCGCCGGAAGCAGGAGGTCCTCGGCGGCGTTCACCGTCGAGAGCGCGGCGATCTTCGACGTCGAGTCGACCGTCAGCAGGCGCCGGTTCGACGGGGAGCCCGCGGTGAGGTCGGTGACCAGCTTCCCGCCCGAGTCCCAGCGCTGCACCGGGTTGCTGATCTCCGGATGCTCGGGGTCGTAGATGGACTTGAGGTAGAGGTGCCCGCGGGTGCTCAGGTCCGGCTTGGCGTCGTAGTTGCGGGTGGACGGCGCCGGCTCGGCCGAGGGCCACGGCCCGGTCCAGCTCTGCCCCGGCGTCTCGAAGGTGCCATAGACGAAGGAGTTGCCCACCGTGCTCAGGCTGGAGCGCGAGTACGAGCCGGAGCGCACCGCCTGGTAACCGACGGAGATGGAGTTGATGGTGGGCTGGCAGTACTGGTTGGGGCTGGCGAGGCGGGCCTGCCAGCAGAGCTGCGACCCGGTGAAGCCCAGGTCCAGCACGTTGAAGGTGACCTCGGCCGGGTTGCCCGACGGCAGCGGCACGCGCGTCCAGGACGGGTTGGGGTTCGCGGTGCAGACACCGCCCGCGCAGAGCTTGCAGTCGACGGCGACGTAGTAGTCGATGCGCGCCGCCGGCGGTCCGGCGCAGGCGTTGGTCGGGCCGCTGGCCTGGTAGTTGACCGTGTCGTCCTTGCGGAAGCGGATGTTGGTGATGGTGAAGTTCTGGACGTCGGTGGGGCTGATGTCGCTGGAGACGATGCCCGAGGTGACCGTTCCGCCGTTGCTCTTGTTGATCTGGAAGACGACGTCGTTGAAGTCGCGGTCACCGCCGCCGCTGAGGTCCTCGAAGCCGAGGATCCATCGGAAGGGGTCGGTGTTCGGAGCGCCGACGATGACGTGCGGCATGCGGTTGGTGGTGGACCGCGGGACGCTCACCACCTGGTGCGGCATGGTGAGGCCGTAGCCGCCGTCCGGCGCCGCGAGCCGGGTGAGCGTCGCCGAGTCGAGCCATCCGGTGTACGTGCCGCCGTCGACGGTACACGTCGTGGTCGTCGAGTAGCCACAGCCGATGTCCACCTGGGCCGCCGGGTTGGCCATGTTCAGGTTCTCGTCCATGTTCAGGTCGGTGCGGCTGAAGTGGACGACGATCGGCGTGTTGAGCCAGAGCTTGCAGACGCCGCCGATGCGGCCGAGGCAGCCGGCCTGGCTCTGGCTGGTGTAGAAGACGACCAGGTAGAAGATGATCTCCTTGTTCCCCGGCAGCGTTCCGAGGTTCAGCGTCCGGTCGTAGAGCGTGACGCCCGGATCGGGGTTGCTGCCGGCGGGGAGGAGCCGCCCGTTCCCGTCGTAGGCGCTGACGTCGTAGTCGGGCACTCCGTTGACCGTCGTGGAGATGTCGGCGACCGGAACCAGCGGCTTGGTGGTGGTGTCGCTGTCGTCGTCGGCGTTGAGGAAGACCAGGTGGCCGATCCCGAAACCGCCATTCAGCGGATCCGCCGGCTCGAGCAGGTTGGGGATGCGGGCGTACATCCCGTTGTCGGTGAACTCGAGGTTCGGCGTGGTCGGCGTGCTGCCGCTCGCCTTTCCCACCTGCCAGCCCGAGACGCTGCCCATGCCGCCGTCGGCGAGGAAGGCGGTCTTGCTGGTGGTGCCGAAGGTCGAGGAGCAGCCGTCGTTGGCGATCTCCGGATCGACCAGCGTCTTGCCGTTCCAGCTGAAGGTGGGCGGCGACGCTCCGCACTTGCGGAACTTGCCGACGTAGCGGGTCGGCGAGAGGTTGTAGATGTCCTCGTGGAAGTCGGGGATGCCGTCGCCGTCGGAGTCGAGCAGGTTCCCGCTCGCGTCCATGTAACCCTTCTTGACCAGGTCGTCGGCGTAGAGCCAGCCCAGAGCCCAGCCGGCGCCACCGGCCTGGTAGACGTAGCTGATGCTCACGTTCTGATCGAACGGGAGCTGGATCTTCTGCGGGTTCAGCACGTCGAGGTTGGTGTTGAGCCGGAGCACGGGCGGAGTGCCCACCACCTGGACGGTCTTGAGGCTCTGGAAACCGCCGTCGGCGAAGTCGGGCTGGCGGTTCTGGGCCAGGCTGTCCTGGCAGAGCGAGGCGAGGCTCCCCGCCTGCGCCACGAGGGCCCAGCACGAGATGAGCGAGACGGCGGCGACGAGCAGTCGCTTCATGGCCGCCTCCCGCCCCGCTTCGCGCGGCTGGTCGGAATCCCGAGCTCCCTGGCCCGGACCTGCTCCTCGCTGAGGACCGCGCGGAGCCGCTCCCTGCGCGAGGCCTGGGTGGGCACCACCTGGCCGACGAGGTAGGCCATGAGGTCATCGAGCTGGGCCGAGGAGAGCTCGCGGGTGTCGCAGGCGGTGGGCTCCCTCCCCCGTCCGGGCCGCTGGATCCACGACCGGACCGGGTCGTAGCCGTCGGCCAGCAGCGCCTCGGTCAGATCCGGCCCTGCCCCGGGTCGCGCGTTGCGCCGGTCGGCGTGAGGCTCGCGCTGCCCTTGTGGGACCTGGGTGGCGCTGTGGCAGCGGCTGCACGCCGCGGAGAACGCCCCGGCGCCGTTCTCGGCATTGGCTGCCAGAGCGGGGACGGCGACGAGCGAGGCCAGGAGAGCGAAGCGAAGCACGACGTTCCTCAGAGGTTGGTGGTCAGGTTGGCGTTGATGGCCGCGTTCTCGTTCAGGTGAACGGGGTCCCAGATCTTGTCGGAGTAGCTGTAGCCGGTGCCGACGGCGCCGGTTCCGGGGCGGACCAGCGCGCGAACCACGGCCTGGACCGGCACGCCGGTGCCGACCTGCACCTGGCCGACCGCGACCAGCCACACGGTGCCGTTGGTGTCGACGGTGGGGTCGCCGTCGCCGTCGTCGTCGTCGCGGAGAAAGACCCGGTAGGCGACACGCGCGGCGTCGGGGTAGCTGACGTAGGGGTGACCATCGGCGCCCGTGAGCTCGAGGCCGGCGGTGTCCACCGAGGGATCGATCGCCTGGGCCCCGTTCCCGTCCGCGGTTCGCGACAGCGCGTAGCCGACCCAGGCCTCGGGCGTGTTCCCGAGCGGAATCTGGTACCAGGGATCGGTTGCTCCACCGACGTCGGCCGCCGGTGCGAGCGCGGCGAGGATGGCGTTGGTCGGCTGCGGCGAGGGGATGGCGGCGGTCTGCAGCCGGAGCCACTCGCGCGCCTCGGCGAGCCCGGCCTCGGCGGCGAAGAACGCCTCCTTCGCCCGCCGGTCCTGTCCCGCGGGGTCCGCCTGCGCGGTGATGAGGTTCAGCGTGGTGATGGCGCCGAGGGTGAGGAAGGTGACGACGCCGAGCGACAGCAGAAGTGTCGCACCTCGGCGGGGTCGTCTTCCGGCTGTTGGACGCACGTCCATGACGAGGCGACCGACACTGCAAGCCACCTGCCCGGCGAAAGAGCCTCGGGTGTTCGCTTGAGGTGCGACGGAGAATCCGCGGGATTCCTGGCTCGGCTGAACAACCGGGGGGTGGGTCGGGCCCCGCGGGAGGGTCGCAAACATTGCACCTGTCCCGGCCGGGACATGTGCGAGCGTGCGAAGCGATGCACCTCGTTCTCGCCTCGACGTCACCTGCCCGGCGCGCGCTGCTCGACGCGCTCGGCGTTCGGTACGCCGTCGAGGCGCCGGGAGTTGACGAGGTGGTTCCGGAGGGGACGCCGGTGGAGGCCGCGGTGCGGATGCTCGCGCTGCGGAAGGCGCGGGCCGTGGCGACGCGGAACCCCGGCGCGCTGGTGCTCGGGGCGGATCAGCTCGCCGAGGTGGACGGACGGGTCCTGGGGAAGCCTGCAACGCGCGAGGCGGCGCGGGCGCAGCTCGGGTCACTGGTCGGGCGGAATCACCGGCTCCTCACCGCCGTGGCGCTGGTGGGGGGAGGCGACGAGCAGCTCGAGGTCGACGCCGTCACGCTCCGCTTCCATCCGGTGCCGCCGGAGGAGCTGGAGCGCTACCTCGACACCGGCGAGTGGGAGGGCTGTGCCGGCGGATACCGCATCGAGGGGCGAGGCCAGGCGCTGATCGCAGCGCTCGACGGGGATCGCACCTCGGTGCAGGGCCTCCCGATGCTGGCGGTGGTCCGGATGCTGCGGGCGCGCGGATTGCCGCTGCTCTGAGCCGAGTCTCGGAGAGCTCGCCTGCCACGAGCGACGTCTCCCGCACGATGTCTCAGAGAACTCGTCTCGATCTCCGAGGGGAAACGCGTCGGAGGAATACTTAGTTAGTCTAACTAAGTATCTGGCCGGGCTCGCGAGGCGCCGATCGCTCCGAGGGGCGCGCGACGCAAACCACGAGCGAGGTCTCAAGAACTCGTCCCGCCGGGTAGCGTGGCCTATGCGGTCACCGGCACCGGGTCCGACCGAAGCTCTTCCGCGATGGCGCGGGCCGCCTCGCGTGCGCGCGGGAGCTCGTCCGGCTTGAAGCTCATCGCCGCCACCACCGGGTGACCCCCACCGCCCCAGCGCTCCGCAATCGCCGACAGGTCATGCCGGCGCAGATCGGGGCGCCAGGGATTGCTCCCGATCGACACCTTGGCCCGCTTGCGGCTGCACCCCACCCACACCACGTAGCGCGCGTCGGGATAGAGGTCGTAGGCGATGAACTTGTTCATCGCGTCGAGGCCCTCGTCGGCGACGTCGAAGAACACCACGCCCCGGTCGATCGAGGCCTTCCGGCGCACGATGTCGCGGTTGTGCTGGTGACGCTCGAGGAGCGGGCGGAACGGCTCCTGGATCATCGGCCGCGCGGCCACGTCCGACAGCGTGTGGTCCTGGAGGAGGCGGATGACCTCGGGGATGAGTTCCGGGTCGTGGTTGGCCTCGAGCACCGTCATCAGCTGGAGGGCGGGCTCGCGCAGGCCCACCGCCATCTGCGGGCTCGGGAACTGGGCGCCGTCGATGATCTCCGCCCACTCCAGCAGCTCGGTCATCGGGCCGGGATCGAAGCCGAAGCGCGCACGCGCGACGTCAGCGATGTACACGGTGCAGCTCTTCCGCCGGGCGTCGTGGAACTTGCGGCCGCTGGTGTCGGCGAGGAAATGCGCCTCGTCGCCATCGTTCTGAAAGGCGGAGGCGTGGTGGTCGAACCACCAGGTGAGCTTCGGAGACTGGCTGTAGCGGAAGTCGACGATGGCGTTCTCGTCTCCCTGGAACGCCGAGTCCGGAACCGGGGCGCCGCCCGCCTGATGTGACAGTCCCTGATAGCTCAGCGTCGCGTCGGGACGGATTCGCTCCCGGTAGAAGCGCGCGAACACCGCGGCGCTGGCTGCTCCGTCGAAGCAGTTGTCGTGAAAGAGCACGTGCATCCGCATTTGGGTGGGAGGACCTACCACCCCACCCCGTCCTTCGGGGAGGGATCGTCAGGGAAGTCCCTGAAAGGTGGACGCTCGCGGAGCAGCCGGCCCGCCCGGCCCTGAAAGAACGACAGCCCGCTGAGGAGGCGTGTCACGGACTCCGCGGAACGACACACCTTCTCCCTGGGTCAGGAGCGGCATGGTGCCTGCTACTGGCGAGGAACGAAAACGTTCGCCGGGCATCGAAACCGGCGCTCGAAGCCGGAGGGAACATGCGCAAGTCGTCGGCGAAGAAGGGCACGCGGCTCCAGCGACTGAAGCAGCGGGCCAAGGCGCACCACGAGGCAGTGCAGACGACGCTCGGTGAGCTGATCGCTGCGGCTTTCGACACCGTGGGCAACGAGGTGAAGGACGTCGCCCGCCTGCTGTCCTCGAAGCAGATCGGCCGGGCCACGCACGCACGCATCGTCCTGGTCCAGTAGCTTCCGGCCGGCCTAGGGTCGGTCTTCTCGGACGAGGGCGCGCCGGCTGATCGACACCCACTGCCACCTGGACGTCCCGCGCTTCGACGCGGACCGCGACGCGGTGCTCGCACGCGCCTGGGGCGCCGGGGTGGAGGGAATCCTGGTCCCGGCCATCGGGCCGGATGCCTGGGACGCGCTGCTGCAGCTGCCTCGCCGTGAGTCGCGACTCCAGATCGCGCTCGGCATTCACCCCCAGCTCCTCCCCGAGCTACCCGAGCCGGACGATGGACCGGCGCTGGAGCGCCTCGATGCGCTTCTCGGCGGAGGTGGGGCTGCCGCCGTGGGCGAGTGCGGGCTCGACGGTCCGAGCGCTGCCGCCGGGGCTCCGATGGAGCGACAGCTCCGGGTGCTCGACGCGCACGCGCGGCTCGCCCGGAAGCATGGCCTTCCGCTCCTCGTGCACTGCCAGAGGGCACACCCCGCGCTGGAAGAATGGCTCGCCCGGACACCGCTGCCGGAGGCGGGCATCGTCCTGCACAGCTACAGCGGGGGACCGGGGCGGGTGCCGGCGTACGTCGGGCGTGGGTGCCACCTGAGCTTCGCCGGTCCGGTGAGCTGGCCCGAGGCCCGGAAGCCGGTGGAGGCGCTGCGGCTCACCCCGCGGGACCGCCTCCTCGTCGAGACCGACGCGCCCGACCAGGCGCCCGCGCCGCACCGGGGTGGGCGGAACGAGCCGGCGTTCCTCCTGAAGATCGTCGAGGCGACGGCCGCGGCGCTCGGAGTCGGCGTGGAGGAGGCGGGCGCGCTCGTCGCCGAGAACGCGCGCCGGCTCTTTCCGGCGTTCCGGCGCTGAGCCGCGGTTTGCCGGAACCGGCATCGGGCGGACGCGGCTGCCGGGGGATCGCGAGTCGAGTGCCCTGACCCGCCCGGCCTCGAACCCTCACCTCGAGCGCTGCAACGGTGTCGGCCGAGGCGCCCGGCTCTCGGGGCCGGACTCTCTGCTCCTCGAGTCCGCGGTCCCCGTGATGCGGGCCGTCCCTGGACGCGCTAGAGAGAGGCCGCTCATGACGGCCCCCGCGCTCGACCCCACCCTCTCCCCGCCCCCGCCGGCCGACACCGCGCGCGCGTTTCGCCTCTCGCGCCGGTGGGACCGGACCGGACGCCTCCTCGGCGACGAGGCCATGGAGCGCCTCGCGCGCGCCCGGGTCATCGCCTTCGGGCTCGGCGGCGTGGGCAGCTACGCGGTGGAGGGGCTCGTCCGGAGCGGCATCGGCCATCTCACGCTGGTGGACTTCGACGAGGTCTGCGTCACCAACCTCAACCGCCAGCTGCACGCGACGGTCCGCACGGTCGGCAAGAGCAAGGCGGAGCTGATGGCCCAGCGCTGCCGCGAGGTGAATCCGGAGTGCATGGTGGAACCGGTGGCCGAGTTCTACCGGGCCGAGACCTCCGAGCAGCTCCTCCAGCCCGGGTGGGATTACGTCGTCGACGCCATCGACAACGTGAAGGCCAAGCTGCACCTGCTCCACCGCTGTGTGCAGCTCGGGCTGCCGGTGGTGAGCAGCATGGGCGCAGCCGGCCGCCTCGACCCGACCGCGATCCGGGTGGACGACCTCTCCGAGACCATCATGGATCCGTTCGCCAAGGACGTGCGCAAGCTGCTCCGCCGCAAGTACGGCGTCGACACCGAGCGGCGCACGGGCATCACCGCCGTGTACTCGATCGAGCCGCCGCGGACACCGGTCCCGCTCACCTACGACGCGGCGACCGACGGGTTCCTCTGCGTTTGCCCGAGCCGGGAGAACGACTTCCACACCTGCGATCACCGCACGCAGGTGAACGGGAGCGTCGCCTTCGTCACCAGCGTCTTCGGAATGAACGCCGCGGGCGTCGTGGTCCGCCGCATCGCCCACGGTCGCTGACGACGGCGGGCGTCAGGGCCCGGTCAGCACGGCGCGGGTCGACAGTCCAGAGGGCGGGACGGGCACTTTCGACTCAGGCGGCGGAGGCGCTCGTCCCGTCCGGTTGCGTCCCCGGCGGACGGAGCGAGGCGAAGGTCACGCCCTCCCGGCTGCAGGCGCGCCGGAACGCGCAGCGCGCGCACTGGGAGAGGTCCTCGGTCATCGGGAACTGGGCGGCATCGAGCGGAGTGTTCGCCGCCGCGTTGACCAGCAGCTCGCGCATCCGCTGGACCGACTCCTTGAAGTGGAGCGAGAAGCGCTCGACGGTGTGGGCGTCGACCGGGACCTCGATCTCCTGTCCGACGTTGAGGAACACCAGCCGGCAACGGATGTGGTTCGGCTCCACGCGGTGGCGGTGCGCGAGGTACAGCGCGTAGCCGACCACCTGGTCCTCGTGGCGCGTGTTCAGCGCGCCGGTCTTCCAGTCCACCACCGTGATGTGGCCGTCGTGGTCGCGGAAGGCGAAGTCCGGGATGGCGAACATCTTCACCCCGTCCATCTCGAACCAGCTGTGGTCCGCCCCCTCGTCCACCTCCAGCCACTGCTGCGGCTGGAGCGCCCGCGCCCGCTCGAGCCAGGGCGACTGGAAGAACCAGTTGAGCGCTGCCTCGACGCCGTCCCAGACGCGCTTCCACTCGGCGTCCGGGAGCGGCTCGGCGTACTCGTGCTCCATCAGCCCCATGAACTCGAGGCGCTGCCGCTCCTTCCAGTAGGCCCGGGCCCGGGAGTGCTTGTAGTCCTGCCGCATGATGAAGCGGGCACGGGTGATGGCCCTCGCCGGATCCGGCCGGCGACCGGCCCGGACCTCGAGCAGCGCGTCCTTGATCGCCGCGTGCACGACGTTGCCCGCCCAGTTGAAGCGGTTGGCGAGCTTCTTCAGGATCCAGAGCTGCCGCAGCTCGGGGTGCGCCTCGTCCTCCCAGCCGCCCCAGCTGCCGTAGTAATGGAGGTAGTACGCCCGCCGGCAGTCCTGGAACTTCTCGTGGCGGCTCTTCGACCAGCTGAAATCGTTGGTGAGGACGTTCTGGCCCATCCCGGTATGAAGACGACTGTAGCCCGGGCCCCTGTCAGCAGG
>Ga0081540_1002229_pt1 | contig 15969 bp, 16 predicted proteins | sample TabmetS2T1R1_FD_71024 | JGI IMG/M metagenome (GOLD analysis project Ga0081540, IMG submission 71024) | Tabebuia heterophylla rhizosphere microbial communities from the University of Puerto Rico - S2T1R1 | ecosystem: Host-associated > Plants > Roots > Rhizosphere ... | reverse complement strand
GCCTTCCTTGATGTCGAACCAGTCCTTGCCAAACGCATCGAGAATATTCGGCTTGTGGGTGATGATAAGTATATTGCTGCCAGCGGGCGGAACGGTGCTCGCCAGCTTGCGGAAGGCTGCGGCGCGCCGGTTGTTTTCGTTGGGCGAGACGACCAGTCCACCCTCGGTGACGTCCGTGCTCTTCTCGATGTTGTCGAAGCCGGCAAGCTTGGCGGTCTGATAGGCGCGGTCGTACTGGCTGGTCACCACCTTGCCGATCGGAATACCGATGGTCTTGAAGGCCTGGCCGAGCGCCTTCGCGGCCTCTTCGCCTTTGGGATTCAGCCGACGCTGCCGGGCGACGTTGTCGTAGTTGAGCGGGTCGGTATCGGCCTGATCCGGAAAGGTGGCGCCGTGACGGAACGCGATGACGTAGCCTCCCGCACGCAGCATCTGCGCGAGGTCGCGGTCGCTCGTGCGTGACTGCGCCTGGATCGGCATAGCGAACAGAAGCGCCGCGAGAGTAGAAAAAGCTGCAAATCGGAACTGAACCATGATGGGAGTCTCTCTTTGATGGCTGACGTTTAATGCCCCAGAGAACGTCTCCGCCAGCATGGACAGGTGCTGCGCTGCGGCCGACGGTGCGGGGTCATCACTGGCAAGACCTGGCGAGGAAAGCTCTATTCCGAAACGGCGCTTCAAAGGCGCGTGAAACGGATGTGACACCTCAGGCCCAACACCCAAGCCCGTTGGCCTTTAATCATGAGCGTCGCTCGCGCCCGAGGTAGGCGCCGCGGCTGATTTAGCGCCGCACAGCCTCACGCATCGCCGGCCAGAAAGCGGAGGCCGTCTGCCCATCGGATTTGCTCGCGCCGATCACGTAAAGCACCATGACGACGACGAGGAGCGGAATAATGAAGACATGAAACACGCCGAGTGCCTTATCGAGGCGGGGTGCCCTGTCGATGGTCCTGTTGATGCGCAGGATGGAGATGCCGATCATCAGACTGATCAGCAGATAGTCGAACAGGAACATCTTATCGGAGATGGTGGCTTCGTCGCTGCCGATCTTTGGGATGGTCAGATAGAGCGCGACCGCAGAGAGTAGGGCGGTGACCTGGATGGTGACGATCGCCTCGAAATGCGATCCGGGAATGAAGATCGCGAGATAGGCGATAATCATGATGAAGGCGAGCGGGATAACCACGGTCAGGAAATAGTCGGTCGCCTCGCGCTTCATCACCCAGACAAAGCTGCCTTTGTAGAACGGAACGACGCTGCGCTCGTGGCTCTTGGCATCGATGATGGGGAGGAAATCTTCATCGTAGCCGACATATTGCTCCCGCACCCGCCAGCCATCCACGTCGACAATCTGGTCACGCAGCAACTTTGGGGAAGGTTGGATGATGAAGGGCGCATCCCCGCTCTTGGAGCGCATATCGATCGAGAAGCGCTGACTATCGAATGGGTAGTTGCCGAAATTGGGGGTGAACATGAACTTGCCTGATATGGCGTAGATTTTCATGTCGTTCGGATAGGTGGCGCTTGCGCCTCCCTCATAGAGCGGGCGGATGGTGATCTGCTTGCTGTTGGTATCAGGATCGAGAAAGGCGTTGGCGAACTCGATCTGGTCGATGGACTGCTCCCCCTGCGCATGCATCGACAGGTAGAACTCAGCGACAAAGCTCCTCTCCTTGTCATCGATGCGGAAGGCGCGTGTCAGATCGACATCGAGATAGAGGGTCTGGATCTGGCGCATGGCGTCATTGCGCAGCGTCACGTATTGGAGTTGGGCGAGCTGATCGGCCCCCAGATTTTTGGGGTGCGTGACGATGAACGGCGTGCGCGCTGCCGCCCGCGAAGTGGGGCGAAACGACCAGTTTTGCAGCGAGCCGGGAAACGCGCCGTGGCCGGAGGCAAAGGTCTTCTGAAATCCATTGATGACTGCCTTACGCAGAGCGCCAAGCTCAGTCGTCGGCTCGGACGCTTTCAGCACTTCCGAGATCATGGCCACTATATCGGCATATTGCAGGCCGGTCGTGACAGCGCGCAGATTGGCGCTGGACAGGACATTTGGTGCCTCTTGCTGGTTCGGTTTGCACTGGCCGTTTGACCAGCCGGGCGCCTTGGCGTTGCGCCCGCCACCGAAGATCATGTCATTGGAACTGGAATGGAACAGGTACTGGCGCACCCGATCGTTGTAGGCATCGGGCAAGCCGTCCCAGGCAAGCTGATAGACATCGCCGGAATAGGTCACATCGCCGGAAGAGAAGATCGTCTCGAGGCGCCCAGAGACGAATAGCGGTGGATTGACGCCAGCCTTCTCCAGCGCTGTCAGCAGGCCCCCGACTCGCGTGCCGCCAAAGCTGAGCACAAGAAAATCGGGATTTGCGGCCTTCAGCTCGGCGACCGTGGCGCTGACACTGGTCATGTCGAGCTTGTCATCGCGCAAAGGCAGGCGATAGTCGCCCACGAAGCTGAGCGGGGCGAGACGCTCTTTCAGCCCCTCGGCCAGCTTGGTGCTCATGATTTGGTCCTTGATGCCGACGAGGGCCGGACGGCTCACCTTCAGATCGCGCATGAAATGCGCCATGACCGGGATGCTGTCGTCCTCAAGCGCGCCGCGCATGGTGAAAACCGTCGGGAAGTTCTCGAACAGGTCGTTGACCGAGATGTTGGACAGCCAAGGCAGCCCGCTGGCGGTGAGGTCCGCGCCGGCGCTGTCGAATACCTCCTTGGCGCGATTGGTGTTGCCGAGCCCGATCATGGCGACTGTCTGCTGGTCTGACATCGCGGTTCTGACGTTGGCGACCGTTTTCTTTGCATCACCAACATCGTCCAGGAACTGGAGCTCCAGCCGCCGCCCGGCAACGCCGGTTGTGGCGTTGATCTTGTTGCGCTCCAGCATCGCAAGGCGCCTGATCGCCGCTGCATTGCCCGGATCAAAGCAAGCGTCACTGGTCGAGGTTATGAGGATGGCGATTTTTGCCGGTGGATTTTGCACGATCGCCTGCGCCTTGGCTGATGCCGCCTGAGCCGGTGTGTCCGGCAGGAGCCCGAGCGAAAGGCCGGCGAGTAGTGTTGTGGCTGCCGCTGCAATGCGCTGCCGCGGCGTTAGCTGACGTTGAAAGGCTTTGGCCGATATACGGTAAACAGAAAAACAGCGTTCCACCTTGGTCCCCCGACTTTGCTGGGTGACGCTGCTATAGCAAGAAGCTGCCAAAGGGGAAAGCGCGGCCCGCGGCGGACGCTATGCGCCGCGAAACCTTGACGCCAGAGCGTGACAGCCACTCAGGAAAGCAGGCTCAGCTTCGCCTCTGGAGGAGCCTCCCCTGTCAGAGAAGGCGAAGCGGCGCCGGAGGCCAGCCAGATCGTCATAAACTCGGCCAGCCATTTGCGCAGGCGGACGCCATAAGCGTCGTGTCCCTGGATGTGTTCGGCCCTCGGCCGGGCGCCGGGCTGGCCAAAGCGGTGCGCCGCCATGGTCGTCCAGCGATGGATCATGGCGAGCGTCATTTCCGGGTGGAACTGGACACCATAGGCGTTAGCGCCGTAGCGGATGACCTGGTTTTCAAAGGTTACGCCGCTCGCCAGGCGCCTGGCGCCATGGGGAAGATCGAAACCCTCGCAATGCCACTGATAAACACGCTCTGGCCAGCAGAGCAGCGCACGCGCTTCGTCACTGACCTGAAGCGCATAGTATCCCACCTCGATCTGCCCCGCCGGATGAAAGCCGACACTTGCGCCGAGATATTTGGCAAGCATCTGCGCCCCGAGGCATATGCCGAGAAAGGGCTTGCTCTCCCGGAGCGGCACGGCAATCCAGTCGATCTCGGTCTTGATGTAATCGTCGGGATCATTGACGCTCATCGGACCGCCGAAGATAACGGCGCCGGCGTGGTTTTCCATCGTCTCCGGCAGCACGCCACCATAGCGTGGGCAGCGTATGTCCAGCCGATAGCCATTCGCACGCAGCCATTGGCCGACAGCGCCAGGATTGGTTTCGGGGCGATGGACGATAACCAGCATGTCGCGCGGGGCGGCGCCGACACCGTTCATCGCCTGAGCCCTTCTGGGCGTGGAACCGCGATCAGCCGGAAAGTCAATGATGGTCACGGAGTTATCCTAATAGCGTTGCTTTAAAAACCAGCCGATGAACGGCACGAATAGGAAATGCGGCATGAATCGTACGGCAATGGAGTTGAATGTAGCCAGAATGCCTGGCGCGATCAGTATGCGGCGGCCCATGAAGCCACTATAGACTATCCTCCCCACCTGGTCGGGACTTGGCACCGTCTGAAGCTTCAGATAGTTCGCCTGAGTCGCCCCCATCTTTTCGTGAAAGCGTGTTGCCACAGGCCCCGGAATGGCCACTGAGATGCGCACCCCTCGCCCGGCATTCTCGTGCGCCAGCGCCTCGGTCAGTGAAACCACGAAGGCCTTGCTGGCATAGTAGGCTGCCTGATAGGGGCCCGGGAACAATCCACCGATCGAGCCGATATTGAGCACGCCCCCCCGAGCGCGCGCCAGCATATCGGGGAGGAACCGGCGGGTGAGACGGGTAAGCACATCCACGTTCACCCCAAGAAGATGATTCAGCTTTGTCGTCTCCTGTTGGGCGAAGCTCCCGCCAAGCCCGATTCCGGCATTGTTGACCAGATAATCCGGATAGGCCCGTGCTGCTTCCAGCGCAGCCTCCACTTGGATTACGGCATCTTCTGCCGCCAGATCGATCGCGGCCACATGCACCTCAACGCCAAAATCGCGGCGCAGCTCGCTCGCCACTGCCTCCAGAAGATCCAAATTGCGTGCCACCAGCATCAGGCGGTGGCCTCTTGAGGCAAATTCATTCGCCAGGGACCGGCCGATGCCCTCACTGCTGCCGGTTATCAGCGTTATGGGAGCGCGGCCGGCATCGCCAGGAAGGGGAGTCGGCGAGCCTGCATGACGACGCACCCAGCGGGTCTCCAGCCGCTGCAGCCAATTTCCCATCCCTATTCAGCCTCCATTTCCGCGCGGACCATCTGCTTTAGCTGCATGCGGTCGCGCGTTGGGACGGCGAGCAGCTCGGCGGTGCGCCAGATCAGATTATCCTCGAGCGGGCCAAGCTTACCGTCAGAAAAGACGAGGCGCCACATCATGGCGATGATGTCACGCTTCTGCTCCAAGGGTAACCGGTCACGAAGGACTGAGGTGAAGCGGTAGATATCGATCGCCTCGCGCTCCTCTCTTTCCGCCGCGATCAGCAACCGGTTGACCTCCTCGGCCGAGAGGTTGAAATGAGCGGCAAGCAAGGCCCGGAGCTGTTCGGATTCCGTCTCGGTCACCACCCCGTCGATGGCCATCGTATGAACCAGGAGCGCGGCGGCCGCGATGCGCAGCTCATCCTCGCCCAACTTGTCGTCGGACTCAGAGCCGGTCAGCTTTTCCAGGAGAGACGCAATTTCCTTCAACATTCTGGACCTCTCGCGATCTTCATGCCGCATTCACACCATATCGGAAATAGTGCCTCATTCGAAAAGACCGAAGGCTTGAACGCCGCACCTTCTATGCACAAGTCTGTCGTCCCTCCCGAGGCGATCCCCCGAGCTGCCGTGAGCGGTGCGATCCTTCGCGGGGATGAGGTTCTGCTCGTGCGCCGGGGAAGGGCGCCGGCGATAGGACTATGGAGCCTTCCCGGCGGGCATATCGAGGCTGGCGAGACTGCGCAGGAGGCACTTGCTCGCGAACTGATGGAAGAGACGGGAATTACAGCGCGGCTCGACGGCGTCGCCGATGCCGTCGACGTAATCCGGCGCGATGACGAAGGTACAGTGATCTTTCATCGGGTGATTGTGGTGTTCTACGGTATCTGGCTCGACGGCGAGCCGCAGGCGGCCAGCGATGTTTCAGAGGTGAAGTGGTACCGCCCCGAGGATGTCGCGCGGCTGGAGACGACGCCAGGTCTGGCCATGGTCATCGAGCGGGCGAGAGCCGCTCTCGCCTTGGATGCTATTCGGCCGCAGCGTGACTCCCTATAAGGATTTTTGCGCAGGGCATAAGAGTGGATAGAGGCTTGCATCGACTGACAAAATGCCAATAGATTGCAACCTGAGATTTTGGATGAAGGTGGATGCGTAGCTTCCGATTGCAGTTTGTTTCAGCCACGGTCTTTCTGCTGCTTTTGCTTTTCTCGGGGACTGATGCTTATTCGCAAAACACGCAGGCCACGCAACCCGCGCCGGCTCAGCCGGGCATAGCTGGTGATAGCGAGGCGAAGCCCTATGATCAGCAAATCTACCAGCTCGCTGAATTGCTTGGCGCTGTTCACTACCTGCGCGAGCTTTGCGGTGCCGAGGAAGGCCAGACCTGGCGCAATCAGATGCGCGAGCTCGTCAGCGCGGAAGGCACGACTGCTTTGCGCCGTGCGCGGCTGGTGGATAGCTTCAATAAAGGCTATCGCGGCTATTCACGCACCTATCGAACTTGCACCAAGCCGGCTCTGGTGGCCATTGACCGTTTCATGGAACAGGGCGCGAACATTACCGCAGGGCTGATGCAGAACAATCGTTAAAACCCATATCGCCCTCCCCAACCCGTCGCCCGCGTTAAGCACGACAGCAATGTCCCATCACGCGGCGGCGAGGGCTGTGATACGGAGTATTGAGCGGGGCTGGCAGGTGACGTTCGGAGAACTCAGTTGTACCGGATAAGAAACGGTGGATGGTCGGAGGAGTCTGATCCCGCCATCGAAGGCGAAGACCAGAAGCAGGCCGCGCTCCGCTACATCATGGAGGCGTGGCATCTTGCGCTTCACGATGGCATCGAGCCCGAAATGCTCGCTAATGCGTCCTTCTTTGCTGCGCTGTCGGATCTCGTTGCCACCTATGGTGAAGATGCCGTAGCGACGATGACCGAAGGACTTTCCAAGCGCATTCACAACGGGGAATTCACCCTATATCGCGTTACCCAATAGGGGAGCGAGACGACGGGTCAGCGGCAGAGGGACTGCCGGGGTGAAAGACGTCGCTTCAGATGCGTGACCCATCAGGCCAAGCGCGAGCTGTACAAACAGAAGACCGCCAAACGCAACCAGCACGATACCGGCGATCTGATTGATAATCTTCAGCCGGCCCTCGTTCAGCCGGCCACGCAGCTTCTCGATCAAGCGCGATAGCACGGCCCACCACAGCAGGCTCCCGGCCATCACCGAAATGACGAGTGTCAGCGCCTCGAAATAGCTGTTGAGGCCGCCAAACACTGAGCCCAGCCCTCCGAAAATCGCAAACAGGCCGAGGATTGCGCCAGGATTGGTGATGGTGAGGAAGAAGGTCTGCGGTATGACCCCGGCATGCGGCAGAATGCGCCAGATTGGCAGCCTCAGAGCTGGCCGCAGCCGCTCCGGCACGCCTTCGACGATGCGCCGGAGCCGCGCTAGGCTGGTTACGCGCTGTTTGGGCGCCAGCTTGGGTTCCGCCGTAAAGAGCTTCACGCCAAAGGCGATCATGATCGCCCCGCCGACCAGCTGAATCGCAAATTTATGATTGGCGAGCACTCCGGAAATCGCAGTGATGCCAAAGGCCGCCACCGTCGCAATCAGCCCATCAGCCAGAACCGCACCGATTCCCGCCGCAAAGCCGCCCCAAAACCCTCGCTCAAGCGTTCTCTGGATGCAGACGATATTCACCGGGCCAACCGGTGCGGCAATGACGATGCCGACGATCAACCCGCTGAGCACAAATTGGGTCGTGGTTATCACCGCATCAGAATGCAGCACCGTCGGTTGGCCCTGTCATAAGGTTGGCTCTGTGATGACCTAAATCCTGCCACAAGGTCGGTGGCCCCTGCCGCCGCTACTCAAACGCAATTCCCCCGGAGCAGCGCAGAATGCAACGTTATCGTAACGCTAAAGTGAATCACCCCGTTTTCACCCTTGCGACATTCCTAGCTTTGGCGGTCATGCTTGTCTATGGCGTCGCCTGCCTCATCCCCTCGCTAAAAGCAGAAAAAGCCGCATCTGAGAAGGTGTTGACACAGGGGGCGGCGAATAAAACGGTTGAGGTGCTGCGTGACGTCTCCTCCCTTCCGCCCCAGGTTGTAAAGATGCGCGCGGCGATACTGGAGGCGGCAGCGACAGGAGAGATCGAAAATCTGCGAGTGCCCATCGAAATGAACGAGCTTCCGCCGATGCTCGCCAATGAAAAAATTGGCGACCCGATGCAGTATTGGAAGAAGGTCTCCGGCGATGGCGAGGGGCGCGAGGTTATGGCGATTCTCATCCAGCTGTTCCGCACCGGCTTTGCCCGCAAGGCGGGTGGCACGGCCGAGGAGACCTATATCTGGCCTTATTTCGCGGAAATGCCAGTCGATGCGCTCACACCTCCCCAGGAAGTGGAGATGCTGACTTTGGTCCCACCGGCACGGCTGAAGCAGATGCGGGAGAAGCGCAAATATGACTATTACCGCCTCGCGATCGCCCGTGACGGCACCTGGCATGCGTTTATGCAGGACTAGGCGCAAGGAGCATCCGGACAGTGTGATTCGGAGGGAATCGCATCGCGAGAACACGAGGCCAGATTTTTCTCACGCTTATCCTCAAGCCTTGCTTTGCTTGGATAATTTCGCCGGACGGATTGAGCTGCGCGGCATTTGTTCCTAGCTTCTCACCAAGCTGGCGCCTCATCGGCGCTTCACTTGAGGGGAGACATCAATGGCAATCAGCGACGTCGTTGAGGAGACGGCAGCGGCCAATCTGCATCAGGGGGCGAAGGAGCATTTGCGCGCCTTCGTTGAGCGGATTGAACGTCTCGAAGAGGAGAAGGCCGCGCTCGCCGCCGACATCAAGGAAGTCTATGCCGAGGCGAAAGGCAATGGCTTCGACACCAAGGCGTTGCGCAAGATCGTCCGGCTGCGCAAGCAAGCCGAGCATGAGCGGCTGGAGGAGGAGGCGATGCTCGCTACCTATATGCAGGCGCTCGGCATGATCCCATTGCAGACGGCCTGAGGCTGGCAGGCTTTCGCTCACGCCGCCTGCCTCTGACATTGCTGCCTGCTACCTGAGATGGGCGTCTGAAGCAGCTTCGCAGACAAACGCAAAACATTAAGCTGCACAAGACTGCCGACATTCCTGAAATAGCTGCCGAAGCATCCGCAGTTCTGCACTGCATAGGCAGCTATTCTCCTTCTGGTTACCGCTCACGCCAGATTGACTGTTTGCGTGTTTGCCGGGCGTTGCGAAAAACTGGGCAAATGCTACTACGGTCATCGTACAGGCCGAGGTTCAATCCGCCGAAAATGACTTCCGGTCTGAGACAAATGCCCGTCCAGCAGAAGACGAAGCAAGCACGATCGGAGGAATGATGAAACAGGCCCTTGGCATTGCGTTTGCCCTATCACTTGCCATGCTCGCCAGCAGCGACGCGGCGCGCGCGCAGCAGAGCAATATGACTTTCTTTATCAGCAGCACTGGCTCAGGTAAGGGTGCGGACCTCGGTGGTCTCGAAGGTGCCGACAGACTTTGCCAGACGCTTGCAACGGCGGCCGGCTCGAGCGGCAAGACCTGGCGTGCCTATCTCTCCACGCAAGGCGCGAATGCCGTCAACGCCCGCGACCGGATCGGCAAAGGGCCGTGGCAGAATGCGAAAGCCGTGGTGATCGCCAAGAGCGTCGAGGACCTTCATGGTCCCAACAACAATATCTCGAAGGACACCGCTCTGACCGAGAAAGGGTGCGATGGTCAACGGCCGGGGTGACCAGCCGAACATGCACGACATCCTGACCGGCTCGCAGCCCGATGGCACCGCCTTCGCTGGCGACAAGGACCAGACTTGCAGCAACTACACCAAGAGCGGTGCGGAGGGAGCAGTGGTGGTGGGCCATCACGACCGCCGTGGCCTCAGCGAAGACCCGCCTGCCAAGTCTTGGAACTCCTCGCACCCCTCACGGGGCGGTTGCAGCCAGGACGCGCTGAAGAGCACAGGCAGTGCTGGCTTGGTCTACTGCTTCGCCGCCAATTGAGAGTGGCCTGCAAGCGGCCCTTTCAGCTGATCAGCATCAGGCCGAGACTGCGGCCTGATGCGCCGCTTCCAGATTGAATGCCGCGGCCATGAGCGCGCGCGTGTAGTCGCTTTTCGGTGCCCTGAAAATCTCAGAGGCCGGGCCTTCCTCCACGACCTTCCCATGACGCATGACGATCACATCGTTGGCGAGCGCACGCACCACCTTCAGATCGTGGCTGATGAACAGATAGGCGAGGCTGTGCCGCGCCTGCAGATCGCGTAAGAGATCGACAATCTGCGCCTGGACGGAGACGTCGAGCGCGCTGGTCGGCTCGTCCAGCATGACGAATTTTGGCTCCAGCACCATGGCGCGGGCAATGGCGATGCGCTGGCGCTGGCCTCCGGAGAATTCATGTGGATAGCGGTCCTGAGTGGTAGGATCGAGCCCGACCTCCTCCATGGCCCGAGAGACGCGGGCGCGGCGTTCTTCATAGGGCATGCCGCGGTTCTGGATGATCAGCCCTTCCTCAATGATCTGGCTGACGGAGAGGCGCGGGCTGAGTGACCCATAGGGGTCCTGGAACACGATCTGCATATGCCGGCGCAAGGGGCGCATGGCCGCCGATTTCAGTCCATCGATACGCTGGCCGACATAGGCGATCGGGCCGCGGCTGGAAACGAGGCGGAGCAGCGCCAGGCCGAGGGTGGTCTTGCCCGAGCCGGATTCGCCGACCACGCCAAGCGTATGGCCCTCGCGCAGCTTCATTGAGAGGCCATCGACCGCCTTCACATGCCCGACCGTTCGGCGCAGGAGGCCGCGCCGGATCGGATACCAGACTTTGAGGTCATCCGTTTCCAGCACGATGGGTGCTTTGGGGTTCGCGACCGGCGGATTGCCCTTCGGCTCTGACGCGATCAGATGCTTGGTGTAAGGGTGTTTCGGCGCAGAGAAGATTTCCTCGACCGTCCCGTGCTCGACGATCTCCCCATGGCGCATGACACAGACCCGCTCGGCCATCTTCTTGACGATGCCAAGGTCGTGGGTGATCAGCAGCATAGCCATGTGGAACTCGGCCTGGAGCTGCTTCAAGAGTCCCAGAATCTGAGCCTGGATGGTGACGTCGAGCGCCGTCGTCGGCTCGTCGGCGATCAGGAGGTCGGGATTGTTGGCGAGCGCCATCGCGATCATGACGCGTTGACGCTGGCCGCCGGAGAGCTGGTGCGGGTAGGCGGTGAGCTTATCCTCGGCGTCCTGGATGCCGGCTTTGGTGAGCAGGTCGAGCGTGCGAGTTCGAGCCTCGCCATTGGAGAGGCCCTGATGGAGCTTCAGCACTTCGCCCACCTGCTTCTCTACGAGATGCAGCGGATTGAGCGAGGTCATCGGCTCCTGGAAGATGATGCCGATGTCATTGCCGCGGATCTCGCGCACCTCGCCTTCGCGCATCTTCAGCACGTCGTGGCCTTTGAAGAAGATCTCTCCCGTTGGGTGCGATGCGGCAGGGTAGGGCAGCAGCCGCATGATGGAGAGCGCCGTTACGCTCTTGCCGGAGCCGGACTCGCCGACCAGCGCCACGGTCTCGCCCTTGCGGATGTCGAAGGAAATGTTGCGTACCGCATGGGTCGTCAGCGGCCCGTTATGGAACGCCACCGACAGGTTCTTTACGTCGACCAGCTTCTCGCGTGTGTCCGTCGCCATGACCTACCTATACGACTTGCGCGGATCGAAGGCGTCACGGACGGCTTCGCCGATGAAGATCAGCAGGCTCAGCATGATAGCGATCACAAAGAACGCGGTGAGGCCGAGCCATGGCGCCTGCAGGTTCGCCTTGCCCTGTGCCAGGAGTTCGCCGAGCGAAGGCGAGCCGGGCGGCAGGCCGAAGCCGAGAAAGTCGAGCGAAGTCAGCGTGGTGATCGAGCCGTTGAGGATGAACGGCATGAAGGTGAGGGTCGCGACCATCGCGTTCGGCAGGAGATGCTTGAACATGATGCGGGTGTTGGAGAGGCCAAGAGCTCGGGCGGCGGTGACATATTCGAAATTGCGGCCGCGCAGAAACTCGGCGCGCACGACGCCAACCAGCGATGTCCATGAGAAGGCGAGCATAATGGTCAGCAATATCCAGAAGTTCGGCTCGATGACCGCTGAGATGATGATGAGCAAGTAAAGCGTGGGAACCGAGGTCCAGATATCAATGAAGCGCTGGAACAGGAGATCGGTCCACCCGCCGAAATAGCCCTGAACCGCGCCCGCCGCGACGCCGATCACCGAGGAGAGCACCGTCAGCGTCAGCCCGAACAGCACCGAGATGCGAAAGCCATAGATCACCCGCGCCAGCACGTCGCGGCCCTGATCGTCGGTGCCAAGCCAGTTCTCCGTCGAGGGCGGGGCAGGGGCGGGCACCGGCAGGTTCAGGTTGATGGTGCGATAGGAGTAGCGGATCAGCGGCCAGACCATCCAGCCGCCTTTATTGGCAATCTTTTCCTGGACATAGGGGTCGCGGTAGTCCGCCTCTGTCGCGAATTCGCCGCCGAATGTGGTCTCGGGATAGGTAACGAAGATCGGCATGTAATAGCCGCCGTCGTATTTGACGAGGAACGGCTTGTCGTTGGCAATGAACTCGGCGAACAGCGAGATGATGAACAGGACGAGGAAGATCCACAGACTCCAATAGCCGCGCTTGTTGGCCTTGAAGTTCTGCCAGCGCCGGGCGTTGATGGGCGAGATCTGCGCGCCTCGTGGCGCAGCAATGACCACCAGCGGGGCAGCCGTATCAAGCTCTTCCTTGGTGAGGCGGGCTTCCATGGCTCAGACCTCCCGCGTCTCGAAGTCGATCCGGGGATCGATCCAGGTGTAGGTGAGATCGGAGATCAGACCGACGATCAGGCCGATCAGCGAAAAGATGTAGAGGTTTGCGAATATCACCGGGTAGTCGCGGTTGATGACAGATTCAAAAGAGAGCAGGCCCAGCCCGTCGAGCGAGAAGATCGTCTCTATGAGGAGCGAGGAGCCGAAGAAGGCGCCAAGAAATGCACCTGGGAAGCCGGCGACGACCAGCAACATCGCATTGCGGAACACATGGCCGTAGAGCACCTGCCGTTCTGAGAGGCCCTTGGCGCGCGCAGTCATCACATATTGCTTCTTGATCTCATCCAGAAAGGAATTCTTCGTCAGGAAAGTCAGCGTCGCGAAGGCCGAGAGCGACATGGCGATCAGCGGCAGCGTAATATGCCAGAAATAGTCGAGTACCTTGCCCACGAGCGAGAGCTGGTCCCAATTGTCGGAGGTGAGGCCGCGCAGCGGGAACCAGTCGAAATAGGAGCCGCCGGCGAACAGCACAATCAGGAGCACGGCGAACAGGAAGCCGGGGATGGCATAGCCGATCACAATTACGGTAGAGGTCCACACATCAAATTGCGTGCCGTCCCGCACGGCTTTGCGGATGCCGAGCGGGATCGAGATGAGATAGGAGATCAGCGTCATCCACAGACCGAGGGAGATCGAGACCGGCATTTTCTCGATTACCAGGCTGATCACGCTCACATCGCGGAAATAACTTTCGCCGAAATCGAAGCGCAGATAATTCCACATCATCTCGAGGAAGCGCTCCAGCGGCGGCTTGTCGAAGCCGAACTGCTTCTCCAGGCTCTTGATGAATGCCGGGTCAAGCCCGCGCGCACCGCGATATTTCGATGAACCCGCATCGGTGGCGTTGCCGGGCTGCTGAGCAGCTTGATTGCCGCTGAAATCGCCGCCCGGTGAGCCACTGAAGCGCGCCGTTGCCCCAACGTCGGTGCCCGACAGCTGTGCTATGACACGTTCGACCGGACCGCCTGGCGCAAATTGCACGATTGCGAAGTTGACAACCATGATGCCGATCAGCGTCGGGATCATGAGCAGGAGGCGTCTGAGGATATAGGCTCCCATGGCGGTTTCCGCTCGTTCTTATCGGGCCAGCTTGGCGGCTTTTACAGGATCGTACCACCACGTGTCGTAGACACCGCGGTCATATTTCGGCTTGATGGCGGGCCAGGAGAAACGGTCCCAGAAGGCTAGGGTGTGCGCCGCCTTGTAGTATTGCGGCACCCAGTAATGGCCGGCGCGCAATACCCGGTCGAGAGCATGAGCGGCGATTTTCAGCTCGTCGCGACTCTCAGCCTTAAGGATGCGCGCGATCAGGGCATCGACGACCGGATCGGCGATGCCGGCGAGGTTGTAGCTGCCTTCGGCCTTCGCGGAGTCGGAACTCATAAAGAGATTGAGCTCAGGGCCCGGGGTCGCGCCCAGCGAGAAGCGCGACATGTCGAGATCGAAGTCGAAGGTCTTCAGCCTTACCTGATATTGCGCGTTATCGATCTGGCGGATGTTTGTCTGAATACCGATCGAACGCAGCTGATTGACATAGAAGCCAAACAGCCGCTCGAGGCTGGGCTCCTCCATCAGGAACTCGATGCTCAGGGTTTCGCCCTTCTCGTTGGCGCGCATTCCCTGCGGGCCGATTTTCCAGCCGGCGTCGTCGAGCAGCTTGGAAGCGACGGCAAACTGGCGGCGGTCGCGGCCGGAGCCATCGCTCACGGGTGGGCTATAGGCCGGCGCGCTAAACACCTCTGGCGGCAGCTTGTCCCGGAACGGCTCGAGCAGTTTCAGCTCCGCCTCGCTTGGCAGCCCCTCGGTTTCCAGATCGCTATTTGCGAAGAAGCTGTGGGTGCGCTTGTAGGCGCCATAGAACAGGTTCTTATTGGTCCATTCGAAATCCCAGGCGTAGTCCAGCGCCTTACGCACGCGCGGGTCGGAAAATTTGGCGCGCCGCGTATTGATGAACCACCCTTGCGCGCCAGACGGGCTTTCGTCCAGCAAAGTGGCGAGCTTGATGCGCCCGTCGGCGACCTGGGGGATGTTGTATTCCGTCGCCCAGCTCTTGGAGGTGAACTCTTCTCGCAGGTCATAGGCGCCCGCTTTAAAGGCCTCAAGGCCGGCAGTTCGGTCGCGGTAATATTCGAGGCGGATTTCGTCGAAGTTCAGCCGGCCGCGCATCACCGGCAGGTTCCAGCCCCAATAATCGGGCCGGCGCTTATAGGATACGAAGGTGCCCTGCTTGAAGCTGCCAATCTCGTAGGGTCCCGAGGCGAGCGGCGGGTCGAGTGAGGATTTGTCGAACGAGACCTTGTCGTAATAAGCCTTGGAGAGGATCGGCAGCGTGGCGACCATCAGCGGCAGGTCGCGCACATTCTCGCCCGTGAACGAATAGCGGACGGTATAGGGGTCGAGCGCCTCGGCCTTCGCTACGTCCTGCAGCGGGATCGCATATTGCGGCTTGGCGCGGGTGATGTCGTGCAGCATGTCGAACGAGAACACGACGTCCTCGGCCGTGACGGGCGTGCCGTCGCGGAATTTCGCCTCCGGGCGCAGATAGAACGTTACGGAGCGCTTATCGTCGGCGAGCTCAGCAGAATGCGCGACGAGGCTGTAGACCGCGTCAGGCTCATCATTCGCCCGGATCATCAGGCTGTCGAACAGGAATTCGAGGCCCTGGGCCGGGTCATCCTTGCGGATGAACATGTTGAAGCTGTTGAAGGTGAGCACCGACGACGTGCCGATCGTCACCAGCCGTCCGCCCTTCGGCGCATCCGGGTTCACATAGTCGAAGTGCTGGAAATCCGCCGGATATTTCAGATCGCCGAAGGATGAAAGGCCATGCCGCTTCTCGGAGGCGGAGGCGGTGATGCTGAAGGCGCATATCAGCGCCGAGGCGAGAACGAAATGCTTCGTAGGCGGTATCCGCACGCTTAGACCCAAAACGAGGACAGAGCCAGCATATTATTGTGTAGCATTGAGCTTCGCCGCCTTCTCCTGGTCGTACCACCATATCGTTGGAAAACCGATCGCTCGCGTCGGCAGAGTGGCGGGATGCGAATAGCGGTTCCAATAAGCGAAGCGCTCATTGGGCGCATACCATTGCGGCACGACGTAATGGTTCCACAGCAGCACCCGGTCGAGTGCGCGGCAGGCAGCGACAAG
>Ga0081540_1002228_pt1 | contig 15974 bp, 14 predicted proteins | sample TabmetS2T1R1_FD_71024 | JGI IMG/M metagenome (GOLD analysis project Ga0081540, IMG submission 71024) | Tabebuia heterophylla rhizosphere microbial communities from the University of Puerto Rico - S2T1R1 | ecosystem: Host-associated > Plants > Roots > Rhizosphere ... | reverse complement strand
CGGTCCGCTGTGCGCTGGGCGCGCAAGGAAATCGCCGGCTGATTCAAACATTTCCTGCTCATAACCTGCGGAGCGAAGCAATCGGGCCAGACCTTTCCGCACCGAGGGATCATCGTCAATCGCAAAGACCACGCTGTTTGGAGGGGCCATCATGGATGTGCGGAGGCCAGGTCTACGGGAGTTACAGGAAGAGTAAACTGGAACCGCGCGCCGCCGTCGTCCGCATTCTCGGCCGCGATCGTGCCGCCGTGAATTTCAATGATTGAACGTACGATTGCCAGACCCATTCCTAACCCATCCCGCTTGGTAGTGAAGAACTGATCGAAGAGTCGCTCCCTCGCTTCCTCGGGAATACCAACACCGTAATCGCGCACGCTGATACGAATTGTGGCGTCACCATTCCGCTCGGTGGCAATTGCGATCTTGCGGTTGCGAACTGACGTGTCGCGCATAGCATCGAAGGCATTGATTACGAGATTAAGCAGGACTTGTTGCAGTTGAACTGGATCGCCTTCAACCGTCGGCAAACATGGGTCCAGGAAAGTACCCAACTCGCAGGAGTGAAGCATTGCATTCGGTTTTACGATCTGCACCACTTTCATAACGAGATCGTTCACATTCACCCGTTCCTGGGCAGGGGCGCGTTTTTTAACCATGCTCCGGATGCCGCGGATTATGTCGCCGGCGCGGTGTCCATCGGCGCTGATATCAGCAAGCAGTTCGCGCAACTCGGCAAAATCAACATCGCCGCGATCAATGAAGCGTTGTCCGGCCGCAGCATTGCTGACGATTCCTGAGAGCGGCTGATTCAATTCATGAGCAATGGATGCCGCCAATTCGCCCATCGCCGCCACGCGGCTGAGATGACTCAGGTCTTCGCGGTTCCGCTGAGCTGCGAGTTCAGCCTCTTTCCGATCAGTGATGTCGAAAGCCACGCCGGTCATCGACAAAGGTTTCCCCGCCTCATCGTAGTAACCGCGACCACGAGCATCGACCCAGCGAATGGTGCCGTCCTTTCGCTGTGTCCGGAATTCAATCTGATACGGCAGCCGCAACTCTAGCGCCCGACGCCAGGTCTGCTTTACTCGCTCTGCGTCATCAGGATGCAAGGCTCTGTAAAATGTGTCGATTGTTATCTCTCCCTCAGTCGAAATGCCGAACATGTCCCGCGTTGCACCATCCCAAGTCAGTTTCTTTGTTACTTCATCCCAGTGCCAGACGCCCAAATGCGACCCTTCCGCAGCCAGGCGGAACAGATCTTGTGCCTCCTTTTGCGGCGTTATGTCTACGGAAACACCGATAAGCCGTTTGCCTTTGCCATGCCCCCCGGTTACGCAACGTCCACGTCCGCTGATCCACCGAAGAGTTCCATCCGGCAACAAGACCCGATATTCAATGGCGTACTCACCCTGCGTTTCAACGGCATTTTTGACTGCAGCCTCCCTAAGTGCGCGATCGTCTGGGTGAACACGCGCCCGATGCATTGCCTCGTCAAGCCGCGCGTCCGGATCAAATTGAAACAAAGAGCGTGCTTTATCAGACATCCAAAGCTCGTTCGTCGTAATATCCAACTCCCAAACTCCGTGATGCGTCGCCTCTGCTGCGAGAACGACTCGTTCCTCGAACTCCCGCAAAGCCTCATCTTTTTTTATTAAGTCAGTGACGTCTACACATGATCCAATGTAGCCGGCGAACTTTCCGTTCGAGTCATGGCGCGGCACGCCTTGATCCGAGATCCAACGATACTCGCCATCATAACGCCTCAGCCGGTATTGCATCACAAACGATTTACGCGCGTCGAAGGACTCCGTGTAAACCTTGAGACATTTTTGCAAATCATCCGGGTGTACGCCTTCGGCCCAGCCGTTACCCATTTCCTGCTCCAGGCTACGGCCAGTAAACTTCAACCAGGGCATGTTGAAAAAATTGCAGAGTTTATCCACGCCGGACATCCAGATAAAGACCGGTGCGGCATCCGCCACGATCCGGAAGCGCGACTCGCTTTCGCGCAGTTCGGTCTCTCCCGTTGCGCGCTCCTCGACCACAGCAGCGAAAAACAACATCGGAATCGATAGGACGATTAAAAATATTTGAATCGAAAGTGTGTTTTCCGAGGCCGTCCCGCCGGAGAACGGGCCATGCCCTTCGGCTCCACTCCAAATCGCCAAAAAGCCAACGATCGAGAGAGCGGTACTTGTTCCCAGCGCGCCGAATCGTACCGCTGCCCAAAGGATGAATGGCAGGGTCAAAAAGAGAAGCGCCGAATCCCCTTGTGGTCCGAACTTGTAAAGAACAGCGAAACTACTCAATAGCAGACCAACAAGGAGAAGGCAGGCCTCGAGTAAACGCGCGCGTCGGGCTGTTCGCAGGACCGCAATTCCGTTCGTCGCCCACGTTACGATCAATGGTGCCACGATTAATGCCGCCAGAGCGTTGGAAAAAAAACGTATTCGGATCAGCTCCCAGTAGCTGCCCTGGCCCCAAGAATTCCATCTTACGAACGCCGCATCCAGGAACGACGACAAGAACGGACCGGCAAAAACTACACAGAGGCAAAAAACTGCGGCGTTGCGAAGGCTGCTGAATTGAATCCGCCCGCCCACCAGGTAGCGTGTCAGACCCGCACCGATCAACGCTTCTGAGCAGTTGCTGATGAACCAGCACAAAATCATCGGCGGCGGAACGTGACTCTGCAATTCTGTCGCGCAATGCGCCGGAAATGCGGCTAGAAGAACGAACCACCAGACCCGCGGCGGCGTCAACAAAAGCGCCGCGACCAGGATCGAATTCGGAGGCCAAAGGACCGAAACAGGATGCGGCGTAAAGGTGAGCGCAAAACCGATCTTGGCACCAATATAATATCCTACGAAGACCCACAACCCGATCGCCAGCAGGCGCCGGTCAAAGGATGCATTGGAATTGTCCGCGTCTCGAACGCTCGCAGCTTCAAAAGACTGGGAAACACTTTTCATCTGCAACACTCCTTATGGTTTCCGCCAGCCACTTCCGTAGCCAAGGGGGCAAATAGCATTCCCAAAGCGCCTCTCGCGGTTGTCATATATGATCGACCGCAAAAGGCGTCGCCCCTACGTAGCGATATTGTCCCACGGCACCCCGCACTATTACACTGCTCGTGCTATTGAGAAAAGGCTTATCTTTCCGTAGGGCAGCCTGTTACAAGACCGTAACAATCGGGTCGACCCAAGCGCTGGCGATTACATTCCATAGGAGCGGAACGGCTTTGCGGGACCGTGCCATAGAACGCGCCCACTTGTTCGCAGTTTCTTATTTCTCGCTTTTACTTAGAGCATCGCGAACTGCAGCGATGAATTTTTCGTCGTCAAACGGTTTCATGAAGAAGGCGACCGGGCCGATGGCCATTGCAGTGGCGCGTGCAGCCAGGTCTTCTCGTGCCGTGATGACAATTACACGAGTCTTGGGTGAAATGGCGCAAAGACGAGCCAGCACTTCCAAACCAGTCACCTGATCCATCCAGATGTCAGTCACCACCACTGGCACATGGTGAGCACCCGCATGTGCTAGAAAATCTTCAGCTTTGCTAAACGGGCGAACTTTGATGCCTTCGGATGCGAGCAAGTAATGCATCGACTTGAGAACGGAAGGGTCGTCGTCGACCAAACACACTTCCTTCTCTTCCACCTCGATGGGAGTGCTCATGCGGCCGCTACCGTTTGCGTTTGCCCGCGCACGGCCGGCAAGCGAACGATCATGCACGCGCCGCGATCGGGAGCGTTTTCCCCTACGATCGTGCCGCCGTGTGATTCGATAATCGATCGAACAATGGCCAGGCCCATACCCATTCCCTTTTGTTTCGTCGAAAAGAAGTGATCGAAGACTTTGTCCGGCTTCTCCTTGGGTAATCCCATTCCGAAATCACGTACCCGAACTTCAGCGACGTCGCCTTTGTCGGAGCGGGTATTGATAATAATGCGGCGCTCGACAGGCGGCAACGCTTCCATTGCGTCGAGCGCATTCATAATCAGGTTGAGCAGAACTTGTTGGATTTGGACGAGAGTGGCATTGACTTGAGGCAACTGCGGGTCGAGGTCGGTGGTCACCACGCTTTCTCGACTCAACACATCCGAGCTAACAAGTCGCACGGTATCTGTAATAACTGCGTTGAGATCTAACAACGTCCGAACACCCGCCTCTTTGCGCACCAGGCTCCGAATCCCGCGGATCACTTCACCGGCACGCTGACTATCCGATACCATGTCGTGCAACAGCTGCTGCAACAGCACCGGATCGATATTTCCCCGCTCGAGGAAACGTCGCGCCGCCGAGGCGTTGTTCGCGATCGCAGTAAGCGGTTGATTGAGTTCATGGGCAAAGGACGCGGTCATCTCTCCCATGAGAGAGACGCGGTTACGATGAGCCATCTCTTCGCGTTGATGTTGCAACTGGAGATCGGCCTGCTTCTGCGCGCTGACGTCCAGCGTCACTCCGATCGTCTCCAAAAGATTTCCCTCCTCGTCTTTCAAACAGCGCCCGCGCATAATTACCCACCGCGTTTTTCCGTACGGCAAACGAAGACGGTGCTCGCTTTCGAACGTCCCGGAGAGAGCACACGCACGATCATAGGCCGCTTTGACATCTGCTCGCTCGTCCGGGTGCACGCGGGAAAGGATCAAATCACAGGTGAGCGGCAGGTTGGAATCGAACCCGTAGATCAGTCGGCCTTTTTCACTCATCCAGGCCGTGTTTTGTTCCGGATACAAAATCCAAAAAGCAAGATCCGCCGACTCGGCGGCCAGATTGATGCGCGCCTCGCGCTCACGCAGTATCTCCTGTTGTCGCTGGCGCTCGATGGCAATCCCGGCAATATGCGTGGCGATTTGCGTCAGCCTGTTTTCCTCCGATTGCGGTCCGCGGTTTTCCAAGCGATACATCGCAAATGAACCCAACACATTACCTTGAGCGGAGAGAATTGGGGTCGACCAACAGGCTCGCAGTCCACAAATCTTTGCTATCTCGCGGTAATCAGTCCAGAGCGGATCGGTCATTACGTCAGTCACCACGACCGGTCTTCGCCGGTACATGGCGGTCCCGCAGGAACCGTTGCGCGGTCCGATCGGGGCGCCGTTCACTGCCTTTACGTACGCTTCGGGCAGATTCGGCGCTGCGCCGTGACGAACATGTTTTCCATCGCGGTTCAAAAGAAGAATGGAACAACGAAGTCCTTCCGCCTGGCCTTCCATAAGAAGAACAAGGCTCGTCAAAACATCGGCCAGCGGCGCATCGGCAGCGATCATTTCAAGAACGCCACTTTGCCCGGCACGAAAAAATTCTTCCTCTTTAAGTTGAGTGATGTCCCGGCAAACGATCACGCCGCCCAGCACATCGCCGCCAGGACCGCGCAAAGGACGCCCCGTGACTTCCGTCCAGAGCCCGCGTGGCGCGTTTTCGCGTCTGACGAACATCTCAACATTGTCCACATCCTCGCCGCGAATCGATCGCGTCAACGGCAACTGGTCGTGTGGGAACGGCGTGACCTTGTCCGGGAGATACAGTCCGTAGTGATGCGACCATTCGGTGGACGGCGTGTGCATGGCACCTTTTCCGAACATGCGCTCGGCTGCGGGATTAAAGACCAGAAATTTGTTATCTTTATCCGCGACGATAACAGCATCGCCCATGTTCGATAAAATAGACTGGAGAATCTCGTTCGTGCGCGCGAGTTCTTCCCGAACTCTTTTTCGTCCGATCACCAAGCCCAATTGCGCGGCGACTGTCGCAATCACCTTGACTAACTGTTCATTCTGGCTCCGCGATTCGCGCATGAAAAACTCGAGGACGGCAATGAGCTTGCCACGCGACAGAATGGGAATTCCCACGCCAGTCTTCAAACGGGCGGTTCGTGCCGCAGCCGATCGCGGAAAGTTTGGGTCGTTGGTGACGTCCTCAACCCAGGCCGGCTGCTTCGACTCCCACACGCGTCCCGGAAGTCCCACCCCCGGTTTAAAGTGAAAGGTTTCGGAGACAGCTTTGAATGGTTTCAGCTCACCATCTCCGCAATACCAAGCCGCAATCAAATCAAGAACGCCCACATCCGGGTTTCGCACCCATGCATGGCCCACCACCCAACCGGTCTTCTCACAAACCTCGCGGAGCACCACTTCCAACGCAGAAGCAAAATCGCTTGCTGCTGCAACCCCCATTGTAATCGTTTGGAGGAGGCCGAGCTGCTCTTCACTTTCCTTGTGATCTTGCTGCATAACAGTGGAGTCCATTATTAGCTACCGATAGGACTAAATGTTAGCAATTCAACTGGCACTCCAAGCCAGTTTGCGGCCACCTCACAATCTTCGAAGATGCGAACTTCGATCGATGAATGCCGCGTTAGGATCTCGTGCAACTTGCTGTAGTGAGCCAAGGCAAGACTACTGACAAGAATGGCGGATTTCACGAGCGGCCGTCCGGCGGAGGCAAGACGTCGAAAAAGAGAGAAGTCAAAAACATATCTGAAGTTTAGATCAATCGCATCGAGCGCCTGGCTATCGGTAAATCGATTGAAGGGTTCGTCTGAGGTTGCTTCCAAGTCTCCAATTATCTCCCTAATTTGTTCGAGTGCCGTCTCGTTCAGCACTCCATGCGGTTTCCACACCAGCAGACGAATGTTTTCATGAAATTGAACGTCGGGAGGGAGTTTCATTCTTTATTTTAGCGGGCCGGGTGCAACTCGGTCCTTCACCAGTTGGCCGCGCTCTTCCAATTCCTGGCGCAGACGCGCCGAGACCTGGCCAGAGAGAGCAACAACGACTTTCTTGTTCTTGGGTGTTTTGGCCGCAAACTTTTCGACTTCGTCGCTGACGTGCGCAGCGCCCGAGGTCCAGGCCGCGTAGTCCCATTGTAAAGCAACGACGGTTGTTCCGTCCTTCGCGACGCAGATTGGAAATTCCCCCAGCAACTCGATGCGGGCGAGCGGAATTTCATCTTCGTTCAGTTTGCTCATGAGCGCTGCCGTCTGCACACAGAAAATTGCGTCGGTCTCAGATGAACTTGTTTCGCCCGCCAGTCGGATGAAAGCCCGACGGTTCCCGACACCCTTCATCGATTTCAGATTCAAAACAAACGCAGTCTGCGCTGATGGAGAAAAAGCGTTGTTGTCCAGAAATTTCGCAGCTTCCTTTTCCGTGGCACCCATATCGAGCAGCGCCCTGCGATTCATGATTCTGAGATCGGTCGGCGACTTTTCTTTCAGCACGTCGTTAAAATCCCCTGACACTTCCGTCACCGTCAAAGCCGTTCCAGCCGCACCGCCGACCGGAAGCGTTGCCAGAGTGAAAGCGGCTCCACCCGCAAAAGAAGCCCAGGCAATTTGATCCAGTTCATGTTGTAACACGGGGTTAGTGCTGTAAGGATCGACTCCGAGACTGATCGCAACTTTCCGTTTTTCGTCGGAGTAACCGATGACCTGCTGCAATTGACTACCTTCAGGATCGCTGCCCTCGTGCTTCTGACCAATTCCTTTCACATTTTCACCAATCCTACCCATGAACTTCATGACTCCTTTCGGCACATTCGCGATAGTGCGAACCGGATCGTTAGCTATGGCTTTGGCGGCTGCCATGGGACTTTTCGCAGCTCTCCGGAGCGCCTCCTTAAACTCATCCGTGCGGGATACTTCTTTCAGCCGCGCGATGGCATTAATCTCATTGATGCGCCTAACGAGCATTTCGTTTCCGTCCGCTTCGAACACACCAAAGTCGGAATCGATAATGAATTGATTCGCGCCTGAATATGTCGGCACTTCTTCGCGGACCTTGTGATGCGGCCCGGAGAGAATATCCTGCCGCAGAATGTCACTTGCGTTTAAAACGGGCAGTTCTTCAAACGCCGCCTCAGCTTGACGGACTTCAATTGGTGAAGTCGTTTGCGCTACACTTGGGCAGGCTACTCCGAGCGTAAGCATCAGAAAAAAAATTGTTGTTTGCTCGATTCTCATTCGTCCTTGCCTGTAATTCGGTGATCCCCGCGTGTGGGTAACTCGACGGCGCTGGAGGCTACTTGGGGCGATAGCGCAGACAGATTACACCCTTCAATTGGCGGCTGATCTACATTTCCTTCATTGCTAACACGAGATTCCGGATCGGCACATACGACCTTCGTCCAATACAGGCCGCCCCACAGAAGCTTGATACTGTGCGGCGAAAAACAAAATTCATTGGCTGGCGCAGCATATCCGCATGGAATAACTTCATCCCATGGCATTTGAAAAGTTCGACCTTGAAAACCTCGACAAGGAACGCCGAAAGGCCATCGCTAAATCTCTACGTACGATAAACGTTGAAGAGTTAAAAAAGGTTGGTGAAGAAATCTTCCGTTACGCAGACGATCCATGGCGGGAGGCCTTCTTTAAATTCGTTGCCGAAAACTCCGGCGCCACGTTCCATCATGCGGTCATGAGCGACGGCGTCAATATCGTCTACTGTCGCGATCACGATAAAGGGATGTGGTTCTTGCCCGGGAGCGGCATGGGTCCATTGCAGGCAACAGGCCGGAAAGTCATGAAGGAAATGATCGCGGGTGGTCGTTGAAACATCACCACTGATACACGGCGATCAAAAGTCCCGCTCTGTCTCGGACAGGCCCGTGGCCAGCTCATGAATCGTCAAAAGGGCAGCATCGCCGTGCGAACGACAGCAAAGGTGAAAACTGCGGCCGCGAAGATAAATGCCACCAGACGGACACGCCGCTGTTCGAATTTTCCCGAAGCGCTGGCAAAGAAAAGCACTGTAGCAAACAAAACCGTGTTGGCTAGGTATTGACCGGAAACGTTGCCGGCCTTGTGCGCTTCCTGGAGACGGGTTGCTGCTTTGGCATTGGCGTCAGCTGCTTCGCGCGTCCCGGGTGTCTCGTAGAGCTTGGGCACAAATGGATGCGGATCCCCATTTGGATTTTCAAAGGGCTTCTGTGCCAGCCACGCATCATAGGCATTACGCACATCGGATGGGAAACGTTCGACGTAAAAGTTTGCCAGTTTCTCGTTGCCAGCTTGTTGCGCGGCGAGCATCTGCATGAACATCGCAGTATGAATCGTCGCCTGCTGCATGCCTCGCACCGTCAGCAGGCCGGCTCTGCGCTCGAGCGCGTTGAACTCGTTCATTAGCCGATTGGTCTTTCGAGTCCACGCCGCTGATTGAAACGAGCACCACGCCGTGCTGAGCGTTGCCAGCGCCATAATCAAAGCCGCGACAGGCTCTACCCATTTTTTCTTGGGCTCTCTGTATGACGCAGTCGGCGGGTCAGATTGCGTTTTCACATGATTAAGTTCGACTGCCTTCGTCGACGCGCTGCAACATTTTTTTGCTCACGACGACGAAGAAAAATGCGATGGACAGTCCGACCATCAGATTGCCAGTAAGTGCCTCCAGAGGTCCGAAGAGCCGCCACTCTTCCGGCAGAAGGAGATCGCCGTAACCGAGAGTGGCGTAGGTCACGCCGGAAAAATAAAACGCCGATTCGAGGTTCGGCAGACACTTCTCCCACCAAAAAAACAATGCCCAGACGGCGATCTCAATTAAGTGAAAGAGAAGCAGCAACCAGGCGATGCGAATCAGCAGCCACGTGATCGGCCAGAAGCGCGTATCCGGCCCTGCGGTAGAGCGCAACACGTGACTCAATACCATCCCAAGGCCGGCAGCGTGAATGATCACTGTCGTGGCCACGAGGCATGAGGCTATTAAAAGTCTCGTGATCATCCCAATTTTAGTTGTTGGTTATTTGCTCGCAGTCCTCTGAAAATCTTCGACCGCGTCCGCCACACTAGTGAACCGGTTAATGCCACCCAATTTATCGTCCACACCTTCGTTGCGAAGCCGGTCACGCACGGATGACCGTGCTTCGACGGCTTGGAATTGAATGCCTTTCGCGGTGACCTCCTTCGATAAATCGCCAAGTGCCTGGGCGCTTTGCAGGTCAACACGCGGCGCAGCCGAAAGGTCGAGGATGATCAGCTCGGGTGGTGTTGGGGCGGCGTTTATGCGATCGAGAATCGACCTGCACACGTCGTCAACGTTGAAATAAAGGAGACCAGATTCGGGACGAAAAATCTGCACATCGGGAATCAATTCGTTGTCCGGGTGGCGTTGGCGATCTGAGAAACGACGACTTCCCGGAATCCGGCCAAGGAACGCAACGTGAGGACGCGAGGCAGTTCGAAGCAGTTGCACCAGTGAAATGACAGCACCGATCATCACGCCGCGGAGCAGGCCGGACCCGAGCACGCCCAGCAGCGCCGCCATAGCCACGACAAATTCAGCGCGATCCGCTCGCCAGAGATGTTTGATGGCTGACAGCTTGAATAGACCAGTTACCGCCATAAGCACGACAGCCGCGAGCACGGGTTGCGGCAGGTTGCGGAGCGCGGCAGACAGGAATAAAACGATCAGCAGCATGAGCAACGCCGCGATGAATCCGGACAAAGGCGTGCGCGCACCGCCGCTTTCGTTCACTAACGACTGCGACATTCCACCGCTGACTGGAAAACCGTGGCCCAGTCCGGCCATAACATTTGCGCCGGCGATGCCTAGCAGTTCCTGATTTGGATCGAAACGATAACCGTGCTTCACCGCGAACATGCGACCGAGCGCGGCCGTTTCCACTGTACCGAGAAGAAAACAACCGAGCGCTAAAGGCAGCAGGTCGTTGAGGTCGGAAAAGTGAACCGCTGGAAGTCCGAATGGTGGCATTCCCTGCGGCACTTCACCCAGTACTTTCACGCCGAGGCTGCCGAGGTCCCAAATCGAAGCAACGAGAATACCGGCAATCACAACGAACAACGCGACCGGCTTATTCTTGAGAAATCGTTTACCAAGGAGCAGCAGGATCAGCGCGCTGACACCGAGCAAGAGTGACGCGGAATTAGTGTCACCGAGGTGCGAGAAAAAATAACCGGCGCGCTCCCAGAAATCACCATGGGAACCTTTAAACCCAAATAGCTTTGGCAACTGCGTGCTGGCTATAAACAGAGCGATACCGCACTTGAAACCGACAAGAACGCTTTCGGAAATGAAGTTCACGATCACGCCTGCTTTGGCCAGCCATGCAATGAAGGCGAGCGCGCCGACAATCAACGCCGTGCAAGCCGCCAGCGCGCCGAATCGTGAAGCGTCGCCTCCAGCCAAATCGCCAAGCGAAGCTCCGACCAGTACTGAAATCGCCGAGGTAACCGTGATCGCTGTGTGCCGCGAACTGCAAAACAGCCAGAAGACGAGACCGGAAAACAAGCAGGCGTATAGGCCCGCTTCGGGCGGAAGGTTAGCGAGCGATGCATCCGCCAGCCCCGCAGGCATCAGGTAAGCGGCCAGAGTGACACCGGCGATCAAATCCGCGCGCAGCCATTTAGATTGATAGGCGGGTAACCACTTAAGAACTGGCAATGCGTTTTGCCACCAACGGCTAGGTGTCGGCTGCGATTGAGTAGTGATCGCTTCCAAGGCGCTAGCCTCTTTGCTTGGGGGCGATTTCCTTGCCCATGCCGGATCAGCTTAGCTCCGACGCTTCTTTTGGCGGCGTTCGTAGTAGCCTTTCGCCCACTCATGAGCCGCTTCCAACGGATTGCGGCCTTCCTGGCGCTCCAACCATGCTTTAAGTCCCTCTTCGTCAACCGGCAGGGCGAGAACCCGCGGCGGGCCGAACAATTTTCCAAACGTCTCCATTATTTGAGTCGTGCTGGTGAAGACAACTTCGTCCATAGCTTCCGGCTTGCCCTTGGAAGCGTAAGCATTGAAATCAACCCACTGACCGTCCGGGCGTAACACGAACATGCGTGTCTTTGGAATAGGATCCCTCGGAGAAACACCTGTTTGCGTGACAAGATAAGGACCGCTTTGGCCGCCGGAACCCAGGTTTAAGATGTGAGCATCCCGATAGTTATTGGTAATCGTATGCATGCAATAAACTTGTTTCTGATACAGGCTTTCTTTCTACTGATTTGAGAGGGTAACGACCCAATCCTGACAGTGACAATGATCATGTACATCTTGGTAAGTCACCGAAGGCGGCCAGTGATAATTCGTCACGTCACGACGTGTAATTTCTCTCTCGATGGCTTCCTTTTCTTGTAGGTCCTCCTGAACCTCGTTGTAGGCGTTGCTCTGCAACGGTTGCTTGTCCCAACTCATGCCCTTCATGGTCAAACAATGTTTCAGGTCGTAGCGCCTGAGTTGCAGATCGGAAGTGGGCGAACGTTGAAGGTCGTAATTCGTCGAACAACAGCCGGCCACAACAAGCCCGGCTATTAGTAGTAGTGATAGCTGTTTCATTTTCCGGGTGCGCCGGTTCCCTCGAAATCACCGCCTAGCGCCAGGTAGAGGTTCACTCGTTCTCGGAGGCGAGAGGCGCGGATTTGTGTCAATTGCACTTTGGCGGCGAGGTTTTCGCCAGTTAATCGCAAAATGGTGAACATGTCGATCTGGCCTTGTTCGAGTTGCTTTCCAGCGAGGTTCACGGCCTCGCCGCTGTTCGACACCGCGTCGCCTAGTGCGCCTTCGCGTTGGCGCAAATAGTAATCGTTGGCGAGAGCGTCTTCCACCTCTCCGAACCCCCGCAACGCGTGTCCCACGTAGCTCGCAGCGGCGGCTTTTTGCTCGGCGGTGCGGAGATCTTGAGCAGCTTTAAGTTCACCACCTAAGAAAATGGGTTGAGTGACTCCGGCGGCGAAAGTCCAAACAACGGCATCGAGGGTCCCAACCCCATCCAGTTGCGCGGTTCCGAGTCCACCCGCGCCGGTAAGAACAAAGCGCGGCAGGCGAGCCGTGCGAGCCTCGTTCACCCGATGAAACGCGGCGGCGAAGCGGCGCTCGCTGGCGATGAGGTCCGGCCGGCGTTCGAGAAGTTGTGTGGGCAGACCGGCCGGCGGGCTTCTCGGTTGGCCGGGAAAGGAACGTCGCACGTCAAACCTGCCAGCCGGGTAACGGCTGGTGACAACTTCGATGGCGCGGATCGTCTGCGCCCGCGCCTGCTGCGCAGTGTAAAGTGCGTCCTGTGCGCTGGCGGTGCGCGACTTGATTTGCGCTACGTCAAAATCGCTCGCGAAGCCATGCTGTTTTTGCACGTCAGTGAGCTTCGAATACTCCTGGTAGAGATTGAGCGTCTCCTGAGCATTGGCTTCCTGTTGCGCGGCCTCGATGGTGGTGAAGTACGCGCGCGCCACGGCAGCGGCGAGAGATTGCCGGGCAAATTCGTAGTCGGCTTCCAGTGCGGCGCTTTCAGCCTTGGCCGCCGCTTTTTTCGAGCGAATGCGGCCCCAGACGTCGGCCTCCCATGCAGCGCCGGCGGCGATGCCATAAACCCAGCGCTGTGATGTTTCATCTGTGCTGGTATCGAGGCCAGCGCCGCCAGCATTCTCGATTCCCGAGCTCCCGAAATCCGGCGGATTGATGTCGCGACCGAGGTCGCCGCTAAGATGCTGGCCCTGGCGTTGGCCCAGTCCCTTCATCCCGATCCGTGGGTAGAGCGATGATGCAGCGATGCGCACGGCAGCGCGTGATGCTTCGACACGCGCGGCAGCAGCCTTGAGATCGGGATTTCGCTCGACGGCATCCGCAACGAGCGCGGTCAGCTCCGGGTCCCTGAAGGTACGAATCCAATTCGGCACAACGGCGCCGCTACGATGCGGGCCAGCCCAATTTCCTGGAATTTTCGCGCGAGCCGATTCAGGCATGATGTCCGCTCCAAATGGCGGATGCTGAAGCACGCAGCTGGAAAGCACGAGGCTGCTCGCAGTAGCAAGAACCAGGGTACAGCGCCGGGCCCTCATCGTCTCATCCTTAGTGTGCGCCAAAGAGAGCAGACAGATGTTTGATGACGAACCAGTCGAACTTCGCCGCGATGCGGACGATGATGCGGCGAAGAATCTGGATCGCCTCAATATTGTTTGTGTAGATCGCTCCCCCACCGCGGGCGCCTGCAGCGAGGAAGACGCCTTTATCCTTCCCATCTGTGAGGAGTCGCACTGCGATGCGGTTTTCGGGCGCGACCGCCAGAGCCGGCTGGTTTCCGAACGCACCCAGATTTCCGCTGATCGGCATCTGGCCTTGTGCCGTGGCCCAAAGGATGGAATCGACCTTGCACTTGATGATGCGGCCCGGATACACCTTCATAAAGACTTCCGCTTCATCGCCGGGTTCGACGTAGCGCAGTTCGTTTTGCCGGTAGAATGCTAGCAGCCATGGATCGTCCTCCTGGATGAAGCTCATCACCGGCATTGTCGCGAACTGGGTCGCGCGCACGCCGGGTTGCAGGGCAAGATTTGCAACGCGACCGTTGGCCGGCGCGCGGTACGTCGTGCCATCAAGATCAAATTTCCTATCGATGAGGTCGGCCTCGGACTTAGCAATCTGCGCTCTGGCCTGCGATTCGGTGGCGTCGGCGGCGAGGTATTCACTCTGGAGATTGCCGAGATCGCTTTGAGCCTGCTCAAGGTCGGCGCGTTTCCCAGCCCCAGCCGCGGCGAGGGCGGTGAATTGTTCGACGCGCTTTTTCGCCAGGTCGATCCGCGGGGTGAGTGCCTCTTTTTTGTTCGCTGCATTGTCACGTTGATCCTTCGCTCCCTGCAGCGTGGCCTCGGCGGCTTTTACCGCCGCCTGGAAGGGCACCGGGTCGATCTTGAATAACACGTCGCCTTTTTTGATCGGCCGATTTGGTTCAATCGGCACCTCCGTTACTTGACCGGTTACGCGCGGCACTATCGGAATTACATAATTTTGCGCCCGCACGTCGTCAGTTGCGGGCGCCGCAATATTCAGAAGCAGGAAAAGAACCATCATTCCCACGATAGGCAGCGTGATGGTGATGAACTGGGTGGTAAAATTCCAGGGCAGCCACTTGAATTTAAAGAAAATGAGCCAGACGAAGAAGCTGTAGATGCCAAGCAGGATGATTTCCATTACGCCTTCCCTCTTTTGATCTCCGCTTCGAGCTCCGCGACGCGACCGCGGAGTTTTTCGATTTCTTTTTCCTCCGTAATCCCTTCCTCGCCTTCGTGGCCGTGCGATTCACCCACATCTGTGCCGTAAGCCATCTTGTGGAAAACTGGCTTCGAGTAGGCCCAGAGCCATGCAAACGGCCAGAGCAGTCCACCGAAGACCAGAGAGAGAAAACAGAGGCACTTAATAGCCCCGAGCTGCGGATGGTTCCGCTTTTCGGCAACCTTTTCGGGGAGAATATGGACCGCCAGGAAAGCCACGATTAGGACGGGAGGAACGATGATGAACGCGAACCACGCAATCGCACCCGCGACTGTATCGAGCGTCTCACCCTGGAGAAACGAGGCGTGCGCGCGACTTGGCAACGCCATCAAAGCAAACGCGATCAACAGAGCGAAGCGCCCGCGATGCGGATGCCGTAAGGTTGCGCGGCATTGGATAGCTATGTTTTGTCTGTTACGTTTCATGACTGGCTTTTCCCCTGTATAAATTCCTCAATTCCGTTTGTCGAGACCCGGAAACGTAAACTTAATCCACAGTTTCTGTTTTCGAACGATCTTAACTCTGCTTGAAAGCATCTCGGTTCGTGTATTGGACTTTAGACCTACATTCCAAAACGGGCGCCACGGTCGGTCAACGATCGATTTCAGTGATCGCCGCAGTTTTGCCCAGCTCGAGGAAGTTCATGAAGCGTTGCAAAGATCGTCGCGGCCGTCAGGATCCTGCGCTTACCGCTACACACTCCCGGCCCCGTTGACTGCTCCGATAGCTCGAAAATTCCCTTATCGCAGATGTTTAGAGACAAGCTTGGTCATCTCGAACATACTCACCTGGCTTTGACCATTGAATACCGGCCTGAGTAAGTCGTCGGCGTTGATCATGTTCCGTTTCTCTTTATCCTGGCAACCGTGCGTCCTGATGTAGTTCCAGAGCTTTTTGGTAAGCTCGGAGCGTGGTAGCGGCTGCGACCCGACAATAGCAGCAAGCTCATCGTCAGGCTGGACCGGTCTCATCAAGGCGGGA
>Ga0081540_1002227_pt1 | contig 15974 bp, 13 predicted proteins | sample TabmetS2T1R1_FD_71024 | JGI IMG/M metagenome (GOLD analysis project Ga0081540, IMG submission 71024) | Tabebuia heterophylla rhizosphere microbial communities from the University of Puerto Rico - S2T1R1 | ecosystem: Host-associated > Plants > Roots > Rhizosphere ... | reverse complement strand
CCCCGCTTAATAAGCTGGGTCTCGTCTATCAGCTGACCAAGCGCCATGGCGATGCCGAGGCGACCTACCAACGTGCCCTGTCGATCCTGGAGAAGGCGAACGGAGCGGATTCCCCAAACATCGTCCCTGCGCTCGAAAGGCTGGCTTCGCTCTATACCAGTTTCGCTCTTCAACAGTATGCAAAGGCCGAAGCGATGTATCAGCGCGGCCTCGCCATCATGGAAAAGGCGCGCGGCCCTGATCATCCGGACGTCGCAAAAGCAATCAACGATCTGGCAGCCAATTACATGACCGAGCGTCGCTACGCCGAGGCGGCAACGCTCTACGAACGTTCACTCGCCATCCGCGAAAAGGGGGCTGACACCAATAGCTGGTTCTTGAGCAATGCCATCGAGAATCTTGCCGGCGCCTATCAGAAGCAACGCCGGTATGAGGACACCGAGCGGCTTTACAAGCGTCTCCTTACTATGGCGGATCAGGAGAAGGAGACCAATGTTCTGCGGGTCCGTGGTGCGCTGGAAAACTTGATCACGCTCTATTCGGAGCAGGCCCGCTACGCCGATGCCGAACCGCTTATGCGCCGTCATCTCGCGATCGTTGAGAAGGCTTATGACGCCGATCCCTCTGCGCTTGCGTTCTTCGCCTTGCGAAGCGCACTCCACGATTTGGGCCGGCTGCTCAAGGACACGAATCGCCTCGCAGAAGCCGAGGCGATCTATCGGCGTGAGCTGCTCATGACGGAAAAGCAGGAGGGGCCCGACAGTGCTTCACTGTCGTCTGTCCTCGCCGCTCTCGGAGGAGTGTTGGAAGAGACCAATCGGCTGACAGAGGCCGAAACCCTGCTGCGCCGCGCGGAGGCCTTGGTCGAGCGGAATGGCGGGGACGCCGACCAGGCCGAAGCATTCAACAATCTGGCTCTGCTGCTCATCTCGACCAACCGCATTGCTGAGGCCGAGGCTCTCTACCGTCGCGCCCTGCCCTTAGCCGAGCGCTGGCGATATCCGCCTCAGCTTGCAAGCGTGCTCAGCAATTTTGCGGTGCTGTTGCTTGACACAAACCGGCCGGAGGAAGCCGAGCCATTGCTGCGCCGCGCCCTGGCTATCGACGAGGAGTATTTCGGGGCAGATCATCCCAAGACGATTTCTCCGCTGAACAACCTCGCCACATCGCTGGTGGAAACCAAGCACTATACCGAGGCTGAGCAGTTGCTTCGCCGGTCTCTTGCCATTGCGGAGAAGACCTTTGGTCCCGATCATCCCAAAGTCGCCGTCCGGCTCAGCAATTTGTCGATGTTGTATGTAGCCACGCGGCGATTTGCCGAGGCCGAGCCGCTGGCGCGCCGCGCCCTCGCTATCAATGAAAACCCGGGGGTCGATCATCCTCGGGTCACCGCTCCGCTGACCGGTCTTGCCGAGCTGCTGATGAAGACCGATCGGATGGCCGAGTCAGAGCAATTGGTGCGCCGGGCGCTTGCCATCGATGAGAAGAATTATGGCCTCACTCACCTCGATACGGCCAAAGACCTCCACAATCTCGCGGTTCTGCGCTCTATTGCTGGCGATTGGACAGAAGCCGCCTCCCTCTACGGCCGCATGGCCGCCAATCACACCGGCCGCTCCACCGACGCTCAGGTCGATGACCGCCAAGGCTTGTCCAAGGCGCTTCTCAAGAAATATAACGCTTCGCTGCGCCAGCACGCTCGCGCTGTTTACCGTGCCGGCGCAGACGGCAAGGCGGAGGAAAGCTTCGCGGTCGCGCAATGGGCGCTGCAGACCGACGCCGGCGAGGCGCTAGCACAAATGTCCGCGCGCTTTGCGAAGGGCGAAGGGCCGCTGGTCAATCTCGTTCGCGAGCGCCAGAATCTCATGGCGAGGCGCACCAGTGAGGACAAGCAACTGCTCGCCGCCGCGGGCCGCGAGGATCCGAAGGCTGCAGAACGGCTGCGCAATTCGATCGCGGAGGTGGACAGCGAACTCGACCGCCTCGACGCCCGGCTGGCGGAGCAGTTCCCCGATTATGCCGATCTCACGAACCCGAAGCCGCTTACGATTGCCGAAGTGCAGAGGCTGCTGACGCCCAAGGAAGCTCTCGTGCTTTTTCTCGATGTATCTCGGATCGGGCCGTTGCCAGGGGAGACATTGGTCTGGGTCATCACTAGGGACGTGATCATTCAGCGCAGCGCCGCCCTGGATACGGACGCGCTTGCAGAAAGCGTTGGGGCCTTGCGCTGCGGGCTTGATCAGACACTCTGGCAAAGCGAGGCGAGCGCGGAAAAATGCAGGACGACGCTAAAAGGATGGGCCGGCGAGGAGACGAGGGGCAAAACACCCAGCGTTCTGCCGTTCGATCTTGCCCGCGCGCATGACCTGTATCAGGCGCTGCTCGGCCCAGATGAGGAGCTGATCAGGGACAAGCATCTGCTCATCGTGCCCTCCGGCCCGCTGACCAGCCTGCCCTTCAACGTGCTTGTCACGGCTCCTCCTGAAGTTGCCATACCAGCCAACCCCGGCGAGTACGCTGGGGCGGCATGGCTTGGCACCCGCCAGCCGTTCAGCGTCCTGCCGTCCGTCTCCTCGCTGAAAGCGCTGCGCCGGTTTGCCAGCCTGAGCAAGCCCCCCAAGACCTATCTGGGTATTGGTAACCCCCTGCTCGACGGCGACCAGCAAGACAGCCAATATGCGGCGTTCTATGCGAAGCGAGCGCAGGCGGCACGCGACAAGCAACGCTGCCAACCGGCATCGGACACGCGCGTCGCACTCGTCGGCGGGCAGCAGCCCGTGAGCTTCAACCGGCTGTTCCGCGGCAGACATGCCGATATCGAGCAGATCCGCCAGGCCGACCCGCTGCCGGAGACTGCTGACGAGATCTGCACTGTTGGCCGGCGGCTTGGCGCTGACGAAGACGACATACTGCTTGGCGGCCATGCGAGCGAAACCGCCTTGAAGACGCTGTCTGAAAATGGCCGGCTTGCCGAATATCGCTTTCTGCATTTCGCCACCCATGGCGCCCTGGCCGGTGAAGTCCAGAACGCGGCCGAGCCCGGATTGATCTTGACCCCGCCGGCAAAAGAGATCGGCGACAGCGGCGCGCTCGACCGCGACGACGGCTTTCTCACCTCCTCGGAGATTGCCTCTCTAAAGCTGGATACAGACTGGGTCATCCTGTCCGCCTGCAACACTGCGAGCGGCGCCAGCGATAGCGGCGAGGCGTTGTCGGGCTTGGCCAGGGCGTTCTTCTATGCGGGCGCTCGCTCGCTGCTCGTCTCGCATTGGGCTGTTGACTCGGATGCGACGGTGAAGCTGGTTACCGGAGCATTCGAAGTCCTGACCGAGAACCCCCAGCTCACTCATGCCGAAGTGCTTCAGCACTCCCTCCTCACAATGGTGAAAGCCGGAGGGAGTGAGGCCCACCCCGCCCGTTGGGCCCCTTTCGTCGTGGTTGGGGCCGACGGCGCCATGCCTGCGGCGGCCGAAGCCACTCCTTCCCCACCCGCATCCGCGCCTGCTTCTCTTATTATGGTCGAAGCCGACGAATCCGCATCCCCGGCCGTCGACGCTGTCTTCAACCCGCCTTTACCCTCACGGGCTCCTCTGACAGCGGTTGGGATTGGAAATCCTGCTCCTGAGCCGGTTGACGCACCTCTCAACCCACCGCTGCCGCCGCGAGCTCCCTCGGCCGCGGCCGAGGATAGTGGCGCCACAGCATCGCCGATCGACGGTCTCCTCACCCCACCGATACCGTCCAAGGCTCCTAGGCTGAGGTTGAGCGCGCGTGTAGCGCCCTCACTTGGCGGCGACCAGGAAAGGCGAGTTCGCCGGAAGAGACCACCCGTGGTTCTGAGCAATCCCGATACCGATCGCGCCTTGGAGGTTTTCAACCGGTAAGCCTGGTGAAAAAGAAGGCGGCCTCCGAAGAGGCCGCGAGGCTCTACCACTCAGGCACTCAGCAAATGCATATGGGCTCAGCTCGGCAGCAGCACGCTGTCGATGACGTGGATCACGCCGTTGGACTGCAGGACGTTCGAGATGGTGATGTTCGCTTTGCCGCCCTTGGAGTCGATGACCTCGAGCTTGCCGTCCGAGATCTTCTCGACGGTCAAGGTCCCGCCCTGGACGGTCTTCAAGGTGAACTTGCCGCCCATCGCGTCGACCTTCTGCGCCAGTTCCTCGGCCGAGAAGCGGCCGGGCACGACGTGATAGGTGAGCACGCCGGTGAGCGCGGGCTTGTTCTCCGGCTTGAGCAGTGTCTCGACCGTGCCGGCCGGAAGCTTTTCAAAGGCGGTGTTGACCGGGGCAAACACCGTGAACGGGCCGGGGCCTTTGAGGGTGTCGACGAGGCCGGCGGCCTTCACCGCGGCAACCAGGGTAGTGTGGTCCTTCGAGTTCACGGCATTGTCGACAATGGTCTTGGACGGATACATCGGCGCGCCGCCGACCATCACCGTCTTCTCCATCTGAGCCGCGGTGAGGCTCGTCGCAGCGCCGAAAGCAGCCGCGCCAATCACAGCGGCGGCGGCAATGGTCTTTACAGATTTCAGCATTTCTTTTCTCCGATTTGCTTCAGCTCCACTTCAGAGCCGACCAAGTTACGGAGGAGTTTCTGCTGAGTTTCAGCAACCGTTCATATATTTTGAAACCGATCAGAATGGCGCGCTGAGCAGCGGCCCGCTATAGAGCACCGGCCCGGTCACCTTGCCGGTCGGGGAGCCGCCTCTTGGTTCAAGACTGATCGCGACCGCCGAGCTTTCGATCAGATCGGGATCGTAACCCCGCAGATTCTGGCTGACCGTCAACGGCGCGGAGATTACGCCGAGCGAGCGAGGATCGCCGAGCTTGGCGTTGATCAGCCACAGCTCATAGCTTTTATCCGGTGCGGCCGGGCTGGTCAGCGGCTTAACAGTAAGGGTCTTGGTCGGCAGGTCGACGGTCACGAGGAACGCCGGCGATGTGGAATCTTTTTGCAGCACGGCGACCAGCCGATTGTCGGCTGGCTGCAACATTCCCTGCCAGATCACCACCAGAAGCAGCGATGCAGCCAGCGCGCTCGTCACGACGGCAACCGACCGCCAGAGATTCACTTTCCGGCGCAGCGCGATGACATTGCCTGCCGCATCGGCGGGAGCCGTGTCGATCTTTGGCGAGCCAAGCCTTGCCTCGATCCGCCCGAACAGAGCGGCTGGCGGCGCGACCGGCTCCCCGATATCCATGAGCGGCGCGAAATCCCTCTCCCAGCGCTGGATGGCGCGCTCGAGGGCCGGGTCCCGCTCGCGGCGCGCGGCCACACTCGCCCGCTCGGCGGCGTCCAGCGTACCGAGCACATACTCGCCGGCGACGGCTTCGATGTCTTCAAGCTCGTTCATCACCGAGACACGCCCTGAGTTGCAAAAGGCTGCGCCGCAGCCACGTCTTTACCGTCGGAACCGGCGCGCCGAATTTCGCCGCGAGCTCTTCGCGCGACATGCCATGATGATAGGCCAGCAGCACCATTTCGCGTTTATCTTTCTCAATGCCCTCGAGACAAGCCACCAGACGCGCCCAGGTCTCGCTTCGTTCGCGAGCCTCCAGGGGATGGCTGAACTCATCCGGCATATCCAACACTTCAGGCCGATCTTCTATTGACACAGGCTGAGCACGGCGCACCTCATCGAGGGCCAGATTGCGCGCGATCACCGCCATCCAGGTGATCGGCGAGCCGGCCTTTGGATTGAACGACGCCGCGCGCCGCCAGATACGCAGATAGGCTTCCTGAACGATTTCGTCGGCTAGATCCTTCCGACGTAAGATACGGAAAACGATGCCGTAAAGTTTCGCTGACGTCGCGCGGAACAGGGCCTGAAAGGCCTGGCGATCCTCCAACGCGACGCGTCGCAGGAGATCGGCAAGATCGCCCGTTCCTGTTGGAGTTGCCACCGCAGTCCCCTCTCCACCGCGCCAGCCGCTTCGATAAGACAGAATTCGTGCAAATTTAGGGGAATGGTCATTCGAAGGGTGAAAACCTTCGATCCCGTTCACCTTGTCTGTATCTCGCGCAGCACTCATGTTTTGCGCTGAAGAAGGCAGTTTGGCAAGCCGCTCCGCTGGAGGCGGCGCTATAGCGTGATGAATGAACCCTCACTCGGCCGTCATTGGGAGGGAGCGAAGCTCCCGAAGCAATCTACCGGCGGGCACTCGGCATGTTGGTGGATTGCTTCGCTTTCAGCTCGCAATGACGATGAGGTGACTTCAGGTAAAATCATCCCGCACTAGATACCTGCATACCACGAATAACCATGATCGGCCCAGTAGCTGCCATTGCCGCCGCCGATCTTGTCCAGACTGTCGACCACCTCGATCGACATAACATATTTCGCATGCTTGTAGCCAAGCTGGCGCTCGACCCGCAGCCGCAAGGGTGCGCCGTGCTCGATCGGCAAGTCGCGGCCGTTCATCTCGTAAGCAAGGATGGTCTGCTCATGCAGCGCATCCTCGAGATCGATGCTCTCATAATAGGGCACCGGCGGGCTGAGACCTTCGCCCGGCAGTTCGTCAGCGCAGTGAAACACCACATAGCGAGCACTGGGGCGCAGATCGACCTTAGCAAGCAATGCGCTGAGCCGCGTGCCAGTCCATTTGCCGACACAGCTCCATCCTTCGACGCAATCATGGCGGGTTATCTGTGTTCGCGAGGGCAGCGACCGCAGATCCGCCATCGACAGGCGCGCGGGCCGGCTGACCAGCCCGCTGATGTCCAAACGCCAATCGGCAAAATCCTGCTGAGCGAGCGCCCTATAGACCTGCGTCTCGGGATTTGTTGACCCGTTGGCGCGGAAGCTGGGTGACAGATCGCCTTCGCCGAATTCCGCGGCCAGTGCTCTGCGCCCAAGACCCCGTTGAACGGCGATGTTGAGCTTCTCCGCGCTGGCAAGTATGCGCCGGGGGGTGGCGCTTTGCGTGATCTCATCGCAGCCGGTGAGCAGCGCGGCGCCGAGTCCGCCCGCCGCCTTGAGCAGGCTGCGGCGGCTAAGAGTGCGATTTAAGCTCATGGCTTTCTCCCAATTTCGATTGCATAGCGACCGGTGATCATTGACCGCATGTTGTTCCAGAAGCCCGACAGCACGACCATCGCCACATGGACGATGACAAAGGCCACCAGGCCGCTCGCGGCGACGAAATGGAGCGTGCGCGCCGATTGCCGGCCACCGAACAGCTCCGGCAGCCAGGGCAATACGGCGTTCATCTGCGGTGACATGCAGAGGCCGGTCGCGATGACGAGCGGCAACAGGCCGAAGATGACAGCCAGATAGGTCAGCTGCTGCAGCACGTTGTAGCGCCGCGCCTCTTCGCCCTTGGGGAAGTGCAGGCGGACATGCTCCAGAACGGTGCCGCCGATCTGGCGTAACTCACTGCGCGTTGGCAGGAGATCGCGGTTGAGATGCCGGGTCAGAATTGCGGCCAGCAGATAGACCAGGCCGTTGATGACGAAGATCCAGGCGAAAAAGAAATGCCAGACCCGCCCCGAACCCAGATCATGGTAGGAGGGGATGGTCGCCCAGCTAGGGAAATCGCCAATGATCGCCAGCGGCGCCTCGAATGTCGAGATATCGCCCCAGTAGAGGGCAGGATGGGCGTTGAAAATCTGTAGGCCGCTCATCAGCAGCAGCGTCATGCACAGTACATTCACCCAGTGCGTGACGCGGGTGATGGCGGAATGGCGCTTGACCAGCACTTTTGGCCTCGTGCGGCCGGATATTGCTCGTTGCAGCATGGCAGCCTCCATTCTTGATCTCGCGGGAAGTTACGGGGAGGGGGTGGGAAAGTTTCGCGGCGAGGATCGACGCCCACATTCCCAGCAAAAAAAGCCGGCTCCGTTCTGCGCCGGAGCCGGCCCTCTAGGACCTGCGGAGGGTCACTCTCCGCTGCTCGGGTGAGCGAGGAGACGGCCAGCTGACATTTGTCCGTCTCCGTCTAGGAGGAGGTCCTCAGAGCTCTAAGTCTAGCGATCGCACTGCGGACCGCGCTTCATCTTTGGCGCCGAGTAGGCACTCTTTTGCATGCCGGAGTCGACCTTCATCTGGGTCATCGATTTCGGCATGGCAGCGCCCATCGCGCCGGCCATCGCCCCAGACGCGGGCTTGGGCAGATAGTCGGAGGTCATTGCCGCAGTCGGCTTCACGGTCATGACATCGACATTCATCGTCGCAGCCTGCTTCATCATCGGCTTGGTCAGCACGGCGATGTCGCGTACGCCAGACGGCAGCCCGGCAATCGCCTTGCCGCTCACAGCCTTGCCGCTGGTCAGATCGAGCGTATAGAGATTCCCCTTAGCGACCAGCATACCGGTATTGTTGCCGGCGGCGTCGGTGGCGATGTCGAACCCGACTGTCTCCACATCCAGGCCGGTCATGCCGATGCCGTTCAGGATGCCGTCATTTGGCGGCGCCTGGCGGAACAGGCCACCCTGAGTCGCGTCGATATCATAGAGGGTGGTTTCCTTGGTGCCTTTGACGGAATTGGTGTAGGCACCGGCAACGATGCCAGGAGTCTGGCCCGCAGCCGCATCGGTCTCGGCGAATTTCAGCGGCTGATCCTGGGTGACCTTGCCGTCGTCAACATTGGCGCGCAGATTCGTGCCGTCCGAACCGATGATGCGCATCTTGTCGGCGACCGGATTGAAGTCGACGCTGACCTGAATACCCTCAGGCGGCAATGTGTCGAGCTTGGACTTGACGGTGGTCTTGCCCGTGGCCGGATCGACGATGGCGACCGTGCCGTCGCTCGCCAAAGCATAAAGCTGGCCGTCAGCGGGGCGAACGTCGACGCCAAGGACAGGGCCAATGCCGTCGATTTTGGTCAGGGCCGTGGTCTTGGCCGTGCGGCTGTCGAAGGTGGCGAGAATGTCGTCGCCAACCAGGCCAACGATGGTATCAGCATGGGCGGCGGAGGCCTGCAAAGCAAGCGCCGCTGCCACCGCGAGATAATAACGCATGATGTGTTCTCCTCAAAAACGGTGCGGGAATCGCCGCCGTTGCCCAAGCTACGGAGCAGATCAGCGCAGGATGCAGAGGACGGTAAAAAAATTAACAGCCGTTCAGATTAGGCCACCTGGAAGAAATCGTCTGGCTCGCGGATGAGCCGCACAACGTCGCCTGTATGCTAAGGTGCGCCGGCAAATCGAGGAGAACGAATAGATGCAAACGACGGTTGATCTGCATGACCTCGTTTCTGCCATTGGCGATGCAGTCGTGGTCAGCGACTCGCGTGGCGCGATCACCCTTTGGAACAAGGCGGCAGAGCGGCTATTCGGCTACACCGAGGCAGAGGCGCTCGGCCAGTCGCTCGACCTGATCATCCCGGAGCGGCTGCGCGAGCGGCACTGGGAAGGGTACGTGAAGACCATGGAGACAGGCGTGACCCGCTACGGCACTGAGGTCCTCCAGGTGCCCGCCATCGACAAATCGGGTCGTTCGTTTTCGATCGCATTCACAGTTGCTCTGCTCCATTCGGCTAACAACAAAGTGTCTGGTATTGCAGCAGTCATCCGGGACGACACCCGCCGGTTTGAGAAGGATCGCGCCCAACGCAAGCGGATCAACGAGCTCGAATCCCAAATCGCGAGGACTGCAGCGACCACCACGGACGGATTACCCAGCGGGCAATCGGCTGGTTAGATTAGCCGCACTGGTCCCCGCGATGATGGTTTGCATTCTGTTTCTGCTGCCGCCTCAGCGGTAAATTGGTAACAATAAAGCACAGAGGGCTCGTCCCTCCGGAAAGGCGGTGACCCTGATGCGCACGCTTGCCTTTGGCGCGATAGCCGATGACATCACCGGTGCGTCCGATCTGGCCAATACGCTGGTGCGTGGCGGATTGCCGACAGTGCTCGCCATCGGAGTTCCGGAGACGGAGAAGCTGGATGGCGGCGGGGTGGTGATCGCGCTGAAAACGCGAACCATTCCGCCCGAGGAAGCAGTGTCGCAATCGCTGGCCGCCTGGCGCTGGCTCGCGAAGCACGGCGCCCATGCGGTGATGGTGAAATACTGCTCGACCTTCGACTCCACCGCGCAGGGCAATATCGGGCCGGTCACGGACGCGGTACTCGATGCTTCCGGTGGGAAGCTTTCGGTGGTGTGTCCGGCTTTCCCCACCAATAAGCGAACGATCTATAAGGGCCGGCTGTTCGTCGGCGATGTGCCCTTGGATGAGTCGAGCATGCGCGACCATCCGCTGACGCCGATGCGGGACGCGAGCCTCGTCCGGCTGATGGCTGCTCAGACCCGGCATAAGGTCGGCCTGATTGCCTGGGAGACCGTGGTAAAGGGCAAGGATGCGTTAGCCGCGGCATTGGATGAGGCGCGGGCTGGTGGCTTGCGCCATATGGTCGTGGATGCCATCACCGATGCCGACCTCCGCGTCATCGCCGAGGCAGCCTGGGGTCGCGCCATGCTGACCGGTGGCTCCGGTATCGCTATCGGCGTGCCTGCGCTCTGCCGTGAGCACGGCGGAGAGGACGTATCACCTGGCTTTCCGCAGATCGTCGGCCCCTCGTTCGTCGTCGCAGGAAGTTGCTCGGCCGCGACGATGGCGCAGGTCTCCACCTTCCAGGCAGCAGGCGGGGCGGCATACCAGATCGACGCGTTCCAACTTGCCGAAGATCACGAGGCGGTCGCTAAGGCTAGCGCCTGGGTGCGTGATCACCTGGGCGAGCGGCCGATCCTGGTCTACTCCACCGCCAGTCCCGATGTGCTTCGCGAGGTGCAAGGCAGGCTCGGCCAGCAGCGCGCCGCCGCGCTCATCGAGGATGCGCTGGCCCACATCACGCTCGCCGCAGTCAAGGCGGGTGCACGCCGGCTGGTGGTGGCAGGCGGAGAGACATCCGGCGCTGTCATGCAGGCGCTTCGCGTCCGGCTGTTGCGGATTGGGCCGGAGATCGATCCTGGCGTCCCCTGGACGGCAAGTCTGGATGCGGAGCCGCTTGCCCTCGCGCTGAAGAGCGGCAATTTCGGCGGTCCCGATTTCTTCAGCCGCGCATTCGAGGTGCTGCCATGACGCAGGAAGGCGCTTTGCGCGAGCATATGGTCCTGCTCGGCCGCTCGCTGTTCGAGCGGGGCTTCGGCGTGGGCACATCCGGCAATCTCTCGGCGCGCATCGAAGGGGGCTTTCTCGCCACGCCGACCAATTCCTGCCTCGGGCGGCTGCGCGCTGAGAGGTTGTCCAGGCTGGACCCGCAAGGCCGTCACATCGCAGGCGATGCGCCAACCAAAGAGCTGCCGCTGCATCTGGCCGTCTATGCGGCACGGCCGAAAGCAGGTGCGGTGGTCCATCTCCATTCCATCCACGCCACGGCCGTCTCGTGCCTCGCCGATGTCGATCAGGCAAACGCCCTGCCGCCCATCACCGCCTACCAGGCCATGCGCTTCGGCAGGCTGCCCGTCGTGCCCTATTTCCGCCCCGGTGAGCCGGAGCCGGGACGGATCATTGCTCCTTATGCAGCAAACGCCCGCGCGATGCTGCTTGCCAATCACGGCTCGCTGGTCAGCGAAGCCACATTGGATGCCGCCGTCGCCGTAGCGGAGGAAGTCGAGGAAAGCTGCAAGCTGTTCCTGATGCTGCGTGGTTTTTCTTTGCGCACGTTGAGTCAGGAGCAACTCGACGAACTTGCCGCGATTTTCGGGTCATGAGGTCCGCCATGCCACGCTTTGCCGCCAATCTCTCGATGATGTTCACCGAGCACCCCTTCCTCGAGCGCTTCGAGGCCGCCGCCACTGCCGGCTTCACTGCCGTCGAATTCCTGTTCCCCTATGCATTTCCCGCCGATGAGATCCGCGCCCGTCTTGATGCTCACGGCCTGAAGCAGGTGCTGTTCAACCTGCCACCTGGCGATTGGGACGCGGGCGAACGTGGCATGGCCTGTATTCCCGGCCGCGAGGAGGAATTCCGCGCCGGCGTCGCCAAGGCGATCGGCTATGCGGAGGCGCTGGGTTGCCGGACGCTGCATTGCATGGCCGGGCTGAAGCCGGCCGAATACCCGGACGGGGAACTTCTGGAAGTGTATCGACGCAACCTTGCCTGGGCCGCCGCCGAATGCCGCACCAAAGAGCGCACACTGCTCGTCGAGCCGATCAACGCCCGCGACATGCCCGGATATCTGATGAATTCAACTGCGCTTGCCCGCCAGATCATCGCTGAGGTGGGCGCAGACAATCTGAAACTGCAGCTCGACCTCTATCATTGCCAGATCTCGGAAGGTGACCTTGCGATGCGCATCCGCGCCAACGCGGATCTGACCGCCCATGCGCAAATCGCCGGCGTGCCGGAGCGCCACGAGCCCGACCGCGGCGAGGTCAATTATCCCTATCTCTTCGAAGTGCTCGATGAAACCGGCTATGATGGCTTCATCGGCTGCGAGTACCGGCCCCGCGGCAAGACTGAAGACGGACTAGGCTGGTTCGCACCGTGGCGCACAGCGCCTTAGGGAGGGGGATGGCGACACCGGCCGAGATCTTCTCGAGGGTGGCGACATTGTCCGGCTAAAGATAGCCGGTCCCCATCTCTTCGGCGAAGCGCGCCGGTGAGCCTTCCCAGATGAAGCGCCCGTGCTCCAGCACGTAGACGCGGTCCGCCTGCGGCAGTGCGAAGGTGACGTTCTGCTCCCCGAGCAACACCGTGATGGAGGTAGTCCGGCGCAAATGCTCCAGCGCGCCTGAGATCTGCTCCAGGATCACCGGCGCGAGGCCTAGGCTGGGCTCATCGAGGATGAGGAGTCTTGGCCGCGTCATCAGCGCCCGGGCGATGGTCAGCATCTGCTGCTCGCCGCCCGATAGTGTTGCCGCGTTCTGCCTCTGGCGATCCTTGAGGATCGGGAACAGGTCGAACAGCCAGCTCCGCTGCTCGTCGCTCTCGGCCCTGGTCAGCCGCTGGCCACCGAGGTCGAGGTTCTCGCGGACGGTCAGCTCGCCGAACAGCTCGCGGGTTTCGGGGCATTGCACGATGCCGCCCCGTGCGATCGCGGCTGCCGACCTGCCGCACAAGGGTGCCCCCGCCCAGGCGATCTCGCCGGAGAAGGGCACAAAGCCGGCGATGGCGTTGAAGAGGGTCGTCTTGCCGGCACCGTTGATGCCGACCACCGAGACGAACTCGCGCTCATGGACATGCAGCGACACGCCCTCCAAGGCCTGGGCCTTGGCGTAGAACACGCTGACGTCCTTCACTTGCAAAAGCGGCTCGGTATCTCGGAACGAGGCTTCGGGCCGGGCGTGGGTCTGGATCTCGCCGCCGAGATAGACGCGGCGGACCGTCTCGTTGCGCATCACCTCGTCAGCAGTCCCTTCGGCAACGCGCTCCCCGAGATAAAGCGCAATCACCCGGTCGGCGAGTGCGGCGACGCTCTTCACATTGTGATCGACGAGCAGCACCGCCCGTCCTTCCGCGCGGAACTTGCGGATCAGATCAGCGAAAGCCGCCATTTCGTTCTGCGTCAGCCCAGCGAAAGGTTCGTCCACCAGCACGACGCCGGGATTGCGGGCGATCGCCTTGGCGAGTTCCAGCTTGCGCAGGTCGGCGAAGGGAAGCGTTGCGGGCCGCCGGTCCAGCACCGTGCCAAGACCCACGCTTTCGGCGATGGCCCTGGTGCGCTCATCCACCTCCGGATCGGCGAACAGTTTGAGAAGGCTGTCCGGCAGCAGGGCGAGCTTGATGTTCTCGAAGACGGTCTGGCGCTGCAAGGGGCGCGAATGCTGGAAGATGAGACCGACACCCTTGCGCGCGATCTTGTGGGAGGGCAGGCCGGCGACCTCTTCGCCGTCGAGCAGGATCGATCCGCTGGTCGGCCGCTCGAGCCCGATGATCAGCTTCATCACCGTGGACTTGCCCGAGCCGTTCGGCCCGATCAGCCCGAGGATTTCACCGTGTTTCAACGTGAGGTCCAAGTTGTTGACCGCAACGAGGCCGCCGAAGCGCTTGGTCAGGCCCTTCACGATCAGGCACGGTTCGGTCGCCGCTTTCCCCTGCGCAGTTTCGGCCCGTTCGCGGATCATCGTCTCGGCTTTCATGCTCGCTCCCGTCTAGCGATCATGCCAAAGAAGCCGTTGGGGAAGAACAGCACGACCAGAAGCGCGATGATCGAGACGATCAGCGTTGCCAGCTCGCCGGTCGGGCGAAGTGCCTCGGTGAGGCCGATCAGGAAGATCGAGCCGATCGCCGCGCCGATAATGGTGCGTCGCCCGCCAAGCACCGCAGCGATGATGATCTGCACACCGATGGAGACATCGATCAGCGCCGAGACGGAGGCCGTCCCCATATAGAAGACGAGCAGCGCCCCGCCGAGCCCCGAGAAGAACGCGCTGATGAGGAATGCGACCAGCTTGTGCTTGGTCACGTTGAAGCCGAGCGCCCCGGCCTGCAGCTTGTCCTGGCCGCTCGCCTGCAGGATCAGCCCGACCGCCGAACGCGAGAGCGTAAAGAGGATCGCGCCGCTTACGACCATGAAGCCGAGCGCCAGCCAGTAATTCGTCGCGGCGTCGATGCTGATGACGTCGGGGACCGTGAGGCCGATCTCGCCTCCGGTGAGGTCGGCAAAGACCACGATCAGGTTCTGCAGGATGAGCACGGCGACGACGGTCGTCAGGCTGAAATAGGGGCCGCTGACGCGCAGCGCCGGCAGCGCCAGCACCAGGCCGGCGATGATGGCCGCCAGTGTGCCGAGCACGATGCAGATCCAGATCGGCAGGCCGAAGCGGTTGTCGACGATGCCGGCGGTATAGGCGCCGAGACCGAGGAGGAAGGTGGGTCCGAAATTCACCTCATTGGCAAAGCCGAACAGCAGGTCCCATGACATCGAGAACACGCCGAAATAATAGGCGATGGTGAGGAGGCCCAGCACATAGCCGGATACCCACAGCGGCAGCAGCGCAGCCACGGCAACGGCGGCTACCGCGAACCAGAACAGAGGGGCGGCGACGAGACGGCCGAGCATGTCAGCGCCTCCCGAGCAGGCCGTGCGGGCGTACATACATCACGGCGACCAACAGCAGCAGCGAAGGGATGAAGCGATAGGCCGGCGAGATCAGATAGGCGGTCAACGTCTCGATATAGCCGACGACATAAGCCGCGATCAGCGAGCCGGTGACGCTGCCGAGCCCCCCGAGCACGACGATGGAGAAGGCGCTGCCTGTCAGCGGCCCGACGCTGTAGGAGCTGACGCCCAGAAACATGCCGAGCAGCACGCCAGCGAGGCCCGCAAGCACGCCATAGATGATCCAGACCGCGATGTAGATCCAGGACAGCTCGATGCCAAGGAGCGTGACGCCGCGCGCATTCATCGAGGCGGCGAGCACGGCCTTGCCCGCGCGTGTGCGGTTCACCAAGAGCCAGAGCAGGGCGATCGCCAGCCAGCAGACGATGGCGGTGAAGATCTCGTTCGCCGGTGTTCTCACGCCGAAGATATCGACAACGCCGGCGATGATGGGAACCACGGTCTTGGCGTTACTGGTGAAGAAATAGGCGATCAGCTCCTGGATGATGATGCCCCACAAGAGCGTTGCGGTGAGGATGAAGATCTCGCGCTCCTCGTTGCGGATGGCGCGCGAGCGCTGGATCGGCTGTACGACGAAGCCGTAGGTGACGAGCGCCAGCACGACTGCGACGGCGATGCCGAAGGCCGCGCCCGCATAGCTGTTCATGCCGAGATCGCTGCCAGCCGCCCAGGCGGCGACGGCAGCGGCCACCATCAGCGCACCATGCGAGAGGTTGAGCACGCCGGACACGCCGAAGATCAGGGTGAAGCCGGTCGCGCCGAGCGCATAGAGCGCACCGACCGCAAAGCCGTCGATCAGGATTTGCAAGGAGAGCAATGACGCCTCCAAAGACGGAGTTTCGCCCCGGCGAGACCTGCGCCGGCCGGGGCCAGGGTGCCCCGCCGACCGGCGATCCCGAAGAAAAACCCCCGATCAGGGATCGGGGGATCCCGAGGGCTCAATTTGTCGCGCCTGTTTTGATGCA
>Ga0081540_1002226_pt1 | contig 15985 bp, 12 predicted proteins | sample TabmetS2T1R1_FD_71024 | JGI IMG/M metagenome (GOLD analysis project Ga0081540, IMG submission 71024) | Tabebuia heterophylla rhizosphere microbial communities from the University of Puerto Rico - S2T1R1 | ecosystem: Host-associated > Plants > Roots > Rhizosphere ... | reverse complement strand
CGCGTTCTACCAGCCGCTCTACCGCCTGAGCGACCGCGTGGTCATCGGCGCCGAGGCGCTCGCCCGCTGGCAGCGCCCCGGCGGCCCGCTCCTGGGGCCGCCCGACTTCATCACGCTCGCCGAGCACACCGGCCTGATCCGCCCGCTCGGGCGGTACGTGCTGGAGCAGGCCTGCCGCCGGGCCGCGCGCTGGCGCCGGGCCGGCCACGACCTGCTGGTCAGCGTCAACCTGTCGCCGTTCCAGCTCAGCGAGCCGACCCTGCCGGCCGACGTGGCCGACATCCTGCACCGCGCGGGCCTGCCGGCCGCGAGCCTCCAACTCGAGATCACCGAGAGCGCCGCGCCCGATCAGGGGTACGCCACCCTGCAACAGCTCGCCGACCTCGGCGTACGGTTGGCGCTCGACGACTTCGGCACCGGCTATTCGAGCCTGGCCACGCTCTCCTGGCTGCCGGTGTCGAACGTCAAGCTGGCCGCCGAGTTCCTCACCGACGCCGGCGCCCCCGCCGCGACCGAGATGCTGCGGCACACGATCGACCTCTGCCACGCCCTGGGCCTGACCGTGACCGCCGAGGGCATCGAGACCGCCGAGCAGGAGGCCCTGCTGCGGGCGTGGGGCTGCGACTATGGCCAGGGCTACCACTTCGCGCGCCCGGCGGCGCAACTCACGGGGGTAAATGATGACGTTCCTCGACCCGGATGAGTCCAACGCCTACCTGCGGGATTGGAAGGGGCGCATCGACCAGATGGCCGCCAACACCCAGGCCATGAGCGACCGCCTGAGCGAGCTCCGGGTCACGGCCGAGGACGACAACGGCCTGGCCGAGGTGACCATCGACTCGACCGGCATCCTGCTCGAGGTGCAGTTCAGCTATCGCATCCAGCAGATGGCGCCCGACGTGGTCTCGCGCGCCTTGATGAGCGCGCTCCGCAAGGCCCGCGCCAAGGCGGCCGAGCGTTCCCGCGACATCATCACCGAGACCGTGGGCCCGGACTCGGTGGCCGGCCAGACCATCGCCGCCCGAGTGGACGAGCAACTCCGCCGCGACGACGACGAAGACCGCTGACTCTCGACCCGATTAGCACAAATGATCGAGAAATGTAGTATCGTCACCGCATGGCTTCCCCATCGGCGGAGCTCACGCCACGCCAGCGACAGATCCTCACGATGATCCGCGAGTGGGTCGACCTGCACGGTTACCCACCCACCATGCGCGAGATCGCCAAGGCGGTCGGCCTCGCGTCCCCCTCCTCGGTCGCCCATCAGCTCACGGTCCTCGAGGATCGGGCTTACATCCGGCGCGACGCCCGCGGCTCCCGGGCCGTCACGCTGACCCCCGAGGGGTGGGCCCTCCTGGAAGGTCCCGAGCGACCCGTCACTGCCCTGCGGGAGACCGACGACGTCCGGGTCCCGCTGCTCGGCGCGATCGCGGCCGGCACCCCGATCCTCGCCCAGCAAGACATCGAGGACGAGCTCACCCTCCCGCAGAGCCTGGTCGGCCGGGGCACGCTGTTCGCCCTCAAGGTCCGCGGCGACTCGATGATCGACGCCGCCATCTGCGACGGCGACCTGGTCGTGGTCCGCCGGCAGCCGACGGCGGAGAACGGCGACATCGTGGCGGCCCTGATCGACGACGAGGCCACGGTGAAGGTCCTGCGCACCGACGGCCGCCGCGTCGACCTCGTCCCGCGCAACCCGGCCTACGACGTCATCCCCGGCAACGACGCCACGATTCTCGGCAAGGTCGTCTCCGTGCTGCGTCGTGTCCTGTGACCGGAGGGACGGCCCGTTAGTGAACGTTCCCTGAATCCTCGGCGCGAGCGGCCGGACACCCGCCGTAGTGGATCGATAATGCTCTTCCGTCGGCGGGTGCGGAGGCGATCATCGAGTTCTGGTGGAGCGTGGCGCTCGCGACCCTGGGCGTGGTCGTGCCCGGGATCGCGGCGTTCTACGAGTTCGTCGTCAAGGGACGCAAGCGCCTCGGTTATCGGGTCCAGATGGACACCACGGCGACCAATGTGGTCGAGACGGACGATCCCGGCGTCTTCGACCAGCTGCGCGAGCCGCTCGTCGATCCCACGCTGGTGCTGCTGCGGATCGAGAACAACGGGCAGACCCACATCGACGAGGATGACTACGCCGTCCTGCACGACCTGAAGGCCGGCGTCACGGTCACCTTCCCCGATCGCAAGATCGTCGGCATGGTCGTGACCGAGCTCAGCGACGACGGCATGCGCTCCAGCTTCGAGGACGGCGGCGGCCTCGCCGTCAAGGACAACCGCATCCTGCTGCCCAAGGTGCCGATGAACCGCGGCGCCCACTACAAGGTGCTCGCCGCGCTCGACACCGCCGGCGGCAAGATGGAGCAGTACCCGCCGCCCAAGGTCGCCTGCACGATCAAGGGTGGCGTCACCGGCGGCAAGATCCAGGAGACGCGCAGCCGCACCGGTACCCCGAAGCGCACGATCGCCCTGGTCGGCTTCCTCGTCGCGATCGTCATAGCGCAACTGGTCGTCTTCACCCAGAGCAACAACGGCGCCCCGCTGGATTGTGCGAGCGGTCACCTCACCGTGGCCGGCTCGACGGCGTTCGCGCCGATCGCGCAGGAGGCGGCCAAGTCCTATCAGGATCTCTGCCCGGGTGCGTCGTTCAGCTTCGACATGCGCGGCAGCGGCGAGGGCCTGCAGGTCCTCGACCAGGCCGGCCGCGACGGCAAGGCGCGCGATCAGCTCTCCTTCTCCGACGGCGAGAAGCCCGACGGCATGCCCGCCCTGCTGCCCCGGCCGATCGCGTTCGTCCTGTTCACGCTGGTGGTCAACGCCGACACCGGCGTCTCCGACCTGAGCACCACGCAAATCAAGCAGATCTACCAGGGCAAGATCTCCAACTGGCAGGAGATCGGCGGCAAGGACCTGCCGATCCGCCTGATCAGCCGCAACCCCGGCTCCGGCACCCGCAACGCGTTCCAGCGCCGGGTCCTCGGCGGCGAGCGCGAGCCGGGCACCAATTCCGACGATTGCCGCAGCCGCGACCCCGGGTCGCCGCCCGGCGTGGTCCGCTGCGCCCGCGACTCCACGGATGCTGTCCTACGGGCCGTAGCCGCCACCCCCGGTGCGCTGGGTTACAGCGAGCTGGGCGCCGCCACCGGCCGTAAGGGCGTCACGGCGATCCACATCGGCGGCCACCCCGCCACCGTCGCCGAGGCCGACCACGGCGCGTACCCGTTCTGGGAGACCGAGTTCGGCTACACGGTTGGCGAGCCCACCGCGAACTCCCTGGCCGCGAGCTTCCTCCGCTACCTCACCAACCAGGTCGGCGCCGACATCATCCGCTCACACGGCGACCGCCCGTGCGGCGAGCTCGCCAACCCGCAACTCTGCCGACCCACCTGAAAACCACTTTTCGGATACGAGCTCCGGACCGGTCCCCGGCGTGCCGGACCGGCCGGCTGCATGGTCCGGCTCCGCGCCCGGCCGCCGGGCGGGCCCGTCCGGCCGAACCTCCCGGCCGGGCTTCAGGAACCCAGGATGACCAGGTCGGCCATCGCGAACGGCGACGACGCCGCCGGCAAGGTCGGCTGCCAGTCCGGCTTGAGCGCCAGATAGCTCCCCGGGTCGGCCCGCAACAGTCCGATCAGGACCTCCGCCACGATGCGCCCGCCGACCGGACCCAGCCGGTCCCCACCGTCGCCGAGATATTCGGCCTCCTTGAGGATGTAGAACCAGAGCGGCGTGCCGTGCGGCCACGCCTGCCCCACCTGTTCCGGGGTCAGCGCCGGCACGCCCATCGAGGCGGCCACCGCCTCGCCGCTCGGCAGCCGGGTGGTCTCGCCGCGCAGCAGGTCGCGCACCGCCAGCGAGCGATAGGCGTCCGAGCCGACCGCGCCGGTCACCTGCTCGGGCAGGCCGATGAGGCTCGCGGCGAGCCGCCCGTCGAGGCGCTTGGCCCGCTGCGCCGGTGGGTGGCCGGGAACGTCGAAGATCTGGGTGAGGTCGAGCCGCCGGTTGGTGGGCAACGGCCCGAACCCGACCAGATCGGGGAAGAGCGGCACCGCCGGGCCACCCGCCACCAGCCGGTACGTGTGCCGGATCTGGCCATGCCCGTACCGGTAGGCCGCATCGGCGAACTCCAGCGGGATGAACCCGTGCGACGGCTCCGGGGCAAACCATCGCCCGCCCTTGGCGAGCACCTCGTCGACCAGGTCGGCCCCGACCAGCCGGGGCAGGAAATCGTGGACGACGATCCACTGGTAATGCCAGGTCAACGTGGTCCGTGCCCGGTCGAACACCTCCGTCTCGGGGACGCCGTCGGCCCGCAGCCGGTCGACGATGCGGTTGTGCGCCCGCAGCAGCGCCACATGCAGGCTCAGCGCGAACAGATGCACGTCGTCGCGCGGGTCGCCGATCAACGCCACGCCCTGCTGGTTGCGCGGCACGTCCCCGCCGTCCGGCCCGAGCAGGAACTTCACCGGATCGCCGACGTCGAACAGGAACGGCGACCCGACCGGCCCGTCCGAGTAGATGATCTCCAAGTTGAGCTTCGGCGCCCGCGCGTTCCGCAGCGCCAGCGGATCCGTCCCGGCGTCGACCGCCGACCGGTCGGCGGTGATGTCGTGCGCCACGAGCTGCCCGAAGAACGGCCACCCGGCCGCCTCGGTCGCGTCATCCGCGCCCGCGCTCAGCTCGTCCAGCGCGGCCGCCGCGTCGCAGACTCCGCCGCTGCTGCCGGCCCGCATCAGCACTTGCGGATCGGTACCCAGCGGCTCCAGATCCGGAAACATCCGCCCGTAGCGGGCCCCCTCGGTCGGCCGATCCACCGACCGCACCACGCTGAGACAGTGATCGCGGGCGGCCAGATGGCTCCCGTGCGCGGCCATGTCACCGGTCGAGATCGTCATCGTTCCTCCGAGAGTTGGCCAGTTCCTACCCGTCAAGACAGAGCATGCTCCACACCTGTGACGCCTGTCCTCCCGCCAATTCTCGCGGCGATATTGCGTGGTCGAGCACGTACTTGGCCCAGGGAAAACTACGGGCGCGACAGAAAGGTCCGCGGCGCACCCTGGCAGCAGTCCACGCACACGGGAGGCTGCCATGGACGAGAAAAGCTCAACCGACTCCGCTGTACGGCCATTCCGCGTCACCATCCCGGAAGAGGCGGTCAGCGACCTCCGGCGACGGATCGAGGCGTGGCGTCCACCGGATCGGGAGCCGGTCGACAACCAGTCGCAGGGCGTCCAGCTCGACACCGTGCAGCGTCTCGCGAACTACTGGGCCACGGAGTACGACTGGTACCAATGCGAGGCGAAGCTGAACAAGCTCGACCAGTTCATGACCACGATCGACGGCCTCGACATCCACTTCATCCACGTTCGGTCGCCGCACGCCGACGCGCTGCCGTTGATCGTCACGCATGGCTGGCCCGGCTCGGTCATCGAGCAGCTGAAGATCATCGAGCCGCTCATCAATCCCACCGCGCACGGCGGCAGCGCGGCGGACGCCTTCGACCTGGTGATTCCGTCACTGCCGGGCTACGGGTTCTCCGCCAAGCCGACCGTCACCGGCTGGGGAGTCGACCGTATTGCCCGGGCCTGGGCGGTGCTGATGCAACGGCTGGGATACACCCGCTATGTCGCGCAGGGCGGCGACTGGGGCACCGCGGTCTCGGCGGCGATGGGACGCCAGGAGCCAGAGGGTCTGCTCGGCATCCACGTCAACTTCCCGCAGATGGTCCCGCTCGAGATACTCGGCCACATCCGCAACGGCGACCCGCCGCCGGCCGACCTGTCCGATCAGGAGAAGAAGGCGTACCAGCAGATCCTCGTCGCGACCTACCAGCGCGGATACGGAGTCGCCCAAGGCACCCGTCCGCAAACCATCGGCTACCCGCTGTCCGACACGCCCGTCGGGCTCGCGGCCTGGCTCCTGGACCACGACATGACCACGTACGCCCATCTCGCAGCTCTTTTTGCCGGCCAACCGTACGGCGACATCACCCGCGACGACGTGCTCGACAACACGTCTCTCTACTGGCTGACCAACACTGCGGCGTCGGCGGCCCGGCTGTATTGGCAGCTGGGCATCACCGGCGCCAACTTCAACGCCCCGGCCGACGTCTCGCTGCCGGCGGCGGTCTCGATCTTCCCGGACGAGTACATCACCGCGCCGCGCAGCTGGACCGAGCAGGCGTACCACAATTTGATCTATTTCAACGAGGTCGAGCGAGGCGGCCACTTCGCCGCCTGGGAACAGCCACAGTTGTTCTCCGAGGAGCTGCGTGCCGCCTTCCGGACGCTGCGATGACCGAGCGTCTCAGATGTAGCTCATCTCGCCCGAGTCCTTGAGCTGGTCGACCAGCTGCTTGACCTCCTGCGCCCGGTCACGCGGGCAGACCAGCACCGCGTCGGGGGTGTCCACGATGACCAGGTCGCGGACACCCATCGCGGCCACCAGCCGGCCGGTCGTCGGCACCACGACCAGACCCTCGGTCTCGCGCAGCAGCACGCCCGGGTTCTCGTCGTCGGTGCGGCCGACCACGACGTTGCCGTGCTGGTCGGAGGCGAGCACCTCGCCGAGGGTGTGGAAGTCGCCCACGTCGTTCCAGCCGAAGTCGCCGGGGACCGTGCCGACCCGGCCGACCGTGGCCGCGCCTTCCATCACTGCGTAGTCGACCGAGATGCGCGGCAGCGTCGGCCACACCTCGCCGAGCACCTCCTCGCGGGCCGGGGACTCCCAGGCCTGGGCGATCCGGGAGATGCCGGCCGCGAGCTGCGGCTGCTGGCGGGAGAGCTCGGCGAGGAAGACGTCGACCCGCCAGACGAACATGCCGGCGTTCCACAGGTAGTTGCCGGACTTCACGTAGCTCTCGGCCACGTCGTACGACGGCTTCTCCTTGAATTCCTCGACCGCCATCACCGGGCCGTCGCCGATCGCGGGGCCGCACTCGAGGTAGCCATAACCGGTCTCGGGTCGCGTCGGGGTGATGCCGAGCGTCATCAGCAGGCCCTGCCGGGCGCCGCCGATCGCCTGCGTGATGACCTCGGTGAACCGCGCCTTGTCGGAGATCAGGTGGTCCGACGCGAACGAGCCCATCATCGCCTCGGGGTCGCGGCGGGCGATCACCGCCGCGGCCAGCGCGATCGCCGCGCAGGAGTCCCGCGGGGACGGCTCGACCAGCACGTTCTGCTCGGGCACCGAGGTGAGCTGGCGGGAGACGGCCGCCGCGTGCGCGACCCCGGTGACCACGAAGACCCGCTCGGACGGCGCGAGCAGGTCGAGGCGGTCGACGGTGGCTTGCAGCAGCGACCGGTCGGTGCCGGTCAGCGGGTGCAGGAACTTCGGGTGGCCGGCCCGGGAGAGCGGCCAGAGACGGGTTCCGGTGCCGCCGGCCAGCACGACGCCGTACAGCGCACCCCGTTGCTCAGTCATGCGCACAGAGTGTAGTGGCTCACGCCGCCGCCACTCGTTTCCACGTCGTGACATGCACGTCCGCGCTGGACGCCCAGGTGAACTCCTTGGCCCGGTCGAAACCGGCCTTGGCCAGGGTGAGCCGGCGCTGCTCGTCGTGCAGCAGGTCGGCCAGGTCGGAGGCGATCCGGTCGGGATCCTCGGTCGTGTACGCCACGGCGTCGCCGCCGACTTCGGGCAGTGACAGCCGCGGCGTGGTCAGCACCGGCGTGGCGCAGGCCATCGCCTCGAGGATCGGCAGGCCGAAGCCCTCGCCGAACGACGGGTAGCAGGCCACCAGGGCGCCGCCGAGGAAGCCGGGCAGGTCGGTGTAGCGCAGATAGCCCGGGCGCAGCAGGCGCAGGTGGGACGGGACCTCGCCGACCGCGCGGTCGATCTCGTCGTCGTGGCCCTGGCCGCCGGCCAGCACCAGCGCCGGCGGGTGCGGCCAGTCGGCCACCGCGCGGGCCCAGCCGCGGATCAGGTTGGGCACGTTCTTGCGGGGCTCCTTGGCGCCGAGGAAGGCGACATAGCCCGCGTCGCCGAGGCCGAGGCGGGCGCGGACGCGGGCCTTCTCCTCCTCGGTCGGGGCGTGGAAGGCGGCCGGGTCGACCCCGTGGTAGGCCACGTCGATGCGGGTCGGGTCGGCGTCGAGCAGGCGGATCAGCTCGTCGCGGGTCGCCTTGCTCGGCACGATCACCCGGGCGGCCCGGCGCAGCGACGTCTTGATCGCGCTGCGGAAGAAGGTGCGCTTGGTGTTGTCATAGTGCTCGGGCTCGGTGAAGAAGGTGGCGTCGTGCACGGTCACCGTCACCGGGCAGCCGGCCCGCAGCGGGCACGTGTAGAACGGCGAGTGCAGCACCTTGGCGCCGACCTGCTGGGCCAGCAGCGGCAGCCCGGTCTGCTCCCAGGCGAGCCGGGCCGGCCGGTGGGCCACCGCGGCCGGGCCGGCGATCACTTCGGCGTCGCCGAGCATGCGGCTGTAACGCTCCGCATCCGAGCGCTGTGCCACCACGGCCAGCTCGACCCGGTCGGAATCCAGCCGGCCGAGGGCGCCGAGAAGGCCGTCGACGTATCTGCCGACACCTCCCCGGTCAGCGGGGACGCTGGTGGCGTCGACGAGCACTCGCGGGGGGCGACCGGCGGTCACGAGGCAACTCCCAAAGAGGTGGTAATTCAGACCACTGGCCAGCCTACGCCCGGAATGCATCGGGAATGTGACCACGACACCGCTCTGATTCGAAGCGTTTCCGGGAACTCATCGCCCGTTCAGGATCGGTTACACAGGGTGACGCCGTTATCGTTGGTGCGGTGTACACCACGATCCCGCAGGCCCTTTCGTCCGTGGTCGGCCATGATCCCACGACACCCCTGCTGACCTGGTACGACGACGCCACCGGCGACCGCACCGAGCTGTCCGGCGCGACGCTGGACAACTGGGTTGCCAAGACGGCGAACCTGCTGATCGACGGCGCCGGGCTGGCGCCCGGCGACGCGGTGGCGGTCCTGCTGCCGCCACATTGGCAGACCGCGGCGATCGTCCTCGGCGTGTCGGCGGCCGGGCTGGCGGTCTCGTTTCCCGGCCGCCCCCAGCCGGTCGATGCCCTGTTCACCACCCCTTCATCCGCGACTTCATCCGCGACCGGGGCGGCCGACTGGCCGGCCGCCGACCGGTACGCGACCGGGCTGCTGCCGCTCGCCATGCCGCTGCGCGAGGTGCCTCCCGGTTATGTCGACTATGTGACAGAAGTGCGCAACTATGGCGACCATTTCCGAGGCGCGCCGGTCGCCGCCGACGATCTGGCGCTGGCCGGGCCGGTCGAGCTGAGCCACCTGGCGGTCATGCGCACGGCCACCGAGCGTGCGGCCGAGCTGGGCATCACCACCGGCGACCGCGTGCTGATCGACACCCGCGTGTACCCCGACCCGGCCGACTGGCTCTTCGCCCCTCTCGCCGCGGGCGCGTCGGTGGTGCTCTGCGCCAACCTCACCACGTCGAGGCTGGCCGCCCGGGCGGAGTCGGAGAAGGTTTCCGTTCTCCTGACATAGGCGCGCCGCTCTGAACATGGGCGCGCCGCTCCTAACATAGGTGTGCCGCGATCCTAGCCGCATTGCAATCTGCCATGCCGCACTCTGCCGACTGGCTGATCCGTGCGCGTTTCTTGCCTGACGTGAATGAGTCCTCACGAACTATTGTCGACAGTTCCCGTGCCGCCATAATTTACCGCAAGGGTGGCATGAGGAGCTTCAGATGGCGGCTGGGGAACCCCGGGTTTTCGACCCGTCCGACGGCAGGCGCATCGGTTTCCGCACGCTCGCGCTCTCGCTGGTCATCTTTGTTATCGCCATGGCCGGACTGGCCGTCTCGCCGATGATCCTCGAATCCGTTTACCCTGCGGGTCAAGACCACGCGGAGATCGGCAATCTGGGGCAGGCCTATGGGGCGGCGTCCGCGATGATCGCCGGCCTCGCGCTCTTCGTGGTCGCCGCGTCCGTCTACGTGCAACATCGACAGCTCAAGGCCATGGAGATCCAGTCGTTGGCGGAGTTCAACGAGGAGTTGGTCTCGCTCGCCATGGAGAATCCCCGGTACCGGCAATGCTGGGGATCGCGCATGTCGCCACCCGACATTCCCGAGGATCTTTTCTATTACTGCGGCAAGGTCATGCGCGTCTGGATCACCGCGTGGGAATTAGGCAAGATCGACGAATCCCAGGCCCGGGAGTACCTGCAGAAATTCTTCGACAGCGAGGTGCCTCGGCGCTACTGGAAAGCGAACGGCGTATGGCATCGCGGTGGCCAGCGGCCGAATCGCCGCCACCGCTTCATGGATCTCGTCAACGAGGAGTATCTCCGGGCGGAAAAGGGACCGCCCAGCAGGCCGTACGAAGACGTGCCGCTGCCCAGCGATCATCTGTCGGGTCCGCTGACTAATTGACGTTTCCGCCGTCCTTGATCGCGGCGATGAAGTTCCGCCAAACGGTCTTGTCGAAGATGAGGGCCACGTCGGGCGTTTTCGAATCCCGTATGGCCACGCCGCCGTCGATGTTCGCCACCTCGACGCAATGGGACTCACCTACGCACGCGCTACTGCGGATCCATCTCGAGGTGCCGACGGTCGAGTCTGCGGGCATGTCTAGAGCTCTCCAGGGGAAGGCGGGTGAAGTCGACACTTCACCCAAGCTGGGCATTTCCCTCAGGGTATCGAGGACGATATCGGAGGCATGCCGGTTTTGTCGGACGAGCCTGCTGATCCGCGGCGTACGTTATCGGACGGCTTGCCGGTTCGTGCACCCGGCTTAGTCAACTAGTCCGCTGGACGGACGCCGTCGCACCTCGAGTGCGACGATGGGTCGGCGTGCTGCGGACCCGCGGGCGTCCCCTTTAGTCCCTTTGTCCGCGACGGGTGGACCGCTCCCGGGCGAGGTTCTCGAAGGCGGTCAGCGACTCGGGATTGGCGAGGGCGCCCTTGGCGGCGGCCGAGTCAACCGGGGTGCCGGTGAGGATGCGCTTCACCGGGACCTCGAGCTTTTTCGCGGACAGGGTGCGGGGCACCGCCCGTACCTGATAGATCTCGTCCGGAATGTGTCGGGGGGAGAGGGCCGTGCGCAGCTCGTGGCGGATCTTGGCGGTCAGCTCGTCGGTCAGGTCGCCGCCGTCGGCTATGACCACGAAGAGGAGGAGCTCGCCGTTCGGGTCGTCGTTTTCCAGGTGCACGACGACCGAGTCGGCGATCTCGGGGAGGCCCTCGACGACCGAGTAGAACTCGGACGTGCCCAGGCGTACGCCGCCTCGGTTGAGGGTCGCGTCGGAGCGGCCGGTGATCACGCAGGTGCCGTCGGCGCCGATGGTGATCCAGTCGCCGTGCCGCCAGACGCCGGGGAAGACGTCGAAGTAGGCCTCGCGGTAGCGCTTGCCCTCGGGATCGTTCCAGAAGCCGACCGGCATGCTCGGCATCGGCGCCGTGATCACGAGCTCGCCGAGCTGGTCGATCACCGACCGGCCGGACGGGTCGTACGCCTCGACCTTCGCGCCCAGGCAACGGCAGGCGATCACGCCCTCGATGACCGGGTGCAGCGGCGTCGCACCGACGAAACCGGTGCACACATCCGTACCGCCGGAAAGTGATTGCAGTTGCAGTTGCGTGCCGACCGCCTGGTAGACCCAGTCGAAGCCCTCGGCGGGCAGGGGCGCGCCGGTCGAGCCGACCGCCCTGAGGCCAGGTTTGTCCGGTTTGAGCCCCGCCTTGCGGCACGCCATGAGGAACGGCGCCGAGGTCCCGAAGTACGAAATGCCGGCTTCGTCGATCAACTCCCACAACGTGGACATGTCGGGGAAGCCGGGATTGCCGTCGAACAGGACGATCGAGGCGCCCACGGCCGGCGCGCTGACCAGGAAGTTCCACATCATCCAGCCGGTCGTGGTGAACCAGAAGAACCGGTCGGCCGGGCCCAGGTCGTGGTGCAGCGCGAGGATCTTGAGGTGTTCCAGCAGGATGCCGCCGTGACCGTGGACGATCGGCTTGGGCAGGCCGGTCGTGCCCGAGCTGTAGAGCACGTACAGCGGATGATCGAATGGCACCGGCTCGAAGGTGAGCGGCTCGTCGCCCGACAATTCCGAAAAATCGTCTTTTGCTGGGTCCAGATAACCGATCGTGATCAGGTGCTCGATCGACGGGATCGCCTCGGTGATCGAGGCCACCTCCGCCGCCCGCGAGATCGCCTTGTCGCCATAGCGGTAACCGTCGACGGCGACCAGGATCTTCGGCTCGATCTGGCTCCACCGGTCGATCACGCTGCGGCTGCCGAACTCCGGCGCGCACGACGAGAAGATCGCGCCGAGGCTCGTGGTGGCGAGCATCAGCACGTACGTCTCCGGAATGTTTGGTGCATAGGCGGCAACCCGGTCACCCTTGCCGATCCCACGGGCCTTCAGCCCGGCACGCACGCTGCGGACCTGCTCACGCAGCTGCCGCGCGCTCAGCTTGATCGGTTCGCGACTTTGCGCGTACGCGAGGACGACCGTGTCCTCATCCTTTCGCCCGGGCATGCGCAGCACGTGCTCGGCATAGTTGAGCGTCGCGCCGGGGAACCAGGACGCGCCCGGCATGGTGGCGTCGGCGAGCACGGCGGTGGGCGGGTCGTGGCTGATGACCTCGAAGTAGTCCCAGATCGACTGCCAGAACCCGGTCAGATCGGTGACCGACCACTCCCACAGCTCGGCGTAGCTTGCCACCTTCCGGCCGCGCTTCTCCAGCCAGCGAAGATAGTCCCCGATCCGGGTCGTCTCGAGTACGTCGGCCGGCGGTTCCCACAGCACTGCCCCCTTCATCCACTCCCCTTAACTTTTGTTCAGCCCGGGCCTTCTGGTTCGCCGCCCGCCACGGGTCCCGCCAGTCGGAGCCTTCCGGAAGGCGGCGACGGTCGTCCATGTGGTCCGCCACCACAAGCCGGACGCGGATCGGGTGGCCGGCCACACGCGGCCCGGCTGGCTGATCGGCCGTCAACTGTGCCCGCGCGGCCGAGCCGAACTGACGCTCATGCTGGTGCAGGGTGTCATGACGGCTACGTTACGACCCGCTTCGGACTTGCCTGGCGCGGGTAGCGTCCTGGAGACAATGCCACCCGGGGAGTGAACGTTGCGCCATCTCAGGTCGATCCTGTACTCGCTGGTCCTGGCGCCGGCCGCCTGGGTGCTGACCGGGGTCGGGCTCACCGGCGACCTGACCGCGCGGGGCCGCGACGGGTTCGCCGTCGAGAACTTCACGGGCTTGCTGCTGCTTCTGCTGGCCGGCGCCGCGTACGGCATCCTCGTGCTAGGCCCGATGTCGCCGGCCGGTCCCGCCCTGGCCGGCCTGGTCTATCTGGTGATCTCGGCGTGGGCCCTGCTGGCCCCGTCGGCTTACGCCGACGCTTGGCCATCCTCGGTGACCAAGGACGGATTCGATCTTTCGCGTCCGGGTTACGGTCTGGCGGCGTTGCTTGCGGTCCCATTGATCTGTACGGCGTTGAGCGCGCGCCGCTGGGAGAAGTACGAGCCGCCGGTTCTTCCGCTGATCGGGCCCATCGGGCGGGTGCGGGGGGCTGCTCCGGCGCAGGGCACGCCGCTGTCGATCGCCCAGACCACGCTGATCGGCCCGGCGCCGGACTCGTCGCCGACGACGGTGTTGCGTTTGCCCAGTTCGGTAGTGGTCCCGCCGAACGGTGCGGCTCCGGCCGGCTCGACCCCGCCGGGCGCGGGTCCGCTCGGCGCGCCTCCACCCAGCTCGGCTCCAACCGGCTCGGCTCCACCCGGCTCGGCTCCGTCTGGCGTGACTCCGGTTTTGGGCGCGCCTGCCGAGGCGGCTCCGCTCGGCTCGCCCCCGCTCGCGGCACCGCCGGTCGCGCCGGCGACGCTCGGGGCTCGGTTGGCGGCGGCGATCGCCGCGGCCGAGCACTCAACCTTGGACGACGACCCCACGATCTCCTGGCAAGCCCCCGACGTGGCACAGGCCATCGCGGACGAGAAGGCGGCCGCCGAGGCCGCGCGAGTGGCAGCCGAGAGCCAGCCGGACGCCACAGACGAGGAGATGACCACCGAGGCTCTGACCGCAGCAGAGAATCCGCCGGACGTATCTGACGAGCCTGATGCAGCTGTCGAGCCGGATGTATCCGACGAGGGGGTCGACGAGGAGACGGTCGCCGACGGCGTCCAGGCGGCGGATGAAGATCTTACGGTCGTGGTCGTCGAGACCGTCGAGACCGTCGAGTCGATCGTCTTCGTCGACGTGGGGGAACCGATCGGTGCGGAATCAACGGCCGAACCGGATGAGGAGACGGTTCCCGACGGCGTGCAGGTCGCGGACGAAGAGCCGACCGTTGTGGTGGTGGAGCCCGTCGACGAGGAGGACGTCCCAGCGGCCGGTGAAGACCCGACGGTTGTGGTGGTCGAGCCGGTCGACGAGGAGGACGTCGAGGCCGCCGGTGAAGAGCCGACGGTTGTGGTGGCCGAGGACGAGCCCGCCGTTGTGGAAGAAGAACCGACCGTCGTGGTGGTCGAGTCCGTCGACGAGCAGGATGCCCCCGCGACCGTTGAGGAGTCGAGTGAGGACCCGACGGCCGCAGCGGACGATTCCGGCGAAGACGAGGAGATCGTCGAGTCCGACGAACACGAGGAGACCGTCGCCGCCCCTGACAACGGCGAGAAGACGCAGGTCGTGCGGCTACCCGCGGCGGATGGCGGGGAGCGGACCCAAGTTGTGCGTTTGCCGGTCGGGGATGCCGCGGAGCGAACCCAGGTTGTCCGGCTGCCGATAGGCGACGGGACCGACCGCAATCAGGCCGACCGCAATCAGGTCGTGAGGCTGCCCATCGGGGAGGAGCGGACGCACGACATCCTGCAGTTCCCGTCGCCGGATCAGGGCGAGAAGACGCAGGTCATCCGGCTCCCCACGCCGCCGGCTGGGGACGCGCCCCAGGTGCTGCAGTTTCCAGTTCGGTCCCAGGGGGCCGAGCCGGGCGTCCGGACCCGCGACCTGTCCAACCGGGCCACCGGTGACGTGGGCGGGGACGAAACCCAGGTGATCCGCCTGGCCGGCAAGAAGGTCGACGAGGAGCGGACGCAGGTGATCCGGCCGGCGTTGGTGAACCGGTCGGACGAGCGCAACGACGTGCTGCAGTTCCGTCCGCCCGCGCCCAAGGAGGAGCAGCCGGTCTCGATCGCCGAAGCCGAGGCGCCCAATTTCGGCGAAGACCCGACCGGCCCGATCGTGATGCCGCCGATCGACCGCGACGAGGAGGCCGCCGAGGCCGGCCGGCGTTCGATGACCGTCATGAACATGGAACGCCCACCGGACGACGCCGCCGACGACACCACCCGCCTCGACATCCCCGGCCAGCGCCGCCCACACGACGACGACTGAGCGCGACCAGCCGACACGGGCAACCGCCGGGATCTCGCCGACGGCGAATTGCGGGCGCTCGTGGCGATCGGTCCGAAGTAGGGGAAAGGCCAGCCGTGACGGCTTCGTCCCGGCGGGTCTCCGCGGGCAATAGGTGTGCCCTATATTTGCGGCCGTCGCTATCCTGCGAGCTCGTCAAGGAGGACGGCGGGCCGTTGGAGTCCACATCGGACGGCAACACTCACGGGGGACGTCTCAATGTCTGCAAGATCTGTGCAGGCCGGCCTGCTCGCGGCCGGTCTCGTCATCGGAATCCTCCTGGCGCCCGGCTCACCGGCCCAGGCCGCACGGCCCAACCCGGCGCCGAGCGCGTCGGCCAAGGACGCATCGCTCACGTCGGCCGGTGTCGCGACCGTCGCCGACCCGACCAACACCGCTACCGACGAGGACAAGGTCAAGGCGGCCGGCGCGATCGGCATCAGCCCGGGCATCGACCTGCTGGTCCTCAACGACCAGGCGTTCGTCTTCGCGCTGTGGGAGCGAGACGAGGCCGGCCCGTCCGTCAAGGCCGCGGCGCTTCGCGCGTACCTGTCGGATGATGCGAACGGGGCGTACGAGTTCATCGTCACCGGGATCTTCGTGGCCGCGGGCGACGACGCGCAG
>Ga0081540_1002225_pt1 | contig 15996 bp, 13 predicted proteins | sample TabmetS2T1R1_FD_71024 | JGI IMG/M metagenome (GOLD analysis project Ga0081540, IMG submission 71024) | Tabebuia heterophylla rhizosphere microbial communities from the University of Puerto Rico - S2T1R1 | ecosystem: Host-associated > Plants > Roots > Rhizosphere ... | reverse complement strand
CCGAGTCGCTCTACAAGCGCGACGTCGACTACGCCGTCATCGACGGCGAGGTCCGCATCATCGACGAGTTCACCGGCCGCATCCTCGAGGGCCGCCGCTGGTCGGAGGGCCTCCACCAGGCCGTCGAGGCCAAGGAGGGCGTGCGCGTCCAGGAGGAGAACCAGACGCTCGCGACCATCACGCTGCAGAACTACTTCCGCCTCTACGACAAGCTCTCGGGCATGACCGGCACCGCCCTCACCGAGGCGACCGAGTTCATGAAGATCTACAAGCTCGGCGTGGTGCAGATCCCCACCAACCGCCCGATGGTCCGCGACGATCGCAACGATCAGGTCTACAAGACCAAGGACGGCAAGTGGAACGCGGTCGTCCGCGAGATCGAGGAGCGCCACGGCAACGAGCAGCCCGTGCTCGTGGGCACGATCTCCGTAGAGGTCTCCGAGCTGCTCTCCGGGCAGCTCAAGCGCAAGGGCATCCCGCACACGGTGCTCAACGCCAAGCCCGAGTACGCGCAGCGCGAAGGCGAGATCGTGGCCGAGGCCGGCCAGCCCGGCGCGGTCACCATCGCCACCAACATGGCCGGCCGCGGCGTCGACATCAAGCTCGGCGGCAACCCCGAGCACCTCACCGACCTCGAGCTGGCCAAGCTCGGACTGCGCCCCGGCGACCCGGACTACGACGAGCGCTTCGCCGAGATCCTCCCGGCGATCGAGACCCGCGTCGAAGAGGGCCGCGAGAAGGTCATGGACGCCGGCGGCCTGTGCATCATCGGCACCGAGCGCCACGAGTCGCGCCGCATCGACAACCAGCTGCGCGGCCGCTCCGGGCGCCAGGGTGACCCCGGCGAGTCGCGCTTCTTCCTCTCCGCCGAGGACGATCTCGTCCGCCTCTTCGCGGGCGACCGCATCTACCGCATCCTCGACCGCCTCGGCAGCACCGACGAGGAGGGCAACGAGGAGCCCATCGAGGCGGGGATGCTGACCAAGCAGATCGAGAAGGCCCAGCGGAAGGTCGAGGAGCAGAACTTCCTCATCCGCAAGCGCGTGCTCGAGTACGACGACGTCATGAACGAGCAGCGCCGGATCGTCTACGAGTACCGCGACCAGGTGCTCGAGGGGCGCGACATGGGCGAGCAGGCGCGCCAGGAGATCGCCAGCGTCGTCGAGCGCCTCGTGGACGAGTACGCGGGCGCCGACTACGTCGAGGACTGGGACCTCGACGGGCTGTTCACCGCGCTGGGGGACATCTACCCCGTCCGCCTGACGGCAGCGGAGGTCACCCAGGAGAGCCTCAGCCGCGAGGACCTGGTCGAGCGGCTCACGACCGACGCCGTCGAGCTCTACGACACGCGCGAGGAGGAGCTCGGCGAGGAGCTCATGCGCGCGCTCGAGCGCTATCTGCTGCTGCAGATCATCGACAACCGCTGGCGCGAGCACCTCTATGACATGGACTACCTGCGCGAGGGCATCCACCTGCGCGGGTTCGCCCAGATCGAGCCGCTCGTCGCCTACAAGAACGAGGCGTTCACGCTCTTCTCCGACCTCATGAACACGATCTGGTCGGACTTCTCGCGGATGATCTTCCACGTCGAGGTCCAGATCGAGGGCGAGGAGGGCCAGCCGGCGCCGCCGCAGCAGTACACGCCGGCCGGTTCGTCGACCGCCTCCGGTCGCGTGTCCTACTCGGGCGGAGCCGCGAGCTCGGCGCCGAGCGCGCTGGCCGAGGCCCAGGCCGGCGAGGAGCCGGGCGAGCAGCTCCTGCCGCCGGTGGTCGAGCAGCGCCGGGTCGCCGACGTCGAGCAGATCGGGCGCAACGACCCCTGCTGGTGCGGCTCCGGCAAGAAATTCAAGAGGTGCCACGGCGCGTAGCGCCGTGGCACGGTGACAGTTCCATCATGGCTGCCACGGGGCGTAGGCCGCCCTGCGGCGCGCTCTCGATGAGCCCCTACGCGGCGGTCGCCGTCTTGCGGCGCCGCGGCTTCGGCGCGGCCGCCTCGACGAGCTGGCGCTCGGCCTCGAGCCAGTTGGCGACGTCGTCGCCCACGCCGGCCCTCTGCGAGATCTCGTACGCCCGCGTCTGGATCTCGTCGTGGGTCGGCGCCTTGCGCTTGGTCGTCTTGGCCGTCTTCGCCGTCGGTGACTTGGTCGGCATGTCGTGCTCCCCTGGGTGTCGATTGGGCACCGGAGGTCCAGCCACGGGCCCCCCGGCCGATGGACAGGTGTCCAAGCTCGTCACGGTTGCAGCGCCACGCTGAACAGCGACGTGCCGTCGAGATCGTAGAGGGTCACGGTCATCACCTCGCTGGCCGCGTCGATGGCGACGTGACCGAAGAACTGAAAGCCGTCCATCGGAGACGTGTTCGCCACCGGTGGCGCGGCCGAGAAGACGGTCTGGGGCCCGAACGTCGTGTCGAGCACGTTGGGGCCGAAGGCCCCGGCGTTCAGCGGGCCGGACACGAACTCCCAGAACGGCGTGAAGTCGCCGATCGCCGCGCGCGCCGGGTCGTAGTGGTGCGCCGAGGTGTAGTGGACGTCGGCGGTGAGGAAGACCAGCCCGCCGATGCTCTTCTGGTGAGCGAAGCGCAGGATCTCGGCGAACTCGAGCTCGCGGCCCTTCGGCGGCCCGTTGTCGCCCTGGGAGACGCCCTCGAACGTCCCCGGGGTGTCGGGCACCACGAGCCCGAGCGGGAGGTCGTTGGCGATCACCTTCCACGTCGCGCGCGAGGCGGCCAGCTCGCGCTTGAGCCAGGCACGCTGCGCCGGCCCGAGCATGCCCACCGCCGGGTCCGCGTAGACGTCGGTGCCGTTGGGGTCCTTGTAGGTCCGCATGTCGAGGATGAAGAGGTCCAGCAGCGGGCCGTGGGAGATCTTGCGGTAGATGCGCCCGAACTCGTCGCGCTGGCGCGGGGCGATCGGCAGCCACTCGAAGAACGCCTGGTGCGCGCGGGCGGAGAGGACGTCGGCGCGCTTCTCGGTGTAGCGGTCGTCGGCGAGGATCTGGCCCGGGTACCAGTTGTTGTGCGTCTCGTGGTCGTCCCACTGGTTGATCTGCGGGACCGCCGCGGCGAACGCGCGCAGGTTCTCGTCGAGGTAGTTGTAGGCGAACGCGCCGCGGAAGTCGTCGAGCGTCTGGCACACCTTCGACTTGGCGGGCGTCACGACGTTGCGCCACACCCGCCCGTCGGGCAGCGTCACGGTCTCGGTGAGCGGGCCGTCGGCGTAGATCGTGTCGCCGCTGTGCAGGAAGAAGTCGGGCTCGAGGCCGGCCATCGTCTTGAAGATGCGGTAGCCGCCGATGTCCTCGTTGATGCCCCAGCCCTGCCCGGCGAGGTCGCCGCTCCAGGCGAACGACACGTCGCGGGCCTTGCGCGGCGCGGTCGTGAAGGTGCCGACGGCCGGCTCGGAGCGCACGTTGTGGCCGTAGAGGTCCTCGAGCGTGACCCGGTAGAAGATCTGCTGGCTGGCGGGGAGGTCGTCGAGCAGGACCTTGCCGGCGAGGTCGTGGTCGGGCGTGAGGATCGGCCCGCGCAGCGTCCGCGCGTGCCTGAACCTCGGCGTGGTGTCGACCTCCACGAGCATGCGGCTCGGCCGGTCCCCGCGGGCCCACACGATGCCCGAGTCGGCGGTGACGTCACCGCTCTGGACCCCGTACGGGAGCTTCGGGCGCGAGCGGACGAAGGCGGGCGCGGCGCCCGGGAAGGCGGCGATCGAGACGCCGGCGGCGGCGCCGGCGCGCAGGAACTGGCGGCGGTTGAGCGAGCGAGCGGACATGTCCGTCACGCTGTCGCGCGCGGGGCCGCGCCACGGTGACGATCCCGTTACCTTCGCGGCGGTGTCCACGCGCGAGGCTTATCTGGAGACCCTGCTCGAGCAGCGCTGCACGCGCCCGGAGTGGTTCGTCTGCGCCGGCGACTCGAGCGCCGTCCTGTGGTCGCTGCCCGGCGCCGACGTGCCGTCCAACGTCGTGCTCATCCAGACCGACTGGAGCGATGGCGAGCTCGCCGAGGGGAGGTCGCTCATGGCCCGCGTGCACGAGCTCGCCTCGCGGCTGGGCGCCGGGGAGCTCGGGCACACCATCGACAGCCCGCCGGTGGCGCCGCAGCACCAGGATCACGCCGAGGCCCGCGTGCGGCTGCTCGAGGCCACCGGGTACGAGATGGTCCGCGACGGGCTGCGCTGGCTGCTGCTCTCCCCGTCGGCCGACGCGGGCGACGGCCCGCTGACCTTTCGCACGATCGCCGAGGCCGGCCAGGACGCCTACGCTGACGCGATCGCCGTGACCTTCCAGGGCACACCGGACGCCGAGCTCAACCTCGACGTCGAGCAGCACGGGGCGCGCGAGGCCGCACGGCGCTACCTCGAGGACCACAAGGCGCTCGAGCACCGCCCGGAGTGGTTCGAGCTCGGCTATGCCGGGGACGAGCTCGCGGGCGTGATCATGGGTGCGCGCAACCCGACGTCAGCGGTCATCGCCTACGTCGGCGTCGTGCCCGCGCAGCGCGGCCGCGGCTTCGCGCCGGCGCTGGTGCGCCGGGGCACCGCGCGGCTGGCCGCCGCGGGGGCCACCGAGATCCGCGGCGACTGCGACCGCGACAACGTCGCCATGGCGAGGGCGTTCGAGCGCGCCGGCTACACGCAGTTCGCGCGCAGACGTTCGTTCCGCCACATCCTGGGTCCACGGGTTTAGGCTCAGCGGCACCTAACGAAAGGGGTCAGCCTGATGAGCACCCAGGTACCTGTGGCGCTCGAGCAGCACGTCGCCGAGACGGTGACCGCGCTCGCTCGCACGCTCTACCCGCACGACGGCCTGTCCGACGAGGTCTACGCGCGCGTCGCCGCCAAGCTCGACGAGGCGGCGCAGGCCGACGCGGAGCAGGCCCGCACCATCAGCGAGGGCGTGGCCGGGCTCGACGCCGGCGCGCCGTTCCTGCAGCGCAGCGCCGACGAGCGCCTGGCCGCCGCCAGGGAGATCGAGGGCTCGCCATTGTTCGAGCTCGTGCGCTCGACCGCCGTGGTGGAGGTCTACTCGGACCCGGCGACGTGGCGCCTGCTCGGCTACGAGGGGCCGTCGTTCGCTCAGGGCGGCTACCTGCACCGCGGGTTCAACGACCTCGACTGGCTGCCGGACCCCGAGGAGAGCTGAGGCATGCCGCGCTTCGACTTCGACCAGGACAACGTGGTGGTGGTCGTCGGCTCCGGCGCCGGCGGCGGCACCCTCGCCACCGACCTCTGCAAGGCCGGCGTGAGGACCGTGCTCCTCGAGGCCGGCGCCCATCACAGGCCCGAGGACTTCATCGACGACGAGTGGCCGAGCTTCGGCCAGCTCGCGTGGCTCGACGATCGCACGACCTCCGGCTCGTGGCGGGTCGCCAGGGACTTCCCGAACCTGCCGGCATGGACGTGCAAGACGGTCGGCGGCACCAGCGTGCACTGGGCCGGATGCTGCCCGCGCTTCAAGGACTGGGAGTTCCGCGTCCGCTCCGAGCACGGGCCGATCGACGGCACCAGCGTGCTCGACTGGCCGATCGCCCTCGCCGACCTCGAGCCCTACTACGACAAGGCCGAGGACCGGATGGGGGTGACGCGGACCAACGGGATCCCCGGCCCGGCGGCGAACAACAACTTCAAGGTGATGGGCAACGGCGCCAAGCGCGCCGGCTACAAGGACGTCAGCACCGGCCGCATGGCGTTCAACACGGTCCCGCGCGACGGGCGCCCGGCGACGATCCAGGACGGGTTCAACTTCCAGGGCGACAAGCAGCAGGCGCACTGGTCGACGCTGACCGCCGAGATCCCCAAGGCCGAGGCGACCGGCAACCTCGACCTGCGCCCGAACAGCCACGCCTTCCGCATCGCCCACAACGGCGGCGGCAAGGTGACCGGCGTGCACTACTTCGACGCCGACGGCAACGAGCAGGTGCAGAAGGCGCGCGCCGTGTGCGTGGCCGGCAACGCGATCGAGACGGCGCGGCTGCTGCTGCTCTCCGACTCGCCCCAGCACCCCGACGGGCTTGCCAACTCCAGCGGCCAGGTCGGGCGCAACTACATGCGCCACCTCACCGGCTCGGTCTACGCGGAGTTCGAGCAGCCGGTGCGGATGTACCGCGGCGAGACGATGGCCGGGATCGTCACCGACGAGTCGCACAACAACCCCGACCGCGGGTTCGTCGGCGGCTACTACATGCAGTTGCTGGCCCTCGGCGTTCCGTTCCTGGCCGCCTTCCTGGACCCGGGCGCGTGGGGGCCGGAGTTCGCGGCCAAGATGGACGCCTACGAGCGGACCGCGGGGATGTGGCTGGTCGGCGAGGACATGCCGCAGGCCGACAACCGCGTGACGCTCAACCGCGAGGTCACCGACCAGCACGGGCTGGCGGTGCCCAACGTCCACTTCGACGACCACGCCAACGACGTGGCGATGCGCGAGCACGCGTACACCGCCGGCGAGTCGGTCTACGAGGCGGTCGACGCGGTCCGCACGCACCGGGTGACGCCGTATCCGTCGACCCACAACCTCGGCACGTGCCGCATGAGCGCGGACCCGTCGGAGGGCGTGGTGGACGCGTTCGGCCGCGCGCACGACGTGCCGAACCTGTTCATCTCCGACGGCTCGGTGATGACCACCGGCGCCGCCGCCAACCCGACCCTGACCATCGTCGCGCTGGCCATCCGGCAGGCCGAGCACATCGTGGGCGAGATGAAGGCGGGCAGCCTGTGACGCGGGCGCTCGTCCACACCTGCGTGCGCGTGCGCGACATCGACGCGTCGGTGCGCTTCTACGAGTCGCTGGGCTTCGAGCGCCGCGGCAAGCTGGACTTCGGGCAGGCCTACAACATCTACATGGGCCTGCCCGGCGACGGCGACCGCCTCGAGCTGACGGTCAACGTCGGCCGCGAGGAGCCCTACGACCTGGGCGAGGGCTACAACCACATCGCCCTGACCGTCGACGACCTCGACGGGCTGCTCGCGCGGCTCGCGGAGCGGGGCGTCGAGCCGGAGAAGCCGCCGTATGCGCCGGGCGGCCGCGAGGAGGTCGGGCGGATCTGCTTCGTGGCCGACCCGGACGGCTATCGCGTTGAGCTGATCGACGGAGGGAGCTTCCCCACGCCCCAGGATCCCTAGCGCATGCGCAGCGGCGCGCCACGCTGCTAGCTTGGACGGCCGCCATGGCCGGACCCTCCGAAGAGCTCCCGATTCCGCAGCGCCTGCAGGCGATTCGTCGCCAGTGGGACCTGCTGCGCGGCGGCTTCGACGAGAACGCCGTGGCGGCCCGCGTGGCCGAGCTCGAGCAAGCCATGGGGGCGCCCGGGTTCTGGGACGACCAGCAGGCGGCAGCCTCGGTCAGCGCCGAGCAGGCCCGCGAGACGCGCCGCCTGGAGCGCTGGCGATCGCTGCGCTCCGACGTCGAGGAGCTCGAGGGCCTGGCCGAGCTCGCCGAGGAGGACGAGTCGCTCACCGACGAGGTCGCCGCGCAGATGTCGGTGGTCGAGGAGCGCCTTGCCGAGCTCGAGGAGGAGCGCCTGTTCTCCGGGCGCTACGACGGCGGCGACGCGCTCGTGACGGTCAACGCCGGGGCCGGCGGCACCGATGCCCAGGACTGGGCCGAGATGGTCCTGCGGATGATGATGCGCTGGGCCGAGCGGCGAGGCTTCGGGGTCGAGCTGCTCGAGGCCTCGCCGGGGGAGGAGGCCGGGATCAAGTCGGCCACCTTCCGCGTGTCGGGCGAGAACGCCTACGGGCTGTTCAGCGCCGAGAAGGGCGTCCACCGGCTCGTGCGCCTGTCGCCGTTCGACGCGGCCCATCGCCGCCAGACCTCGTTCGCCGGCGTCGAGGTGGCGCCGGTGGTCGACGACGTCGGCGACGTCGAGGTCGAGGACGACGACCTGCAGATCGACACCTATCGCGCGTCCGGCGCCGGTGGGCAGCACGTCAACAAGACCGATTCGGCGGTGCGCATCACCCACCGGCCGACGGGCATCGTCGTCCAGTGCCAGAACGAGCGCTCGCAGTCGGCCAACAAGGACACCGCGATGAAGATGCTGCGGGCCAAGCTGCTCGAGCGCGAGGAGGCGCGCCGGCGCGAGGAGATCGCCGCCGAGCGCGGCGAGGCCCAGGACGTCAACTTCGGCTCGCAGATCCGCTCCTACGTCCTGCACCCCTACACGATGGTCAAGGACCACCGCACGTCCTTCGAGGTGGGCGACGCCCAGCGCGTCCTCGACGGCGATCTCGACGGCTTCGTGCGCGCCGAGCTGCTGCGCACCGCGGGCCACGAATGAGCGACGACCAGCCGCAGGCGCCGCGGACCGAGCAGCCGCACGCGCCCTACCTGGACGCCGTGATCGGCTACGGGACGCGCGGCCCGGGCCGCTTCCACGTGCCTGGGCACAAGGGCGGCCAGGGCGCCGATCCCGGCGTGCGCTTCGGCATGGGCGATCGCGCGCTGTCGCTCGACATCCCCCAGGACATCTACGGGGTCGACACCGGGCCGGCGCCCACGCCGTACGCCGAGGCCGAGCGCCTGGCGGCCGAGGCCCACGGCGCCGCGCGCACGTGGTTCTTGACCAACGGCGCCACACAGGGCAACCACGCTCTGTGCCTTGCGCTCGCCCCGCTTGGGACGCGCGTCGTCGCACAGCGCAACTCCCACGCCTCGCTGGTCGACGGGCTCGTGCTGTCGGGCGGCATCCCCGCCTTCGTCCCGCCCGCGTACGACGCCGAGCTGGGCATGGCCCACGGCGTCGAGCCGGCCGAGCTCGAGCGCGTGCTCGCCGACGCGCCCGGGGCGCAGGCGGTGTTCGTCGTCTCCCCGACCTACTACGGCATGGCCGCGGACGTCGCCGGCTGCGTCGAGGTCACCCATGCCTCCGGGCTGCCGCTCGTGGTCGACCAGTCCTGGGGGCCGCACTTCGGCTTCCACGAGGACCTGCCGCCCAGCGCGCTGCACCTGGGCGCCGACGCCGTGCTGACCAGCACGCACAAGATCGCCGGCTCGCTGACGCAGAGCGCGATGCTGCATGTCGGCTACGGGGATCGCATCGACGCGGCCGGCGTGGCCCGCGCGGTGCGGCTGGTGCGCTCGACCTCGCCGTCCTCGCTGCTGCTGGCCTCGCTCGACGGGGCGCGCCGCCAGATGGCGCTGCACGGCGAGCAGCTGCTGCACGAGACGCTCCAGGCGATCGCCGCGTGCCGCGAGAAGCTCGCGACCATCCCCGGCATCGCGCTCGTCGACAGCGCCTTCGTCGGGCGTCCCGGCGTGGCCGGCTATGACCCGATGCGGCTCGTGGTCGATGTGCGCGAGACCGGGCGCACCGGGTACGAGATCGCCGACGCCCTGCGACGCTCCTACGACGTCATCCCGGAGCTCGCCACGCAGGCGACGGTCGTCTTCATCATCGGGCTCGGCGAGCGGGCGGCCACGCTCCTGCGGCTGGCCGGCGACCTCGAGGAGGTCGTCAAGCGCATTGCCTGCGAGGGCTCGACCGCGCCGATCATCCGGCCGCCGGCGACGCTGCGCAACGAGATGGCCGTCCCGCCGCGCGAGGCGTTCCTCGGCCCGGCCGAGCAGGTCTTCGTCGACCAGGCCGTCGGCCGGGTGTCGTGCGAGTCGATCGCCGGCTATCCGCCGGGGATCCCGGCGCTGCTGCCGGGCGAGCGGATCTCGGCCGAGACGGTCGTCTACCTGCGCGAGCTCGTGGCGTCGGGCGCGCGGCTGCACGGCGCCAGCGACCCGAGCTTCCACCGCATCCACGTCCTGATGGAGGGCTGATGGCCAAGAACGCGATCGTGTTCGGCGCGCGCAACCTCGGACGCGCGATCATCGAGGACCTCATCGGCCGCGGTTGGGCGGTGGCCGCGATCGCCCGGTCGGACTCGACCCTCGAGCTGGCAACCGCGGCCGGCGCGCTGGCCATGCGCGCCGACATCACCGACCAGGCCAGCGTCGCGGAGGCCTTGCGCCAGGCGTCCGAGGCCCACGGCCGCGTGGACCTGGCGGTCAACGCCGCCGCGGCCTACGGCGGGACCCGCAGCGGCCCTTTCGGCGGCGGCCCGATCGCCGACGCCGCCCCCGATGCGTTCGACTCCTGGTCGGCGGCGCCGGCGCGCTCGGCGTTCGCGTTCCTGTCGGCTGCGGGGCGCTTCGCCGTCGAGCAGGGCGGGCCGGCCACGCTCGTGCAGGTGACCGGCGGCTCGGCGCGGCGCGCCATGCCCGGCCGCGGGCTGTGGGCGGCCGGCGCGTTCGGCGTGCGGGCGATCACCCTCGCGGCGGCGCAGGAGCTGCGCGAGCAGGGCATCCACGTGGCGCTGCTCATCGTCGACGCCGGCATCGAGCCGTTCGCGGGCGCCGGAGGCGACCCGGCGACCGCCGACCCGCGCGAGCTGGCCAAGGCGGTCGCCTTCCTCGCCGAGCAGGGCCCGCGCGCCGCCACCCACGAGCTGCAGGTCACCCCGCTGGCCGAGCGCTGGGTGCCCTAGCGCCCGAATCTGCGCCGCAGGGTGAACCACAGCGCGATCGGGATGAACGCCGCGCCGGCGAGCGATCCGGCGGCGAAGCGGGCCAGGCGAGCGGGGGTGACGGGGCGCTCGTCCTCGGACGGCGGGGCCACGGGCAGCGGCGACTCGCCGGCGCGCGGCTTGACCCCGGCGATGGCGATGCCGTAGGGATCCCAGCCCTCGTCCCACCACGGCGGCGCGACGTGGACGCGCTCGATGTCCTCGAAGCCGGCGCGCGCGAACCAGCTCGCGTACTCGTCCTCGGCGGGGAAGAGCATCCACGCGTCCGACAGGCGCCGCGCGAGGGGATGGGTGCGCCGCAGCGGGCCGGCGAGGAGCGCGCGGCCGCCCGGGCGCAGCACGCGGTAGGCCTCGGCGACGGCACGCTGGGGATCGGGCCAGTACTCGACGCTGCCCGTCGAGACGTAGCGATCGCGCGAGTCGGTGGCGAAAGGGAGCGCCTCGGCGTCGCCGAGCAGCTTGCCGACGGCCTCCAGCGCGGGCTTGCGACGCGCGCGGGCGAGCTGCTGCGGGCTCTGGTCGAGCATCGTCACCTTCGCCGGAGCGACCGCGCGCACGATCGCCTCGGTGGCGAAGCCGGTGCCGGCGCCGACGTCGACCACGTCGAGCGAACGGTCGTCGAGCCGCGCCAGCGCGAGCGCGTCGTCGCGCATGGCGGCCGTCCAGAACAGCGGGTTGATCCAGCGGTCGTAGCCCTTGGACACGACGCTGTAGAACCAGCGGGCCTCGGCCTTGTGCTGGATGAAGCGCATCAGCCGACCAGGTACGCGGCGGTGACGATGACGTACTCGCAGAAGAACAGCTGCCAGACGCGCTGGTAGAAGCCGGTGAAGGCGACCGGGTCGGACGGGTCGAGCTGGAGCGCCCAGCGCCACAGCGCGGCAATGCCCAGCAGATGGCCGGCGACGAGCACGACCGGGCTGGCGCCGTGGAGCAGCAGCGGCCCGGCGATCGCCATCCCGAGGCCCGCCGCGGTGAGGACGCCGACGCCGACCGCGAGCACCGGGCGCGGCCCCAGGCGCACCGAGAAGGTCCGGATCCCGTAGTGGCGGTCGCCCGCGATGTCGGGCACGTCCTTGAGCACCGCGATGGCGAACGAGAAGGGCACCGTGACCGCGGTCAGCGCCCAGACGCCCGCGACGATCGGCGTCCCCGCGACGTGCAGCCAGACGCCGAGGTTGACGACGAGCGAGCGCACGAAGGTGATCGAGCCGGCGGCGAGGGCGGGGAAGCGCTTGAGGCGCAGCGGCGGGCACGAGTACGCCCAGCCGATCGCCAGCGCGACGGTGACCGCGATCAGCTCGGCGAGGCCCTGCGTGGCCGCCATCGCCACCGGTGTCACCGCCGCGACGGCGACGATCCGCCGCCCGGCATCGAGCGAGAGATCGCCCGCCGCGATCGGCAGCCAAGGCTTGTTGAGGCGATCGATCTCGACGTCCTCGACCTGGTTGATGCCGACGATGAACACGTTCACGCAGGCGCCGGCGAGCAGTGTCCACAGCAGGTCGGCCGCGCCGGAGGCGCGGTCCAGCGACGCGGCGATGAGGTACAGCGAGACGATCGACAACGACGTCCCGATGAGCGTGTGCGGCCGGCTGAAGCGCCAAAGGACCCCCAGCGCCCCGACCGCGGCCCGCGGGCGCACCCGACCCGCGGCAACCGGGGGGCGACTCATCGACCCGAGACGGTACCCGCGGCTCTGGCAGCATGTCGCGCCGATGCTCGCCGCCTATCGCCGCACCGGCGCCGACGTCCCGTTCGGCGACCCGCGCGGCTACCACGGCGTCGGGATGGAGGGGCACTTCTGGCGCATCACGCAGCCGGCGACGGGCGTCGTCGTGGTGGCGATCGTCGCGATCAGCCGCGACGCCGCCGGCCGGCAGTGGGCGATGGCCTCGCTGGCCGCACATCCGGGCTCGGTCGTGCGGTCCGCGACGCTTGCGCAGGCATGGGCCGCGCCGCGGGGGTTGGCGCTGCGCGCGGGCGACGCGGTCGTCGCCGACGAGCGGTCGCTGCGGGCGTCGCTCGCCGGCGACGCGCGGCTCGATGTCGCCTTCGCGGATCCCCTGCCGTGGCCGCGCCGCGCGTTCGGGGCGCTCGGCCCCGCGCAGGCGATCCCGGGCCTGAGCCAGTACTGGCACCCCTGGCTGCTGCGCGCGCGCGTGAGCGGCTCGGCGCGCGTCGGCGACGCCGAGCTCGACCTCGACGGCGCGGTCGCCTACGCGGAGAAGAACTGGGGCGCCGGCGGCATGCCGCCGCGCTGGTGGTGGGGCCAGGCCCACGGCTTCGATCGCCCCGACGCCTGCGTCGCCTTCGCCGGCGGGCGCGCCGGGCTCGGGCCGCTGCGCACCACCGCCACCGCGCTCGTCGTCGCGCTCGGCAACGACGTTCGCACCGTGGTGCGTCCTCCCCAGCCGCTGCGCGTCGCCGCCGACGGCCGCAGCTGGCGCCTCGGCGGAGGCGGCATCGACGTCGAGGGTCACGTCGACGGCGTGGACCCGCACCTGCTGCCGGTCCCCGTCCCGCACGAGCGCAGGCGCCTCGACGACTGGGCCCCGCAGCACCTCGCGGGCACGCTGCGCCTGAAGGTCGGCCGCCGCGGCCGGACGCTCTACGAGGGCACGTCGCACCTCGCCGGCCTCGAGCTGGGCCGCGGCCCAACCGCGCGAACGTCCCGGACCTGACGCTCCTGTTGTGACGTCCGGAACGTTCACCGGTTGTTCGCGAGTCGCGCCTCCCCTGCGCCAGAGGATCGCGCGATGCCCGCCTCCCGCACCCGCCGCGAAGCCATCAAGGACGGGGCCCGTCTCGTCGCCGGTACGTCGATCGGCCTGCAGGTCATGGCCGCCACCGGCGCCGACCAGGCCGCAGCCGGGACGCTGCGCTCGCTCGCAGCCCGCGCCGCCGACAAGCCCGGCTACGGCCCGCTGACGCAGTCGCTCGGCGACATCTCCCTGCCCGCCGGCTTTCGCGCGTTCGCCTTCGGCACCGCGGGCACCCCGATGAGCGACGGCCTCAGGACGCCGCGCTTCCACGACGGCTCGGCGGCGGTCGACGGCGGCAGCGGCCGCATCCGGCTCATCCGCAACCACGAGGGCTACGACCCCGGCCGCGCGCTGGGCAAGCGTCGCGCCTACGACCGCGTCGCCCAAGGCGGCGTGACCACGTCGCTGTTCGACCCGGCCAGCGGCCAGCTCGTGGGTTCGTCGCTGATCCTCAACGGCACCGACAACAACTGCAACGGCGGCGTCACGCCGTGGGGGACGTGGCTGAGCTGCGAGGAGTCGACCGTCGGCCACGGCGACGGGTTCGAGAAGAAGCACGGCTACGTGTTCGAGATGCCGCTCACGGCGACCACGCCGGTCGACCCGAGCCCGATCAAGGCGATGGGCCGCTTCGAGCACGAGGCCTGCGCCGTCGACCCGCGGACCGGGATCGTCTACATGACCGAGGACAACGGCGATCCCGGGGATGGCTTCTACCGCTACCTCCCGCACACCCGCGGCAAGCTGCACCGCGGCGGCCAGCTGCAGATGCTCGCCGTCGAAGGCCGCTCGCGCTACGACACGACAAGGCACCAGCGCGTCGGGCGCACCCTGCGCTGCGAGTGGGTGGCGATCGAGGATCCGGACCCCGAGCACGCCGACAAGCACCCCGACGCCGTCTACCAGCAGGGCCGCGAGAGAGGCGCGGCGCGCTTCGTGGGCCTCGAGGGTGCGCGGTGGTCGAGCGGCAGCGTGTACTTCGTCGCCAGCGAGTCCGGCGACGCCGGCCGCGGCCAGATCTGGCGCTACACGCCCACGGGCAACCGCCACGGGTCGCTGACCCTGCTCTACGAGTCGAGGTCCAAGGCCGTGCTCGACCAGCCCGACGCGCTCACGGTGAGCCCGCGCGGCGGGGTCGTGGTCTGCGAGGACGGCGACGGCGAGGACGTCGATGGGGGCACCAACTTCCTGCGCTGCCTGACGCCCGCGGGCGAGATCGTCACCTTCGCCCGCGTCGACGCGCCGCTTGACCTGCACGAGTGGGAGGACGGCCCCAAGGGCGCCATCGGCCGCTCGGAGATGTCGGGCGCCTGCTACTCGCCCGATGGTCAGTGGCTCTTCGTGCACCTGCAGTACCCCGGCAAGACGTTCGCGATCACCGGCCCCTGGGACCAGGGCTGGCTGTGAGTTGCGCCGGCTCCTATAGTCGCCCAAGCGCCTGAGCAACCCTGAAGGAGGCGTCCCGCATGCGCGTCCTGGTTCAGCTTCGCCCGACTCGCGCGCCCGTCCCCGACGCAGCCGCACTTGCCGGTGGCGCTGCAGGCGGCGGGCTCCCGGCCGGCTTCACCATCGACACGGCCTACGCGCCGGTGGCGATCCCGACGCCGGTCGCCGAGGAGGAGGGCGGCGACCGCTTCTCGTTGACCGCGCCGCGCCACTTCGCCGCGGCACCCGACGACGTCACCCACGTCGTGCGCGGCGCGATACCCGACGGCGTCGGCCAGATCACCGCCTACGCCGACCTCATCGCGCATCCCGACGTCGTCGGCGTCTTCTCCGACCCGCTCATCGAGAGCACGATCGTCTGTCCGGGCGACCCTGCCGTCGGCTCCGATGCCGACGTCGCCAGGCAGCTGAGCACCACCGCGCTCGCCGGCAAGGGCATGAACGGCACCGGCGTCACCGTGGCGATCGTCGACACGGGGTTCAACCTCGCCTACCTGAAGTCGAAGGGGCGCACGCTGAAGTTCAGCGCCGCGAAGAGCTGGACGCCGGCCGGCGTCACGACCAAGCCCGGCCGGCACCCCGTCAACCACGGCACGATGTGTGCCTACGACGTGGCCATCGCCGCGCCGAAGGCGACGTTCATCGACTACGCGGTCCTGCTGTCCCAGACGCCGGGCGCCACGCAGATGGCGGGCCTCCTGAGCGACGCGGTGGTCGCCTACAGCAAGCTTCGCCAGGTCCTCGACGGCATGTCGGCCGCCCGCCGCTCGCTGGTCGTGTCCAACTCCTGGGGCATGTTCTCGCCCGCGTGGGACTTCCCCGTCGGGCACCCCGGGAACTACAGCGACAACCCGGCGCATCCGTTCAACGTCATCGTCGCCAGCCTCGAGGCCGACGGGGCCGACATCCTGTTCGCCGCGGGCAACTGCGGGCGCGACTGCCCCGACAGCCGCTGCGCCTTCGGCGCTACGCGACCGATCTGCGGCGCCAACTCGCATCCCGCGGTGCTCAGCGTGGCGGGCATCGACGTCAAGCGCCGTCGCGTCGGCTACTCCAGCCAGGGTCCCGGCCGCCTCGCGCAGCAGAAGCCCGACATCTCCAGCTACACGCACTTCAAGGGCTCGGGGGTGTACCCGGAGGACGGCGGGACGTCGGCTGCCTGCCCGGTGCTCGCGGGGCTGGTCGCCGCCGTGCGCAGCAAGTTCCCGGGCTCGCGCGTGTCGCCCGCCGACCTGCGCACGACGATGTTCAAGACCGCGATCGCGCTCGGCAAG
>Ga0081540_1002224_pt1 | contig 16001 bp, 11 predicted proteins | sample TabmetS2T1R1_FD_71024 | JGI IMG/M metagenome (GOLD analysis project Ga0081540, IMG submission 71024) | Tabebuia heterophylla rhizosphere microbial communities from the University of Puerto Rico - S2T1R1 | ecosystem: Host-associated > Plants > Roots > Rhizosphere ... | reverse complement strand
GGGGCGCCGCGGGCGGGCCCGGGGGGGGGGCGAGCACCCCGAGGCCGGCGCCCGGGCCCCCCCCGGGGAGGGCGCCCGGGCCGCCCCCCGCCGGCGTGGCGGCGAGCAGCAGCCGCCCCAGCGGGCTGTCGAGATCGCGGTACGCCACGTCGAGGAGCTCCTCCTCCTGCGCGCGCCGCGCAATCGCCGCGTGCAGCCGCTCGAGCGCGGACCGCTCGGCGGCGTCCGCCTCCTCCCGGCCCGGGGCGAGCAGCCGGGACAGGTCCAGGTCTGCGCGGTCGGTCATCGTTGTCCCTCCTGTGTCGCGGCCGACGCCGGATAGCGGCGGCGCAGAGCCTTGACGCCGTCGGCGGCGTTCCGCCGCGCGGCGGCCTCGGTCGTGCCCATCAGCGCACCGACCTCGGCGTACGGCAGGTCCGCCACGTACCGGTAGGCGACCGCCTCCCGCTGCTTGGGCGGGAGCTCCCGGACGGCGTCCCAGAGCTCCGCGTCGGGCAGCGGCTCGGCGGCCGCGTAGGCGCGTTCGGGCAGGTCGGCCACCGGCAGCGCGGCCCGCGCCCTGGTCCTCAGGACGTCGAGGGCCTTGCGGTGCGCAATCGTCACCAGCCACGCTCGGACGTCGCTGTCCGGCCGCAACCGCGGGTAAGCGCGCAGCGCCGACAGGAACGCGTCGGCGGCGGCGTCCTGCGCGTCGTCGGGCGGAAGCAGCGCTCGGCACACCCGCAGGACGACGCGGGAGTGCTCGGCGACCACGTGCTCGAACGGCGGAAGGCTCACGACCTGTCAACGTCTCACAGCGACCAGATGTGAGCTGCGTCGGACGACGACGAGGAGCTTGGCAAGGTTCCCCCGTTCGGTCCGGATTTCCCGGAAGGCTGCGGCCTGCGGCGGCGGCGCGAGACACGATTCCCGCGCTCGCTCCATCACCGCTCCTGAGGGGAACTCATGGTTCGACGTCCTCGACGTTCACGCACGGTGGTCTCGGTGGCCGGGGTCTCGGTGGCCGCAGCGGCCGTCGCCGTCGCCGGTGTGTCCGGAGCTCTGGCATCGCCTGGATCGCCGGCCTCCGCCGGCACGCGGATCGCCACCGCCCCCGCATCGGCGTCCAGCGGCCGACACGTACCCCTGCACGTCGCGACGCTGACCACGAAGGTCGTGGCGCCGCTGCAGATGTCCGTCACGAAGAAGTACGGCGTCCTGGTCGGCGACGCCGCCGCGAGCAAGCTGCTACAGATCGTCCGCGGCGGGAACGTCAGGACCCTCGCGAAGGGCCCGCAGCCGGGCGAGATCTCCGGTGTCGACGTGAACCGCTGGGGAGCCGTCGCCTACACGAGCTCCAACGCCACGACCCACACCACCGGGCTCACGATTCGCTGGCGTGGCAAGAGCCGGTTCGTGGACCTGTCCGCGTTCGAGACGAAGAAGAACCCCGACAAGATCAACCACTACGGCACTACGAGCACTGATGCCTGCGTCACGGGCTTCCTCAAGCAGACCGGCACGCCGGCCTCCTACACCGGCGTGGTCGACTCCCATCCCTACGCCGTCGCCGCGGTCCGCGGCGGCTGGGTGGTCGCCGAGGCGGCCGGCAACGACCTGCTCTTCGTCGACAATCGAGGCCACGTCAAGCTGCTCGCCGTGCTGCCACCGCAGCCACACGTGATCACTGCTGCCGACGCCAAGGCCCTCGGCGCCCCGTCGTGCGTGGTGGGCATCACGTATGCCTTCGAGCCCGTCCCGACCGACGTCGAGGTCGGGCGAGACGGGGCGCTCTACGTCAGCACGCTGCCCGGCGGCCCCGAGGCGCCCGGCTTCTCCCCGCGCGGCAGCGTCTACCGGGTCTCCGCGAACGGTCATCACCTGCGCCGGCTCGCGACCGGATTCAACGGCGCGACCAACCTCGCTCTCACCCCGAGCGGCAGGATCCTCGTCGCGGAGCTCTTCGCCGGCCGGATCTCCACGATCGAGCACGGTCGCCCGGCTCCGGTGCTGAAGCTGGATCGCGTCGCCTCCCTCGAGTTCTTCCGCCACGCGGTGTTCGCCGGACAGAACGCCCCGACGGACGCGAACGGCGACCCGACCGGCCACGGCAAGGTCGTGAGGATCACCGTCCGCTGGTAGTCCCCGTCCTTCCCGTCCACCTCCTCGATCAAGGGGTGGACGGGAAGGTGGACGGGAAAGGTCAGGCGGTGGGCTTCACGAGCAGGACGCCGCGGGCCCGGAGGTAGGCCGCCGGGTCGATCGGGCGTCCGTCGAGCCGGACCGCGAAGTGCAGGTGCGGCGCCGTGGACAGGCCGGTGCTGCCGACCCGGCCGACCAGCTGCCCCGGGCGCACCCGCGCTCCGACCGGCACGACGATCGCCGAGAGGTGGTCGTAGGCCGACTGGACGCCGTCGCCGTGGTCGAGCAGGACCTGGTTTCCAGCTCCGTCGTTCGGTCCTGCCGCCACGACGCGGCCGGCGGCGACGGCGTAGACCGGCGTCCCCAGGGCGGCGCCCAGGTCCTGACCGGTGTGCAGCCGCCAGTCGTGCAGGATCGGGTGCACCCGCCAGCCGAAGGGCGACGTGGGGACGTAGCTGCCACTCGGCAGCGGCAGCACCCACCGCTGCAGGGACGAGGCCCGGCTCCGCTCTGCGCTGCCGGCGACGCCGTCCTGGGCGGCGGCGGAGACCGGGACGGCCGCGCACACGGTGTCGGGCAACGTCAGCGTCGGGGGTGCTGCCGTCGGGTCGAGCACCCGACCACCGAGCAGGGCGGCCACGACCGCCTCCGCCGTCCGCTCCCATTTCGCGTATGCCGTCGGGAACGCGCTGACCTGCACCGACTGGGCCGCCGCCCACAGTGGCATCGTTCTCCAGCCCGGAACTGCGAAGAGCCCGCGCTGCCCCGCATGGCCGCCGGTGTAGAACATGGTGGCGGCCGAGGCGGGCACGGTCCGCTCGGCGGCGCTCGCCCACCCGGCCCGCTGTTGGAAGAGGCCGAGCGAGTCCCGGTCGCCGTAGTTCAGGTTCCGCAGGGTGGACTCCTGCATCGCGGTCATGATCCCGATGACCGCGGCGCGCCGGGTCTCGTCCGAGCCCAGGCGCTGTGACGCCGACACCGCGGCGGCGACCTGCACGATCGTGCGGGCGTTCCGGGTCTGGTCGGCGTCGAGCGTCGCGATGCGCGGGCCGGACGCGAGCGCGGGCAACGGCGGCGCGGATCCGTCCCCGCCGGGTGCGCCGCATCCGGCGTCCGGGAGGCCCGGCGCGACGTCGGGACCGCTCCCGAAGAACAGCGCGACGCCGAGCACGGCGACCACGACCACGGCGCCGGCGGCCACCAGCAGGCCCACGGCACCGGCGAGCAGCGCCAGCGGCAGCCGGCGCGCGCCCCGGACACCCCCCATGCCGTCGCCTCAGGGTCCGGTCGTCGGGAGGTACTGGACCACCCGCCAGGCAGCGCCCGTGGCGGACATCTCCAGGTCCATCCCGGTCCCGTCCGCGAACGTGACGCGGACCGAGCCGTACCCGGGCGCGACCAGCCGCGGGACCGTGGCCGCGACCGACGTCCGGGGGATCGCCGCCGCCGGCGTGGACGCGAGGAACGGCACGAGAGCGGGTTCGACCAGGTCGGACATCGTGGCCGCCCAGCGGCGCCGATCGGGGACGTACGCACCGGCGAGCCAGAGTGAGGCGAACCGCCGGGCGGCCGAGGACGCCGACGCCTGGTCGGCGTCCGAGACGGTGGCGTCGGCGTCGTTGGGGCCCGACGGGGGAGCCGTCACGATCGGCACGCCGGAGCCCCCCCGGAGCGCGGATCCGGGCGTGGCGGAGACGCGGGGCGAGGCACCCGAGGTGTCGCCGCTGCCGGCATCCGGCGGCGATCCGAGCGACGACCGGGCGATGCCCGCCGTGATCGGCGCGACGACGAGCACCGTCAGGCAGACTCCAGCGATCGTCCGGGCCCGTCGGGGAGACCACGTGGCCCAGGCCCGGACCGTGCCGAGGCGGCGGAGGAGGGCTCGACGGAGGGCACGGACGTCCACGGCGGCTCCTCGAAGATGTCCCTGGCGTACGGATCCCGGGCCGGGGCCGCGGACACGGCGACGACCTCACGACCCGGTGCTGCCTCCGCCGGCAGCGCCCCGGCGAGCGCAGCCCGCCGTTCCTCCTCCCCGGACGCCGGCACGGCGGCGCGCGTCCGGGCCTCGACGGCGTCGCGGGCCTCGGACGTCGGCAGGGCCCGGCGGGGCCGTCCGACCAGCGGCGTCGCGATCTGCCGGATCCGTCGCGGCATGCCGGGCACGCAGCGCACGAACGGCCAGCACGCCCACAGCGAGATCGCTGCGACCACCAGAGCGACCACGATGGCGGCGATGCCGCCCCCGTCCGCCTGCCAGCCCAGGATGGCGCGCATGGCGACCCGCTCGACGGCGGCGACCGCGGAGACCCCGACGTCCGCGACGGCGGCGCCCACGGCGATGCCGAACACCCGAGCCGCCGCGCGCGGGCGCACGAGACCGAGGAGCGCCACGGCCGGCCACGCCTGGACGATCAGCCGCACGATGACCAGGCACCAGATGCTGAGCACCGACGCAAGCCATTGGATCGCGCCGACGCCCCAGAACACGATCCAGCCCATCGTCGCGGCCCACAGCCGGCGGTCGTTGTGCGAGCCCGCGAGCACGAGGTAGGCGCGCGGGTCGACGTCCTTCAGCTGGGCGGCGAACCTGTCGTAGGCCTTCGCCTTGCTGTCGGCCAGGCCGGAGAGCGCGGTCGCGAGCTTCTCCGGATCGTGCGCGAGTCTCGGATCCGCGGCGAGGTCGGCGCGCTCCTGGTTGCTGATCGCGGCGCTGTGCAGGAGCGGAGGGCCGAACCGGACGGCGGTCGCGCTGTCCACCGTGCCGAAGTTCCCGTACCGCCAGGTCGGCTCGATGAGGTTCGTCCGCAGGCTCTCGCCGATCTCGCGGCCGGGGTCGCTGTCCGGCGGCGTCCGGTTGATCGTGGCGTCGATCCAGGTCACGGTCGCGGTCACCTGCTCGTCGAGCCTGGGCCCGAGAGTGAGCGACCAGGCGGCCACGAGCACGACGCTGATGCCGAGCAGCAGGACGCCGCCGGCCGTGCGGGCCTGCTCGCGCGGGCTCCGGCGATCGGCGGTGATCACGAGGTAGCCCCCGACGATCGCGGCGACCAGCGGGAACAGCACCTTGGCGATGCCCTCGCCGAGGCCGGTCCGAATGGTGCTCTCCAGACCCTGCAGGACGTCGTACTCGTGCGGGTCGTAGGCCGCGCGGGCGACCCCGGTGGTCGCGGCGGCCGCCCAGACCAGGGTCTCGAGCTGGGCGCGGGCGACGAAGCCGACGACCGTGTCCTCGATGTGCCCGGCCTGCCCGAGCGTGCAGCTGCCGAACGAGGACCCGGGGTCGTAGTCCGGCCAGGCGAACCCGGTCCAGCCCCAGAGGTCCACCTGGGTGGTCGCCCTGCGCGCCTGGGAAGCCGCACCTGGCGTGAGCGGGGCGGGAAGGTCGGTGCTCGCCGGGTCGAGGACGCCGCCTACCACCTCGTTCGCCGCCACGGCCTCGGGCGGGTTGGTGCAGGAGCTGAACGGCGCCGCCGGGCCGGCGGACGCGGCGAACGCGGTGGCCGGCGCGGCGAGCACGGCCACGGCCACGGTGCCCACGCCGAGCAACGCGAGCGCCCGTCGCGCCGGCGCCCTCATCCGGCCCTCATGCCGTGAGCACCTCGACCCCGGTGATGTCGATGTCGGTGTTCGTGGCCGGCGGGTTGCTCCGCAGGGCCTCGTGCAGCGCCGTGCGGTACTCGCTGTCCCAGTGCACTGTCCCGGCTCGGCCCCAGTGGTCGCGCACGAGCATCTCCCCCGTGCGCAAGTGCTGCACCACGCCGGTGAACTCCGTCGACAGCCCGGCCAGCCGCAGGGCGGCCGCGGCCGCACCGGGATCCTCGCAGCGGCCGATCATCATCGTCCCGATCAGGTTCCCGATCTCGGGGTCGAGGTCGAGCAGCCGGGACGGGTTCTGCAGCGAGAGCAGCAGGGCGGCATTCGACTTGCGCGTGTGCAGCGACGCACGCTGGGCGAGCCCTCGGACGGCCTCGCTGCCGCCGACGTCGCCGGCCTCCTCGATGTCCACGAACTTCCGGTCCTGCCCGGTGAGGTAGATCGCCCGGGTGAGGAACCACGCGGCGGCGCGCATCAGGCCGGCGGCGAGCTGCTCGTCCTCGCTCCACTGCCGCCGTTGCAGGTTCGCCGCGGGAACGGGCATGTTCGGCGCCGTGATCAGCACCGGGTCCTGGGCCAGGACGTCGGCGGCCGAGTCCTTGGCGTTTGGCGGCGGCAGGATGAGGCGGCCGCCGCGGGCCGAGGCGCTGTCGCGGATGATGCGCGCGATCACCTGACCGCGATCACTCTCCCTCGCGATCGCGTCCACGGCTTCCCAGGGGTCGGTGCCGAATGCGCCGCCCACGGCGTTGACCCCGGAGCGGACGATGATCCGCGCGTCCGGACTGTCCTCGACGAGCTGTGCCGGGAGGCGGCTGAGCAGCAGCTCGACGGCCAGGCTGCGGCGCTCCTCGTCGGCCGCCGCGCGGGCCGCCTCGTAGGCGCGGTCGCGACGCAGCTCGCGCTCGCCGCCCTCGGCGCCGGCGGGCAGCGCCGCCCTGACACTCGCCCTCGTCAGCTCGCGCAGCTCGCTGCCGGGCAGCGGGACGACGGGCGCGGGCCCGGCGAAGTCCTCCCGCTGCGGCTCCGGGACGAGCCGCCACGGCGACAGCAGGCCGGACGCGGCGTGCTGCAGGTCGATCTCGCGGACCGTCCCCCGCAGCCCGGGGAGCTCGAGGAGCTTGCGCAGCAGTCCCGAGGGATCCAGGACGTGGGCGAGGTGCCCCATCCGCACCTCGAGCTCCCAGGTCGAGGCGGCGGCGTACGTCTTGCCGCCGCCCTGGATCCCGCAGATGACGGTCAGCCCGGACCGGCCGTGAGCGGGACCGTCCTGCGGGGACCAGAACACCGGCGTGGTGGCGCGCCGGGTCGTCCAACCGCGATACGGGCCGCTCTCGTCGAGCACCCGCGTCCCGGTGTTCGGTCCCCAGGTCGCCGCCAGCGCGGACGGCACCTCACGCACGAACCCGGTGGTGGTCGTGGGGTCGTGCTCGCCGGGCACGAACGAACGGACGGCGGCCCACTGGCCCGGATGCGTCACGAGGACGGCCCCCTGGTCGCGGACCGCGCGCCGCACCAGCTCGTCCAGCCGGGCCACCGTCTGGTCCTGGGTCGCACCCGTCACCAGGGCGCGCACCGTCCCGACCAGCCGGACCCGGACGTCGAGCAGCGGGTTCGTCCGATCGTCCTCGATGCGCGCCGCCTCGTCCCGCAGTCGGGTCAGCCGCAGCGGAGCCTTGCGGCGCAACTCGTGCATGTGCTCGATCTGGTCGTCGAGCTCCTCGCGCACCCTGGTGGCCCGCCTCGACAGGTCGTGTCCGTCGACCACGTCGACGTCCGCGCACCACTGGACCTTCCACGGCAGCCCGAGCCCCCAGGCGAACAGCGGCGCCCGCGGGTCGTCCTCGAACCGGGAGGGGGTTCTGCTCAGCGAGGCGACGGCGGCCCACACCGTCTGCAGGCGGCCTTGCCGGACGGCCTCGATCCGGACGGCGGGCGCCCAGGGCTCGGCGGTCGTGACCACGGGCGCGGTGAACTCCTCGATCGTGGCGTCGTCCCAGCCCTCGCCGGCTCCGGCCAGGCACTCCGGGCTCACCGGCAGCCCGGGAGTCAGCGACGACGCCATCAGCCACGCCATCCGACGGCCCGTGACGGGGTGCCCGCCCCAGCCGTCGGCGGCCACGGCGTGGTCGACGTGCAGCAGCGCGTCCGCCGTGTCCTTCAGGCCGCGCGGGCTCTCGCCGCCCAGCAGCGCGGTCAGCTGGGCGTGCGTGGCGCGCTCCCTGGCGAGCCGGACGCCGACGTAACCGGCCGGCACCGTCAGGGCAGGCAGCTCGTCGATGCGCTCGCGCATGAGGTCGACGACGTCGTCCCAGGACTCGGTGCGCGGGGACTCGGGGGCGAGGGCGCGGGCCCCCGTCCGGCTGCGGAAGTCGGCGGCCCAGGCCCGGGCGGCGACGGGATGCTCGGTCACGCGGAACTGCAGCCGATGCCCGACGAGGTCGGCGAACCTGGCCATGACCGCGCTGCGCTGCTGGCGGCGGAAGGCGACGTCGGTGAACCAGTACGGGGCGTCGGTCAGCCGGTACCAGGCCCACACGCCGTCGGGTGCCGCGACGAGGTTGCCCGCCACGGCGGTGGCGCGCAGCGGCACCTGCCGCTCCGCGGTCTGCGGAGCGGCAGCGGCCCGGCGCCGAAACCTCATCCGGCGACCCCGCCGACCAGATCATCGCCAGGGGGTTCCTCGGGCGTGGCGGGCTCGGCCGCGCTCCTGTGCAGCAGGCTCGCCGCCGACGTCGCCACCAGCACACGTTCCGCAGCGCGACCGGGTCGAGGCGCCCGCACCTCGCTGCGCAGGATCGCGCGATGCCAGCCGATCGGGCGGGTCGTGTCCACCTGCTTGACCCACTCCGACACGACCAGCCAGGTCACCCCCAGGCACAGCACCACCGGCAGCACCCGCGACACCAGCCCGACGCCGAAGCCCCACGCGAGCAGGATCCCGAGGCCGAAGGCGGGGAACAGCGTGACCAGATAGATCTGGGCGTGCACGAAGGGCATCGCCGGCCACCACGTCTCGGCGCCGTCGGGACCCTGCCACTGGTACTGCCAGTCGGTGACCTCGTCATCCGGCCTGAGCTCAGCAGGCACCGTTGGACCCCGCGGAGGTCCCACCGCGCAGGACGACGTCCCGGACGCCTCCCATCGTCGTCCAGATCGTGGCCGAGCCCAGGAAGAAGACGATCACTACGGCACCCACGCCGAGGTTGAGCACGGTGTTGCCGGTCTGACGGGGCGATTGCCGGTCCGACCTAAAGATGATCTTGGCGCCCACGAGTGCGGCGCCGATGCCGATGACCCACAGCAGCAACGACACGAACCCGTCCATGTTGATGCCGGCGGGCGTGCTGGCTGCGCAGGCTGCGTGGATCGCCTCGACAGGGTTCATGACAGGCTCCTGGACGAGCGGGGAAGGGGCTCGCTGTGCCGATATGGCCGGGCGCCCGACCGCAGTCACGCAGAGTGCTCGGAGAGACGCCCGGGTTGATCGGGCACCACCCTAAGAGGTCAATCTGCCCAGAGGAAGCACATCGGCCGAACGACACGAGCACGAGTCGTGATACTGACACCACGAACGGTGCGTGGACGTTCGTCACACCAGTCACGCCGGCATCGCTGGCCCCCTCAATCCCAGGGAGCCGTGAACGGAAGGGCAGCCGGGCCGTAACTGAGGGCAACGAGCCAGCGCGCACCCCCGCCCCGGCGCGAGGCCGGGAGCAGATCCCCACGAGAATCGTCGCCGGCGCATGGCATGGTTGCAGGGAACGGCGGCGGTTCTGGGTCGTCGACGGCGGGAGAGGCGATCGGAGAGACGTGGAGGACGTGCAGGACAGCCCTGACGTCTCGGCCGAGGCGGGCAGGCGACTGGCGCGGGCGTGGGCGAGTGTGGCCGTACGCCCGGCGGACGACGCCGAGGTCGCCGTGCTTCTCCTCGACACCCTGCGCGGCCTGGTCATCTACGCCAATCCGGCCGCGCTCACGCTGACGGGCGATCGTGCCAAGCTGCCCGTCGACGCCGCGACCTGGACGACCGCTGCACGGCTGGTCCCCCCGGGGACCAGGGCCGGCGGCGCGCCCGCCCTGCCCGTGGTCGACCCGATCTCGGTCGTCGCCGCGGGCGGCGTCGTCCCAGGTATGCGACTGGAGATCGGAGACGACGAGGGCGGGCAGCTGCCCTACTGGGTCACCGGGTCGCAACTGCTGTCCGCATCCGGCGCGACCGCCACGCGTGCGATCGTCGCGCTCTTCCCGGTCCACGTTCCACGCGGCGACCGTGATCTGGCGGGGCGGACGTCGCCGGGTGCCGGGCCGGCGGCCGGCGTCGAGGAGCTCGCCGGTGCCCTCGGTGGCGCCGACGGTGCCGCGATCACCAGGGCAGATGCCTCCGCCCGGACCGCCGTCGCCGACGAGACTCGGCGGGGCGAGGGCTTCGGTGCGCTCGGCGCCAGCCCGGTGGACGTCGACGAGCTCACCGCGCGGGCCCTGCTCGCCTCGTCGGTGTCGTTCACGATCTGCGACCCGCGGTTGCCCGACAACCCGCTGGTCTGGGTGAACCCCGCCTTCGAGCGCATGACCGGCTACTCCGCCGCCGAGGTCGTCGGCCGGAACTGCCGGTTCCTGCAGGGGCCGGGCACCGACCGGGCCGCCGTCGGCCGGGTCCGGGAGGCGATCGAGGCGGGCGAGGCCGTGCGTGCGGAGCTGCTCAACTACCGCAAGGACGGCACTCCGTTCTGGAACTCCTTCACGATCTCGCCCGTGGTGGACGGGGAGCATCGCCTCACCCACTTCGTCGGCGTCCAGACCGACGTCACCGCCCGGGTGATCGCCGGCATGGAGTACGAGCGGTTGCTCACGGCCGAGCGCGAGGCGCGGACCGCCGCGGAGCATGCGCGGGCGAGGCTGGATGTCATCGTCGACGTCGGCTTGGTGCTCACCGAGACCCTCGACCCCGACGCCGCGATGCGCCGCCTCGCCGGCGCGCTGGTCCCCCGGTTCGCCGACTTCTGCATCGTCGACCTGCTGGATCGACGCGAGGAGGCCACGGCGGGCGCCGGACCGGCGGGGGTCGAACCCGCGGCCGACAGGATCGCGGCTGCTCGGGCGATGCTGCGGACGGGTCGGCGGGTTGCCGTCGTCCATCGGGATCCTGCGCTCGAGGGCGCGCTCGCCGCGCTGTCTCCCGATCCGGCCGGCGATCCGGGGCTCGGGCTGGCGGCCCAGGCGCTGGCCAGCGGTGAGCCGCTGCACATGGCGCCACTCGGGGACGCCGACTACGTCGCCTGGGCGGGCGGCGACTCCGCGCTGCTCGCGCTCGCCCGCAGCCTGCGCAGCACCGCGGTCGTCGTGGCGCCGATGCGGGCCCGCGGCCGCGTGGTGGGCGCGTTGACGGTCGGTCAGGTCGAGGCGTCCGGCCGGGCCTTCGACCCGGGCGACGTCGACCTCGCCCGGACCGTGGCAGCTCGGGCCGGGTTGGCCGTCGACAACGCGCTGCTCTTCGAGGCCGAGACGACGCAACGGCGGCGTGCGGACTCGCTGGCCGCCGCCGGCTCGGCCCTGGCCGCGAGCGGCCTGCAGAGCGAGGACGCCGTCGCCGTGCTGCTCGACCACATCGTCCCGACGCAGGGCGACTGGGCGTTCGTGCACGCCGACGAGCGGTCGTCACCCGCGCTGCGCGGTGGCGACACCACGCCGGGCCTCCGTCCGGTGGCCTCGCGGCACGCCGACGAGGCGCAGGCCGCCGAGGCCGAGTCCGTGCTCAACCGTTGCCAGGTGACACCCGGCTCCCCGGGGCCCGCGCTCGCCTGGTCGTCCGGGATGCCGCAGCTGGTGACCGTGGACGAGGCGTTGCTCGCCTCACCCGAGCTCACCGACCAGCAGCGCGAGGGCCTGCGACCGCTGCTCGGAGGATGTCTGGTCTCGGTTCCCCTCACCGTGCGCGCCAGAACGTTCGGGACCCTGACCGTGGTGCGCCGACACGGCCCCGTCTTCACCGGTGACGAGGTGCGCTACCTGGCCGAGCTGGCCCGACGGGGGGCCCTGACGCTCGACAACGCCAGGCTCTACGAGAGCGAGCGGCTGGTGGCCCTGGAGCTGCAGCGCTCGCTGCTGCCGGCGCGGCTGCCGCGGATCGCCGAGCTCGACGTGGCGGGTCGCTACCTCGCGGGGGCCGCCGGCGCCGAGGTCGGCGGCGACTGGTACGACGTCATCCCGCTGCCGGGACGGCGGGTCGCGGTCGCGGTCGGCGACGTCATGGGCCGCGGAGTGCACGCCGCCGCGGTGATGGGGCAGCTGCGGGCGGCCCTGCGCAGCTACGCCGTCGAAGGGCTCCAACCGGAGCAGGTCCTCGAGCACCTCGCGGCCTTCACCGAGGTCCTGGAGGGCGAACACCTCGCCACCTGCCTGGTCGGCGTGCACGACGCCGCGGCCGGGACGGTGACCTTCGCGTCGGCCGGACATCCGCCGCCGCTCCTGCTCGCCGTGGCCGGCGAGGGCGGGTACGTCGACGTCCGGCCCGGGTTGCCGCTCGGCGTGGCGACCTCGCTGACCAGCGGCGAGGCGGCCGACGACGGGCCCGGCGGCTATCCCGAGCTGACCGTGAACTTCGCCGCCGGCTCGACCCTGCTCATGTACACCGACGGGCTCGTCGAGGACCGCGACGTTCCGGTCGCCGCCGGGTTGGAGCGGCTCGCCGCCGCCCTCCTCGGTCGGCTCCCGTCGAGCGCGGAGGAGGCCTGCGTCGGGGCGCTGCGCGCGATGGGCCGTGACACCTCGCACGACGACGACACGGCCGTGCTCGCGCTGCGTGCCACGAACCTCGGCGAGGGTGCCGGCGACACCCTCGGCCTGCCCGGCACCGCCGATCCCGCGCAGGTCGTACGCGTCGAGCTACCGGGGAGCCCGCACGCGCCCTCGATGGCGCGGCGGACCGTCACGGCGACGCTCGGCGAGGCCGGGCTGCACGATCAGGTGGACACCGCGGCGCTGCTGGTCAGCGAGGTCGCGACGAACGCGCTGCGGCATGGCGGTGGCCCGGAGGAGCTCATCATCGAGATCGACGCCGAAGGGGTCAGCGTCGGCGTCACCGACGGCTCGCCCCAACCACCGCACGAGGAGCGCAGTGCCGGTCCGGGCGCCGTCCGGGTCGTCGGCGGCGGGCTGACCGAGAGCGGCCGAGGCCTGCTGCTCGTCGACATGCTGGCGGACAGCTGGGGATGGCGGCCGGAAGCCGGTGGCAAGCTCGTCTGGTTCCGGCTGCGGCACCGCTGACCCCGGCCCCGTCGTCACCCCGTGCGTCGTCGCTCACGCGCGAGGCGGCCGCAAAACGCGAGCGCCGCCCCTGCTCGGGGGCGGCGCTGTACACCGCGGCAGGCCGGAGCCGGCCGGGCGCGTGGACGCTGGGCGGGCTCGCCCGGCAGCGTCAGTCCTGCTCGACGCGCTGGTGCGGAATCCCGGCGAGCAGGGCGCGGACCTCCGACTCACGGTAGCGACGGTGGCCGCCGAGAGTACGGATCGAGGACAGCTTGCCTGCCTTGGCCCACCGCGTGACCGTCTTGGGGTCGACGCGGAAGAGGGCCGCGACCTCGGCCGGGGTGAGCAGGGGCTCTGCCGCGTCGGGCGATCGGGTGGTCATTGTCATCCTCCATGAACGGGGCGGATACCCCGACTAGGGACATCGTGCCCTGTCGCAGGTGTCCTGGGGAACCGGAAAACTCGATGATCGCCCGTTGAGACGACAGAGCGGGTAGTCCGGACCTGTTGCGGGGGTTTGCCGTTCACCCCCCTGAACGCGGAACCCCTCCCCGTGTGTTCCGCCCCAGGATGCCCGATCCGCCGGGTTCGCCGACCCGACCGGTGGGCCAACGTCTTCTATCGTCGCCACCATGAGCTCAACAACCCTCCCCGGCACCACCGGGGACGTTCCCGCGCGGCCCGCCACCACGGGCGCCGCGCTACGGCCCCTCGACGACCTCGCGGCCGTGTTCACGCAGGGCCATGAGCAGGTCGTGTTCTGCTCCGACGCGGAGAGCGGCCTGCGAGCGGTGATCGCCCTGTACTCGACCGCGCTCGGGCCGGGCCTCGGGGGGACGCGCTTCCGCTCCTATCCGTCGGTGGCCGCCGCGGTCGCCGACGTCCTCGACCTCTCGAAGGCCATGGCCTACAAGAACTCCCTGGCCGGGCTGGACCACGGGGGCGGCAAGGCAGTGATCATCGGTGATCCGCGTCGGGACAAGACCGAGGCGCTGCTGCGCGCCTACGGCCGCTTCGTGGCCTCTCTGGGTGGCCGGTACGTGACGGCCTGTGATGTCGGCACCTACGTCGAGGACATGGACGTCGTAGCGCGGGAGTGCCGCTGGGTGACCGGGCGCAGCGAGGCGAGCGGCGGCGCGGGCGACTCCTCCGTGCTGACCGCGCTCGGAGTGTTCCAGGGGATGCGGGCCGGAGCCCTGGTCCGGTGGGGCTCGGACAGCCTGCGCGGCCGCACCGTGGGGATCAGCGGCGTGGGCAAGGTCGGCCGGCACCTCGCGCCCCTGCTGCTGGCCGAAGGGGCGCGCCCCGTGATCGCGGATATCGACGACGCCGCCGTCGCTCGCGTGCTGCACGATCACGCCGGCGTCCGGGCGGTCGCCTCCACGGAGGCGTTGATCGCCGAGCCTCTCGACGTGTACGCGCCGTGCGCCCTCGGCGGCGCGCTGACCGCCGACGTGGCCCGCACGCTGCGCGCCGGCTTGGTGTGCGGCGGTGCGAACAACCAGCTCGCGGCGGCCGAGGTCGCCCAGCTGCTGCGGCGACGCGACATCCTCTACTGCCCGGACTACTGCGTGAACGCCGGCGGCGTGATCCAAGTGGCGGACGAGCTGCACGGCTTCTCGTTCGAGCGGGCGCGGGCCCGGACCGAACGGATCTACGACACGACGTTGGCCGTCCTGCGCGCCGCGGCGGCCCAGGGTGACACGCCGGCCGACGCCGCGGACCGGCTCGCCGTGAAGGCGGTGCCGGTGCCGGTGGAGCCGGTCAGGCCGAGCGCCGACAGTGCATTCTTGGTACCGGTGATCGACAGGTCCGCGTTCGCGCCGGTCGAGAGGTTGAGTGCACCGGCCACGATCGACGAGTTCTTGGCGCCTGCGGTCGTCTGCAGGGCACCGGAAGCACCGGCCGTCTTGACGGTCTGCACACCGGTCGCGAGATCGATGGCGTTCAGAATGTCGTTGACGTTGCCGGCCTGAAGGTAAACGGTCGAGTTGCCGTTGCCATCCGTGACCAGATTGCCGACCTGGGTGGAACCCGTTGCGACTGTGGTGGGCGTCTTCGCGTTCGAGAACGTGATCGTCTTGCCGTCCACGTTCAGCGTCGATCCGTCCTTGATCAGGGTTCCGAGCGTGGTCGAAGCGGTCGAACGCGCCTGGGTGACGGTGACCTGGCCGCTGCCGGCCGCGCCGGTCAGGCCGAGGGCCTTCAGAAGGTCGGACCGGCCGGTGATGCTGAGGTCAGCGCCGGTACCCGTGTTCAGGGTGACCTTGCCGGCAGCGATGCTGTTAGCAGTGCCGCCGCCGCTCAGGGTCGCAGTGCCGCTGGCGATCGAGACCGTCTGAGCTCCGCTGGCAATGTCGATGGCATTCAGCAGGTCCTGCGCAGTACCCGTCGCAGCCGTAGCGCCCAGATACACGATCGAGTTGCCGTTACCGTCCGTGAGGACATTGCCGACGGTGCCGGATCCCGACGGGATATTCGCCCCGGTCGGAACGTCCGCGGCCTTGAAAGTGATCGTGTGGCCATCGACGGTCAACGTTTCACCGTCGGTAGGTGCCGCGTTGGCAGCGATGGTCGTCGCACCGGCGGCACCGGCCAGCTTCAAGGCGCCGGTGAAGGCGGTCGTACCGTCGCCAGCCACTGCAGCCGAGCCGGTCAGCGCAGCCGAGACACCGCCGAGCGCCGTCGTTCCGGTCGCAACCGTCGCGCCGCCGGCAGCGCCGGAGAACAGCACGTTGGAGAGCGCGGTCGTGCTGGTGTAGGTCGTGGTGCCGCGCAGGTCGGAGGCCGTCGCACCCGCGATCGTGGTCGAGACGTTCGACTTGGTCGAATAACCGACCGTGGTCTGCAGCGCCTGGTTGGCGATCGACTTCGCGGAGTCCAGCAGCTTCTGCAGCGAGGTGATGCCGGTGTTGGCGGCCTGCAGCACCTGCACGCCGTTGGCGATGCCATCGAGCAGGTTGTTGATGTCGCTGGCGCGGTTGTCGAGCGACTGGGCGGTGAAGAAGTTGGTGGGGTTATCCAGTGCCGAGTTC
>Ga0081540_1002223_pt1 | contig 16007 bp, 13 predicted proteins | sample TabmetS2T1R1_FD_71024 | JGI IMG/M metagenome (GOLD analysis project Ga0081540, IMG submission 71024) | Tabebuia heterophylla rhizosphere microbial communities from the University of Puerto Rico - S2T1R1 | ecosystem: Host-associated > Plants > Roots > Rhizosphere ... | reverse complement strand
CTCTGCGCGAGCTCGGCGTGTTTGCGCAGGTGGCGGTAGTCGCCGTGAACGGGGATGAAGAACTTTGGCCGCAGGAGGTTGAGCATAAGGCGTTGCTCTTCCTGGCTGGCGTGGCCGGAGACGTGGATGAGGCCGGAGGCTCCGTCATCGTAGATGACCTGCGCATCGCGGCGGTAGAGGTGATCGATGACGCGGAAGATGCTCTTCTCGTTGCCGGGAATGACGCGGGAGCTGAGCAGGACTGTGTCGCCGGGCGAAATGCGGGCATGCTTGTGGTTATCGACAGCGGCGCGGCTGAGCGCGCTCATGGGCTCGCCCTGGGTGCCGCTGATGAGCACCATGACATTTTCAGGCGAGTGGTCGCCGATCTGGCCGGGGTGGATGAGCACGCCGGGCGGCAGATCGAGATAGCCGAGGTCCTGGGCGATCTCCGACGACTCGACCATCGACCGTCCGACGACTGCAACTTTGCGCCCGTGTGTGTGCGCCAGATCAATGGCGATGCGGATGCGGTAGATGGAAGAAGAGAAACAGCTGAAGAAGAGTTTCTTCTTTGTGCGCGAGAATAGTTCGTCGAGACGAGGCTTCACCGACCATTCGCTCGGCGTGTAACCAGGACGATCGACATTTGTGGAATCCTGCAACAGGGCCAGCACGCCGCGCTGCCCATACTCAGCAAATTTATGCAGGTCAAAAGCCTTGCCGTCAGGTGGCGAGAGGTCGATCTTGAAGTCGCCAGTATGAACGATGATTCCAACCGGTGTATCGATCGCGAGCGCAACGCAATCCACCAAGCTATGCGTCACGCGAATAGGTTCGACAGTAAATGGCCCCAGCGAGAACTTCGACCCAGGAGCTATCTCAATCAGCTCTGTCTCATCCAGCAACTTGTGCTCTTCGAGCTTACCCTCGACGTATGCCAGCGTGAATTCTGTGCCATAAACGGGCACGTTCAACTCGGAAAGAATCCAGGGAAGGCCGCCGATGTGGTCCTCATGTCCGTGCGTGAGGATAATGCCGCGCACGAACTCCCGGTTTTCGACGAGGTACGTAATGTCAGGAACGACGATGTCAACGCCCAAAAGCTCGGACTCTGGAAACATGAGCCCGGCATCGATGACGATGATGTCGTCTTTATAGCGGATGGCGAGGCAGTTCATGCCAAACTCGCCTAACCCGCCCAGCGGAATGATCTGCAGCTTTGCGTCGGCCATTTTTGACTTGCCGTTCAGGCACACACGCCTTGGCGTATGAGGATTTTCCTGTAAAGGCGGTTCTCTACTTAGAGTAAATCAAGTGTTACTTACACATTTTGAATGTCGTCGAGAAGTCTTCACCATGAAAAATCTTGATTGCATTCATCGCAGCAAATCTTCCAGTGCCAGACTCAGTTCTGTCTTCTCGTCCCTGTATTTCACAATCATGGGAGTATAGACGCTCAATCCCCACTCCCGACCCTTTCCTTTTGTTATCGCTCTTGCACCCGGAACAACGACAGCGCCTTCGGGGATAATAAGAGGGGTTTCTCCGTCTGCTCGGAGTACTACTTCATTTACCACATCGTAGACCGGAGTGCCACGCGTCAGAACTGTTCCCGCCGCCAGCACGGCGCGTTTGCGGACGATTGTTCCCTCGTAAACGCCGCAGTTGCCTCCGACGAGTACGTCATCTTCCAGAATCACAGGACTCGCGTTAATTGGCTCAAGCACTCCACCGATCTGCGCTGCCGCGCTTAGATGTACGCGCTTGCCAACCTGCGCGCAGCTGCCGACAAGGGCATGGGAATCAACCATCGTACCTTCATCGATATAGGCGCCGACGTTCACGTACATCGGAGGCATGCAAACCACCGACTTCGCAAGATATGAGCCCGACCGGACCGACGACCCCCCGGGAACGATGCGGATAGCCTGCTCCGGCGTAAATCTCCGCGCCGGATAGGTATGTTTGTCCACGAAGGAGAGATCGCTGCCCGAAGCTGCAAGCTGCCCCAAGCGGAAACCAAGCAAAATTCCTTGTTTTACCCACGCATTCACGCGCCAGCCGGTCTGAGAGGCAGAATCCGGCTCCGCTGAGCGGACCCTGCCGGCTTCGAGTGCGTCTCGGAGCTCTGTGAAAGCGGTCATGGCTGCGTTGGGATCAACTTTAGAGTCGGAGAAGGAAAGCTCGATGCGGCTCTTCAGATCATTCATGGTTTATATGTTGAGTATAAAGTGCCCAACCCCTCTTCTTTGAATCGCATCAGGAACAGCGCGAAGCCTAATTTTGATGATGTTTTTGCCGAATTCCGATAAGATGCCGTGCAACATTGTCCCTGGGGTTCCGGTTCCAAGGAGCATTCATGAAGAAGTCGCTTCCAACCCTACTTTTGCTCGCAACGATTGTCTGCTGGGGTCAATCTCAGCCCACTGCTTATCTCGATCCGGATAGCTCTTTTTCGCCCGAATTCACGGCAGCTCTGCAGTCAAAGAAGGTTCCAGTTACCGTGACAACCGACCCGGCAAACGCGCAATATTTGGTCAACTTTAATCTGGCGAACAACGAAGGTTCGGTCGTTCAGGGAATAGCAAGCGTTATTACAAAGGGAACCTACGAGACCGGAGCTTGGGACCGCGCGACGATCCAGGTTGTCGACGCACAATCGAAGAACATCGTCTTTAGCTATACCTGCAAGAAGTACAGCCAGAATAGCGGCGATCCGGCAAAGTCAGTGGCTGAATGTCTGGCGAAGCACTGGAAAAGTCAGATGGGTAAATGAAACATTGGCGCAATCAAAACATCCGGTAGGCGCCTTCTTCTTGCGGGGCATGAACCAGAAGTCCTAGCTCTCCCACCAGGCGTTCAAGCCGCGAACGCGTTGCTCCCGAAACGGGCACAATCGGAAGTCGGTAGTGTTCCTCGATGCGGCCCATCATGGCCATCACGGCTTTTACAGGTGCAGGGCTCGTTTCCCAGAAATTTGCTTGAATCAACCTGTAGTATTTGCGATTAATCTGCCGCGCCACTGGCCAGTCGCCAGTCAACGCAGCCTCAACCATGCGAGCCATCTCAGCGGGAATTTCATTCGATGCAACAGAAACCAAGCCGACAGCGCCCACACCGAGCGCTCCGAGGGCCATGTTGTCATCGCCTGCATAAACACTGAATGTGCGCGGGGCCTGCGTTACAAGTTCTGTTATCTGCGGAAGATTGCCGCTTGACTCCTTAACCCCGACAATATTGGGCGCGTCCTGAATCAGCCGTAACACCGTTACCGGTTCCAGATTTGTGCCGGTGCGTCCTGGAATGTTGTACAAGATAACAGGCAGCTTCACGGTGTCTGCAATCGCCTTGAAGTGTTGATACTGTCCTTCTTGACCGGGCTTGTTGTAGTACGGATTTGCGGTAAGAATTGCGGTTACGCCCGACACTTGCGCTGCGATCCGTGCCCGTTGCACTGCCTCGCGCGTCGCATTGTGAGTGCAGCCCGCCCAAACTGGGACCCGACCTGCCGCGGCCTCCGTCACAATGCGGATGACCCGCAACCATTCTTCATCATTCAGCGAGGGAGTTTCGGCTGTCGTACCACATGCCACCAGCCAGTTGATGCCGCTTTCAATTTGCCATCGCACAAGAGAATAGAGTGCCTGCTCATTAATGGCGCCGTCTGCACGAAACGGAGTGACCAGCGCAGTACCACAACCAATCAAGTCCATCACTGATCGAGTTTACAGGAAGTCCCGCCTGAGGAAAGAAAGCCTACTACTCAAGATGTTTTTCATAGAGCTTTGCGTCAATAAGAAATCGGAACCAGAAAGTCTGCAGGACATAAAAGATGAAACCACTTGTTCCATCCATAAATCCCAGCCGCACAAAGTAACGATAAAAAAATAGGCCAAAAGGCCTAACAAATAGCGGAGCATTGTCATACAGCCGCCGCAAGAAACGCTTTCGCTGCACCGGATTTCCAAAGAGTTTGCCCGCAATTCTGCTAGTGGTTAAGCCTTCTCCCTGCTCCTCCACCTCAGCGTCTGACCAGCGGTTGTGCCGGATCGTCCACTCAGTCAACGGCATACGAATGTCATCGATGACATATCCTGTAGTGAGCCTTATCGTCTTGCCTGAAATTACGTAGAAATGCTGATCATACTTACGCGCCTCACAGCGTCCGGCGGTAGTGCGGAAAAGCCGCATGTGCCATGTCGGAAACAGGCCACCATGACGAATGGGTTTGCCGAGAAACAACATGAGACGAGGTAGATGAAATCCACTGGCGTCGACATTTTCGCCAAGAGCCATAATCTCATTCTGTAATTCAGGAGAAAGTCGCTCATCCGCATCCAGGTGCAATTGCCACGCATACTTCAACGAAAGGGAGTGGATCGACCAGTTCCGCTGGGCGCCGTAATTCTCGAAAGGATGTTCGCTAACATGTGCGCCGAAGCTCCTTGCAATTTCCACAGTGCGATCCTTGCTGAAAGAGTCAACGATGTGAATGTCGTCAGAGAGCTGCTTTACAGACAGGAGTGTAGCAGCAATGGACAGCTCTGAGTTGTATGTCAAAATAACGACAGAGGGCCTCATGATCATCTCCTAACATCAAGGTATGCAGGACTATCGAGATCAGTCTGCCAATACCTTTGTCCACTTACAGTCCAGAACAAAGTGGATTACACGCAGATTGTGAGTAATGAATGCTTAGTTGAGCAGACTATATTGTTGGCTTTGGCGCCTCTCAGGTGAACGACCTCACTGGGGAACGAATAGGAGCAACAGATCTACGAATGCGACATCAAGATCCTACTCTACTTCCATCTTTCTCATTAAGAAACCGACTGGTTCGCGTGTTATGGAGTATTTTCTATGTGCTGTTCTATCGTCCCACGCCACGGCCCCTGCATGGATGGCGCGCAATGGTACTGCGTCTCTTCGGGGCCAAACTTGGGTCAAAGTGTCATTTCTATGCAAGGGCAAGAATCTGGGCGCCTTGGAATCTGGTCTGCGAAGACCGTGTCAGTGTGGCCGATGATGCCGAATTGTACAATCCATCAAAACTCTACATGGGGTCGCATTGCATCGTGTCACAGGGTGCTTATATCTGCGGAGCAACGCATGCGTATGACGATCCGTTTTTCCGCCTCGTGCATTTCCCCGTAAGGCTAGGTGCCTACTCATGGGTGTGCGCACGTGCCGTTGTCAATCCTGGCGTCAACGTTGGTGAGGGAGCAATTCTTGGCTTAGGTGCAATTGCGACTCGCGATCTTGAGCCATTTGGTATCTATGCGGGAATTCCGGCACGCAAGATCAAGGAGCGGCTGCGAAGCGCGGTTCCATCTCTTGGCTAGGGTGGCAGCAAGTATCCATGTCAACGCGCTTTCGCCCTGAATAGTTCACCTGATGCCATTGACCACTGCGACTAGAGTTGCTTCGCCACGTCACTGAAATCGCATATTGCCGAATGCAGCTGCCCTGCGGAAATCGAAAACGTTTTGATCAAAGGTGGCAAGCATGAATGGCGGCTCTTACTTGGAGACTCGCAAAGAGTAACGACGATCATTCGGCATCTTTCCCAACCTTTTGCTTATACTGGCGGCATCCATTTTTCGACGAAGAGAAAGGGCTTTAAATGATTAGGAAAACGTTTTCGTTAACGTGTGCCTTGACCCTTGGCGTTCTCCCGATGGCAATCTGTCACGCACAGCAAGGCCATGGTTCTCCTGCGGTGCTGACGATCCATGCGGATCAGCCAGTCTCGAAGGTTAGCCCAATGCTTTACGGTCTGATGACGGAAGAGATCAATTACTCCTACGATGGCGGGCTTTATGCCGAAATAGTTCGCAACCGCGCGTTTCGTCCCAACCGGTCCAATTTTCCCAACTGGATTCTCGTCGAAAACGGTGCAGCTCTGGCCAAGATAAGCGCTGATACGAACACCGGACCCAGCGAAGCTCTGCCGCATAGCCTACGCCTTGATGTAACGAGTGCTGACGCATCCAGCCAGGCGGGAGTGCTCAATGAAGGGTACTGGGGTATGCCACTCCATCCGAATACGACATACAAAGGTTCTTTCTATGCAAAAGAAGACACATCCGCTGTTGGCCCGGTCAACGTCAGCCTCGTTGCTAACCAAAGCGGAAAGGTGGTTGCCTCGACCACGGTTTCCGGAATAACAGGAGATTGGAAGCAGTACACTTTCGAACTCAAGACCGGGACGATTGAGCCTACCGCGGCTAACCATCTGGTGCTCACGGTGGCTTATCCGGGAACGCTCTGGTTGAACCTGGTTTCTCTGTTTCCGCCGACCTATCACGACCGCATCAACGGAAACCGCATTGATCTCATGGAAAAGTTGGCAGCAATGCATCCGGCATTCCTGCGGTTCCCGGGTGGCAACTATCTCGAAGGTGACCACATACCTGAGCGCTACGAGTGGAAGAAGACGATTGGACCGCTGGTGGATCGACCCACGCATCCCAGTCCCTGGCGCTATCACTCTTCAGACGGTCTGGGGCTGCTGGAGTTTCTGGAGTGGTGTGAAGATTTGAAAATGCAGCCAGTGCTGGCTGTCTATGCCGGATACTCCATGGCGCAGGAGCATGTAAATCCTGGTTCCGATCTTGATCCGTACGTGCAGGATGCTCTCGACGAGTTGGAATATGTAACCGGGGGTGCTGACACGAAGTGGGGTGCGGTTCGCGCTAAGAATGGACACCCCGAACCTTTCCATCTGAACTACGTCGAGGTCGGCAACGAGGATTTCTTTGATCGCTCGGGCAGTTATGACGGGCGGTACGAGCAGTTCTACAAAGCGATCAAGGCGAAATACCCGAGTTTGCAGATCATCGCGACAACGCCAGTAAAGAGCATGCGTCCCGATGTTGTTGATGATCACTACTATCGGCGTGCAACAGAGTTCTTTCACGACACAACACACTATGACAAGACAGACCGCAATGGTCCCAAGATCTTTGTGGGTGAATGGGCCACACGCGAAGGATCGCCAACTCCGAACTTTGGCGCAGCTCTCGGTGACGCTGCCTGGATGACCGGAATGGAGCGCAACAGCGACATCATTGTGATGGCGGCTTATGCGCCGCTACTTGTGAATGTCAATCCAGGTGGCATGCAATGGGAGACGGATCTGATTGGCTATGATGCAATTCGCAGCTACGGTTCGCCGAGTTACTATGCGCAAGTAATGTTTGCCAAATATCTGGGCGACGAGACACCCGCTTCGAGCGTTGAAGGAGGGGGACCTAAACTCTTTTACTCGGTCACCAAAGATACGAAAAATAAGCGACTATATGTCAAGTTGGTCAATGCGTCATCAGATCCGCAATCGGTCGATGTAACGTTCCCCGGAGCAAACCTGGCCAGTACAGGCAAACTGGTGACCCTCAGTGCTCGCAATACACAGGCTACCAATACGATTGACCAACCTGCCAATATCGTGCCGGTTGAGAGCACACTGCGTAATGTGAGCGGAACACTGCATCACACAATGCCTGCATACTCTATCCAGGTACTTTCCATTGACCAGCGTTAAGTAATTTTTGTAACGTGGCGCCGGTGAGGCAGAGTACGTGCTATCTCACCGGCGTATTCTGATTGGTAGCACTCGATCGTTTCCGCCTGCTCGGGAGGTTCGAGATGGATGAATTTCTTCTCAATATCAACGGTGCTGAGCATCATGTGAGCGTACCCGGCAGTGAACCACTGCTTTTCGTTCTGCGCGACCAACTCCACATGACAGGCACAAAATACGGATGTGGTGAGGGACAGTGTGGCGCCTGCACTGTCCTGATCAACGGCAAAGCCACACGTTCGTGCCTGACCCAGGTTGACTCCGCTGTGGGCGCGCGGATCACGACCATCGAAGGTTTGGAAAGCAATGGTGCGCTCAGTCCGGTACAGCAGGCATTTCTGGATGAAGAGGCATTTCAGTGTGGATACTGCACGTCAGGCATGATTCTCTCTGCCACTGCGCTGCTGCGTGAACATCCTCATCCGACGGATCAACAGATCATCGACTTCATGGACGGCAATATGTGTCGTTGTGGAACGTATCCTCGCATCACAGCTGCGATAAAGCGCGCTTCGCAACTGCAACGGAAGGGAGGCACGGAACATGCCAGTCGATGATCTTGCTGTCGAAGTCGCACAACATGAAATTCGAGATCGGTTGCGCTGGTTCCAGCTTGACCGTCGCGATTTTCTGAAGCTCTGCGGAGGAGGTTTACTAGTTTGTCTGGGAAATGCTGTGGCGCAAGAATCAGGCCGAGGTTCGCGTGGTGGCCATGAACTGCCAAAGGAGGTCAGCGCCTGGGTCCAGATTGACGAAGACGGCCACGTCACTGTCTTTACCGGCAAAGTAGAAGTTGGGCAGAACATTCGCACCTCGCTAGCGCAGCTTGTAGCAGAGGAGCTTCGCGTTCCTTTCCACGCAATCAACATGGTGATGGGTGACACCGATCTGACACCGTGGGATATGGGGACTTTTGGGAGTCGCTCGACGCCCACCATGGGGCCGCAGCTTCGTACCATGGCGTTGACAGCGCGACAGATGCTGGTCGAAACAGCCGCACAGCGATGGAAGGTCGATCCGGCAGCCCTTGTTGCAGAAGATGGCTGCGTGACGAATCCGAAAAGCGGCAAATCGATCACATATGGTGAAATCACACATGGGGAGAAGCTCACACAGACTGTTTCGGGCGACCCGCCGTTCACGCCACCAAAGGATTGGAAGATCGCTGGCACGGCGCTTCACAAAGCAAATGGACGCGATTTCGTTACCGGGAAACATCAGTATCCATCTGATATCACGCGGCCGGGGATGATGTTCGGCAAAGTGCTGCGACCTTCTGGATTCAATGCCACGCTGGTTTCTCTGGACAGCAGCGCAGCAGAGAAGATATCTGCGACAAAGGTCGTACGCGACGGTGACTTCGTGGGAATCGTGTCCGAAGATGCATCGGTTGCGGAGCAGGCACTCTCCGTGTTGAAGGCGAAGTGGAATGTGCCTGCGCAAATTTCAAATAAAGACTTGTTCGAATATCTGCGTAACAATCCGGATGCAGGAGATGGGAGACCGCAGCATTCCAGCACATCGGTGCATAGTGCACTGGCTGCCGCTGAGGTGAAACTGGAACAGCACTACACTGTTCAGTACATTGCGCATGCACCACTCGAGCCGCGAGCCGCGGTGGCTGAGTGGAGCGGGGACAAGCTCACGGTCTGGACTGGTACTCAACGCCCCTTTGGTGTGCGCGATGAGTTGGCTGAGACCTTTCGCATTCCTGCGAACAAGGTCCGAGTCATTATGCCCGATATGGGGAGCGGCTATGGCGGCAAGCATAGCGGGGAATGTGCCGTTGAGGCGGCGCGGCTGGCGAAGGCAGCGGGGAAGCCAGTGAAGGTTGTCTGGACACGGGAAGAGGAGTTTACCTGGGCTTACTTCCGGCCTGCGGGGTGGATTGAAATCAGGAGCGGTGCACGACGCGATGGAACGCTGGTAGCGTGGGAACACCATAACTACAACTCTGGCCCGTCGGGAATGGAGACTCCATACAATGTCGCGGATCAGTCAGTTCAGTTTCATCCCGCGAAGTCGCCACTGCGACAGGGATCGTATCGCGGATTGGCGTCGACAGCGAATCATTTTGCGCGCGAATCGCATATGGATGAATTGGCACACGCTGTAGGTATGGATCCGTTGCAATTCAGGTTGAAGAACCTAACTGATCCGAGACTTCGCGCCGTCTTTCAGGCGGCAGCGGATCGGTTTGGATGGAGTCGATCAAAACCTGCGCCTGGTGTTGGCGTTGGGATAGCGGGTGGATTCGAGAAGGGCGGATACGTTGCCACGTGCGCCGAAATCGAGATGAATTCCGCAACCAAGAAGGTTCGAATCCACCGCGTCGTCCAAGCGTGGGAGTCGGGAGCAGTTGTCAATCCTGACGGCCTTCGTAACCAGAATATGGGCGCGGTGGTTCAGGCTATTGGTGGCGCATTGTTTGAATCTATTCAGTTCAAAGACGGATGCATTCTGAATCCGCACTTTGCGGAATATCGCGTTCCCCGGTTTAGCGACATGCCGGAGATTGATATCGTCCTGATCGACCGTAAGGATCTGCCTTCGGCCGGTGCCGGCGAGACAGGGATTGTGGGTCTGGCACCAGCTGTCGGCAACGCGATCTTTGCAGCAACTGGAATGCGTTTGCGAAACATGCCGATGGCAGTCGGTGGAGAAGTGACAAGTTAACAACAATCTGCTTCTTAGTCTTGCGGACTGCGCACTCGCGGTTCTGTGCCTTTTATTCGAGGCGATAGGTGAATTCTTCGATAACGGGATTGGTCAGCACGTCGCGGGCGATCCGTTCCACTTCGTCTTTGGCGGCAGCGGCGTCGAGGGACGTGTCGAGGTTGAGAACGAAATATTTCCCCTGGCGTACGTCGTTCACACCCGTGTATTGCATCTTCTTGAGTGCGTTCTGGATGGTCTGGCCTTGGGGGTCAAGTACCGTCCTCTTAAGTGTCACGTAGACATGAGCCTTCATTACGGCTGATTATAAACGGTGCTTATCTTAAACCCGCTGATACCGATTGCGGTTCAGATTGCGTACACTGGAATTCGGCATGGTTAATTATCTGGAACTACCTATTGGTGACAAGCTTCCCGAGGTGATCAACGCAGTCATTGAGATCCCGCTTGAGGGGATCAACAAGTATGAGTATGACAAACAACTTCACGTTTTCCGGCTCGACCGCAACTTGTATTCGCCGGTGCATTACCCGGGCGACTACGGGTTCATTCCGTCAACGCTAAGTGATGACGGCGATCCTCTGGATGTTTTGGTCCTGGTTGATGCGCCGAGTTTTCCGGGCTGCGTGATGCAGGTGCGGCCTATCGGACTTATGGAGATGCTTGACCAGGGTGTCCTTGATGAAAAGGTACTCGCGGTTGGCAAGAATAATCCCCGCTACACCGACGTCTGGAATTATTCAGAAATTTATCCGCACGTACTGAAGGAAATTACGCATTTCTTTTCGATCTACAAAGATCTTGAAGGAAAGCGCGTCGAAGTTCGCGGATGGCATGATGCAGCGTATGCTCGCGATCGAGTATTGCGAGCCGCGAAAAACTTCAGTGACAATAAAGAAAAGAAAGTCGCTGAAGCTGTCGGGAAGGAGTAGTTTTCCCTTTCTAAAATGCATCTAGGGCGCGTGTTGAGCAGTCCTGGCTACACGCGCTGATTCGTCGTTATCGCTCACAACCAAATCTGATTTCCGGTCGAATGATATTGTGCCCGAGACGGTTTGTTTAACGGACCCTCGAATCACTTGCGATTGATCGAAAGTGATGAGCTTGTTTTTAATGGAGCCATCTGCGCTCCAATGATCGAAGTGCGTCAACGCAGCAGGAATCGAGCCAGTTGTTCCCTGCGTCCAGTCCCAGTGAAATGTTCCCTCTGCGGAATCGGCGAGATCGTCCGTCGAATACCCGGCCAGTTCTAGGTGCGTCTTGGCGCTGACGGTTCCGGAGACTGGTGGCTCATGCCATAGACTCGCAACCCCCGCAGCATTTGCGTGGAGCAGTTGCACGTCAAAGGCGTAATGCGGGCTGCTGCCCGTCGCGTCCATTGCGCCGCTTGCCTGGAGGATGCCACTAAGCGCGTGCGCCTCGATCGAGGTGAATTGAATTTGACGCCCTTCAATGTGCAGAGCACTGCTCGCATCGTGCAAGACGAGAGGTCCCAGCGAGAAAGCAGCGGTATGAACCGTGCCATTGAGCGGGGGCCACTTAGCTTTGTTGCGATCCAGACGAGCGAGAATCTGTTGCAAGAATTCGCCATGCTCCCCCGCCCCCATCAACGTAGACTGCAACGCGGCGGCGTCGAGCTGTGGCGTGCTGAGGGAAAATTCGCGGACACATGCCGGGACAGAACACGGGATGGGCACCGTGACAGAGAGTGTTGCTGGAATTTTGTGAAAGATGACAGAAACGGGGTTCCAGATGATCTGCGTAGGTGTGAGCGCGGCCTGGGCTGAGACTATCTCTACCGGTCCGGGTAGAAAGGCTGCCTGATATGTAACATTCTTGAGGCGAAGAGATCCCTCGGTTGTGGTCGTAGGTGCCGGATTGTCTGGTGCGCTGGTTGGTGGCAGCCAAGGTCCGCGTACCGTCAGATCGAGAATTGCGCTTCCTTGCGGAGCTAATGTCGAAGCTGCATTCCGTAGTGGGCCAATGCTCGAAGTGATGGGCAGAAGGCGTTCAAGGGATGCGTCACCGCTGAAATGCAACGAAAAAGTGTGACGTGTGAAGTCACCCGAGATGTTCAGTGGCACGTTTTCACCGAGTTGCACGCTTGTATTCGCAAGATGTAGCAATACTGGGGACTTCGGAGGGCTTGTTCTTGCCGCATGATGTCTGGTTGGCTCGGGGGCAGCACTAGTGATATGCAGGGCAGGAAATGCGAGGGGACTTTTCATTCCTGAAGTGCGAATCGTGAGCCCATCGATGACAGAGTCACCGGTAAAACTATCTTTCGATGACAGTCCATAAGCGACACTGCCCTGTACAGTTCCAGAAAGTTGCGCGGAGGACGCAAAGCCATTGCGGACGAGCCGCAGTGCGGATAGTCCAAAAGCCGCCGGCACATTTTGAATCTGAAGATTGAAGGCTGGTTTCGGATGTTCAATATCCGGGACTGCTCCAGTTAGAAGCAGATGACCTCCATCAATCGGCCATAGACAGATGACATTTTCAAGAGCCCGCGAATCGTGGCGGTAAATGCTCTGGCACGTAACATCCACGTTGAACGCTTCGAGCGGCGCGAATTCCTGCCTGTGCATCGCGGCAATTCGAATACGCGTTTTGAACTGTGGATTGAACACATCGCCCTTGACCGTACCGTCGATATCGAGGTTGCCGCGCCAGCCGGTGTCCTGGCCCAGGATAAGGCGGGCGATCTGGCCCATAGGTGCGTTCGACCATTCGGTTTGAAGGTCGATCGGCATGTTCCCCAGATCGGACGCGCGTTGGAGAGAGCCTTCGATGCGCAGGATGCCGGTGTCGGAGAGGCCGAGATCGAGATCGGTGCGCACGGGCTGCGCTTCAAGCCGAAGGCGCCACTCATCGGAGTTCGCCAGCCACATGGCGAAATCTGCGTTAAGAAGCGAGAAGGGTTTTTTCTCATGAACGATCTTGAAATTGACCCGGGCGTTGTTGGCCTCGATGTACGGGAATCGCGGCGAGCTGCTGGCGCGCCGCTGCGCGGTGGGAGCATTAGGAATGTGCGAGGCCTGCAACAGAACTGACCCGATATTCCAGCGGCCTTCGTTGTTGCGGACCAGGTTAAGGCTTGGCTGGTCGAAGTTGATGCGGCCGATTTCGAGGCGTCCGCGCCAGAGAGACGTGAGACGGATGGAAGCGTCCACGTTTGCGGCGCGCAGCGTTGGTTCGGTCCCGAAAGCCGGATCCTCTTCTACGAGAAAGTCGCTCAGTTCGAGGCCGGGTCGCGGCAACAAACGCAAGGTGACTGAGGAGAGATGGACACGACGACCGAGGCTGTTGCCAATGGCGTCGGCGATACGGCGCTGATAGCGATTCAGATTGATGAGCGGCGGCAAGACCAGGGCTGCTGTCAGCAGTAACAGAACCGTGAAGAAAATCCAGTATCTCTTTCGAGATTTGGGCGGGTTTTCGCTCATCGTTCGCACTTCAGATTGAACATATCATTTGTGCTTGTAGTCGATCCCGCCCGTAAAAGTTCGTGCGCTATCCTTCCCGCCCAACCGATGGGGTCAACTTTGAGCGGATAGGACTTGTTAAGGTAGTGCAGTTCTAAGTTACTTCACCAGATGCAGGGTGCGGGTCCAGCGGGTCTGGTCGAAGAAATGGAGGATGATGTGGAAAATGAAGCCGATACGGTCGCCGATGGATGTCTTGTCGATCTGGTTTTCCGGGGTGATGAAGGACCAATAGACGAAGAGGGGACGGCCTACGATGTTTTCTCGCGGCACGAAACCCCAGTAGCGGCTGTCGAGGCTGACAGGGCGGTTGTCCCCCATGGCGAAATAATGGCCTGGAGGAACGACGAGATCATCACCCTGAATGTGCGTGGGAAGCTCGACACTCCATTCTGCAGTGACGTCGGCTGCTTGTGATGGAGGAACAGACGGGAAGTCATCGCGATAGGGATAGTAACCCTCTTCAGGTGGTTTGGCAGCCTGCGGCTCATCCTGAGGCTGGCCATTCAAATAAACGATGCCGTTGCGCAGGTGGATGTGATCGCCAGGGATGCCGATAACTCGCTTGACGAGAAAGATATGATCGCCATTCGGTTCGGCGACCGGCTTGAAGAAGACGATAATGTCGCCGCGCTTGATATTGCGGTAGTGATCAAAGAAAGCCCATTTTGTGGGCGGCGCCAGTGTCATGCGGTCGACCAGGACGTGATCGCCGATGAGCAACGTTTTTTCCATTGACGCTGACGGGATTTCGAAATTCTGGAAGATGAAGGTGAGTGCGAAGAGGCCCAGCACGAGTACGCTGCAGATAGAGGCGATAAACTCAAGGGGAGTTTCTTCGTGGTGAGTGTGCTTTTTTTCTGACTGCTTCTTTTCCAGAATTTGTTCCATGTCTCTCTGTAGTAGCGTTTACCAAACGATACGGAACATGCGGTCCCAGCGGGCAAAATCGACAACGCTGTTCACGGGATCCTTATCGTGTCCGAGTCTATCACCCGGAAGGTCAGGGACGTCTGTGGTAGAGGGCTTGCGGAGCGAAAAATAAATGATAAACGGCCGTCCTACGACGTTGGGACCGGGCACAAATCCCCAATAGCGGCTGTCGCGGCTGTGATTGCGGTTGTCGCCGAGGACAAAGTAATGGCCTGGTGGCACGACGAGATCGCCGTTTTGCACATCATGGCGCATCTCCATCCACCAGGTGGTATCGACGCCGGGGTCGGTATAGAGCATGGTGGGAAACTGGTCGCGGAAGTTATCCGAATAGGACGCTTCGTAGATGGCGTAGGGTTCGGCGATTGGCTGGCCGTTTAGAAGAACTTGTCCGTTATGAAGGTGCACACGGTCGCCGGGGACAGCTATGACGCGCTTTACTACGTGGTCGCTGGGATCGAGCGGAAAGTGGAAGACAACGATATCTCCGTGCTGAATCTCGCGATAAGGGAGCAGCCACTTCCAGACCCCCGACGGAGCATAGATCATTTTGTTTACGAGCAGGAAATCGCCAACGAGAAGCGTATGCTCCATTGATTCCGATGGGATACGGAACGGCTGGACGACAAAGGTCAGCACGAAGAGCGCGAGGACAATGATGGAAAGTAACGAGCGCGCGGTGTCCAGCACGGTTGGGTAGACAAGATGATGTTTGTGCGGAACCGAGGTTTTCGGAGTCGATGCGGAGGTCGCTGCCGCGCTCGATTCCATGGCGGGAGGACTTTCTACGCTGGTGGCAAAGGTGAACTGGGGCTTATTCACCAGCAACCTCCTCGGTAGTCACCTCTGTTGAGACTCGACTTGTCGCTGAAATCAGCTTTTCGAGCGCACGTCGTGCGGCCTCCTGCTCCGCTTTTTTCTTCGTACTTCCTGTTCCTCGCGCCAAGGCTTTGCCGCTGCTGCCATTTGATGCAAGACGAACTTCAACCAGAAAGCGTTTGCGATGATCGGGGCCGCTTTCAGCCTTTACGACATAAACAGGCTGGCTACTCTTCTGTGCCTGGAGGTACTCCTGCAGAGCAGATTTGTGGTCGCCGATGCTTCGGCCTTCGAGGAGCTCTTTCTGCAGATCCATGACGGAAGGAGTTATGATCTCGCGCTCGACGAAGGTGCGGGTAGCTTCAAGTCCAGCATCAAGATAGAGAGCGGCGATGACGGCTTCGATGCAGTTCGCGAGCAGCGCGCCTTTCTTGCGGCCCCCGCTGCGCTCCTCTCCTTTGCCAAGACGCAGGTATTTGCCCAGCTTAAGACGTGCGGCTACATTCCCGAGGTGTTTGCGGCTGACG